>Ga0137418_10002573_pt1 | contig 16595 bp, 17 predicted proteins | sample CZODoug3_1_2_16f_FD_122242 | JGI IMG/M metagenome (GOLD analysis project Ga0137418, IMG submission 122242) | Vadose zone soil fungal communities from Angelo Coast Range Reserve, California, USA - CZODoug3_1_2_16fungal (Hybrid Assembly) | ecosystem: Environmental > Terrestrial > Soil > Vadose... | reverse complement strand
TTTCTTCGATCGCGACACGATGGAAAAATTCGTGATGCCGTTGAAGAGCGATCATTATCCGGAAGAGGCCGGACGGCTGATCGCCAGTATAACCAAGTCGATCAAGGACGCGACGCTGCGCGACAAAATCAAAGCATTGATGTTGAAAACGCCGCAACACGTGGCGGTCAGCGAATTCGAAGCGACGGCCGACGAAGAATTGTGGAAACAGGACAAGATAGACATCCCGGTGCTGATGATTCTGCCGAAGCAACTGGCGTGGTCGCCGGAGTACGAAAAGTTCGTGCGCGACTTGATTCCGAAACTCGATTACCAGGTTTGGGAAAACGTTTCCCATTTCCTGATGATGGAAAAACCGCGGGAGTTTAACGCCGCAGTGCTGAAGTTCCTGGAGCAGAACCAGCTTCGCGGTTGATATCCTTCGTCAGAAGGATAGTAAACGTGACCCTAGGAGCAGGCGGAGCCTGCGACGCCAGGGTTGGGATTTCAGGGATGCAGGCGCAACGCCTGCCAAATCGCTCGTAAGCCGCGGTCGATTAAGTTAAACTTGGGGCAATGGTTTCACTAAATCGTGACACGCTGACCAACAAAGTCCTCGAAGGCGGACGAATCTCGCCAGAGGAAGCGCTTCAGCTTTATTCGCTGCCGCTGGAGGAATTGGGCGCGCTGGCAAATGTGCGGCGAGACCTGGCCAAGGAAAAAAGTTACGGTGGACGCGGGCGCGAGATCGTGACCTACATCGCCGACCGCAACATCAATTACACCAACGTTTGCAACGTGTATTGCAAGTTCTGTGCGTTTTACCGGACGGAGCGCGATGAAGACCATTACGTTCTTTCGCTGGAACAAATCGATCAGAAACTCGACGAACTTTCGGCGGCGGGCGGAGTTCAAATCCTAATGCAGGGTGGGCACCATCCGAAATTGCCGTTTGCGTGGTATCTCGATCTTTTGCAGCACATCCGAAAAAAATATCCGCACATCAATATCCACGGATTCAGCCCGCCGGAGTTTCAGCATTTCGCGGAAACATTCCGAATGCCGCTGCGGGAGGTGATTGCAGAATTCAAAAAAGCCGGGCTGGGATCGATCCCAGGAGGAGGAGGCGAAATTCTGGTCGACCGGGTGCGCAAGAAAATTTCGCCTTTGAAAATCAACAGCGACCAATGGCTGGAAGTGATGCAGGTCGCGCACGAGCTCGGTTTGAAATCGAGCGCCACCATGATGTTCGGTCATGTCGAAACGATCGAAGAACGGATCGAACATTTGCAACGCATTCGGGATCAGCAGGACCGGAGCGGAGGGTTCACCGCTTTCATCTGCTGGACGTTCCAGCCGCAACACACGGTATTGAAGGTCCAACAGCCAACCGGTGTGGCCGAGTATTTGCGGACGCAGGCGCTCTCCCGGATTTTTTTGGACAACATCGACAACATCCAGAGTTCCTGGGTCACACAAGGGCCGGAGATCGGCCAAGTGGCATTGAAATATGGCGCCAACGATTTCGGTTCGGTGATGATGGAAGAAAACGTCGTGAGTGCGGCGGGAACTACTTTTTGTTTAGACGCACTCCAAATCGAATCACTGATTCTTGATGCGGGTTACGAACCGCGCCGCCGAAATAATTCTTACGAACTGTTGAACTGAACGGCCCATGGCGTTGTCTATGACGGGCGCCTCCCACTTCGAAGAAAATCACGCCTTGACGATAGCCCGCTTCTCCTCTAATTGCGCCTGTCCCGCGCCAGTTTTTTATGCTGCGCGGGATTCGGCATCTTGATTTATGAGAGAATTTCGGGGATCGGCACGGGGCTGGACGGCAGTAATGCTTTTCGTGACCGCGTTAGGATTGTTCGCGCCGGCGATTGCGCGCGCACAGCAGACGCCGATCATCCGTTCGATCGACGTGCAATACTCCGGTCCTGCGACAGTGTCGAAGGACGTGATTCTGGCCCAAATCAGGACGGCGGTCGGTCAGCCCTATTCCGATTCGACGGTCGAAGACGACATTCGCAGTCTCTACAAGACCGGCACCATCCAGAACGTGCGCATTTTTGCGCAGCCTGAAGAGGACGGCGTCAAGGTGATTGTCGCAGTCCAAACGCGACAAGTGCTGCGCGAACTAGTTATTGACGGCGCCCAACGGGTAAGTGCGAAGAAGCTTCGCAAGGAAATCGGAGTGAAACTGAACTCGCCGGTCAATGAAGATGATCTTCAGAAAGCGCGCCAAAAGATCATCGACAGGTATCAAAGCAAGGGTTTCACCGACATTACCGTGGATTTCCGGGTCGAGCCGATCGACGAGAGTCGCGGGACGGCGCGCGTCATTTACACGATCAACGAAGGCGTGAGGGGCGCGGTCAAAAGAATCCGTTTTGAAGGCAACGAGCATTTCAGCGAAAAGATTTTGCGCAAGCAGATGAAGACTCGCGGCAAGACGATGATCGCATTCATCGACAAATCAGGGCGATTGGACGAGGTCCAATTGCAACAGGACCTCGACGCGATCAAAGAGTATTACCAAAACCACGGTTACATCGACGCGGAGGTGCAAGAGACCGGCCGGGAGCGAAAGAACGGGCCGCTTCTTATCACTATTGGAATCAAGGAGGGGACGCTCTATCACGTCAACAAACTCTCCTTCACCGGTTACAAGGAAACGACCGAGGAGAAAATTCGTAAGGTCACCAAAATGAAGGAAGGCTCCGTCTATTCGCCCAAGGACTTACACGACGACGCGAAAGCAATCGCTGATAACTATGGCCGCGGCGGATATGTCGATCTTATCATTCTGCCGCAAGGGACTCCCGCTGGCGCCGGTTTGATCGACGTTCATTACAAGATCGAAGAGGGCAATCGCTCATTTGTGGAACGGATCAACATCATTGGGAACACGCGGACCAAGGACAAAGTGATCCGCCGCGAAATCTTGGTCAGGCCGGGCGATGTGTTCGACACGGTGCGAATGGACACGACTAAGAAACGCCTCGAAAACCTAGGCTACTTTACCAAAGTCGAAGCTTATCCGGAAGAAACCGGGGTGGAGGGCCGCAAAGATTTGGTGGTTCAGGTGGAAGAAAAACGAACTGGTTCGCTCAATTTCGGCGCCGGATATAGCACGGTCGACAAATTGATCGGATTCGTGGAGCTGACTCAGGGCAATTTCGACATTTCAAACTGGCCCGGATTAACCGGCGCCGGTCAAAAATTCCGGGCCAAAGCACAGATTGGCAGCCAGCGGAAGGATTTTGTAGTTGGCTTGACCGAGCCGTATTTCCTCGACCAGCGACTTTCGCTCGGCGGGCAGATATTTTATTCCGAAGCGAACTATCTAAGTACGGTCTACGACCAGCGTAACTACGGCTTTTCACTGGAGGCGCGCAAGCCGCTCTTCTCATGGGTCTACGCAGTCCTCGGTTACAGCATACAAAATTACGAAATCTTTAACGTAGCCAATGGCGTCTCGCCGGAACTTCTGGCTGAAGAAGGGACAACCACTAAAAGCACGGTCACCACCAGTTTAGTTTGGGACCGAAGAGACAATCCGTTCTTAACCCGAAAAGGCGAGCGAATTTCGATCACGTCTTACGTTGCCGGAGGCCCATTGGGCGGAGATGAGCAAATTTACGGATTCGACGTCGAAGCAGCCAAATATGTCCGGTTCCCCGGAGATCTGATCCTTTTGTTCGATGTCGAGGCAGCCACGGTGGACGTATGGAACAAGCCCGAGCAAACCAGACTCAGCGGCTTTTTTGGTGAGGTCTTTGATATCAACGGTAAGGCGGTTATCGATCCAGCAAACCCACCTAAGCAGCTTAGTTTACCAATTAATGAAGTCGTCCCCACCGTCCCGATTTTCGACCGACTTTATCTGGGCGGGTCGAACAACCTGCGAGGTTTCCGCTTCCGCGACATCAGCCCGAAGGATTTCCATGGTCAGCCACTCGGTGGTCAATCGATGGCCCGCGGGACGGTGGAACTGACCTTTCCCATCATTGAAAAGGCCCGGGGCGCCCTATTTTACGACGCTGGTTTAGTCAATCCCGATCCATGGGATTTCGGGGATCAAACACTGATAGTTCCGCGCGGCCCCAACGCCCGGGCTAGCGCCAAGTATGCAAGACTCAATAGTTTGCCCTACAATTTGACGCCCAAAAGCACATTCGACAGCTTTGGATCCGATTTCGGCGTTGGTCTCCGCCTGGATCTGCCGATCGGCCCGTTACGGCTCGATTACGGTTATCCGATAGATAGGGCAGGAAATACCGGTCACGGCCATCTGAACTTCAGCGTCGGCTACCAATTTTAATCGAATATTGCCCTTGCGGTCGGGACGGTTTCCGACGACTTATTTAGCCCTCTTATGAAAAAATTGCTTTGTTTGACGGTTGTTTGCTTGCTCGTCCTGCCGATCGCGGCGCGGGCACAGGGAACCTTGAAAATCGGGACGGTCGATATGAACCGCACGTTCCGGGAATACAATAAGACCAAGGACGCTGAGGCGAAGATTAACGACGCCAAGAATCAGGCGAAAAAAGAATACGACGAACGTGCAGACGCCTATAAAAAAGCGCTCGACGATATCAACAACCTCAACAAACAGCTTGAAGCGCCGGCCCTGAGCGCCGATGCCAAGGCTCAGAAAGCCAAGGAACGCGACGACAAGATTTCAAACATCAAGAACATGGAGCGCGAAATCACCGAGTTTCGCCAGACGCGCGAACGCCAGCTTCAGGAGCAGGCGTTGCGCATGCGCGAAGGCATCGTCAAAGAAATTAGCGACGTTGTCATGGACAAGGTGAAAACAAGCAACCTCGACCTCGTCTTCGATAAATCCGGCAACAGCCTCAATGGCGTTCCGGTGCTGATGTATTCTCGCGACAGCGTCGATTTCACGAACGACGTGATCACGGTCTTGAACAAGCCCGGCCGGGCCAGCTCGATAACAACTGGAACCCCGAGCACGGCGACGACTCCGAGCGCTTCCGCGACTCCGAAGAAGCCTTAACGGCAGCTGAAGAATTAGAGAACACACGCGGGACAAACTCGCGTGTGTTTTTTGCGTACAGGTTGAAGATTCGCGATTACGTTTCGGTTGGATTCGGAGCGAAGGTGAGTTCAAACCAAGACCAGCAAACTCGATCGCCAAAATGCGGACTTCCAGCGCTCTGGTGGATCGTCTTCGTTTCACTCACCCTGGTTCGACTCGGACAAGCGGCCCCGAGTTGGGAATCCACTCTGACCAAAGATCCGCCCGGTAACTTTCCCGAGCTTCGACCGGTCCGCACCACTTATCATTTCGGCTGGTCCGGGTTTACCGCCGGCACCGGCGACATCCACTTTACCAAAACGGCTGATAAACGTTTTCAGCTTGAGGCGAGCGGTCGAACGATTGGTCTCGTTCGCGCTCTGTGGAGATTGGACGCGAGCTACCGCGGATTGGCCAATCCGGAAACGCTTCGTCCGATCGAAAGCAAACAGACCGAAATCTACCGAAAGAAAAAGCTCGTCACTGATCTCAGTTTCACCGATTCCGGCGTTATGCGAGCGCGAACGGAAGGGACCGGTGCCAAAGCAACCAAACCGTTCAATTTCCCCAACTTGTTTGATCTGCACAGCGCCCTGCTTTATCTGCGCAGTCAACCGTTAAGCGATCACGGCGTTTATCGCATTGTCGTTTATCCAGCCACCTCCGCTTATTTGACAACTGTGACCGTTCTCGGCCGCGAACACGTGGCCGTCCGGGCGGGCGCCTACAACGCGATCAAGATCGATCTTCAGCTCCAGCGCGTGGGCAAGAAACTTGAATTGGAGCCACATCGGAAATTCCGGCGCGCGACTGTTTGGATCTCGGACGATGCAAACCGAATTCCGCTGCGCATTGAAGCACAGATTTTCGTCGGCACGGTCTTTGCCGAGCTCCAGGCGGTGCACTTTGATCAGGAAAAAAGTTAATGCTCTGATGTCGATCCGTTGACAAGATCCATCTGGCAAGGACGGATTCGCCGTGGCGGCCAATCAGCGTTCAGGTATCCATTCGCCGCGCACTGGCGCTTCGCGCAACGGGCGGCGGCGCGGAACGTAAATCGGAGCGTTGGCGCCTGGTAAGAGCTCGAGAGCGGCAAGAGTTTCCAAGTCGAGTCGCCCGGTGACCGGGAGGCGGACCCGAGCCTGATAGGCCCGCAAGGAAAATTCCAAATCAGGACTGGGGAACCCGTCGATCGCACCGCGATAAAGCCCGCGCCGGGCCAGAAGATTTTGTGCAGAAATAATGACATCCCTCCGAATTTGCGGCGGCGCTGCTTCATACGGCGTGCCGGCAAAATTCTCCGACGGATGCGCCGGAACTGCGTCGTAATCCCGGACCGGTGCTTGTTCGCCACCGCGAATCCGTCCGTCGGCGGATCGATCTTGCTGCGGTTCTGGAAACGGCTGGCCAGTCAAAGGGTTTGTCGGAGCCGAACTTTCTCGCGGTTGGGCGCGTAAGTCCGAAGTTTCCGGCGCAGCCGGCGCTGGAGTTGGGGACGCTTTTACGATCGCGCGAGCGCCGGAAGAATCGACCCCAAGAGATTTGAGCGTTTCATCATTGAGATCGCCACTGATTTGAAGCCCGTTGCGGATTTGGTAGCGCCGAATCGCCGCCGTCGTGTCCGCATCTTTTTCGCCAGTAACTTCGCCGTAATAAAAACCCTGGTCCTTCAGCGCTTGCTGCACATTTTGGACGGCTTGATCTGCCCTTGCTCCTGGCGCGAGTGCGGCCACCAGAACCACAACTGCGATCCGAAGTTTCATGTCGATGTTGCTTTGACGCCGAAATCTGTCCGCTATTCAGTCCCCGCCCCGGTCACGGCCAGCGGCAGCTGCTGTTCCTTTAAAACGTCGCGGTAACGCAGAATGCCTTCGCTAATGGCCGCCGCCATCTGTTCGCGATAATCGTTACTTTCCAGCTTCGTGATATCGTCCTTGTTGCTAAGAAACCCGGCTTCCACCAGCACCGCCGGGACTCCAACGTTGGCAATCACAAAAAACTGCTCGGCTTTTGTTCCGCGATCAGGCGCCTTCGTTCGCGCCACCATCGCTTCCTGAATGAACCGGGCCAAACTCTGGCTCGCCAAAGTAGGCGACTCGGCCGCCGGCCCCTGAAAAAAGGGAATCCACGAAACAAGCCGCGGAGCCGGAGCCGCCTGATGCTCGGCATAATAAGTTTCTACGCCGGCGACCACCTTTTTGCCTTCATTGAAATGGATGCTGACAAAGATACAATCCCGCGCGCGATTCGTAACTGCCGCGCGATCGGCGAGCGAAACATAACTGTCGCCAACTCGCGTCATCAGCGTCGCCAAACCTTGGGCTTGAAGCAATCGATCGACGCGCTGCGCGATGTCGAAAGTCAGATCCTTCTCATAAATCGCGCCGCACATCGCTCCGGAATCCTGGCCGCCGTGGCCAGGGTCGAGAACAACCAGCGTGAACGGCGCCGGCGCCGCAATGCGACGCGACGAAGTTGCCGGCTGTGGAGTGGAAAGGACTTGCCACCAGACGAACGACGCGACCATCAGCGAAAGTCCCAACCACGCGACAATGTTCTTCATTGCCCCGCCAAAGCCGAATCGCCCTCGAAACATCGCTACCTTTGAAGACTGGAGCGCAGCTCTTCATCCGCCAAAGTTCGATAGCGAATCCCGCTTTTGCTGCCGCGCTCGAGCACAGCCGCTTCAATTCCAGCGTTGGTCAGCTGCTCATCTCGATGTTTCCGAATAGCGTCGCGTTCCGGCAATTCCTTACTCGCGTTTTCTCCAATCGCCATCCGGCCAATGCTCCACGCGTCGAATGCCACATTAATCGCATCCGGCAGCTCCGCATCGGTAACGTGCTCTTTTTGCAAAAACTTTTCCATCAGCTCTGCCGACTGGCGCGTTCCACCCAAGACTGCAAACCGCTGCCTCGGTTGCCCAGTCAAACCATCAGCCGCGATTGCGCCGTCGTAATCGATGCGCAAAAACAAATCTTCCTTCGGGCTCGAGCCAATCTCGGCAAAAAGCAGCCGCGCCAAAAAGGGCGCACCATAAACTTGCTCGAACGCACTCTTCATTACCGGGCTGAGCGAGTAATGCGCGAGACGCCGCAGGGAAACGTCCGCTGCCGAACGCGTGAAACCCTCGGTGCTCGCCAATTCGATTGCCGCCATGCGCAACCGCTCGATATCGCCGGGATGGCCGATCGCGCCCATCGCGATCCGGTCGTAAATCTCAAAAATCTTTTGCCGGACGCGGCCGAGCGTTACGAAAAGAATTCCGTCACGATATCCAACCGCCGCGATCGGACTTCCGGCCGCCAGCTGCGTTTCGATATACTCGCGCCGGTTCGCGATCGCCTCTACCCAACGATACGGCTCTTCGATCATGCCACTTTTTGTCTGAAGACGCCGGCGATCTTTTCCTCCGGCAATGTCGTGATCCCGTCGCGCGAAACAGTTTTGATAAGCGGAAAAATCTTTCCGCTTCGATCGACCCCGCCGGTGGACGTGTCCGCTTCCGCCGCGGTGTCGAGCGAGCGCAATGCGATCGCGATCGCTTCGTCCTCATTCAATTCCTGCAGCTTCTTGTCGCCCCAGTTGTTTTCGTAATAAAGGATGCCACGCACCGCCGGCGAACCCGAGCCGGTTGCGGCGTAATCGGTCACTTCGAATTGCGCGCCCATCGCGTCATAAAAATAGAGTCGCGCTTCCGGTTTTGAATTTCCATCGTAGGTCGCGAAGATCGGCACGACCACGCCGACCCCCTGCATCACAAAACCAAAATTGTCGCGCAGCAATTTGGAAAGGGCGCGCACTTTGCCGTCCACACTCATCTCCTGGAGCTGCGTGCGTCGGAAATATTGGAACGAATGTTCGAGCACCCGCGCCATTTCCCAGGCCGTCGCCGGCACACCGGCGATCGCCATGATCGAATGGCGATCGATCTCCAGCACTTTGTCGGCGCGATCGTAAACGACGGTATTGCCTGCAGTCGCGCGACGATCGCCCGCTACCAATACCCCGCCCGCGAACTTGAAAGCGAGGATGGTCGTAGACTCTGTTGGAATGAATGTGCGATTCCCGGCCGCGGCAGTTGGTTCGGGTGCGCTTTGCAGCAAACTTTTACGGCGCAAGATCGCCGGAAAATCTTCACTCGCTCCCGAAAAGTTCGGATCGAGCGCCAAAGGCGGCTTGTCCATTATTGGCCGGTGCGCTGGCGGTAGCGCTTCGACTGGTTCGGGTCCACCTTCCGCATTTTTTTCAATAAATCTTTCGCGTCCGGCCGCGAAATGTCAGGCGAGCGCGGACCACCTTCGTCCCCCTGCTTCGGACCCCACGGAGCGGGATCAAACGGCTTTTGCACGCGCTCCGGCATGGCAAAAAATTTAAGGAGAAATGATAAGAAGGCAAGCTGGCGCCCTTCAGCCGGCCCTGCTTGCCAGTGGAAGCGGCAAGTGCCAAAATCGAGGGCTGATGAAATCCCTGGTCGCGAATGCTCTTACCGCATCGGTTTTGATCGCTCTCGCGAGCTCGAACGGTTTCGCCCAGACATCTGCGCCCACGCCCCACGCCTCTGCGACTCAAGCCGCCGCCGGCCAGGCTGCGCAACTTCAGGAGCTGACCAAAAAGATCGAAGAGCAGAATGCGAAGATCGATATGCTTTCGCAGCAAATTCTTAAGCTTCAGTCACAGCTGTCCAACCAACGTCCTGGCGTCATGATTGGCGAAGGCGCCCCTTCGGCATCGACGTCGGCAACATCGACATCCACTTCCGCGTCGCCCGAACCATCCGCGAAAGCAGGCGATGGCAACAGCCACATCGTTGCCCGCGGCGAAACGCTCACTTCCATCGCGCGAATGCACAACATCAGCGTAAGCGAGCTGCAAAAATTCAACCACATCGACAACCCGCTGAAATTGCAGGCTGGCCAGACGCTTTTGATTCCCCCATCGCCGATTCCGTCGCCGTCTTCCTCCGGCGAATGATTCAATGGAGGAAGTCTCCAGCCAACCCTGGTTTTTGCGCAAACATCAGGACGGTTCCACTTTCGGACCGATATCGTTTGATCAACTTTCCGGTTGGGCTTCGACCGCTCAAGTCGCGCCCCACGATCTTGTTTCGACTGATCAACAAACATGGTTGAAAGCGTCGATGCTTACGCAGCTCGGCATGGATTGGTTGGTCGAAGTGACGAGCGAGCATTATTACGGACCAACCACTGTCGGTGCGATCCAGGAATTTATCCGGCTTGGCGATATCAAAGCGGACGCCTTCATTATCAATTCCTGCGACGGAACTCGGCGGCAGATCGGTGAAATGCCCGCGCTCTTCAAAACAAACGCCACCGCCTCTAAGACGAGTGCAGGCCACGCTGCGGTCGAACCCGCCGCGGCCGGTATTTCAATTCGTCTTCAGGAACGCATCCGCGATCTCGAACAAACCTTGCGCGAAGAGCGACGCGCCTTAGCTGAAGCCGAGCAGCGTTACGAAAAACTGGCAGAAAAATATAACGCGCTTCTGCAGCGTAGCGGCCCGACCGCTTAGATCGACATCTGCTCGTCCGCCGGCGCGACCGGCGCTTCCTCCAAGCTCGCAGTCGCGTCAACCATCTCGCGCGGCGATTCGAGCAAACTCTGCTCGCATAACCGCGCATATTTGCCACCGTGCCCAATCAATTCCTCATGCGTGCCGCGCTCAATGATGCGCCCGTGATCGAGCACGAGAATCTGATCGGCACGCACAATCGTCGAAAGCCGATGCGCAATCACAATCGACGTTCGGTTCGCCATCAAATGTTCCAGCGCTTCCTGAATCAGACGCTCGGTCGCGGTGTCCACACTTGCGGTTGCTTCGTCTAAAATCAAAATCGGCGGGTCCTTGAGCAACGCGCGCGCGATCGACAATCGCTGCTTTTCGCCCACGCTCAATTTCACGCCGCGTTCGCCAACAATACTTTCCAGTTTGTCCGGCAGGCGTTCGATGAACTCACGCGCATTCGCCGCATCCACGGCGCGCCACAACTCCGCGTCGGTCGCGCTTGGTTTCCCCATCAAAAGATTTTCGCGGATCGAGCCGTTGAAAAGAAAACTTTCCTGTGTCACCAGTCCGATATTCTCCCGCAGCGCGCGGATGCCGTATTCGCGGATCTCCTTTCCGTCGACAAGAATCTGACCATCGCCCTCTTTCAATTCGTAAAAACGCGGGAGCAAACTCGCCAGTGTCGATTTGCCGGCGCCAGTCGCGCCAACGAGCGCAATTGTTTCTCCGGGTCGAGCGTGCAACGAAACATTTTTCAGCGCGGGAAGACCTTCGGCATAACCGAAATTGACACTTTCATAACGAATATCGCCCGCGACTCGCAGCGGCGCGTAATGGTCGATCCAACCGGGCTCGATCGGTTCGTCCAAAATCTCAAACACGCGCTCGCCTGCGGCACGACCGGCTTGGACGAGTTGATTCAATTGATGCAGCCGGCTGATCGGATCGTAGAGGAACGCCGTCAGCATCAAAAACGCGACCAGGTCGCCAATCTGCATTGTGCCGTTGACCACAGCGTAACTTCCGAACGCGAGCACGATCACCGCGCCGATCGCTTCAAACATCGACATCAACGGCGAATAAATCGCCCAGACCCGCATCACCACCAGGGTCGCGTGGCGCAACTGATCGCTCACGCGATTGAACCGCGCGTGCTCCTCTTTTTCGCGCGCAAAACTTTTGATCTGGCGAATCCCGGAAAGGTTATCGTGCAAGAGCGCGTTCATCGCCGAGGCCGCGCGGCGCTGGAGACGATAACGCCGATGTGCGGTCAGAGTGTAAGTCAATGCGCCCGCGATCAAAAGCGGGAATGGAATCAACGCCATCAATGCGAGCTTGGCGTTGAAATAAAACATCACGCTGAGAACGATCACCACTTGCAGAATCGCGACCACGCCCTGCTCGATCCCGTCGATCAGCATGCGCTCGACTGAATTGACGTCTTCGATCACGCGAGTCATCAAATCGCCGGTCGCGCGATTGTCGAACCAGCGCAGCGGAAGCAATTGGATGTGCGAGTAAAGATCGCTCCGCAGATCAAAGATGACGCGTTGCTCGAAAGTGTTGTTCAAAACTAGTCGCAGCGAGTTGAGTCCGTTTTGCAGCAGCGCCGCGAGCACACCCAGGAACACCAGTGGTAACAATTTTTCGGGATGATGCTGTCGAATGACGACATCGAGGACCTGCTTCGTCACAAGCGGAAAGACGATCACCGTCAATGTGCCGACGATGGCGCAGGTCAGCATGCCGGCCGCGAGCAGCGGATATCGCTTCAGATAAGCAAAGACGCGCCAGACCGTTTTCATTTCCTGCCGCTAGCTTATCACGAGTTCAGCGCGACATCACTCGGGCGCCTGACCGGTATCCATTGCTCGCGGAATTGACATGCCGGGCCTAACCTGGCATAACACGCCCCCTATGAAACGAATCGTTCTCTTGCTGGCGCCGATCGCCGCTGCACTAATCGGGACGGGCTATCTCTGCGCCGGCCCAGAACCTTTGGACACAAAAGAATCGAAGGCAGTCGTTCAACCCGCACCACCTCCGGAATGCAACTGGACCGGCTTCTATATCGGTGGGCACGCCGGTTACGCCTGGGGCGATGCCAGTTTTAAGGAAAACTTCCAAAGCGATCCCTCTTTCGATTTTGATCGGGCCGGTTTTTTCGGCGGTGGCCAGGTTGGTTATAATCTGCAGTTAGGCTACTGGTTTGTCCTTGGATTGGAAGGAACATTCTCGGGTTGGGATGGCAATGACGACATTCGCGTGGATGCGAACGGTGAAGAAAAGGCAGGTCATCTCGATGATAGCAACTGGATCGCAACGGTTGGCGGCCGTGCCGGCGTTAGCTTTTGGCAAAATCGATTGCTCGGTTATGTGAAGGGCGGCGTCGCTTTCAGCCAATGGAGCTTTACCGAACACGAGGTCGGCGGGACGGAGACTTTCCATCTTGACGACGATAACACCTCAGGATTCATCGGAGGCGGTTTGGAATACGCGCTCAACTGTCATTGGTCGGTGCGCTTGGAATGGGACCACATCTTCCTGAATGAGAGCGGCGACCGCACCGGAATCGAAACGTCCGGCACGAGCAGCGTCGATCGGTCCTGGCACGTCGATCTCGGGGACATCGATACCGTTACCGCCGGAATTAATTTTAAATTCTAAACCGAGCGGTCAGGATTTATGTCGATCTTTGAACGTCAGCTCGGCGATTCCTGATTTGTCAAGCTCGCCTAAACCTTCCGCGATCATGCGTTCGTATTGTTCCTTGGTCGCGCGCGCGAGCGGAAGCTCGAGACCGAGCTGACGCGCAAGTTCGAGCGCGATGCCGCTGTCTTTGGCCGCGTGCGCGGCGGAAAAGAAGCAGCTGTGGTCGCGGTTCTGCATATCTTCGCCATCGGTTTCCAAGACGCGCGACGCCGCGCCGGTTTGCGCAAAGACTTCACGGAGCGTTTTCAGATCAAGTCCAAGCGCGTCGCCCAGCGCGAGTCCTTCGGCAAGGCCGGCGGTGTTGATGTTCATCACCATGTTGACCAGTGCTTTCACTTTTGCCGCCTCACCCGCTTTACCAATAAAACGCACCGTCGCCGCCAGCTCGCTAAGCACCGGTTCTGCTTTCCGGAAGGCCGCCTCGGCCCCGCCGCACATTAAATAAAGCTTTCCCTCGCGTGCCTGGGTGATGCTCGAGGCCATGCAGGCCTCGAGCGATTGCGCGCCGGCTTTCTCCGCCATCTTCTCAACATCGACATGCGTCTGCGGTGAAATCGTCGCGCAGTTGATGAAAAGTTTTCCGCGCGCGTTGACGAGAAGGTTGTCGCCGGTTCCCGAGAAAATGTTGCGCATCGCTTTGTCGTCGGTCACGACAGTGAAGATCACGTCCGATTGCGCCGTCACTTCCGCCAAATCCTGACACGCGGCGCAACCAAGTTCTCCCGCCAGATCGGTGGCCACTTTTCGGTTCGTGTCGTAAACCGCGGTCACATGAAAGTTTCGATCTTTCAACCGGCGCGCCATGTTCGCGCCCATTCGTCCGACGCCAACGAAACCAGTGTTCATGACGATAATGTTTCAGACATCCGCTAAATACGCCAAACGACACGAAAGACTCACTGGATTCAATTTTTAAATCCTTTGGCCCAATTTGGCGTGTTTAGCGGACACCAGCCTCAAACATCAAACTTTATGGGCAAAGAACGGATTGTGTTTTTTTTCCTCGCCCACGCTTGTCATCGGGCCGTGACCGGGACAAATGATCGTTTCATCCGGCAAGGTCAGAATTTTCTCGAGATTGTTTCGAACCGCGTCCTTGTAGGAAACGGTCCCGCCACCCATCGAGCCGGCAAAAAGCGAGTCGCCAACTATCGCAATCGGTCGGGCGAGACCACTCACAACGAACGTCATTCCTCCCGGCGAATGTCCCCAGGTCAACCGTGCTTCGATGTCGATCTTGCCGACGCGAAATTTTTTTCCTTCGTCGATTTTTTCCGCTGCCGGGACCGGTTCGCGCGCCGGCGCAAAAACTTCGGCGCCGGTTTCTTCGCGCAGTCGCGGCAAGTCGGCGACGTGATCGGAATGGGCATGGGTGAGCAAAATCAAGCTGATGCTGAGATTTTCTTTCGTCGCCAGTTTTAGCATTCCGGCGCAATCTGCGCCGGTATCAAATGCGGCTGCGTGTTTCGTTGCCGGGTCCCAAACGAGATAGGCGTTCACCAGCATCCCGCCGTAACTGGTATTGAATTGGGCAAGCCCCTCGAAATCCTCGAGTTTTTCCGGTTTCCATTTGCCCTGCGCAAGATCGACCAGCGCATTTGGGTCGAGGTCCAGCACCGGCGCAATCGCGCGCAAAGTCGCCTCGTCCGCCTGCCCATCGCGCGCTTTTCGAAGCGCATCCGCGTTCATGCCCGATTTCTTTCCCAGTTCGCTATCGGAAATCCCCAAACCGCGTTGCGCTTTGCCGACGATGTCCCCGGCGTTGTCTTCTAATTCAATCATAACCTTCTTTCGTCAGACAGAGAGTGCGTGCGCTTCTCGATCGCAGCGCAGATTCTGAATCTTTTCGCGGACGAGCTTTTCGAATGTGCTTGCAACATCGACAACTGAAAGCGTTTTTCCCGTTTCTTTCTCGATCGAAGTCATTGTCACGTCCGAAATTCCACACGGAATGATGTGCGCGAACGGCGCGAGATCGCCGCAAACATTGAGGGCGAACCCGTGCATCGTGACCCAATGCCGCACCCCAACCCCGATGGAGGCGATCTTGCGATGGCCGATCCACACACCGGTTAGACCTTCGCGCTGCTTCGCCTCGATTTCGTAGCCGGCGAGAAAATCGATCAGCGTTTGCTCAAGCCAGCGTAGGTAGCGATGCAAATCCTGTCCGCACCGCCGAAGATCGACAATCGGATAGGCCATCAGTTGGCCGGGTCCATGATACGTGGCCTGACCGCCGCGATTGATCGCGAAAAGCGGATGCGGCAAATGTGCCTCGCCTAACAAACTCGATTTATCCGGCGTCCGTCCGATGGTGTAAACCGGTTCGTGCTCGAGCAGGAGCACTTCATCGGCGGCATCGCGATCTTCACGCTTTCTGGCAACGATCTCTTCCTGAAGCGCGAGCGCATCGGCAAAATTGACTCGGCCGAGCCAGCTGATTCGAAGCATTGAATCGCCTGCCGCGCCGAAACTTTGCCAAGGAGGGTTCATATTTGCGTCGCTCCGGGGATTCCCATCCGCGCGGTTTCTTGCGCGCGCACGTGGGTCAGACCGATCGCGAGCGCGTCGGCTGCGTCCGCATCCGGCGTTTCGGTTAAGCCCAGCAGCGCGCGCACCATGAATGCGACCTGGTTTTTTCCAGCGCCGCCGCGACCAACCGTGGCCTGTTTGATTCGTGTGGGCGGATATTCGAAGACCGGCAATCCATTTTCAGCGGCGGCAAGAATGGCCGCACCGCGCGCGGCCCCGAGCAGAATCGCCGTCTTGTAACTCTGGACGTAAATAACGGATTCGAGCGCGCAACAATCCGGATCGTGCTCGCGAATTAATTCAATCAACCGGTCTCGAATCGCGACCAGACACGACGACGAGCGGAGCTTCTGCGCGTTGTGAATCGTGCCGAAGTAAAGAGCGCGCGCTTTCCCGTTGTTTGCATCAACAACTGCGACGCCGGTATTGCGCAAGGAAGCGTCGATGGCGAGAACGCGCATGTCAGTGACCGAAACCAAGCGCGAGAAAAACGCAACCGGCAATGCCGAAGAGGAGACTGACTATCCAGAAGCGCCGTTTTCTTGTTAGCGCCGAGATGGCCGCAATCGCGATCGCGATTTGGAACATGGTTACACCGCGCGCAAAAACTTCGTGCTGATGAAAATTCGATTTCGCTTCCGCTTGCTTGTGCTCGGCCTCGGTTTTGATTTCTTCCTGCTCTTTTTCGTAACGATCCCGCTTGGCGGCGTCGGATTCGTTAGGCGCGGTCGAGAGCGCAATTTTCGCATCGAGCACCGAAGCCTTGATGCTTTTGGCCTGGTAGTAACCCCATTG
>Ga0137418_10002571_pt1 | contig 16602 bp, 13 predicted proteins | sample CZODoug3_1_2_16f_FD_122242 | JGI IMG/M metagenome (GOLD analysis project Ga0137418, IMG submission 122242) | Vadose zone soil fungal communities from Angelo Coast Range Reserve, California, USA - CZODoug3_1_2_16fungal (Hybrid Assembly) | ecosystem: Environmental > Terrestrial > Soil > Vadose... | reverse complement strand
CCCACGAAGGCGGTCTTTCCGGCCGGGGCCTGGCCACGTCGGTGATTTGCGGCGTTGGGTTTGCCTGCTTCTATTTGTTCATGCAGCGCGCCGGCAACGTATCTGCGTTCTGGGCCGCCGCGTGTTCGCGCTTCGCCGCGCTGGTCGTGGTCACCGGAATCGTCCTGGTCGGCGGCCACGGGAATGCCCTCGCCCGGCAAAGCATGACGCCTTCGCGCATCGGCCTGGGCGTCGTCGCGGGCATGCTGGACGTTACCGGCACGGTGTTTTTCATTCGCGCCACACAGACGGGACGCCTCGACGCGGCCGTGATGTTAACTTCGTTGTATCCGGCGATCACGGCAATCCTGGCGCGAGTCTTCCTCGGCGAGCACTTCACGCGCTGGAAGCTGGTGGGAATGCTGGCTGCGCTCGCCGCCGTTCCGCTGATCGCAACCCGTTAATTTGGTGGAACGCTGGCTCAGAACATGGCTCTTGTCGAGATTCGCAACCTAACGAAGACCTACACTGACGGCGACTCGCTGTTCGCGGGCGCGCAGCGGGCAGTGCGCGCCGTGGACGGTGTCTCTCTCGACATTTCCGTTGGCGAAACTTTGGGTCTGGTCGGCGAATCCGGTTCGGGCAAGAGCACACTGGGGCGGTTGGTCCTTCGTCTGATCGAGCCCACCTCCGGCAGCCTTCGTTTCGATGGCCACGACCTGCTCGCCCTAAGCCGCTCCGGCCTGCGCCAGCTCCGCCGCGACATGCAGATTATCTTCCAGGACCCCTTCGGCTCCTTGGACCCGCGCTTCCGCGTGGAGGACATCGTTACCGAGCCGCTGGTCATTCATGAATCCCTCAGCAAGCCCGCACGCCGTGCCAGGGCTGGGGAGCTGTTGCGGGCCGTGGGCCTCGATGCGTCAGCGTTGCCGCGCTACCCGCACGAGTTCAGCGGAGGCCAGCGCCAGCGCATCGGCATCGCCCGGGCACTGGCACTCAGGCCGAAATTCATCGTCGCCGATGAGCCGGTTTCTGCACTCGACGTCAGCGTGGGCGCCCAGGTGGTGAACCTGCTGGCCCAGTTGCAGCGCGAGTTTCGACTGACCTACCTGTTCATTTCGCACGCCATGCCGGTGGTGCGTTACCTGGCCACGCGCATCGCTGTCATGCATCGCGGGAAGATTGTTGAGGTCGGGAACGCCGAAGAAATCACCTTGCGGCCGCAACACGCCTACACGCGCACCTTGCTGGCGTCGACGCCGGAACTCGCAGGCCTGGAGCTGTGAAGTGCCGCGGCATTGGAGACCATCCAGAGCGGCAAGCTTCGGATTGCTCCCTCTCCATCCTCATCCGTGTTTCTGCTAGGCTCTTAGCCCTATGCGAAACACAGCGCGGTTTTTCCTTCTCTGCTTTCTGTTTGCGAGCTGGGGCGCGTCAGCGGAGGCACCGTCGGTTTCCGCCCAGTTGTCCGTTCCGGCGTCGCGGCTGGCGCACTTGCGGCGCGGGAGCAACCTGAGTGGCTGGTTTGCCCAGGTGACGCCGCCCACTGCCTATAACCGCGACCACTATGCCACGCACACGACCGAGCGTGACATCGCGCTGATCGCGTCGCTGGGATTCGACCATGTGCGGTTGAGCGTGAATCCGGCGCCTATATTTCCAGGGTGGGAATCGAGGGAGGAGTACTTTGCTTCGCTGGATGCCGCGGTGAAGATGCTTCTCGATCACGGGCTGGCGGTCATCATTGACATTCACCCGGAAAGCGACTTCAAGGCGCGGCTATCGGACGACGGATTTGTGGAAAGGTTTACGAACTTCTGGCGTCAACTCGCGCAGCATTATTCGTCGTGGGACCGGGAGCGGGTTTTTTTCGAAATCATGAATGAGCCGGAAATTCGCGACCGCTACCGCTGGTTCGGTATTGAGACGAAATTGGCAGAAGCGATTCGCGAGAGCGCGCCTCAGCACACGATTATCGCGGCGGGCGCGAAGTGGTCGGATGATGACGATCTGGTATTTATGGAACCGCTGGCGGACGGGAACGTGATCTATAACTTTCATTACTACGAACCGCATACGTTCACGCATCAGGGGGCGACCTGGGGATCGCCCTGGTGGATTTGGGTCAAGGGGCTGGCGTACCCATCGACGCTGGAAAACGCCGCTCGGGTGGCGGCGGAGGTGCCGGATGAGCTGGGCAAGTTCGAGGTGGTGCACTATGGGCGAGACCACTGGGATGCGGGAAGAATTGAGGCAGACGTCAACGAGGTAGCGGAGTGGGCGGCGCGTCGGCATTTGGTGGTCACGTGCAACGAGTTTGGCGCGTACCGGGCGTATATGAAGCCGGAGGATCGGACGCGCTGGATTTCGGATGTGAGGAGGGCCTTGGAAAAGCATGGGATGGGCTGGACGATGTGGGACTACTCCGGGTCATTTGGCGTAGCGACGAAGGCCGATGGGGTGGCGACGCCGGATGCAGGGACGGTGGAAGCGCTGGGGTTAAAGATGCCGGGGAAGTGACAAGACAGCCGATTTTGATTTGCGGCCCCGGCTTGCGGAGGTTACAATCTCGCCGATTCCAGCGAGGGATTCTTATGGCCACCGCAGTGACGCCTCCGCCCGCAGAAGCGCCGATGTCTGAACCAGCGCGAATCTTGAATACCTTCATCGCGCCAACCAAAACCTTTTCCGATTTGCCACGCAACGCCAGTTGGTGGGGACCATTCGCCCTGGTGGTATTGGTGACTGTGTTGTATGCCGCAGTCATGGAGCGGCAGGTTGGGTTCGACCAGATTTCGAGAAACGAGATCGCGAGATCCTCGCGCGCCGACCAGTTCGATAAGCTGCCCGCGGACCAGAAAGCCAGGCAGATCGAGATCTCCGCGGCCATCACAAAATATCTCTCCTATGGGGCGTCGGTGGTTGCCATCATCGCGTATCTGATCATGGCCGGAGTGTTGTTGGGCGTGTTTAAACTTGCGGATGCCGCGGTGTCCTTCAAAGTTGCGCTGGCGATTGTGATTTACGGCAGTTTGCCGTGGATGATCCACGCCTTGCTGGGGGTTTTGTCCATGCTGGTTGGGGTGGACAAGGAAGCGTTCAGCATTCGGAACCCAGCAGGAACGAATCCGGCATATTTCATGGACCCGAACGGCAATAAGTTCGTGCTTGGGATGGCATCGGCTTTCGATGTTTTTGCCTTCTGGAGCATTGCCCTGATCGCAATTGGGTTTGCCTGCAACAGCCGGGTGAAGCGCTCGACGGCGATCGCCATCGTGGCGGGAATGTTTTTTGTGTACAAGTTGATTGGAGCGGGATTGGCCATGTTGTGAGTGGGCGGGCCAGGGCGTCGGCCCAGAACCGTGAAAACTTCAGTAACTTTTTCCGGCTGCGCCGCCTCCCGGCAATACCAGGTTTGGCGGCCTTTTTGCGGCCCTCCAGCAGGCGCTGCCCGGAGGTAACCCGAAGCGCGGCCCGCCCTCATTGACTTACGTGCCCGTCCGGGATAACTTCGGTCAGACTCCCGTATCTTTATTGACTTTGAGGACCCCGCGTGCCGCGAAAGATTCTCCTTGCTGACGATAGCGTGACTGCTCAGAACATGGGCAAAAAGATCTTGTCGGACGCTGGATATGAAGTGATTACCGTCAGCAATGGCTCGGCGGCTCTGAAAAAAGTCAACGAACTGCTGCCGGAAATCGTTGTGCTCGACGTCTACATGCCGGGATACAGCGGTCTGGAAGTGTGCAAGCTGCTGCGGGAGAACCGCCAGACGGCGGAGATCCCGATTTTATTGACCGTGGGGAAGTTGGAACCGTTCAAGTCAGAAGAAGCGCTGAAGGCGCGCGCGAACGCGTTTATCGTGAAGCCCTTCGAGGCAACAGAACTGCTGGCCGTGATTCGCAAGATTGAAGATGCGAATGCCAAGGCGCCCGGCAAGGCCTCCAAGACGGGCAAGCTCAGTCCGCTGGCCAAAACGTTTGCAGGCTCCACGGCGGACGCCCCCGAGGCCCAAGAGACGGGGATCGAGGAAAAGGGTTGGAAGAACCGCCTGGGCATGCCTTCGAAGACGAAGACGGAGCCTGAGCCGGAAGAAGCGGCGCAGGAAATGGGAACCGGGTTCCGCGATCTGACGCCTCCTGTCGAGGATGAATCCACCCTGCGGCGAGAGAGCGCTTTTACGGCGGATGTCCGGGAAGCGCGGGTTCCGCAAGCGGATTCCGCTGCGGCGCCTCTGGATATTTCTCCCGAGGAGATCGCTGCGATTCAGGCAGCGGCGGAGGTGCTGAGCGGGGAGGGAGACCGTGCGCCGATGCTGCACGTAACGGCGGCGGATGTGCCTCGCCAGTTAGCTCCGGAACCGGAAGAAGCGCCGGAGGAATCAGGGGCGGCGCCGAATCCCGAGGCTGCGCCGGCGCCAGCTGTTGCTTCGCACTGGATCGCGAAAGCTGTGGAACCGACGCAAGCGGACACGGCAGTTTCGCTGGAACGCGAGATGCAAGAAGCCCACGGGACCTTACCGGCAGCCCGGCCCCCGGCGGAGACATTCAACACCTACAGTTTGGCAAGCTTTGCCGAAAGTGCGGTTGTCGAGCCGGTGGATGACAAGCCCATCGTTGCTGAAGTAGGCGCGTCGCAGGTAGCAGCTTCTGAAATGGCGGCGGCGGTAGTCACTGCGGCGGAGGCCGAAGCTGTGGCGCGCGAGGCGGTTACGGCACAGGCGGCGGTAGTCGCGGAAGTGCCTGCGACGGCGCTGGCGGCCAGCGCATCGGGAGGCAGCCACGCCAGCTTGGGTTTATCGAGCGCGCTGCCTGCAGCCGGGACGCCCGGGCGTGTCGAAGCCCCCAGCGGCTTTCAAGATTTGCGTCCGGTAGCATCGGCAGCAGGGGCGGCGGCGGCCCCGGAGAGCACAGCGGATGGCGGTCCTGGCGGGCTTCCCCGTGATCCGGCGGCGCCGGAAGATGAGATTGATTCGCGCACCAAATCGCAGATGGACGCGGCCTGGTCGAACTGGCACGAGATTCGCAATACCATCGTTACGCCGAACCTGACCGAGCAGCTCGCTGACGTGGCGACCGCAGTCGCCGACCCAGACGCGGCGCAACCGGCGAATGGTGCTGGGCATGATTCCGATTCCATTGCCAGCATCGTGGACAGCGTCCTGGCCGAGATGCGCCCCAAGCTCCTTGAAGAGATTGCGCGCAAGCTGGCCGCCAAGAAACAGTAGCGGGTTCGAAGTTTGACGGGATAGTGCGTGCGGGTTGCGCACATGTACACACCCTCCACTTCGCGTGTTTGCTTTCCTCAGTATGCATACGGTCACGAGAACACTATGACACGCACTTCACCCGCCTCAAATGCGGGGTTGAGCGATCCAAAATCTCAAATGTCCGGCCTGCGATTATCGTGTGCTTTCAGGCAGCTTGCGCAATCGTTCCTGAATTGTGGCGTTCCTCGATTTAAATGTGTTGCGACTCGGGGCACTTGAGGTTATCGAAAGATTCCGCAAGCCTGTCCCCAGGTTTCCGCGGGCGGCCAAGCCTTCCGACGGTCATCGAGATTGTGAGCGGCGGGGCGGACAGCTCAGAAGTTTTCCAGCAGCATCACGTCGTCTACGTACACCCTCTTGGTGAAGGCCAGATGTCTTCCATCCGGGGAGGGCACAATGGAGGAGATCCATCCCGCTCCCGCAGCGATTTCGTACAAGACTCGCGGGTTGCCATTCGCATCGAGTGAAATCAGAGCAAATGTTGAGGCGGACGCTGCGAGCGCGAACAGGCTTTTCCCGTCGGCAGCCCATCTGACGTGTTGTAGGTTCTGCCATTTCCAGTCCCGAACTCGCAGTACGGTAACCCTTTGGTCGGCCAGATTCAGAATCCGAATCTCGCCCTTCTGTTCAATTTGATCTACGATCGCCAACCTGGAGTCATCGGGCGACAAGTCCCAGTCAGGATAGCTTGACTGATATCCGCCAAGGCGACCTATTTCCTCACCTTTACCTTTCACTGGATCAAGATGATAGAAAATTAATTGTCGGTCCTTGAGCTCAGACACAGCACAAAAAGACGAAGGCAAGGAACCGCATGCAGCGGCGTATCTGCCCATTATCAGAGTAGATCGTGCGCCACCCTGTTCGGGCGTGCTCATCAGCCGAATCGTAGTATCCCCGGGTTCCCAACGATCCGGTGACGCTGACGCGGTATATAGAAGTGCTCCCTGGGGGCTCAGTATGGGGGTGAAGTAGTTCTCCGATCCCGCAATCAAAGTCTCCGGTGTTTTGGCATCCATGTTTTGCTTGAAGATCGCCCACCTCCCGTTTCGTTTGGAGTGGAAGAGAAAGGCTTTGCTGTCATTGGTCCAGGCCGCGACGACGTTGAACCAATCATCGAGCGCGAAACGGTGAGGAGTAAACACTTTGCTTCCGGATGCGAGATCGCCAATGTAGATCCCGCTTTCGGTGTGAAACCTGGCCGCGATCAGACGCTTCCCATCGGCGCTTGCCTGGGGGAATTGCGCTCCAAAATTCTTCCACCCTGCCAGGTGTGTCGCGTCACCGCTCTGCTTGCCAGTGCCTGGATCCGCCCGAATTGCCCAAAGGTCGGAGTCTGAGCCATTGGGCGAAAGAATCGAGTAGATGACGCGTCCATCGGGCAGCCATGCAATGCCAGTTGATCCATCGTCGCCGTTCAAACGCGGGTCGAACAGCACCACGGTGCGTGCGCCGCCAGCCAGATCGCAGGTCTCGAGAGTGACCTCAGGCTTGGCAAGTGTGCCCCGGAACCGGACATAGGCGAGACGCTGCCCGGTTGGCGACCATGCAATGTGCTGTAGCTCGAGGGCATCGTCTGCGAGGATCTTGTGCGGTTCCTCGCCGTCCGCTCCCATCAGCAGTACCGAACGGTCATCGTTGAGGAAGGCAATCTGGGAGCCGTCTGGCGATACCGCTACGTCCCACGCTAGACCGGCCCACAGCTTTCGCATGCTGAAGTCCCACGTTGACATCTTCCATATACCGGCGTTCGTGGTGCTCACCAGCAGTAGATGGTTCCCGTCCGGGAACCAGTCGACGGGCTGGTACGAAGCAGGGAATGGAACTTGGCGAACTTCCCCACTATCGATCGCTAGCAGATGCAAATAGAGGTTCTTCGAGTGGTCGGTATAAGCGAGGAATTTGCCGTCGCGGGAGATGGCAAACGAGCTTACGGTGCTCTCCGGAGGGTTGGCGGTCAGCTGCCTCTCCACCAGTTCATGCTTTTGTTCGGGACGCGGTGGCGTACGAAAGCGAACCACGAGCAAAGCAATAACCACGGCCGTCATGACGGCGGCGACCGCCCAAAGCTTAGAAATCCTCCGGGGCTTTGTCTTTGAATCTGCGGCAGTATTGCTGGAGATTTCCGACAGCGCATCCAGCGCAAACGCCAGGTCCGAGGCCGACTGAAATCGCTGCTCCGGGTTCTTTTCCAGACAACGATGTACCACCCGCTGCAGGGCTGGCGGAACAGTCGTGGTCACCTGCGAAATGCCCGGAGGGTCTTCATTCAGAATCGCGCTCATCGTGTCGGCTGAGGTCGGCTTCTGAAATGCTCGTTTCCCCGCAAGCATTTCATACAGAATCGCGCCGAAGGCAAAGATATCGGCCCTATGATCGGTCGCTTGTCCCCGTACCTGCTCCGGCGACATGTAGCCCACCGTCCCCATCACCACTCCTGCTTCCGTTCCGTCGGTTAGCATCGCTGCTGTTTGATCCGAAAGGGACTGTGGCTGCGTGAGCTTCGCCAGCCCGAAGTCCAGAATCTTCAATCGCCCGTCTTTGGTGACGAACAGGTTCTCCGGCTTCAGATCGCGATGAACAATTCCTTTCTCATGGGCTGCGGCAAGACCTTTAGCAATCTGCACCCCGTAATCAACCGCCTTGCGAACTGCCAAGCGGCCACGCTTGATCGGCTCCCTAAGCGTTTCTCCTTCCAGCAACTCCGACACTAGATACGGTGCTCCCTCATACGTGCCCATTTGGTGGACCGCAAGAATGTTGGGATGGTCGAGGGCTGCTGCCGCTCGCGCCTCCTGCTCAAAGCGCCGCAGCCGGTCGGAATCAGCGGAAAGGAAGGACGGCAAGACCTTGATGGCCACATCCCGCCCCAGCCGCGAATCGCGGGCACGATAGACCTCGCCCATGCCACCCGAACCCAGCAGCGATTTGACCTCATAGTCGCCCAGCTTTGTCCCCGGAGTGAGCGCTACTCGCGGCGTGGGCGATTGCAGAAACTTGGAGCAGGACTTGTCGCCCGACGAAAGCAGCGAATCCACTTCCTGGCGCAATGAATCTTCGCCGGAACAGGCGTGGTCAAGGAATTCGGCACGCTTCTCGGTCGGAAGCTCAAGCGCCTCGTAGAGCACGCCCTTCATTCTTTGCCAGCGCTCCGGAGTCATGCTGGTCATGTGCGGCTCATCTGTTTGTTCAGCCAAAGGCGCGCCGTCGACCAGTCGCGCTTGACCGTCGCTGGGGAGACGCCCAGAAACTGGGAAGTCTCCTCGATCGATAGTCCCCCGAAAAAGCGTAGCTCCACGATTCGGCCTTGTTGCGGGTCCATCCGGGAAAGCTCGTTCAGGGCATCGTCCAGCGCTACCAGGTTGAGTTTCCGAGCCGCGGGGAGAGCGGTAGCTTCGTCCAGAACGAGTTTGAGACCGCCATCGCGTTTCGCGGCGCGATGGCCGCGGGCGTAGTCCACGAGTATCTGACGCATCAATTGTGCCGACACGGCAAAGAAATCGGAACGCCTCTCGAAATGAACCTTTTCTCTTTTGGTTAAGCGTACATAGGCTTCATGCACGAGAGCGGTGCTCTGGAGTGTGTGGCCGGGACGTTCCTTGCGCAGGCACCGGTGCGCCAGGCGGCGCAGATCGGCATAAACCAGCGGCATCAGCGCTTGCAGCGCTTCGGCGTCACCCGCTTGCCACTTGTCGAGTAGTTCACTGACGGGCCTGGATGAAGAATTGGACACGTAACCGCCCGAGCGCGGCTGCGGAAGCCCACGTTGCGACTCAAGATATCCCCGACCCGAAACAAAGTCAACTTATTGAAAAGACAACCTTTTGTTAAGCAAGTATTGCAGTACAGTAACTCGAAACAGGAAATTTTCCCATGGCATGAGCCGAACGCTGCCGAAATCTCGCTGAGACAAGGTGAGGAACGGACCACATCGGCAGCAAACCGCAAGATTCAATGTGGCTGCCGCTGCACTCAACAACGCACAATCTACGCCATTGGGGGCTCGACCGATGCTGGGCTTACAAGCTAAGGTCGAAATGTACGACACTTTCCCTGACACGTGGACACTTGTTGCCTCCTTGCCGACGGCAGGGGAGTACCATGCCACAGCCTTCGCTGAGTTCGACGCGTGGCGAGTCAAGCGAGACGGACCAGTACGCGCCGCCAGCGACTCTCTCCGTATTGGTCAAGGCGAACTAGGCAGGGTGCGCCGGCGGGTGGCCATGTCTCCGGTGCGTGAGTATAGCGCACGATTTTTTGGTGTTGATGGAGAAAACGGTCGGGGTGCCGCATTTCTCGCGTTCCCCGCGAGAAGTGGGGAGCGGGCAACTGGCATCGGACTGCCGCTTCGACGTTGATCAACTCAACGATATTTGGAACGAAAACACGCTGACCTATCCGTAACTTCATACTCTGGAATAAAAGGAGTTCATTCATGAAAACCACAATCAATATCACACTATGGACGTTGCTTGTGCTAGTGCTGGCCGCAGACTCCATCGAGGCTCAGCAATGCTCAAGCCGCACCACTGCCGGCCGATACCTGGTGCGCTGTGATGGCTTTCTCACGCCCGGGCCGAATGCGCCGCAAGTGCCTGCGAAAACTCTGGCCATCGCCACCGCTGACAGGCAAGGTAACTTCACCGGCAGCGGCACAGTCAGTGTCGGCGGCGTGACCGTTACGCAGACCCTGATTGGCACCGAGCAGATCAACCCGGACTGTACCGGCACCGTCACATACTCGCAAGCCATCAACGGGCAGCCGGGACCGCCCATCAACCTAGCCTTCGTAGTCTCCGAAGGCGGCGACCAGATCGACGGATTGGTGACCGACGCCGGCAACACCTTCGCCTGCAAGCTCACCCGAACCCCCAGAAGGCATGCGAAGTAATGGCCGCCCGCAAGGAATAACGTTGCTGCCGGGTGCCCCACGCATCGCGTTCTGTGCGATGCGTGGGATCCCGTGCCGCATGACATGGACAGCAACCAAATCCAAACTCGGCAAATCCGCATCGGCCTCCTGCGCCAGCCGGCAGCGCAGAGCCTGGAGCGGACTAGCACGATGCCGTACACCACGCTCATCCCCGTATTTGGCACGGGTGAAACACATGTCATCGCGCTCGTAGCCGTATGAATACTAAGCAAAACGAGCACGCGAACTGGAGGGTGCGAACATGTGCACGTCACGCACACATTATCCCGTTCGAAGTTTGACGGGATCGGAGGTAGAGCGTTGTGAAAGTGCACCTGTTACCACTTCGTTCATAGGACGGGACGGGTGGGTGAGCGTGGGCGGGGCGGGTGTGAAGTTGAGTTGATGCTGTCGATGCGGAGCCAGCGGGCGTACAGCGCGCGGGCGCGCGGTTGAGTAGGTTAGAGGCAAGCGAACGCTAGCGAGATGGATGAGCGAAGGCGGCGCGGGCGAAAAGAAGCGCCGCTATGTTCCCGTCCCAGTCACTTTCGCCTTCTGCGTGAATTGGCCCTGACACGACCCGATGGAAGCTTGCGTCACTTCCTGGCACGGCTGGGCCGTATCGACGTTCTGGTCATTGATGACTGGGCCATGGCGCGCCGCTGAATGAAAACGAACGCCGCGAAGTCTGGGAGATCTGTGAGGATCGGTATCAGACTCGCTCCACGGTCCTCACCTCCCAGCTACCGGTTTTGCGTTGGCATGAGCAGATCGGCGACCCCACCATCGCCGATGGTATCCTCGACCGTCTGGTGCACAACGCCCACCGCATCGAAATGCGCGGCGAGTCCATGCGGAAGACACGCAATCCGCCGCGGGACGAGAAGGACGAGAAGAAGGAATGAACCGCAGTCAAAATCTTTGAGTGCGAGATGGCGATTTCACAACACCTATGTACGCCGACCGCAATTCACGATAACGTCCGAGTAGTCGACTACCCAGCCAGAATCGACGGATCCACCGCACGGTGATGGATGGCGCGGACGGTTTGTTACATGTACGCTTTGTCGTGCACATCCGAATGAGGATGCAGGGGATTTTCGACGTAAATCGTGAAGGACTCTAAATCGATAGGCGAGTGGCATTCGATAGGGCCATCTCCATCAAAACGAGCTTACGGCGGGATGCCGACGCGACGAAGCAGGTCGGTGAACCGGGGATCGGAGCGAAGAGGATCCCAAAGCGCCTCTACTTTGAGGTAAGCGAGGCGATTGAACCGCTCCTCGTAAGCCTTGTCCAGCCAAGTGAAGGCCTGATCTTTGTCTTCCAGTCCGGCGTAAACCAGCGCAATGAAGAGGGCTGGTACAAAACTCTGCTTCGAAGTCGCCTTCAGCTCCTCGATCATCTCTAGCGACTTGTTTCGCTCGCCTGATCGAGCATGCAAGTATCCAAGAAGGGCGAGAGAAACCGCGCCGCTTCGGCTTAATGTGGAATACTTTTCCAAGGCGGACAACCCTTCTCTGTACATTCCTTTTGAGACATATGCCTCGCCCAGCACCGCGTAGGAAACGGCGAAATTCGCATCCATTTCCAGCGTGTCATGGGCCTGCTGACTAGCCCGATCAAATTTCCGTGCGAGGTAAAGCTGTACCGCTAGGCTGTGACTGACAGCGGGGGAAGCCGGATCAAGATCTAAGGCGCGCTTCGCTACTGCCAAGGCTTCCCCTGATAGTCCTAGAGAACTGAGATACAAGGCATAGAACGTGTGAGCTCTGGAATAAGCCGGATTCAGGGCGAGGGCTTGCTCAAAATGCTCTCCGGCGGCCAACCAATCCCATTCGTATGTGAAGCTGGCGTATCCCAGTGAAACATGAGCTTCCGCGAGATCGCGATCGATCTCCAGTGCCTTCGCAGCCGCGGCCTTCGCTTTCGGCATGGCCTGGCGAGAGGGAATCACATTGAAAAACGACAAGTAGGCGTAGGTGTCAGCCAAGCCTGCGTAAGCCAGACTATAAGCTGGGTCTTTTTCGAGAGCTTGCTGGAAATATTCAATCGCTTTCTGCACACCGTCTGGCGTCCGCTTGTTCCAGTGGTAGCGTCCCTTCAGGTACAGTCGATATGCTTCGGGGTCCTCCGTGTGGCGTTTCGTCAGTCGCTGCTTCTCATCGCCGGTCAACTGCAGTCGTAACTTCTCAGATATTTCTCTGGAAAGATCGTTCTGGAAGGCAAAAACGTCTTCCGGCTTGCGGTTGTATTGGCCTCCCCATAGCTGCGCGCCCGTTGCAACATCCATCAGTTCGGCCCGGACGATCAGCGTACTCCCGCGCTGCAGCAGTCTTCCCGAGACCACGGCGCGAACGTGCAGATCGCTGCCTGCCTTTTGGGGGTCGATGTTCTTTCCTTTGTAGCGGAACACCGTGCTGCGTGCTACCAGGCGCAAGTTTGAGACTTGCGAGAGATTGTTGATCAGGGTTTCGGTGATGCCGTCGCTCAAGTATTCTGCGTCGGGATCGCCGCTGTCATTGGCGAAGGGCAGCACCGCTACCGATTCGATGGCCTCCTGGTAGCGCCCCGGGAGCACCGCGTTGACCGGAGCGATGAAACGATATCCCTTGCCCGAAATTGTTTCTATGAAAGCCGGCGACTCTCGCGAATCTCCCAGTGCTTGACGCAGCTTACGGATCGCTGTATTGACCCCCATTTCGACGTCAACGAAGACACCCGGATCCCATAACCGCTTTACTATGTCAGCCCGCCAGACGAGCTGCCGATGGCGTTCCACTAATAGGATGAGCAGGTCCATAGGTTGACGCTCAAGGTGGACCGGATGCCCACTTTGGCGCAGGTCGTACGCTGATATATCGAGCTCGAACTCCCCGAATCGAAAAGTTGAGTGTGAATAAGGCTGCGACATAGGCCTAGTCGCCATCTTTGGCACCATACTATCCGCCGCTTCAGAAAAACTCCAGATTAACTTCAGCCGCTCTCTATGGTTACCAATGCTGGCCAATGTCACTATGCGGCTGTTGATCGCCCTAGCGGCGGATCAGCTAAATTCAACACAAGCAAGAAGGAGAACCCCTTTGACATCAAGAAATATGAAGCGCTTCGCAGCCTCCCGTGGAGCAGCACTGGTTTTAGCCGGCTTGCTGGTTCTGGGATCCGGATTAACAGCCGCGGGTCAGTCGAAGGATTGGTCTCCCAAGGGCCTCGAAGGGACCTGGCGCGTACAGCTCACGGTCATGGACTGTCAGACGGGACAGGTGCTGAGGACCTTCCCGACACTGTTTGCCTTCGCCAAAGGGGGTACGCTAACTGTGACGACCGCGGGCCAGTTCCCTGCACTAAACACTACAGGTCTGGGTATCTGGAAGCACACAAAGGGCCACTCTTATAGCGCAGTATCCGAGTCCTTCATTTTTAACTCCGATGGAGCCTGGACGTCGACGAGTAGGCTCACTCGGGCCATCGAGGTCAGTAACGACGCCGACGAATTCACCGATACAGTTACGGTTCAGATCTTCGACACCAGCGGTAACCAGCTTGTCGCGGGCTGCGGCACGAGTGTCGGAAGTCGCATGAAGTGATTCGGGGAACGATCGGTCAGAGTGGAAATAATGAGAGTCATGAAGGGGCGAACTGGTTCGCCCCTTCCCCTTTCCGCGGAGATTGCCGGAGAAAACAGAAACTCGCGCACTGAACAGAAGCAAGGACTCCGTCACCATGGCTACGGACAACGCATCAGGGATAATGGACTTACGTATTTCACCTTCCTCTATCCCGCAAAGTCCCTGGATCGGGCGCCTGAAGGCCCCGGACAAGGGGTATTTCTTAGACCCCGCAGATTTTGGATTTCACGGGCGAGGCCCGGATGCAGCTTCAGCGCAGAGCGAAAAAAGTCCGTCCTCGATAGTTGACAAAGCAATCAGCACGGGTCAGCGGGACGATTCGTTACAATACTCCAAGCAGGGTAAGCGATGAACTTTCGCACCGGGCAACGCTGGACAAATCTTTCCTCCAAGGCTAACTCTTATCAGAGTATGGGGGATTTGTTGACCAGCCGCCGGACGCCATACATTCTGGTCGTGGACGACCACCCGGAAAATGCGATGGAACTGAGCGAACTGCTTTCGACCCGCGGCTATCGCATCGTCTCGGCGCAGGACGCGGCCGCCGCGGAAATTGAGATACGCCGCGCCCCCCGGACCTGATCTTGCTCGACGTAATCATGCCCGGCAAGACCGGCTACGAACTCTGCCGCCAACTGAAAGATGACCCCCTAACGCGGCTCATTCCTATCGTGATGATCACCGGCCTGAGCGCCCACGAGGACCGCCTTCTGGGAATCGAAGCCGGAGCCGAGGACTTTCTCAGCAAGCCCATCAACCCGGAAGAACTCTTCGCGCGCGTAAGCTCGCTTCTCAAGTTGAAAGAGTTCACGGACGAGTTGGAGACGGCCGAATCGGTGATCTGCACTCTCGGTCTCAGCGTGGAATCGCGCGACCCCTACACCGAAGGCCACTGCGAACGCTTGGCACAAAACGCTTCCGAGATGGGCCGCCACCTCAACCTCGACCAGGACAGCATTGTGGCCTTGCGCCGCGGCGGCTACCTCCATGACCTCGGCAAGATCGCCGTGCCCGATGAAATCCTGAAGAAGGGCAGCAACCTCACGCCCGCTGAATGGGAAATCATGAAGAAGCATCCCGTAACCGGCGAAACCATTTGCCGACCGTTGAAGTCGTTGCGCCTGGTGCTGCCGATCATTCGCAGTCATCACGAACATTCCGATGGCAGCGGCTATCCGGATGGACTCCGCGGCGACGAAATTCCGCTGCTGCCGCGCATCCTTCAAGTGGTGGACGTCTACGACGCGTTGCGCACCGCGCGTCCCTACAAACCGGCACTGAGTCACGAACAGGCTGTCGTCACCATGCGCGAGGAATCCCGCTCCAGACTCTGGGACCACGAACTGGTCGCCGAATTTTTCCGCATGCTCGACAAGCGCCGCCAAGTCGCGTAGTTCAGTTCCCAGTTCAGCCTTGTGGCGATGTGGGACCATCACTCGGATCGCACCCATAGAAAACCCGCGCGACCACCCTCTTTCCACATCAACTCAGCTCCACTCCACGCCAGCGCCACGCGTCACTCAATTCAGCTTTAGCCGGCCGCCCAACGACAGGTGAAGGAATCGGGCTGGCGGCGGTGACGTGAAGTTCACGCGAAGTCAACTCAACGTACAGCAACGTCAACGCTCTCACACGCTATCCACTTAGCGAACGCGCCAGAGCCCAGCGCACGACACCTCAACGTTCACGCTCACTCATTCTTCAACTCACCTTCGCGTGAGCCATGCAACGCATATCTGTTTACTACTTAATCAAACGCTCTGGCATGCCCTCCTTCCCTCCTCCCGTTCGAAGTTTGACCGCGTTTTCCTCTCGCCTGTAAGATCAAAAGTTACCCAAACGACAAATTACTCTTGCCAGCGTGGTGAAGAGGCGCTTGGGTGCTGTTGTCTTCCAACAAGTCGAATGGCCCACGAACTTCCCAAATCCTACGAACCAGCCGCGATTGAAGCGCGCTGGGCGGAATACTGGAGCGAAGAAAAGCTCTTTGCCGCGCCCACTCCGGCGGAGGGCGATTCGCGCCAGCGGTTCAGCATGTTGTTGCCGCCCCCGAATGTTACCGGGCGGTTGCACATGGGCCACATGCTCAACCAGACGGAGATGGACATCATCACGCGCTGGCACCGCATGCGTGGATTTCTGGCGCTCTGGCTGCCGGGTACGGATCACGCGGGCATTGCCACCCAGATGATGGTGGAGCGGCAGTTGGCCACAGAAGGCCAATCGAGGATGCAACTGGGGCGCGAGGCCTTTATCCATCGCGTGTGGGAGTGGAAGAAGCTGTACGGCGGCGCCATTAAAGATCAGATGAAGCGGCTCGGCGCCTCGGTGGACTGGGACCGCGAATACTTCACCATGGATGACAACCTTTCGCGCGCCGTGCGCGAGGCGTTTGTCCGCTTGTACGAAGAAGGGTTGATTTACCGAGGCAAGTACATCGTCAACTGGTGCCCGCGGTGCATGACGGCTATTTCGGATTTGGAAGTTGTGCATGAAGATGTTCCCGGCAAGCTGTACCATATTCGATACCCAGTGGTGGGCTCGGAACAATATTTGGTGGTAGCGACGACGCGGCCGGAGACCATGCTGGGGGATACGGCCGTCGCGGTGAACGCCAGGGACGAGCGCTATACGCATTTGCATAACAAGAGGTTGCAGCTGCCGCTGACGGACCGACAGATCCCCATTATTTTGGACGACATCGCGAATCCGGAATTTGGCACGGGTGCGGTGAAGATTACACCAGCGCATGATGCCAGCGATTATCAGGTGGGATTGCGGCATTTGTTGCCGCAAATCGACATCATGGACGA
>Ga0137418_10002570_pt1 | contig 16611 bp, 19 predicted proteins | sample CZODoug3_1_2_16f_FD_122242 | JGI IMG/M metagenome (GOLD analysis project Ga0137418, IMG submission 122242) | Vadose zone soil fungal communities from Angelo Coast Range Reserve, California, USA - CZODoug3_1_2_16fungal (Hybrid Assembly) | ecosystem: Environmental > Terrestrial > Soil > Vadose... | reverse complement strand
ATCTGGTACAGGTCGATATGGTCGGTCTGCAAACGGCGGAGACTGGCCTCCACACCGTCCATAATGTGGCCGCGAGACGCCCCGATGTCATTCGGCCCCGGGCCGACGCGGCTATAGACCTTCGTCGCCAACACGACATCCTTCCGCGCGATGTTAAGGTTTTTCAGTGATTGCCCGAGAATCTTTTCGCTCTCACCCTCCGTGTAATTGTCCGCCGTATCAAAGAAGTTGATGCCGCGGTCAATCGAAGTCTTGACCAGTTCATCGGCCCCGGCCTGGCCAACGGTGCTGATGGCCTTGAAGAGACCTCTGCCGTCCCCGAATGTCATGGTTCCGAAGCAGAGCTTCGAAACCAGGAGACCTGTATTGCCGAGCGTTGCGTACTCCATGGCGTATTCCTTTCTTGTGGAGCCGAAGTCTCATTGGCGGGAAGGTGTCGGTCGTTGGTATGGGCGCGCGCTTGCCCTTCGAGTTGGCAAGAATTGTGGATTTAGTTGGAAGCGCCTGGCCGCTCAGGCGGCGCTGTCGACACCGAGAGGGATCGCCAGGCGAACTTCGGTCGGAGGCAGGCTCTTCTGAATTCGGATCAAGCCATGACCGCTCTCTGCTATCGATCGGCCGCTATTGCCCGTGGCTGACCAGCACGTCGCGACACGCGACAGAAAGCTTTTGACGATTTTCCTTGAGGCAGGCCAGAATGGTAAAATCACCTTGATCCATCAGCTTGCGGCAGAAACGCTGCACGTCGTGGGTGCATGCCTGTTGCTCCTGATCCGTGCCGCTATGGGCAAGGGCGCCAGTCGAAACCGGAACAGACAGCAGGACGAGCGTCAGAAAGAATTTGTGCATGGTGTTACTACCTTCAGTCTTGGACGGGCTCCGGCGACCCTGGAGGGGCGGAACGCCGTTCATTCCATCACCATCGCATGGTCGTTTTCGGCAGACGCTGGGGCGTGCCTCAGCAGCAGAACGAGCGGAATGGCGGCAAGTGAAAGAATCATCATCAATTTGAAATCATCGATGTAGCTGATGATCGAAGCCTGCGTTTGTATGACCTGATCGAGCGCCGCGCGTCCGCTCGCGGTCCAGGGACTCAAGGCATGCCGCACGATGCTGTTGTCGAACACGTGATTAAATGCCGTGACGTGGCTTGCGATGGTCGCGTGATTGATCTGATTGTTTCTTGTCAGCAGATAGGAGACCACCGATATTCCTACGCTGGAGCCGACGTTGCGCGACAGGTTGTAAAGACCGGTACCGTCGGCGCGCTGTTCGGGTGCGAGCGTAGCGAACGTCACGGTCGTGAGCGGGACGAACAGGAATCCAAGTCCTGCTCCCTGGATGAATCCGGTTACTGCGATCGTCCACTGCGAGACGTTCGGATTCCATCCGGTCATGTCGTACATGGCCCAAGCGGTCAGCAGCAGGCCGGTCATGAGCAGCAGCCTGATATCGATCCGTCCGATCAGCCGCCCGACCAGGAACATGCAGAGCATCGTGCCCAGCCCCCGTGGGCCCATGACGATCCCTGCGGTCACCACGGGATAACCCATCAGGGTCTGCAAATAGGGGGTCAACAACGCCAGGGACGCCAGATAGGTTATTCCGACGATGAAGATGAACAGCACCCCGACCGAGAAATTTCGATCGAGAAACAGTCTGGGATTTACGAAGGAATTTTTTGCCGTAAAGGTATGGACGAGGAAGATGTAAAGTGCCGATGCGCAGACCACCGCCTCGATCAGAATTTCGAAGGAAGAGAACCAGTCGAGTTGCGCTCCCCGGTCCAGAAACACCTGCATGGCGGCAATAGCGAGGCTCAGGCTGCCAAATCCGAGCCAGTCAAGCTTCGCTGCTGCGCTGGTCTTGGTCTCGCTTAGAAAGAACGATATGCCGGCGAATGCGAGCACTCCCAGAGGCACGTTAATATAGAATACCCATCGCCAGCTGTAGTGGTCGGTCAGCCAGCCGCCGATCACCGGCCCCAGCACAGGCCCCACCATCACCGATACCCCGAATACGGCCATCGCGGACCCGCGTTCTTCTACGGTATAGATGTCGAGCAGAACAGACTGGCCAAGCGGAACGAGTGCTGCACCGAAGAATCCTTGCAGCAACCGAAAAGCCACGATCTGGACCAGCGATTGCGCGATGCCGCACAGCACGGATGCAATCACGAAGCCGACGACGGCCGTCATCAGGACGCGCTTGCGGCCGAACCTGTTTGCAAGAAAGCCCGATGGCGGAGTCATGATGGCCGCGGCCACGATATAGGAGGTCAGCACCCAGTTGATCTGATCCGCGCTCGCCGACACGCTGCCCTGCATGTAGGGAAGCGCGACATTTGCGATCGTCGTATCCAGTGCCTGCATGATAACGGCGAGGATGACGCACAGCGTAACCGCGGGCCGGTTGATCGGCTGCCGAGCATTTGCAGAGGCATCAGCCATGTTCAGCTCCCCGATCCAAAGAGATCGGTTAGGAAACTTGGAAATCCGCGGGCGTGTCCGGTGTCGACATTCACCTCTACGCTCATACCGACGCGCAGCGGTGGCTTGCCGGGTGCATTGTTGACGAGGATTCGCATCGGAATACGTTGAACGACCTTGACCCAGTTACCGCTGGTATTCTCTGCCGGCAGCAACGAGAAGCTCGAGGCGGATGCGGGGCTTATGCTGTCGACCCTTCCGGCCCATCGCTCGCCCGGATACGTATCGACGTCGACCGTGACTTTCTGTTCGGGCTTGACGTAGGTCAGCTCGGTTTCCTTTGGGCTCGCTTGAACCCAAACGTGGTCGGTCGAAACGATGTTGAATGCCGTCGCTGCGGCGGCAAGATACTGGCCGGGCTGCAGCGACGGTACATTCGTCACGATGCCGGCGAAGGGTGCTCGCACGATGGTATGCGCAAGCTGGCGTGCGGCCTCATCGCGCGCGGCTACTGCATCCTTGTATTTGGGATGGTTTTCGATCGGCGCAGCGGGATCGCCATTCAGGTTGGCGGCGAGCCCTGCGAGCTGTTGTTGCAGGGAGGCGAGCTTTTGCTGCGAGCCCTCCAGGGTATTGCGCGCGGCGTCGAAGGTGGCCCTTGGCGTAAAGTTGTTGGCAACCAGTTGCTCCTGGCGCTTGAAGTTGACCATGTTGAAGTCAACGTCCTTCTGGGCCTGATCGATCTGGGCCTGCATGTTGCGATAACTGGCCTGCAGCGCCACGAGATCATTCCGCGTATTTCCGATCTGAGCCTCGGCGCGATCCAACGCGAGCTGAAACTGTTGAGGATCCAGCTTGAACAGGATGTCGCCCTTGGCGACCTTTTGATTGTCGTGAACCAAGACTTCCGTGACGATGCCGGCGACGTCGGTCGACAATCCGACCATGTCGGCCTGCACATAGGCATTGTCGGTCGACATGACTGCACCGCCTGTCACATAGAAATATCCGCCGACGATCAGCGCGAGCGGCAGCAACACGAACATGAGAGGTCGCCGCAGCGATTTCTTCGGCCTCACGGAATCAGGCGCCGCAGGAATGAGGGGCGGTTCATCTGATGGCCTTGCCTCGGGCTTGCGATCGTCCGGCCGGGCTTTCAATTCGGGCTTTGCAGCCTCGCCCGCGCCTGGCGCGTCCCTCGCCTCCGGCGGACTGCGCATCAGACGGTAGATCTTATCCTCAGGACCGTGGTGGCCACTTTGCTCGGCGTCGGCGCTGTAGAGTTTCGGATTGATTTCGTTCGGATTAGCCATGAGTTGCTCGCTTTTGCCCTGCCACCGACGAGTCGCAAGCGTCCGTCAGGTTTAATTTCAACGCCTGTAGTGTCTTCAGCAGGTGCAGCCCGTCGCTATCGGAAACCCCTGCCAAGGCCTCGCTCCTCGTCCTGTCGCTGAATTTTCTGGCTTCCGTCAATTTCGGACGCGCGGCGGGCGTGAGACGAAGGACCCAGACGCGTCGGTCAGACGGGTGCGGATGCCGTTCGATCAATCCGAACGACTGAAGTTTGTCTACGATGCGGCAAAGTGTGATCGGCTCCACGTCAAGGAGCTCCGCTAATCTGCTTTGGTTAATCCCTTCGTTTTGGGCCAGATACGTCAGCACGTGCCATTGCGATCGGGTCAGGCCAGAACCGCGCGCATTTCGCTCAAATCTCTTTCTGAGCAAGCGAGCAACCTCGTGCAGCAGGAACCCGAGTGTTGGCGAATTGACTTCCACGTGTCTCGAAACTCCTAAGAAAGCTTGATTTCAGCTCACCTATTAAAAAGGTGCCCGAGTTCGGCAATGGCCCGGTTCCGCGACGGGCGCGCGTAAGCCCACACTTTAAGGCTAACTTTACAAACAGCGTTTATGCCGCTAGCCAAGATTAAAACCACACTGTATCGTTTCTATAATCGAACTTGCGAAGCCTGACAAGGCGGAATGTGGATGACGAAAGATGGAACCGACATTGTGGATCCGGTGCGGGAATCGAGCGGAACGCGTTCCGAAACAAACCCTCCGTTGCAGGCGAAGCAGTCGCTCGCGCCCCGGTGATCGCGTGCGAATGAGCGCATGGGGACGTGGGCGTCACCCCAAGCACGGCGACCGCCAAGGTCTCATCGTCGGACGGGGATCCCCGAGCAGCTGGCGGGTCAAGTTCGATGAACGAAAGTATGTCCAGGCCCTCCATCAAGCCTACCTGGAGAAAGTGGAACGATCCGGCGCCGGCCTCTCCGGACGATCCGACATCAAAGATATTTTCTAACTACGCGGCGAGCCTTCCATCGCAAAGCTGCGTCGTTGAACAGAGCCAGGTAACCGTTATGTGTTCTTTTCGTCAGTTGCTGGTGGTGCCATTCGCCATTTTGGCGGTGATGTTCATCCTTGCCGGCTGCAGTTCTCTTCCACGAACACCGTACGCTGCATCCGATGCGGCATCCTCGACGGTATTGGATCTTGGCGCGCTGCGCAGATATGCGGACGAGCCGGCATCGACGTTTCTCAAGACAAATGTGAGTTTTCGAGCTGGCCCTCTCAGCTATCTTGCATTATCGGGGGGCGGCGCCGACGGTGCTTACGGTGCGGGTGTACTGAACGGTTGGACCGCGGCGGGGACGCGTCCCGAATTCTCGGCGGTTTCGGGGGTGAGCACGGGCGCTCTGATTGCACCATTCGCATTTCTCGGCCCTGCCTACGACGCGACGTTGCGAGACGTTTATACCAGCGGCATCGCTGAAAGCCTGCTCAATACGCCAAACATCGTGCACGCTCTTTTCGGCTCCGGCCTGTTTGGAAATACGCATCTGCGCGAACTCGTTGCCCGCTATGTCGACCAAGACATGCTCGGGGCAATCGCCGCCGAACACGCCAAGGGCAGAAGACTTCTCATCGTAACGACTAATCTCGACACGCAACGCACCGTGATCTGGGATATGGGCCGCATCGCTACGATCGGATCCGCCCAGGCGTTGGGTTTATTCAGGGATGTCTTGACCGCGTCCGCAAGTATCCCGGTGGTTTTCCCGCCGATGCTGATTGATGCAGAGGCGAACGGACGCCGCTTCCAGGAGATGCATGTGGATGGAGGCGTGACAGCGCCGGTCCTGACGTTGCCGGAAGCATTCCTATTGCGAAACGGAGCGCTTGCCAGAGGCCTGCGTATGAACATCTACGTCTTGATCAACGATAAGGTAGAACGAGATTTCCAACTGGTGCCGAACAGCACGATCGACATTGCGGCACGAGCTTCTGCTTCTGTCACGAAGACGCAAATGCGCTCGGTGCTCTTTGAGACTTATGACTTCGCTCGCCGCAATAGCTTCGGATTCAATCTGACTTACATTGACAAAGACCTTCCGTCGCCAGGCTCATTCGGTTTTGAAGCAAGCTATATGCGTTCTCTTTATCAATACGGATATCACAAGGCCAAAACTGGTGATTTTTGGGCGAAAGCGCCACCATCGGACGATCTCTTGCAAAATGGCATTCGTTATCGAAGATCGGCTACGTTGCGATGAAAGCCCAGGCCAGCATCACCACGGTGAAACGTCGTGCGTTAACGATCCTCCACGCGTTCGAGGAGGCCGACGCGCAGCTTGTCGGTAAGGCCGTAGTCCTCACCGACGGAACGGCGGGGACGGTGGAGGCCATCTGGCTTGACGATGTCCACGGCTTGCGAATCTCTATCAAAGGCCACCCTGGAAAGCGGCCTGTCTCAACCGTCAAATTCGCGCAAGGCTAGATGTAGGTCCTCAGCGAGGTCTCACGCCATTCAGGAAGAGTTTGACGGCAGCCTGTCTCCGTTGTTCCTGGATCTTTGGACGGGTAGCGATGCCGTGGTGTTTGTCGATATTCCCTAGCACAAGACTGAGGAACAGGTCGGCCGCAATTGCGGGGTCGTCGATCTTGATTTGGCCGCGGTCGGCAAACTGCTGCAGCAGGATTGCAACGGCCCGAACCCCACGCAACCAACCCTCTTCGTATCCGAGCTTTGCCACTTCCGGAAACTGGACGGCCTGGGCGGCAAGGGTTCGCCGCAGCATGACCACCTCAGGTGTCGAAGCGTGGGCCAGCAGGTGCCGGCTAAGATCGTGCAGCGTAGTCTCTACGCTCTTGGGGTTGACCTTGGCGGCCTCGGCCGCCGCCGACAGAGGAGCGAGCCAGCGTTGGATCGTGGCTCGCAGCACGGCCGTGAACAAATCGCGCTTGTCATGATAACGCGCATAGACGGTCGGCTTGCTGACGCCGGCCGTTTCCGCAACCGCATCGATCGACGTGCAGTCAAAACCGCGCTCCATGAACAGCTTTGTTGCGACGTCGAGCAAACGCGCGTCACGCCGCACAGCCTCCTCGCGGGTAGGACGGCCGCCGGCGCCCCGCCGGGCTGGGCGCGTCGCCACAATAGTTGCTTCCTTCGCCATCCAAAGCCCCTTGTCAGCCTGAAGAAGTTGGATTATATAAACGATACAGTATAGTTTTTGGTTTAACTACCGGTATGAACCGTGTTCGTAAAGCTAGTCTTAAAGCAAGGGGGTCACCGACACCGCGTACGCGGCCAGTTCCAATGTCCCGCAACGCCGCAAACAAATTCGTCCCGATCGATGCTCGATCAAGGTGTCGTCGCCTTACTCCGCAACGGAGCGGCTGAATCATCGCATGGAAACTCATTGGTTGAAACCTATCAGGGCGCGTTTCCGGGGACAAGAATCGCGCAACCTGAGGGTTGGCGATAGCGACGGCCGGCCTGGGACCCCCAAGCTATCAGGCCTGGACGTCGCGGAGCGGCCGGCCTGCGGGATCCGCCCCCGTTTCCGGGGCCGGCCGCTCACGGATTGCAACAGGGGGACGTGGTGCGCTCCAAGGACAGTTCCAGAGAAGACTTGACCACGCACAATCGGTCACTGTCTGACCACGCCCCGCTCTACGCGATGTTCATTCTTGCTCTCGGCCTCGGCATTGTGGCTACGCCTCTGGTGCTTCTCGCCCTTCTCCTTTTTTGACGACAAAAAACGCACACTCATCGAAAGAAACCAACGGAGAATTTCAGCATCCCGCGGATGCTTTTCACCGAGATAAGGATGTGGCTCCGGAACTCGAAGCTGCGTCTCTTTGCTTCCGCTAAAGTCATCTCGACGGCAGAGGAGGTTATGCAACACATCGTCGACACTTACGACCGCCCCAGTATGGACTTTTGTAATAAGGCGGACAGGCAGGACAAAGTCGACGTGCAGCGCGCTTTTAGCGAAGTTTGCGGCGACGTCCGGGTTTAGGAATCCGTCAACCCTTGAAGTTCCCAGGCGTCTGGCCGCCTTTCAAAGACGTCCGCCGGTGGACGTAGTGAGAATGCAGACTGGCTTCGCGAGGAGTTGGGCGCTCGAGCGGATCGCGGCCGATTCTGGAGTGCAAATCCGTCAGATCAGTGAACACGTCCGCCTGCCGGCGAAGTTCGTCGGCAATCATTGGAGGCTGGATGGAAATCGTGGAGACGACCGTGACTCGAACACCGCGTCGCTGCAGGGCTTCGACCAACGAACGGAAATCTCCGTCGCCGGAGAAAAGCACGATGTGATCGACGCGGTCGGCAAGCTCCATCGCATCGACTGTGAGCTCGATGTCCATGTTGCCTTTGACCTTTCGGTGGCCGTTGGCGTCGACAAATTCCTTAGTAGGCTTGGTAACCACGGTGAAGCCATTGTAATCGAGCCAATCGAGCAGCGGGCGAACGGACGAGAACTCCTGATCTTCAGTGACCGCGGTGTAGTAAAATGCGCGCACCAGCGTTCCGTGGCTCTGAAAAACCTTTAGAAGCCGCTTGTAATCGATATCAAAGCCCAGCGCCTTGGCAGTCGAATAAAGATTGGCCCCGTCGATGAAGAGCGCAGTTCTGTTAGCTGAAGAAACTGTCATTTGTCGCTCGTTCGTTCAATTCTGAGCTAATTTCCTTGACGGCGCCGGCGCGCTGGCAGATCGACGAAGCGTATTCTCGCGCACCAGATTCTGTGGCTTCGAAACTTCTCGGCGCGACGGTGACGATCCAGGCCGCATACATGGCATCCAACAGCGTCATTCTTCCCCTTCGTACATCGTCTCACTTGTCGGCGCGACAAACACCTGTTATATAAACGAAACCGTATAGTTTCAAGTATGCCAAGCCGGTATGTGGTTTTTTTGGTGGAGACGCCTTGAGAGGCACGGATAAACACTCCCGCCGCGTAGTTCGCAGCCAAGCGCCTGCGCCGCAGCCTCATGGCTGGACGCAGACTCAGATTGCAGCGGAGCGTCATGTCAGGGCTCGCGAGCAAGCAAAAATAACGCTCCCGAGCCCGGAGCACCTCAAACGTATAATGCGGGACGCGCCGTCTCTCGAGGATGTCATGAAGGAAAGGACGGACGGCGAGGCCACTGCCCGGTCTGAAAGATGAAGGCATTGCCGCTGTGACCACCAATGTAGAAACCTGTCCAGTTGTAGATGGGCGCGGCAACAGCCGGAGCCTTGTTGTATCGGCGGGCTGAAAGGTCGGCAGCAAGCGCTGGCATGGCTGCGCGAGAGTGATGACGATCGCGCTATTAGCTTCCGCTGTCTACACAAGCCGACCGGGATGTCCTGGCGAATGTCCGCTTCGCGCCGATTGTGTTGAAAAAGTCCTTTTTCGCTGATGACTGAAAATTCTCAGGACCGCTGGTGCATCTCTCTCGCTGCGATGTGAGGGACCACATCAATTACTGCAAAAACGATCGCTGACCCTCGTATCGATTCTACAGCGCCTTGCAGCGACAGGAAATCGCCAGTGCGCTACATTTGCAAGATTTTCGGAGGCCCGTGATTTTCGAGTTTTTCAACACAATCCGCCAGCAGCGGTCGTTCGCATTTGAAGCCGAAGGCGGCGAGCCGCATCATGGCTCTTCGCTTCTGCTGAGGTCATCTCAAGAGCAGAGGAAGTCGTCCAACCCATTGCCGAAATCTACCGCCTCCTTAACAGGGATTTTCGCAGTCCGGACAGGCAGCCGGACGACGTCGATTTGCTTTGGGCGCTGGGTCCTTGGATAAGGTAGATTTGCAGGGGTTTTCCGCAATCGACGGCTTACACTTGTGCAAAGCCGCCATCCACAAACAACTCCGTTCCCGTGATGTAGCTGCTGTCGTCGGATGCGAGAAACACCACGGCCTTCGCGATCTCATCAGGTCTACCAAGCCTGCCGAGCGGAACTGTGTTGGAAATCATCTTCAAGCGTTCCTGCCCCGCTTCTCCGGAAGCCAGCAGATCGCTTAGCCCTGGCGTGTCGGTAGAGCCTGGGCTTACCGCGTTCACGCGAATGCGACGCGCCTTCAAGTCCGTCGTCCATGTCCGTGCGAAGGAGCGCACAGCAGCCTTTGTGGCGCTATAAACACTATTCGACGACAAGCCTTTGCTAGCGACGATGGAAGCATTCAGGATAATCGAGGCGCCGTCCGGGAGCAGCGGAAGCGCCTTCTGCACCGTGAAAAGCAGACCTTTTACATTGATGTCGAAGGTCAAGTCATAGAGCTCCTCGGTTATCTTGCCGAGGGCGGCATACTTCGCCATACCGGCATTGGCGAATACGATATCGAGCTTGCCCTTCTCCCGCTTGATTTGTGCGAACAGGCGATCAAGATCGCCAAGGTTCGACACGTCTCCTTGCACGCCGGTTACATTTCGTCCGATCTCTTTGACTGCCACGGCCAATTCGGGATCACGACGACCCGTGATGAAGACATACGCGCCTTCGTTGACAAACTGCTTTGCCGTCGCAAGGCCAATGCCGCTATTGCCACCGGTAATGAGTGCGATTTTTCCCTCAAGCTTGTTCATGTGTTCCGCTCCTCTGATTAAAACTGTCAGATTGCGAGGACGACCCTGCCGAAGGGCCGACCCTCAACCGGGTCACCCCGAGCATCAACCTGATGTAGCCGCGCGTGGCTTGCGGGCGACCTTGCCTGCATAAGCGCCCAGGTTCAGTTCGACGTCGCTGCGCTGCTGGAAGCCGTCCTCGAACGCCTGCCCAATGATGGAGGGCGCGGCCGGACGGGCGATGGCCTCCGCGAAGGCGTCCATTTCGGCGGTCAGAGCGGCAGCGGCGGGAAGCGACGCAGCGTTGACGAAGCGCTTGATGTCGGCCAGCGCGAGCAGGTCAAAACGCGAGACGCGCTCCGCGAAGGCATTGACGAAGCCAACGAACTCCACGTCGGGAACGGCGCGGTTGACGTACCCATACCGCTCGGCGAGGCCCCCGTCGAAGTCCTCGCCGCCGAGCAGAATCTCGAACGCCCGCCCGCGACCAACCATGCCCGGCAGACGGGTCGACGGACCGCCTCCGGGCACGGCGGCGAACCCGACTTCGAATTGCCCCAGCACGGCCCGCTCCCGACTGGCGAAGCGGATGTCGGTGGCGAGGACGAACTCACTGCCCGCACCGCGAGCCCTGCCCCGAATGGCGCTGATCGTCACCGCCCGCGACCTGCTGAGTCTGATCAGCAGGTTCGCCCAATGGTGGAACGGGGTGCGCGCCGCCGGCAACGCGTTGAACGCGGATTGGTCGGCCGCGATGTCGTAGTGCGCCAGGAAGAAATCCGCATCCGCGCTTGCGAACACCACGACGGCCACCCGGTTGTCATGCTCGATCTCGGCGAGCAGATCATGCAGCGCGACAATCATCGCCGGGTCGATCAGGTTGATCGGCGGGTTATCGAAGGTCACGCGCCATAGCGATGGTGTCGATCTGTCCAGACTGAAGCCCGTGGATGCCAGGTGGTCGGTGCCCTTCGAGGGGGAGTTACTCATGTTCGTTTCCTTTGTGCGCCTTCAGCCCGCAACGGCCTCGTCGGAGGTCCAGTCGGCAACCCAGTCTCCGTCGCGGAGCATCTCTTCCCCGACATGCGGTGTGAACTCGACGAAGACCGTCCGGCGGGGCACGCCGAGCAGCTCGACGCAGGCGTCGACGATCGCTCGACCCAAAGCCAGCCGCTGTTGTGCTGTGCGACCGCGACGAAACTCGACCAGGACCATGGTGATGGACTCGAGGCCGTCGAGGCCGAGGCGATAAAGATTGTCCTGGCCGAGTTCGGCAAAGCCGACGTTCGGCCGCCACAACTGCGTCTCCATGAGTTCGGCGTACAGCTTGCAAAGCCGCGTCGCCAGTTCGCGTTTCACCTCGACGGGATAGGTGCCGGGTAGATCCAGGTGCAGATAGGGCATGACGATCCTCCTTCACGTCGGTCTTTGTCGTGGGTTGTCTTTGGCCGAAGAAGCCGTCGGCCGCGGCGGCAAGCACGTCCGCGCCGTAGTTCGCTGTGTGGTGACTCATTTTGGCTCACGCCACGCTGATAGCGACGTCGACGTTCCCCCGTGTGGCCTTGGAATAGGGACACGTCAGGTGCGCGGCATCTACCCAGGCCTGGGCGACTTCGCGCCCTATACCTGGCAGGCTGACGTTGAGGCGCGCTTTGAGGAAGTACTCGCCGCCGTTGTCGCACAAGTCCACTTCAGCATCGACGGCCGCATCAGCCGGGAGACGGGTCCTCATTTTGGCGGCCGCAAGGCCCATTGCGCCCATGAAACAGGCCGACCAGCCGGCGGCGAACAGCTGCTCCGGATTAGTGCCGTTGCCCGGTGTGCCGGGAGACGAAAGCTTGATATCCAAGCGACCGTCGGAGCTGCGCGACGCTCCGTTTCGTCCGCCCGTGGTGTGGGCCTTGCCGGTGTACAGCACGTTCTCGAGGGACATGGTCATGATGTGTTCCTGGTAAGAAAACTGTCGGTTGCGCAAATGCAGCGTGAACACTTACGTTTGTCTCGGCGGTCGTGATTTGGCGAGGCGCTTGGTTTGCTGCGAAAAATGTGCGGCGAGCCGCCGTGTGGTTGAGATCAGGACACGCGGGCGCGCGCCGTCTTCAAGGCTGCGGTCCACCACAGCAGATCGTCAATCAGCGTCCCGGCGGGCGCCTCCAACTCAGCCAGTCCGGCCTCGACGTCCCCCCCTTGGTAGTGCGCCCAGAGAGTGGCGACGGGGATGTGGACTGACGAGCGAATCGGGGCGAGCTGAAGCTCTATTGCGGTTTCACGGAGCTGCTGGACGCTGCGGGCGCCCATAGCGGAGCCATAGCTCACGAAGCCAATCGCTTTGCGATTCCACTCGGGATAGACCCAGTCGATCGCATTCTTGAGCACCGCGGAGGGTCCGTAGTTATATTCGGGGGTGACGAAGACGAAACCGTCGGACTGCGCGATCGCAGCGGTCCATTTCTGAACCACTTCGTGCGCGAAGGCGGGACGGCCCGGCGTGGCCGGCGTTGCCACCTGATCGAAGAACGGCATCGGAAAATCGCGAAGATCGAGAAGCCGCGCGTCGACCCGTTCGCGCTTCTTCAGATGCTGCAAGATCCACTTCGCGGGCTTTTCCGAGAAGCGGCCCTCGCGGGTGCTTCCAACAATAACGGAAATGATGGTCATGTTTTTATTCCTTGCTATTCGCCGAAAGGACAGAGGTCAGTGATAAGAGGAACAGACCGTCTAGCGGCCCAGGCTGCATTGACGATTCTGCACACGACGTGCGCTCAATCAGAATGAGTGCACTTGGTCGCCGGGTGGTCCGATGTCGGCTACACCATTCGGCAATTGTGCCTGCGCCATCGTCAGCGGATTGAAGGATTCGCGCAGCAACTTGATCTCACCAGCCTTTGCCACCAGGTACCCGGTGAACAGATGATGGGCGGTCCGCCCGGTCGCCGCGGCGCGCCCACGTCCTACGTATTCGGCGAAGGTCTTGTCCGGCGTCTCGATCAGGATGCGGGTATCATCAGGCGCGAACGCGAAGTTGGGATAGATTTCGAGCAGCCTTTGAACAAGTGCTGAGATCTCGCGGCGGCCGGTGTAGCGGGGTTCAACTCCGAGCGAGCGTAGGAACGGCAGTTCGAACACCCCGTCGTCAGCAAACAGCGACGCGGCGCGTTCTGGATCACGGACCGACGCGAGATAATCCAACAGCAGAGCTTTTGAGTGTTTCATCTTCATGTCCTTTTGGGCTGGGAGTGAATTTACGGATTGTCGTCACGCCGGGTCGCCGAATCGGGCGATCTCGATCCGGTCCCCCTGCCGGCGGATGCGAAGAACCTGCTGTCGCTCGCCGATGGCAAAGGGAACTGAGATCAGCTGGGACTGGCCAGGCAGAAGCACCGACGCGAAACGCACCACAGCGTGCTTTTCGGCCTCGCCGTTCTGCTCGATCACAGTGTCGACGGTGGTCACCACGTGCCAGCCATCGGACCTGCTCACCCAATAGGTGAAAGCCGCAGCGTTCGCGCCGAGTTCGGTCGTCACACCTTGGCCTTCGCGCACCGCGCGATCGGGCTGAGCGGCCCTTAGTTCGGGGTTAGCGGTTGCGAAAACTGCGACCAGGACGCCGGCGAGACCGGCCGTCTTTGCAAAGTTTGTCATGTCGTTGCTCCGGCTGATGGGGGATGCCTGATCTGTATCGGGGAGATCTAGGCTTGCCGGCGCTCGGCTCAAATGTCATATATGTGACGTTTTAGGACATTCTGGGACAGACCCATGCAGCGTATCGGCTTCATCGTATTGCCCGGCTTTCAGATGCTGAGCGTGAGTTCGCTCTCGGTCTTCGAGCTCGCAAACTGGGAGATCGGCGAGCCGGTCTATGACGTTCACCTGCTGTCGGAGACAGGCGGATCGATCCGCAGTTCGGTCGGCATCGGCGTTGCGACCGAACCGTTCGACGACAGGAAATTCGACACCCTGATGGTCGGCGGCAGCGTCGTGGCTGGAGCATTGACGCCAGCGGTGATCAAGTTTCTGCGCCGGGGTTTGCGGCGATCGCGGCGAGTAGCTTCGACGTGCACCGGCGCGTTCGTGCTGGCCGAAGCAGGTCTGCTGGACGGCCGTCGCGCGACAACGCATTGGCACCGCGCGCGAGAATTGCAGGCTCGGTTTCCAAAAGTGAAGGTGGAGGAGGACCGCATCTTCATCACCGACGGCCCGGTGTGGACCTCGGCTGGGATGACCGCGGGCATCGACCTCGCATTGGCGATGATCGAACAGGATCTGGGTGCAGTTGTCGCCCGGACCGTGGCCAGACAACTGGTCGTTTACCATCGCCGCGCCGGCGGCCAGTCGCAGTTCTCTGCCCTGCTGGAGCTGGAGCCCAAATCCGACCGTATCCAGAACGCACTGGCCTATGCGAAGCGCAATCTCAACTCGAAGCTGACGGTTAAGCAGCTTGCGAACGCGGCGCATCTGAGCCCGCGTCAGTTCAGCCGTGCGTTCCGCGCCGAGACCGGTCAATCGCCGGCCAAGGCGGTCGAGAACCTTCGCGTCGAGACCGCCCGCCTGATGATGGAGCAGAGCCGCCATCCGATCGACGTCATCGCCCGGCAGACGGGCTTTGCCGATCGCTACCGCATGCGCCGCGCCTTCCTGCGCGCCTTTGGACAGCCGCCACAGGTGATCCGTCGAAACGCGCGTACGGAGCTGGCGGCGTGAGCGTAGCCCCCAGTCAGCCCGCACGGAACGGCCGCCTTGCGCCAGAAGCGCCATTTCCGGAAGGTCCGCACTTCACCCAAATGGAATTCGCTTTTCAGAGACCGAGTGCGAACTCGGCGGCTTGATTTGGCTCCAAATTCAGGCAGCGGCGCGCCGACGCCGGCGTTGAACCTTATGAGCAGCCAACTGAATGACATTGGGCGGAAGGTCGGTCGGGTCGAAAACGAGCGGCGGCGTAAACGCGACCGGCGCGAGCACCGGTTCGGCCGCCGGCGCTTCAATTAAGATTAGAAACTCACGGCCTTTCTCCGTGATCTGCCACCCGCTGTGCTCTCGCAACACGTAACCGCTGGAGAAAATATCCAATTCAGGTGCGCGTGCCGCAAGCCGCTTTATCCTTTGGGACCAATCTGCCCCGCTACAAGTCAAGACCGCAACGTAGTGCTTGAGGTCCGCAAGCGATGCGCGCCCTTCGGGGTGTCCTGCAAGAACCTTCAAGACTGTGATCTGAAAACTCACGCCACGCCCCACCACCGCGACTGAATACAGTACAAAGCTAACGGCAGGATGTATTTCGGTCTATCTGCTGTAATCAAAAAGCAATACTACATTGCCGATTTTTACCGCGCGCGGCAAATTCGCAACACGAATGGAACTTTCCCGCAGGTACTTCGCCGGCATCAGACGAGCGTCGTGACCAAGCGCCCTGAGCCGACGACTGAGATGATGCGCCCCGACACAGGCCTCCATACCAATCAGACAGGCAGCATATTGGCAAACCCGGTCTCAACCTGGCTGCGCGACCACTTTTGCCGCAGAACAATCTCTCCGCGGCCGTCCTGACCAACAATGTGGAACGAGTTCTTACCGATATCGATGCCGACAACGGCAACCCGGGCGTCGATCTGCTGAGACATGACGTGCTCCTCGTCTTTGGCGCCCCTTGCCAGCTTCAATCGCTGGCGGGGCAGGAGCACGGCCGGACCATCCCATTAGCGGAAACCGAGCGGCACTGCTTGTATGAAGAATGTTTTAATGGTGACGGTGCGGTTGTCTCTTATCTAAAGAATGTCCGCAGAACAAAGGAGACAACCATGAAACTTTGTCATGAAGCGGTGGATGTCGCGGACCGCGGGTGGACGAGGAAATTCGTGCAAGAGCCTCCCGATCATAAGGATGTAGCCGCCCCAGATGATTTGAGTGTCGTTTTAGGGTTTACGCAGATGCTGTCTGGCGGCGGCAACGAGGATGAGGTGTCACGCCTCGCAACCGATCATGGCTGGCTCGACGCGAGTGGTCAGCTCACCGCCGCCGGAGACCAGCTTGCTCGCGCGCTCCTGCAACAAAGCGGAACGCGAACGATATTTCGTGTTTGGTGAGTCTTTGCCCTCCCGCTTCAGTCGCTCATCCACCACACTCATGCGAGATGGAAAAGTGCCGGTGGCCTCTTCCAAAGGAAGGCCGAACACTGACGATTTGCCGTAGTTGCGTATGGTGTGAATCGACGCGGCGGAGTGACCCCGCCCGGATTAGTGATGTTAGAGACTTAGCTTGCCGATCGGCGTCGGACCCCCACGCCGATTCACATACGATTGTCCGGAAGCCCCCTGTTTGTCGACTAACGATCAATT
>Ga0137418_10002568_pt1 | contig 16613 bp, 18 predicted proteins | sample CZODoug3_1_2_16f_FD_122242 | JGI IMG/M metagenome (GOLD analysis project Ga0137418, IMG submission 122242) | Vadose zone soil fungal communities from Angelo Coast Range Reserve, California, USA - CZODoug3_1_2_16fungal (Hybrid Assembly) | ecosystem: Environmental > Terrestrial > Soil > Vadose... | reverse complement strand
ACCCGCTGCTGAACTTGTCGCCCGGGCTGAGTGAGACCGTCGACTGCAGTACAATTCGCGCTAGAATTGTGCTGGAATGCAGCCGTTCGGACATCTGAGATCGCCGGGGTAGGAGGATGAGCGGACGCGTCGCGATCGGGGCGATCAACCCAGGCTGGCCAGTTGTGGCCGCGCGTCTCTGCGTCTGTCTGCTGGTCTTGGCCGCCATACTGCCCGGACCGGCAAGCAGCGCGCCGCGCGGAGAACTCAAACGCGTGCTGATGCTGCATTCCTTCGGGCGAGACTTCCGGCCGTGGAGCGAATTTGCCCGCACCATCCGGGCCGAACTTGAGCAGCAGTCGCTGTGGCCACTGGACCTTCAGGAGCACACGTTGCTCACTGCGCGTTTCAATAACCCGGGCCCGGAAGCACCGTTTGTCGACTATCTACGGTCGCTTTACTCTGGCCGTCCGCCCGACATCGTGTTGAGCATTGGGGCGCCCGCGGCAAAGTTTGTCCAAAAATATCGGGCGCAGCTCTTCCCTGAGACACCGATGGTGCTGACGGCGGTCGAGCAGCGACTCGTCAACCACGCGGGCCTGACCGACAAGGACACCGTCGTCTCGGTCTACAACGATTTCTCGGGTTTCTTTCGCAGCATTCTTCAAGTCCTGCCGGATACACAGACGATTGCCGTCGTCATCGGTGCCTCGCCTCTGGAGAAGTTCTGGCTCGATGAAGTGAAGAGGGAAGCGAAGCCCTTCGAGAACCGAGTCGCATTCGTCTGGTATGCGGACCTGTCATTTGAGGAAATCCTGAAGCAGGCAACAGCGCTTCCGCCGCACACGGTCCCGTTTTGGGGCTTGATGTCGGTCGACGCGGCAGGTATCGCCCATGAAGGCGATCTCGCCTTGCGCAGTCTCCATGCGGTCGCGAACGCCCCGATCTTTTCCTTCCAGGAAGCCTTTTTCGGCGGGGAAACCGTCGGTGGCCCGATGCATTCCGTCGCCGGATCGAGCGAGAAGACCGTCAATGCCGCGATCCGCATCCTCGGTGGCGAGAAGCCGGGCGATATCAAGATCGAGCCGATCGGATTTGCGTCTCCAAAGTACGACTGGCGTGAGATTCGGCGCTGGGGCATCAGCGAGAGCAACCTGCCGCGGGGAAGCAAAGTCCTGTTTCGTGAGCCGAGCATCTGGGAAAGATACAGTTGGCAGCTGGCGCTGATCGGCAGCGTGATCCTCGTCCAGGGGGTGTTGATCAGCGGAATGCTCCACGAACGTCGTCGCCGCCGTCTCGCCGAGGTCGAGTCGCGCCAACGCTTGGCGGAACTCACGCATGTCAACCGCTATTCGACAGCCGGAGAACTGACGACCTCTGTCGCGCATGAGCTGAGCCAGCCGCTGGGCTCTATTCTTACCAACACCGAAACGGCCGAGCTCATGTTGAAGGGCTCTTCACCGAACCTCGATGAAGTCAGGGAAATTCTCGCTGACATCAGGCGAGACGACCAGCGGGCCGCGGAGATGATACGCCGGCTTCGCGGCATGCTGCAAAAAGTGCCGTTTGAAGTCCGGGACATCGACCTGAACGAGACGGTGCGGGAAGCGATAGGATTTATGAGGGCTCTCGCCGACGGGCGTGCCATTGCGCTGATGTATGCTCCCGCCGCAACCGAGCTGCAGATCAGGGGCGATGTCGTTCAACTGCAGCAGGTCGTGCTCAATCTGATTATAAATGCGATGGATGCGATATCCGGGGTGCAGGTCGGGAAACGCGAAATTGGCGTGACGACAATCCGCTCTGGTGCTTACGCGGAAATCAGGATTGGCGACACCGGTCCGGGTATAGCCGCTAGCGATCTAAAGAATGTCTTCGATCGGTTCTTCACGACAAAGCCGCAGGGCATGGGCATGGGACTTGCGATTGTCCGCACCATTGTCGAAGCCCACCACGGACAGATTTCTGTGGAGAATCAATTGTCAGGTGGCGCGCTTTTCACGATCAGGCTTCCGATTGCCCGGGGCAGATCAACTTCAGCCTGATCCAGGCGGCCGCGCTGCTCTTGCGTTGCAGCAAGGTGCTAACGTTGGGTTTCCTTGATCTTGATCAAAGAACGACGCCACCTCGGACCGATGCTTGCCGCGATGGATGCCCACAGGAGGGTGGTGTGATGTTCCGCTGCGGCAAGACCCTGCTCGCGCTCGCGCTGCTGATGACGATCCCTGTCGCTGTCTCGGCACAAACGGCCGACAATCCACCTGCTCCCAGCAGTCCGGCGCAACCGGCGAGCCAGCCGCCGCCGCCTGTAGAGCTGTTGAAGCCCGAGCAGCTCGAGGCGCTGGTTGCGCCGATTGCGCTGTATCCAGACGAACTGCTGGCAAATGTACTGGCGGCGTCGACCTATCCGCTGGAAGTGGTGCAGGCCGATCGCTGGCTCAAAGCGCGCAAGACCTTGAAGGGCGATGCATTGAAGAAAGAGGTCGAGAAACAGTCCTGGGACGACAGCGTCAAGGCGCTCGCGAGCACCGCAGACGTCATTTCGATGATGAGCGACAAGATCGACTGGACCAAGAACCTGGGCGATGCCGTGCTGGCACAGCAGCCGGATGTGATGGACGCGATCCAGCGCCTGCGCTCCAAGGCCTATGACAACAAGAAGCTGGTCACCACCAGGCAGCAGAAGGTCAGGGTTCAGACGCAAGAAAGCAAGCAGGCGATCGTCATCGAGTCGGCCGATCCCAATACGATGTACGTGCCGTACTACGATCCGGCGGCGGTTTACGGAACCTGGCCCTATGCGGACTATCAACCCTATTACTTCGGTTACCCGCCCTATATCGGCGCGGGCGTGATCGCGGCGGGTCTCGCCTTCGGTGCGGGCTGGGCCATCGGACGCTGGGGCAATTACTGGGGCGGCGGATGCAACTGGGGCAACCGCAACCTCTACGTCAACCACTACAACCGGACCAACAACATTGGGAACAACTGGCAGCACAACCCCGCGCATCGCCAGGGCGTGCGATACAACAACGCGAATGTTCAGCAGCACTTCGGCAACAACAATCTGAAGGCCGGCGCCTCAAATCGGATGGATTTCCGTGGCCGCGACGGGCAGCAGGTGGTTCGTCCGGGGCAGGATCGGCCGGGCGGCGGAGACCGCGTTGGGGATCGTGCCGGTGATCGTGGTGGCGACCGCGCGGCCTCGCGTGATCGGCCGGGCGGCGATCGAGGCAATCGCCCGAGCACCGCGGATCGCGCCAAGGGTGGTGGCGATCGGGCCAAGGCTGCCAACCGCGGCAGCAACGCCGCGCGCGGTGGCGGTAGTCGCGGCTCCGCCTTGAATGTGTCGTCGGGCAGGGCCGCTGCTGCGCAATCGGCCCGCGGTCGGGCGAGCATGAGCCCGCGGGGTGGAGGCGCTCCAAGCTTTGCCGGGCGTGGTGGCGGCGGTGCGGCATTTGCCGGTGGAGGGGGCGGCGGATTCCGTGGCGGCGGCGGTGGTGGCTTCCGTGGTGGCGGCGGCGGTGGACGGCGCTCCGACATCGCATTGAAGCACGATGTCGTCCTGCTCGGTCATCTCCCCAATGGTCTCGGTTACTACCGATTCAGCTATCGCGGCAGCAGCAAGCCCTATGTCGGCGTGATCGCGCAGGAGGTGCAGAGCCTGGTGCCGGAAGCCGTGACCCGCGGCCGGGACGGGTATCTCCGCGTCTATTACGAACAGTTGGGATTGAGGCTCCGCTCCTACACCGATTGGCTTGCCGGCGGTGCAAAGATCCCCACCCCAGCAGAGGTCTTGCCATGATCATGCTCAATTCGCTGCGTCGTGCTACTTCGATGGGCCTCGCTGCAATCGTGGCAGTGGCGCTGTTGACCTCTGCGTCCCAGGCCCAGCAGGCCTATCCTTCGCCGGAGGACGCTGCGGCGGCGCTGGCTGCCGCCGTCAAGACCGGCACGAGGAGCACCATTCTGAAGGTTCTCGGCAAGAATGCAGAGGACATCATCGAGTCCGGCGATGACGTTGCCGATGCCGAGATGCGCCAGCGTTTCCTGTCCGCCTATGACGCAAAACATTCCATCAAGGCCGAGGGAAACAAGAAGGCTACGCTCATCCTGGGCGCGGACGATTTTCCGTTTCCGATTCCTTTGGTGAACAACAGGACTGGCTGGGAGTTCGACGCGGCTGCGGGGCGTATCGAAATTCTGTATCGTCGCATCGGACGCAATGAACTGGATGCGATTCAAACCTGTCTGGCTTACGTAGATGCCCAGAACGAATATGCCGAAAAGGATCGCACCGGCGAGGGGGTAGGGGTCTACGCACAACGTATCGTCAGTAGCCCGGGCAAGAAGGATGGGCTGTTCTGGCGCGACGATCGCGAGCCGAGCCCGCTTGGCGAATTGGCGGCGCAAGCATCGGCCGAAGGGTACAAGGTCACAGCGCAGGCGGCGCCCTATCACGGCTATTATTATCGAATTTTGAAGGGCCAGGGATCCGACGCGCCGGGCGGAGCTTTGAACTACGTCGTCAAGGGGAAGATGATCGGCGGCTTCGCGCTGATCGCATACCCCGCCGAGTACGGAAATTCCGGCGTCATGACCTTCATGGTCAATCATGCCGGTACCGTCTACCAGAAGGATCTCGGAACCCGTACCGACAGCACCGCCAAGAGCATTTACTTGTTCGACCCGGATCAAACCTGGAAGAAGGTGGATGTGGTGGCTCCCTGAAGGCGCGAAAGGAGCGATGCTGTCATTCCCAATTCGGTGTGCAAATTGCCTTCAGGTGAACTGTCCGCGATTTACGATCGTGCGCTGGAATTTCGCGTACGGCATCTTGTATTTTCCTCGTGCTGAGCGGTCACTGATAGAGGTTCAAGGAAAAGGCCGATGATCGTACTTCGAAACCTGGTCCTTGCCACGGCAATCATGGCAGGCTCCGTCCTGCTGCCGCTGCAGGAGCTGAACGCGTTCGAACTCACCGGCGCATGGGCCACGAGCGCGGACCGATGCGGCAAGATATTCGCTCGCAAGGGACGAGCGAACCAGGTCGATTTCACGAACTTTTCCGGCGTGTACGGCGGCGGCTTCATCGCTGAAGCCAGTCGCCTGAGAGGGAAGTTGGAGAATTGCTTGATCAAGTCGAGAAAGGAAAGTGATCAAACCATCAACCTGGTCGTCGCGTGCGCCTCGGGCATCATGCTTTCAAACGTCCAGTTTTTCCTCAAGGTGCTCGATGACAACACCATCTCCCGGGAGTTTCCGGGCATGGAAGGAATGGAAGTGACGTATCACCGCTGTCAGATCTAAATTAGCGGATGAACGCCCGACCCGCGGGTTGGTGGATGCGGCGACCCGCTAAACGCAGGAAAGCTGAAACGATGTCACCTACAATTCGGCTCGCTGTGATCGCGCTTTTCGCCGTTGTTCTTCCCGCGGCATCATCGCTCGCACAGGCGCCCGGCTATGTCCGCGTCAAGTTCGTGAAGGCGGGCGTGATGGTGGGCGCCGGTGGCGGCAGCGGCGTCCTGACGTATCGCGGTCGCGACTATCCGTTCAGAGTATCCGGTCTCAGCCTGGGTGTTACAGCGGGTGCATCTGTCAGCCGGCTGGAAGGATGGGCTTCAGGCATAAGGCAGGTGAGCGACTTTGCCGGCACCTACAGCTCTGTCGGTGGCGGCGGCGCCTTCGTTGGCGGCGTCGGAGGCGTTCACCTGGCGAATGAAAACGGCGTGAGGATCGCCCTGCAAGGGCTTAAAGCGGGAATGGAATTCGCTGCCAACCTCAGCGGTATCAACATTTCGCTGAAGTAAGTCTGCGCATGCATCTAGTTTGACGAGTTCGATCGCCGCGCAATCGGCAGCTACTGATCGCGCCGGCGCGGCTGGCACCAAGCTTGAAAATGTGCACCGAGAGGTCAAAACGGGTACAAACGTGTGCAATTTCGTCTAGTTTGGAGTGCACACGTTCTTCTTCCATCCCATTGAGATAGTAGGGTAAACGATTGAAATATCAAGACTATCTCTTTTCCGTGGCACCCATGATGGATTGGACCGATCGACCGAGAAAAGCTAAGCACGGTCAGCATTTAAGTGTGGTCGTTCTCAATCATGCTGGACCAAATGCTGTACCGCCGCTGCTTGGAGTTTCGATGAGCACGCGATTTTGCGCTCGTGCGTTTGTTTGGTGGCAGGGGCGTAACGCAGCGTAGGATTTCAGCCGCCCTAAATTGCGGCCTAGTCGCCGATTGCGAGGTGCGGGGGCTCGGTCACTTTCGTGATGCCATCGACGATCTTGAACGGTCTAGGATAGGGGAAGTGATTCCACCCGCAATTTCTTCGCCGCTCCTTCGAGCGCGACTACGAGTGCGCCACTCGCTGGACAAAAAAGCCGGACCGATCAGCACATATTCGCGTCGTGGTCCAGCTTGGATTTGGTGTCACTGAATCACATCAAGCCGCGGCAATATCAGCTAACGATCGGCCGCGCACGCGCCTTGATGTGTCTCAGCAAAGATACCGTGTGTCGGCGAAGGCTACTTCTTTTTCTTGCCGGTCTTCTTCTTTGCCTTCTTCGCCTTCTTCGCTTTCTTAGCCATGTTGCCCTCCGCTACCCCAAAGTTGGTTCAATGCAAGTCGACCTCGACATGCATAAATACAGAGTACACCACAATTGCAAAATTGATACTTTGCGCTTCGAACAAGGTAAACGGCGGTCACACCAAACGCCTTTCGGCTAACCGCGAACACATCATCGCGCTCGAGCCGCTGGACAAGGGCCTCGTCGGCACACTGCTGCGCTACCCGTATGAGGTGCGGTCCGAGGATGAGTATTTCGACGAGATCCAGGATGTCAAAGTCACCAAGGACATGCTCGACCTTGCCAAGCACATCGTAAACCAAAAAAGCGGGCGCTTCGAACCAGGCAAGTTCGAGGATAGTTACGAGACCGCGCTCATCGAGCTCATCAACCAAAAGCGCGCCGGCAAGCCTATCACGCCGAAGGAGCGCCCCCGCGGCGAGAACGTGGTCGATCTGATGGAGGCCTTGCGGCGGAGCGTCGGCGGCGCTGCGACCGAGACCAGTGCGTCGAAAAAGTCAGCGAATAAGCCGCGCAAGGCGGCGGCCGGCCAAAAGGAGATGCTGATGCCGATTGCCGGTAAGAAGCAGACGAAAGAAACCGGAGCTAAGAAACCGGCGGCCAAATCGCAACGGAAGTCGGCCTAAAGCGTTGGCCGTTCCGGGCCCTGAGCTGATGCATGACCAAAGGAAGCTGGCGACGCTGAGCGGCATTTGGACTGCGTCCGGTCGCACGTGTCCGCGCTCGAATTCTAAGAGATCTCGATGATCTCAATGGTCTGACCTGATGCGTCGACCAGATCTCCGACTGCCTTGCCCATCAGCACCCTCGCCACGGGGGAAACGAACGAGATAGTGCCCGCCTTCGGATCGGCTTCATCTTCGCCCACGATACGGTACTTTTGCACACGTCCATCACCACGACTAAAGGTCACCGTGCTTCCGAAAGCCACGGTGTCATCCGATGTAGGATCGGGCACAACCTGTGCCGTTCGAACTCTCGTCGCGAAGTATCGGGCGTCACGCAAGGGAAGTGCTCCCTGCCGGCGACGTTCGTTTACATCCGCGACTTTCTGTGCCGCTTCATAAGTCTCTTGAGCATGTCGGAGTTGAGACTCCAGAGCCTTCAGACCCGCTTGAGTGACTAGGTTGGGATGAGCTGAAATCGGGCGGTCGGGCAGCAACGTCTCCGACGCAGTCTCGGCACTATCTTCCTTCGTGAATGCAACACTCAAGTTCGGAACTCCTTGATTACCCTGTAGTATACCACGCACAATCGAGGGCGATAGCAGATCGCTATGGATTAATGGCGCCGAGAAGCGGCGAGACCGTCAAGCCACACCGTCAGCGGAAGCAGCCATCGCGTCCTCAGATCGGCAGGTCCAATTCCAGGTCGCAATCGGCTAGGTCGCGTTCGTCAATAACCTGTTGGATGGTAAAAGCGATGTTCAACTTGTGAGAGCAATCATTTCGCGCCTTGCGGCCTCAACACGCGCGTCAAGGTATGAAGCCAAGTCAGTGAGATGCACTCCTTTCGCGCATTTCTGACTGGTTTCGATCCGAACGAGAGGAAGGGCGATCTCGCCAGCTGAAATCTTCTGCACCAATTTGGGTGGCGTGAGATGTGAGAAATAGTCCCTGCAAACTTGGTCGATAGGAATGATGGCCTTTCCATCATACTGCGCCATCAGGAGAAACGCGGTGTTCATTTGGCGAACCGTCCATATTTCGCAGAGGAGGCAAAATGGCTCCGGTGGTCCTTCGTTTGCACCGATCACCGCGATGGAGCGTGACTGAATTTCAACTGATATCGCCCGAGAAACGCAACTCTCGCAGTGAAAGGGACTGGCTCATTAAAGCCCTTGATTGGACTCCTGGAAGAGAGATTGCGCAGCTATGCTACAGAAGGCCGCCATGGCGTAGAAATAGGACGGTCGGCGCTTGCCGGCTGCAAAACCCCAGCTTCTTCACCAGATCGGTGAAGGGCCTGTCCGAGCTCGCCGCTGCCGAGAAAAACTGTGTATCCATCAGCCGAATTTGCGCGGAACTCAAAGGTACTTGTCTTCGATGTTCGATCTCACTTTCCTGGGTACGTCTGCAAGCGTTCCTTCGGCAGAGCGCAATCATCCGAGCATTCTGGTAGAGGCAGGCAGCCACCGCATCCTGGTCGATTGCGGAGAAGGGACGCAGCGTCAGTTGCTGCGCAGCGGGGCCGGCTTCCGACGGCTCGACCGGATCCTGCTGACTCACGGCCACTTCGACCATGTGCTCGGCATTCCCGGTCTCTTTTCCACGCTACGGCTTCGGCAAACACATGACCTGATGACAATCCATGCGAGCCCGGGGACGCTCGATGTGGTCGTCCGGATGCTTGCGGGCCTGTGGGAGAAGGGCATGCGCCTATTCCGATAGAACTTGTTCCGCTGGCAACCGGCCAGGTCCTCAATGCCGACGACTTCACGATCGGCTGCTTTCCGATCCGCCACCGCGACACCGACAGCTTCGGATTCTCCTTCGAAAGCCAAATCCGCCGCCATCTTCGGCCGGACCGCCTTGCGGCTCTAGGGGTGCCCGACGGTCCAGTGCGCAAGGAGTTGGCGGAAGGAAGGCCTGTTACGCTCGCGGATGGCAGCACGATCGAAGCCGAAGACGTCCTTGGGCCGCCGGAGGGACGCAAGAAGGTTGCCATCGTTGGAGACACTGAAACCGCCGACGATCTGGCCGAGCACGTTCGCGACGCCGACGTGCTGGTGATCGAGGCGACGTTTCTCCAACGCGATGCGTCCATCGCCCGTGACTACGGGCATCTTACCGCGGCCGAAGCCGCCGCGCTCGCGGCAACGGCCGGCGTCAAGCTGCTCGTTCTGACCCACATTTCCGGCCGCTATCCCGATGAGGAAATACTGGAGGAGGCGAGGAAGACCTTTGCGAACAGCCGCGTTGCAGTTGATTTCGATCGTATCGTGATTTGACGCCGCCGCAGGAGAGCACGCGAATGGCGAGGAAGCTCAAGACTTACCAAACCTCGCTCGGCTTCTTCGACCTGGCGGTGGCCGCGCCGTCAATGAAGGCAGCTTTGGAAGCCTGGGGCGCCGACAGCAATCTCTTCCATCAGGGAGCGGCGAGGCAGAGCGAAGATCCCCACATCGTCGCGGCGACAATGGCGGCACCCGGCGTCGTCCTGAAGCGTCCCGTCGGCTCCAGCGGCCCTTCAAAGAGCATGCCGAGCTGCCTACCGATCTCGCCGGCGGCGACGCTTCGAAGAAGGCGGACCGCAAGTCGACGAGCCGCAAGCACCAGAGGCATCCGAAGCAAACTAACGACAAGGCGGCCGACCGCAAGGCGGCGCTCGCTTTCGAGAAAGAGCAGAAGCGCCGCGAGCGCGAACGCGCGAAGGAGGAGGCTGCCCAGCGCAAGGAGCGAGAGCGACGCCAGAAGGCCATCAAGGCGAAGGAGAAGTCCTTGGACGCGGCCCGCCGGAAGCACGAAAAGAACGCTACGGACATTCAAGCCCAGATAGAACTTCTGGAGAAAGGGCACAAGCCGAAGAAGCGCGTTGGGAAAAGGAGAGGAGCCGGCTGGATCTCGCATTGCGCCGGGCGCGAGGTTAGGGATTTCCAAGAGGATGCTAACGATTAATCATCCTGATTCTCGGCGCCAAAGCCGCATTGCCTTCGAGAACGCACGTCGCCCGCGCAGGTCTGCTGGCGCCGGTCACTAGCTGTCCGGCGGGCATTCGGGGCAAGTGTCGCCGATCGAGGCCAATAAGTCCTCGATTTCCGCGACCGCTTCGGCCCGAGAGAGTCCGTCCAGCGGATCCAGGCTGGCGATCTCGAAGGCGCGCTCGCGCGCGTGCGGATCGGCGCGGTCTTGCATCCAGCCGTGTGGCATTCTCGTATGGCGTTAGCCTCCTGCAGCACGGAGATCGCTCATCCGCGCAGCGTTCGGATTGCGCGCCTTCCTTCCTTCGTCATCAGCATTTTGCTACTCCTGCCGAGACGAATCCTTGCGCTCCGTTCGGAGTTCCGAACGGTTAACACAGGTCAGGGATTCGAAATCGCCTTGGCATGACGTTTGTCCACGTGTTCCGGCGACCTGTGCAAAAAGCGGACGCTCGATCCGGAAGGGACATCTAGCGCCACATCCCGCGCACGCGAGCGCCGATGTCGATACGCGGACCTTGGCTCGGACCTTTTGCACCGGCGCCGGGTAACGCTAACGGCCAGCTCGTCCGCTGGAAGAAGCTGAGCAGCTTTTCCGGAATGAACCGGGTCCGCGATGCGTAGACGTGACGGTCGCCTTGCGAATGCTGACCGTGCGCGAAGAAGCGCTGCGGTACCACCAAATGGAGGTCGTCCTTTGCCCGCGTCATCGCAACGTAGAGCAGGCGGCGCTCTTCCTCCAGTTCGGCTGAGGTGCCGGCTCCGAGATCCGACGGCATGCAGCCGTCCACCACGTTCAACACATAGACCGATTTCCATTCCTGGCCCTTGGCCGAATGAATGGTCGATAGGATCAGGTAGTCTTCGTCCAGCAACGGCACGCCGGCCTGATCAGATGTGGCGTCCGGCGGGTCGAGCTTCAATTCCGTGAGGAAGCGTTCGCGCGAGGGATATCCGCCGGCTATCTGCTCGAGCTGAACGAGGTCCGCACGTCGGGTTTCGGCGTCCTCGTGGATGCGGTCAAGATGCGGCTCATACCAGAGACGAGCACGCTCGAGGTCAGACGGCCACTCCGAATATCGAAGGTTTCCGACCGTGACGACGAAATCCGCCCAGGCGTCGCCGGCGCGGGGCGGGGAGGGCAGCGCGCAGAGTGCGCCGAGCGGATCGGTCGCCTCCGCCATATGATCGAGGATGCGCTGCGCGGAAGCGGGACCGATACCCGGCAACAGGTGCATCACGCGGAAGCCGGCGACGCGATCGCGAGGATTTTCGACAAAGCGCAACAGCGCCAGCACGTCCTTGACGTGCGCGGCGTCGAGAAACTTCAGGCCGCCGAACTTGACGAATGGGATGTTGCGGCGGGTGAGTTCGACTTCCAGCGGCCCGCTATGCGAGGACGCACGGAAGAGCACCGCCTGTTGCTTAAGGAGGGTCCCTTCCTCGCGGGTCTCGAGGATCCGCTCTACGATGTAGCGGGCCTGGTCGGTCTCGTCGCGCACGCCGACCAGGCGAGGCTTTGCCGACGAGGTGCGCTCCGTCCAAAGGTTCTTGGTGAAGCGCTCCCTGGCGAGATCGATCACGCCGTTTGCCGCGGAAAGGATCGGCTGGGTCGAACGATAGTTGCGGTCGAGCGTGATGATCTCTGCTCTCGGACTGAATTGATCGGGAAAATCGAGAATGTTGCGGACGGTGGCGGCGCGGAAGGAATAGATCGATTGCGCGTCGTCGCCGACGACCGTAAGGCCGCGGCCACCAGGTTTCAGCGCGAGCAGGACTGATGACTGCAGGCGGTTCGTATCCTGATATTCGTCGACGAGCACGTGATCGAAGCGGCCGCCGATGTCGTCGGCGATGGCCGGCTCCGACATCATCTGCACCCAGTAAGGAAGGAGGTCGTCGTAATCGAGGACGTTGTGCTTCTGCTTGGCCTCGACATAGGCCGCAAACAGCTCCTTGAGCTCTGCGGCCCAGCCGGAACACCACGGGTATAACATCCCGACCACTTCTTCGAGGTCGGTTTCGGCGTTGACGCAGCGCGAGTAGATCGAAAGGCAGGTGCCCTTGGCCGGAAAGCGGCTTTCAGTCTTCGAGAGTCCGCGCTCGTGCCGAACGAGATTCATCAGGTCGGCGGAGTCCTCGCGGTCGTGGATCGTGAACGCGGGATTCAATCCGATCTGGTCGGCATACTCGCGAAGCAGTCGCGCGCCGATGCCGTGGAAGGTGCCGGCCCAGTTCAAGGCGCCGGTCATAACACCGGCATCGGCGCCGAGTACCTTGCGCGCGATGCGCTCGACGCGCCTCGACATCTCGGACGCCGCGCGCCGCGAGAACGTCATCAGAAGGATCCGGTGGGGGTCTGCGCCCCGGGCGATCAGGTGCGCGACACGATGGGCGAGGGTGTTCGTCTTGCCGGATCCGGCACCGGCGAATGATCAAGAGGGGAGCTCCCACGTGATCGTCGTCAGTGACGCCGTGCTCGACTGCTCTGCGCTGCTCCGAATTCAGCGTCTCAAGATATGATGCTGCCGTCGCCGCAAGCACGAATCGTCCTCTGTTCGAACTCCACGCTCGATGATTCCCGGTGGAACTGCAATGAATTCAGGTAGGCGGCCCGTTCGAGGCCTTCACTTTCGCCGGCACTTCCGAAGGCGCCGCGGCGCTCACGCCGCTGCCTTATCTTCCTTGTCGACGCCGCGCATGACGATCCTCAACGCGTCGTCGGGCAGCGGGCGCTGCAGGGCCTTGGCCTCCTCCCAGGGCGCGCGCATCCACACCTCGCGCTCTTCCTCGGTGGTCAAGATCACTGGCATTGCCTTCGGATGAATCGGGGCGACCACGGTGTTCGGCGACGTGGTCAGAAATCCGTAAACCAGGTGGGGCCCCGGGATCGGTTTCGACTTTGTGCCGCGGTCGCCCTTGAACTCGGTCCAGATGCCGGCGAAGCAAAACAGCGGCCGGCTGTCATCGAGGGCGAACCACACGACATCCTTTTTCTTGGTCTGTGGATTCGTCTCGGGTGCATACTCGGCAAAGCTATTCGCGGGCACGAGGCAGCGGTTCTCCGGCAGTCCGGAAAAACGCCCGGCATTGGCTGGAGATTGCCGACATACCGGTTCATCCGCCGAAACAGGGCGGCGATGGCGGCTTGATTGGTCGTGATCGAATACAAATTGCACATTTGAGTTTTAACTTTTGTCGGTCATTGCCGAAGTCGACAGTCGGGCGACCACGCCTCGATCCGATCGTCACGGTGATCGTTACGATACCTTCCTCACCTCGCTCTGCTCGAATGATCGCATCACGATGCCATCGAGAATCCTGCCGGCGGCGGCTCGAATTTTACGTTCGGTGGCCTCCGCCATTGGCGGCAACGCGTATGTGGCCACGAGGCCGGTGAGTTCCTTGTGGATATCCGAACGAAAACCCCGTGGATCCTCCGTCATTTGCGAGACGATTTGAAACAAGGTCATGAGCATGAACTGGATCGCCATATCGGCGCCCATGTGCTCCGCCTGATCGTCGGTGATAAACGAATGCTTATTCTGATGTTTCATTGCTATCCCGCTACGTCCTCACCGCTATCCGGTGTAGGTCCGAAAGCGTCCGCGCGTATAGGCGTGCGATACAGCCTTCTTGAGCTCCGCCACCTCGGACTCCCAAAAATTGTTCGCGACGATCAGCGCGCGAATAGCCGCGCGCGTGTCGCCGCCGCAGGCGGCGATTGCCTGGTCCACCGCAGCCTCCAGCCCATCGTCCTGTTCTTTCGGCTCAGAGACCGAGGACATCGCGTTGTTCCAGGTTGACCGTCGGCCGCCTATGTTCTGTTCTTATTTTGTTCTCATGGAGTCAAGCCGCCGTTTCAAGCCGCCCTGGACCCTGGTTCGGGAAAATTCCGAGTGCTACGTGGTCAGGGACGCCAATGGCGTGACCTTGGCGTGGCTCGATTGCCGCGATGACGCGCAGCGCTACAGCTTCGGGGTGAGCAAGCTGTCCTCGGACGAGGCGCGCCGGATCGGCAAAGCGATCGCCCGCATTCCCGAATTCCTGATGCAACGGCAAGGATTTTACGCACGCGGCGGCGGGCCGCGCTGGCGCGCCGACCGGCCGTATCACGTCGCCCTGGAAGATCGCTACATTCGCGAGCATTGGGATGAAATCGACGCGCTGTGCAAGCTCAACAGCCTGCCCTTCAACGCGACCGGCGAGGTGATTGAGGATGTTGGCGTCTGGCGGGTCTATTAGTTCACCTGGCAGATGGACGCGATCCTGTTCTGGGACCGGTTCGAAGGACGCTGGCTGCGCGGGACGGAGTTTCACTATCCGGAGCGGCCTCAGAACCTGCCGTCGCTGAAGCCGCTCGAGAGATGGCCGAAATTCAACCCGCGCAATCTGCGGTGACCCAAGGTACCAACGCCATGAGCATGCATCGAATCCCCGTCATGTTGACGATCCTGTTGCTGTCGAGCTGGGCTTGCGCGAATGATTTCGTCGGCCAAGCCAGCATCATCGACGGCGACACACTGCAAGTTCATGGGACTCGCATCCGGCTGTGGGGCATCGACGCCCCTGAGAGCAGCCAACTATGCCGAGGTCCGGACAGCAACCTGTATCGTTGTGGCGCGAAGGCAGCAAATGATCTCGACTCCTTCATCGCGCGGCGGCCGGTCAATTGCACGCCAGTCGCCGAAGATCAATATGGGCGCACTGTAGCGACCTGTTCCGTCGGTGGCGCCGATCTCGGAGAGTGGCTTGTTCGCAATGGTCTTGCGCTGGATTGGCCGCAATATTCGAAGGGGAGGTATGCCGCCGCTGAGCGCGATGCCGATCGTTCGGGGCGTGGCATGTGGACGGGTAGCTACGTGGAGCCGTGGTTGTTTCGCGCATGCATCAGGGCGGGCGGCACCCCGACCAACTGTTCGGACGATGCAAATTCACATCCTTGAACGCGCTGTCGTGCGGCGAATCGGAGGCTCCGCAATCGCTAAACCAACATCGAAGCAAACTGCAGCGATTTGTGCGACTCGCGTTAAGCAATCGTCGTCAATCTGCTCGCTGCGCAAAAGGAATGAGATGGTTGCTGCTGCCCATGAATTGCCGGCTTCAGGCTATGCGCTCGAAGTCGACGGCCGACTCAAGGCTGAATTTGCGACCAGGGATGGCGCCAGGACAGGCGCGGAAGAGGTGAAGAAGCGTTTTCCCATGCTCCAAATCAGAATCTATGATGCGCACACCAAGACGCGAGAGGACGTCGAACTGTCATGAGTCTGGTACCAGCATGCTCATAGCTATGCGAGCTTAGGGCCGTCTCCCTCCGGGACCGGGCTGTCGGCTGACGCTGAAACCCCGGCTTCGCCGGGTTTTCACCCTTTGGGCTTCCATCCCTGACGGAAGCAGCGGCAGAAGCGGAGACGCGTCGTCAGCGATCGACAGTGCAGGAGAGGCAGAGTGGGGCGGCGTTAGCTGTGACGGGTTGAGGGCCGGAGGAGAGTCTTCCGGCGCCCGTCATGGAGATTGCTCCCATGAATATGCAGGTTCTTGATGCCCGCCGCGACGCCAGCGGCGGTTACAGAGTGGATGTGAGCCGCGGCGAGCGCGTCGGTCGGGTGTCCTCCGAGTGGTTTTCCCGCCCGGCGGATGAGCGCTACCTGTCGCTCAACGAACTGGCCCGCGCGGTGCGTGATCGCACGGATCGCAGCCGGACGCGCGTTGTCGAAAGCGCGCTCATTCATGTCGAGGCAAGCCGCGCCGATCCCGAGCGGTTGGCCCTGATGCTGCCCGGCTCGGACAAACCGGTCGCGCCGACTCATTGGAGCTTCGGCCAGCTTGCAAGCCAGGTTGGCGCTCCGGCGGCTTACCTGCGGCAGCTCCCCGCGGCACTTGCAGGCATCAACCTGCAATATGGCCTGACCGCCAATCGCGCGGAACAGATCAAAACGCTTGAGACCGACGATGGCCATGTTGAGCTTCGCGCCGTAACCAGTCCAGACTATGGCCGGATCTTTGACCATGAGTTGGTTGAGGCCGTGCAGCGCATCGCCGGCAATGGCACAGGCGATACGCGCTGGAAGGTGCCGGGCGTGCTCGACTGGTCGACCGGGATCTACAATCCGCGTGTCGACATTTCAAAGGACACGACGACCCTTTATGCGTCCGACAGGGACGTTTTCCTTTTCCTGGTCGATGACCTGAACCCGATCGAGGCCGGCCGCCTCCGGGACGGCTCGCCCGACCTCTATTTCCGCGGCTTCTATTGCTGGAATTCGGAAGTCGGAGCGAAGACGCTCGGCATGGCGAGCTTCTATCTCCGTGCTGTCTGCCAAAATCGCAATCTGTGGGGCGTGGAAGATTTCGAGGAGATCATCATCCGCCATTCCAAATACGCAGCGTCCCG
>Ga0137418_10002567_pt1 | contig 16614 bp, 16 predicted proteins | sample CZODoug3_1_2_16f_FD_122242 | JGI IMG/M metagenome (GOLD analysis project Ga0137418, IMG submission 122242) | Vadose zone soil fungal communities from Angelo Coast Range Reserve, California, USA - CZODoug3_1_2_16fungal (Hybrid Assembly) | ecosystem: Environmental > Terrestrial > Soil > Vadose... | reverse complement strand
GGCGGCAACACTCAGGCCTGCCCGTCGGCCATGGGCGGCAAGGACCAGCAGCCGTGCGCGATCGACCCGACCGAGCCCGGCATGGCGTACTGCCCGACCAACAACTGGTGCATGGAAGACGAGCCCCAGGAGCGCTCGCATACCCAGCAGGGCACGGTGTACGTGTTCGCCAACGTGTTCATGTATCCGGAGAAACCCGGCATCACCGGCAAGTTCAAGAAGTTCAACTTCCTGACCGGCGAGACGGTGTGGGAAATCCCGGACCCGTATCCGAACTGGGGCGGAGCGCTCGTCACGGACGGTGGCCTCGCCTTCTACGGCAGCCTCAACGGTGACTTCCGCGCCGTCGACCGCGCGACCGGGAAGGTCCTGTGGCAGCGCCGTCTGGGCTCGGGGATCATCGGTAACCCGATTACCTACAAGATAGGCGGCAAGCAGTACGTGTCGGTGTGGAGCGGCATCGGCGGGTGGATCGGATTGCCGGTCACGGCGGGCCTGGACCTCAGCGACAAGTTCGGTGCCATCGGCGCAACCGCCATGACCAAGGCGGCGAATCTGGACAAGATTCCGATGGGCGGAACTCTGTACACGTTCCGCGTCCAATGAGGTGACGGCAAGTTGAGTTCGGAAGCGCCCGGTCTTCGACCGGGCGCTTCATTTCGGGCCGCGACTCGCCGCGGCCTAAGCACTTCAGGAGCAGCCGATGGTGTGGAAACGGGCAGCGATTCTGGCGCCTGCCTCGCTGGCGCTACTCGCTGCGGCGACGGCGGCGGGCGAGCAGCGCACGAGCTCCCTGCGTGTGTGTGCGGACCCCGGCAACATGCCGTTCTCGAACAACCGGGGCGAGGGCATCCAGAACAAGATCGCCGAGGTGCTCGCCAGGAGCCTGGGCACCTGGGTGCAGTACTACTACCGGCCCGGCATCGAGCGGGGCATGACGCGCACGACGTTGTACGCCGAGGAGTGCGACGTGATGTTCGACATGCCACCGGATACCGAGCGCGTACTGGTGACCACGCCGCTGTACCGCACGACCTTCGTGCTCGCTTCACGCAGCGATCGGGGCATCACCATCAGGAACCTCGATGACCCGCGTCTGAAGAGGCTCAGGGTCGGCGTCTACCAGACCTCGGCGATCCGCGAAGCGCTTCTCGACCATGACGTGCGCAACCTCTCTATTCACTACCTCAGCCACGACGCGGACCTGGTGGCCGAGGATCAGCCGGCCTACCAGGTGCAGGAGGTGCTGGACGGCAAGCTTGATATCGCCGCCGTGTGGGGGCCGTTCGCCGGCTACTACCAGGCGATGAAGCACGCACCCATCACCCTGCAGCCGGTCAACCTCATGGAAGACGCCGTGCCGCTCGAGTTTGATATGGCGGTCGCGGTACGGACCAGCGACAAGGACCTGCAGGCGCAGCTGGACCGCGCGCTGCACGCCGAGCGTGACGCCATCCATTCGATCCTGACCGAGTTCGGCGTCCCCCTGGTTCGTTGCGATACCTGTCTCGTCAGCGGCGATCTGCCCTCGCACGGACCCTACGCACCGCCCAAGCGCGCGCCGGAAATCCTCGACCGCCCGGCCACCGTCAGCATCGCACAGCTCAACGGCTGGCTCGCCGCTGGCGCAAACCTCAACGTCGAGCTCAACAACGCCGTGCTCGCCGGCGACAAGGTGCGCATCGGCTACCTGCTCGACAGGAAGCACGCGCCGATCGACGCCCAGGACCTGCAGGGCGAGACCGCGTTGCAGACCGCCATCCGCCAGAAATCGGCACAGCTGGTCCGCTACCTGCTTGCGCGCGGTGCAGGCGTGGCGGTACCCGACCGCGACGGCTGGACGCCGCTGATGACGGCCGCCTGGGTCGACGACGGATCGATTGTCACCTTGCTGACGAAGCAGCACGCCGACCCGAACGCTGCCGGCGCCGGTGACCTCACGCCGTTGGGCATTGCATTGCAGGGCGGCAAGGATGCAGCCACGGTGGCCCTGATCGAGGCGGGAGCTGACGTCAATCGCCCGGTGGGGGCGGCCGGCTACACGCCGCTCATGCTCGCCGTCGTCCAGCATTCCAGGACCGCCGCCCAGGTGCTCCTCAAGCGCGGAGCGGACGTGAATGCGCGCAACCAGGGCGGCATCACGGCGCTCATGATCGCGGCGGCCGCCGACCAGCCGGAGCTCGTCGCGCTGCTGGTCCAGGCGGGTGCGAACGTCGACGCCCGCAGCGAGACCGGTGAGACGGCGCTGTCGATCGCGCGGGCGAAGGATCATCAGGCGGTGATGAAGCTGCTCCAGCAGCCGCCCCCGCCGACGAGCTGACCGCGCGCATCCTCGACGCCTTACGGCTGGCATCAACCGACGAAGAGGCTGGGTCTTGCCAAAGTGCCTGCTCCTTAGCTGCCTGGTGCTGCTCGCGGTCCCGGTGCTCAGCGCCGACGAGCCCAAAACGCAGCCGCCGGAGCCGCCCGCGGCCGCACCGCCGGCGCCCGCCAACGCCATGAAGCCCGCGGATCGCGTCGAGGCGACGCCCAAGGGACAACTGAAGAATCCATACACCGACGACAACGCGGCGATCGTCGAGGCCGGGCGCAAGCTCTACATGCGCTACGGCTGCAACGGCTGCCATGGCGGCAATGGGGGTGGTGGCATTTGCCCACCTCTGATCAACGACGTCTGGGTGTATGGAGGGGACGACGACACGCTCTTCCGGCTGGTAACACTCGGAAGTGACGTTCTGCAGAGCAAGGGCTACACGCGCATCGGCCAGGAGAGCGTGGTCGCGCCCATGCCGCCGATGGGGCTGATCGTCGCGACCGACGACGAGCTGTGGCGGATACTGACCTTCATCCGCTCCAACTTTCACGGGGCCCCGGAGAACAAGTTCGGCCAGCCTCAGATGCCAGCCAATCCGTAGCCTGCCTGCTGTGCGCCAGATCTGGCATCGCTCTGTGGCACGAGCGGCGCAGGCCTCCGGGTGTCGCTGACTGCCGCTGCAGGTCAAGCTGCGGCAAGTCACTGCAGGAGAAAGGATGTTCCTGGTCCCTGGAGCGCTGGCACGCGGAATGCTTGTAGCCAAGCCCTGGCGGACCGCAACCCTCAAGCCCTGACCGAGGAGTTCCCACAGTGAAATCCAGAGCCGCCGTCGCCTGGGCTGCCGGCCGGCCACTGTCGATCGAGGAAGTGGACGTCGCCGCGCCAAAGCCGGGAGAGGTCCTGGTCAAGATCGTCGCGACCGGAGTCTGCCACACCGACGCCTTCACACTGTCCGGGCGCGACCCGGAGGGTCAGTTCCCCGCGATTCTCGGTCACGAGGGTGGAGGCATCGTCCAGGAGGTGGGAGCCGGTGTCACGAGCGTGAGGGCCGGTGACCACGTGATCCCTCTATACACACCCGAATGCGGCGAGTGCAAGTTCTGCCGCTCAGGGCGGACCAATCTGTGCCAGAAGATCCGCGCCACGCAGGGTAAGGGACTCATGCCCGATGGCACGACCCGCTTCTCCGCCAAGGGCAAGCCCGTGCTTCACTACATGGGCACGAGCACATTCTCGGAGTACACGGTGCTGCCCGAAATCGCGGTCGCGAAGGTGAATGCACGGGCGCCACTCGACAAGGTCTGCCTGCTCGGCTGCGGCATCACCACCGGCATCGGCGCGGTGCTGAACACCGCCAAGGTGCGAGCGGGCTCCTCGGTTGCGGTGTTCGGGCTGGGGGGCATCGGCTTGTCGGTGGTGCAGGGCGCGGTGATGGCCAAGGCCGGGCGGATCATCGCCATCGACACCAACCCCGAGAAATTCCCCATGGCGAGGTCCCTCGGCGCCACCGATTGCATCAACCCGAAGGACCAGGGTGTGCCCGTTCAACAGGTCATCGTCGACATGACCGACGGTGGGGTCGACTACTCCTTCGAATGCATCGGCGATGTGAACGTCATGCGCTCCGCGCTCGAGTGCTGCCACAAGGGGTGGGGGGAGTCGACGATCATCGGCGTCGCGGGCGCGGGCGAGGAGATACATACCCGCCCTTTCCAGCTCGTCACCGGTCGCGTCTGGCGGGGCTCGGCTTTTGGCGGCGTAAAGGGCCGCTCGCAGCTGCCCGGGTTCGTGGAGCGCTACCTTGGCGGGGAGATCAAGATCGACCAGATGGTCAGCGAGGTGCTGCCGCTGGACGAGATCAACCGGGCGTTCGACCTGCTGCACGAGGGCAAGGTCATCCGCTCCGTCATCCGGTTCTGATCGGGGCGCGATGTGCCACACACGGTCAGACAGCTGAGCTACAGGGTACGCACTGCAGCATTTCCGGGTGCTGTCGGCGACGGGTCGTTTGCAGTAGCCTGATACATGAGAACGCCGGGGAAAGACGTCTACCGAAGACTGTCGGGTCACTCATGTCACGGTCGGGCGGGAATGCTCAGGGCCCCACGCAGGGGCCGGGAGCGTTCGGGGGACGCCATAATGCAAACTCGATTAAGCACCCAGAGCCACGCCGACCTGATTCGCAGTGTCATCGCCGGACACGGGGTGGGTCTGCCGATCGATGAGGTCATACGGCGCTCGTGGAGCCGCTGCCTCACGACCTATGCGCTGGATCCCCATCAGAGCAAGCGGCCGAACACCGTCGAGCACGCCGACCTGCTGGCACGCAGGCAACGCATCGGTGCCGTGCTGCCGATCGCGCGCATCGAGATGGAAGGCCTCAGCAAGCTCATGCTGCATTCCGAGTACAGCATCATGCTGACCGATCGCGACGGCGTCATTCTCAGCTATGTCGGCCATCCGAATTTTGCGGCCACGGCACGCCGCTGCGGCTTCCGCGAAGGCGTAGTGTGGAGCGAGCAGGAACTGGGGACGAACGGCATGGGGACGTGCCTGACGACGCAACGGCCGATCGTCATCCACCGCACCGAGCATTTCCTCGCCCAGAACATCCAGCTGACCTGTTCCGCGGCCCCGATCTTCGACATGCGCGGGCAGCTGCTCGCGGCGCTGGACATTTCCGGCGCTTCCGCCAATGCACAGACCCACACGCTTGCGCTGGTCGACATGGCGGCGCAGAACGTCGAGAACCGCGCACTGCTCGGTGCCTGCAAGGACTACTACGTGCTGCGCTTCCACCGCTGTGCGGAATTCGTCAGCACGCCGGGGGAGGGCGTGGTCGCCTTCGATCAGCAGGGCACCATCATGGGTGCCAACCGCAGTGCGCTCGAGCTGTTGAGATTTCGTGATCACCAGGCTCTGTGCGGGCAGCGCGTGGACCGCGTCTTCGAGACGAGCCTCGCGGCGTTGCTGCAGCTCGCCGCGCGCCACAGGTTCCGGCCCGAGCCGCTGCCGTCGCCCGCAGGAAGGCGCCCGTGGTACGCGATGGTGCAGGCGCCGGTAGAGCCGCAGCGCCGGGTGATGCCAGCGGCCGGGACCGCGCCGGGCAGCCCGCAGACACCCGAGTCGGATCCATTGCAGTGCCTGCACTCCAGCGATCCGGTGATGCAGCAGAGCGTGGAAGTCCTGCGCCGCGTCGTCGATCGCGACATCTCGGTGCTGTTGCTCGGCGAGACGGGCACCGGCAAGGGTTACTGCGCGCGGGCCATCCACGCCGCCAGCCGCCGTGCCGAGAAGCCCTTTCTGTCGGTGAATTGCGGTGCCATCCCCGAGCCGCTGATCGAGAGCGAGCTGTTCGGCCACAAACCCGGCGCGTTCACCGGTGCCGCCCGCGACGGCAGCATGGGTCGGATCCTGCAGGCGAACGGCGGCACGTTGTTCCTCGATGAGATCGGCGACATGCCACTGCCGCTGCAGGCACGCCTGTTGAACGTCATCGAGGACCGCGAGGTGCTGCCGCTGGGTGGAACGAAGCCGATTCCGGTCGACGTGCGCATCATCAGCGCCACGCAGCACGACCCGGTGGAGCTGATCGCCAAGGGGCAGTTCCGCGATGATCTGTACTACCGCCTGAACGGCATCACCGTCCGCATGCCGCCGGTGCGCCAGCGCGCGGATATCCCCGATCTGATCCGCAAGCTGGTGCGCACGGAAGCGGGGGCTGAGAGCGCGATCGACATCGAGATAGCACTGATCGAGCGACTGGCCAGGTACTCCTGGCCGGGCAACGTGCGCCAGCTGCGCAACGTGGTGCGCACGATGCTGGCCCTGCGCAGCGCCAATGACCTGACGCTCGCCGATTTCAACGAGAGCTGGCTCGCCGGCGCCACGCGCACCGAGGAGCCGACGGTGGAGTCCGGCAGGCCGGTCGAAGCAGACGTGGAGAACGTGCTGAGCAGCGCTGAATGCGACGCGCTGCGCCGCACGCTCGAGGCATTTCACTGGAACATCAGTGCCGCGGCCTCGCGTCTGCACCTCAGCCGGCGGACGTTGTACCGAAAGATGCACCGGCATGGGCTGGTACGGCGGGCGCCGCCGAACGGTCCGGCCGACGCGGGCTGAGTAACTTCAGAATTTTCAAGCGAGGCAGATCTATGGCAGTCTCAATTCACCCCTCCGTTGACAACGGCGTAAAGAAGGGTAATCCCAATTTCGCCGGCGGCACCCTGACCTGCAAGTGCGCCCAGGCGCCGGTCACGGTCAGCATCGGGTCCAACGTGGCTTTCAATCACGCCTGCGGCTGTACCAAGTGCTGGAAACCCAAGGGCGCGCTCTTCTCGGTGGTCGCCGTGGCGTCGCGGGACAAGGTCGCGGTCACGGCCAACGGTCAGAAGCTCAAGATCGTCGACCCGAGTGCGACCATCCAGCGCTACGCCTGTACCGGTTGCGGCGTTCACATGTACGGCCGCATCGAGAACAAGGCCCACCCGTTCCATGGACTCGACTTCATCCACGTCGAGCTGTCGAAGGAGAGCGGCTGGGAAGAGCCGAGGTTCGCGGCCTTCGTCTCCTCGATCATCGAGTCGGGCGCGAAGCCCGACCAGATGGGCGCCGTGCGCGCGCGCTTGAAGGAGCTCGGTCTTGAGCCCTACGACTGCCTCTCGCCGGCACTGATGGACCTCATTGCGACGCACACCGCCAAGGCCAAGGGTGTGCTCGCGGCCTGACGCTCAGGCGCAGCGCGCAACGGGTCAGAACGTCCCCGCCACCGAGAACGGCCGCCGGCCGGTGGCATCCGGGGAGCCGAGGTAGCGGATGTTGTTGAGCAGCTCGGGCGCGGCGCCGGCCCGCGCGGCGACCAGCCCCTCGAGCTCGAAGCCCGGCTGACGCGTCAGGCGCAGCGTGCCCTCGACGGCGAGTGGGCCGTTGAGGTCGCGCAGCTTGCCGGTCGGCTCCCCGGGGCCGCCGGGGAAGGTCACCACGTAACTGCCCAGCGGCGTCGCCCGACCGGAGCGATCTTCCAGATCCCGCGCTTCGATGCGCCCCTGAAGCTCGGTGATGATGCCGTGCTCGAACTGCGCCAGCGCGAGATCCAGATGCGCGCGGCCGTGCAGATCCGCGGGCACGCCGGGGAGCAGCGCCGGATCGAGGGGCAGGTCGGCGAGGAAATGGCGCACCGTCACCCGCTGCCCGAAGCCCAGCTGCACCTCCGCCTCGAGGTTGCCATCGCTGCGCGTGACGGCGATGTGGGCCGCGAGCTTGCCGAGGAGCAGCATCCAGGGGCGCAGCTCCCAGCTGACATCCCCGACCGCCGTGCGCTGCACGGTGAGACCGGTGCACACACCGCTCCAGAGCGAGCCATCGACGCCAGCGCAGGAGCAACCGCGCGCGCCGCTCGCCGGGATGATCCAGGCGGCCGGCAGGCGGGCGATGAGAATGGCCGCAAAAGCGACCACCGCCAGCAGTGCGATCCAGATCCCTCGCCTCACTTCAACCCGAGTGCAGGACGATGGCGGCGTTCACCAGCCCGGTCGCATCGGCCTTTTCAATGCTGGCCGACTCCACGCTGACGCCGTTCTGCTGGGCGAGACGGCCGAGCCAGCCGACCAGCGTATCGAAGGGCGCCTTGGCGAGTCGTACCGACAGGCTCCCGGGTCCGCCCGGCTCGCTGCCGGCGAGCGCGCCCGCCAAACCGGACTCGCGCGCCGAACGGTCGATGATCACGAGCAGCGATTCACCCGTGGCTGCCGGCGGGGGAGCGGAGGCGGCCAGTTCGGGGGCGACGCCCTGCATCCAGGTGAGATCGGCGTGCTTGCGGGCGAGGCGCTGGTGCGCATGCGCGACGCTGCGATCGAGGGGAATCACCACGCCGAAGAGGAGGATCGCCGCCGCGAGCGCGAGGCCCCCCGCGAGCAGGCGCCGCTCGCGCTCGGGAAGGGCGGCGAGGGAGTCGAGCGACAGTGAATTGGGCGAGAGTTTCATGGGGTGGGTCTCTAGGTGCCGCCGGCACGCACCTGGATGTGTCCCTCATAGCCCGAGGCGGCGTTGCTGCCGCCGGTGAGGTCGGCCTGCCAGCCGCTCGTGCGCAGCGCCTGGCTCACGCGGTCGAGACTCGCGGCATCCGGAGCGGAGAGCTTCATGTCGAGCGCGCCGCCGTGAAACTGCAGAGACTGCACGCTCATGCCGGGAGTGGCGTCGCGCGCCTGTGCCAGCGCCTGCAGCGCGGGCAGCAGCCCCCCGCCGGCCCCGCGCGTAGCGTTCAGGCGTTGCTCCATGCGGCGGCGTGCATCGAGAGTGTTGGGATCGCCGGGCATGGCGGCATGGAAGGTGTCGCGGATCGAAGCATCGAGCTGGCGTTCGCGATTCTTCAGCACCTGCAGCTCGCCGATCTTGCCCACCAGGTGCAGGCCGATGACAGACACCAGCAGGATCGCCGCCACCCGCCAGGCCTTGAGGCCCACGGCGCGCGAGGCCCTCGGCGCGTAGGCACCCTGGAGCAGGTTGATCGGTGTCGCCGCCGGCAGCTGCTGCGCGAACAGCGCCAGGGGTCCGCCGGTGAGCAGCTGGATCTTGATGCCGTCGAAGCCAGCACGCGCGGCTTCGATCTGCGCGGAGTGCCGCTGCCACTCCGGCGCGCCCGTGTACAGAATGAGGCCGCGCGCGCCCCCCGCTGACTGCTCCGCGCCTGATTGCGCGATCTCGAGCGCTTCCGCCAGCGCATCCGCAGGCAGCGTCACGGGGCACGCGCCTGGCGAGCGTACGAATACCCCGTCCTCTTCCAGGAGCACGACCGCCTGGCCCGGATTGCGCGGCAGCAGCTCGCTGTCGGCGTAGATCGCCTCGGGCTCGATACCGCTCGCGCGCAGCGTCGCGAGCCACTCATCGAGCAGTGCGCGCGCGACCACGGCGACCGGGGCGCGCGAGGAGTCCCCGGCACGCTTGCCGACGGCGAAATGCAGATCGTCGATGTCATCGGCGAGCTGCTCTTCGAGCGCGTACGGCAGGAGCTGCTGCAGCTTGGCACCGGCCTTGACCGGCACCTCCGGCTCGGCCAGCAGCACATCCGCGCCGGGCACCAGTACACATACGCGTCGTCCCGCGGCCCGGGCGGCCGCGAGCGTCAGCGGACCGCTTTGCGCCGGACCTGCCGGCGCGCCGCGCGCGTCGGCCACCAGCCAGGACGCCAGTTCGCCGGCGGCGCGAGGCAGGCGCAGCAGCAGCCAGTCAGCCATGGGGGGATACCGTCATCGTTGCATCAATCGGGCGTGAAGCTGCGCAGGATCGGACGCACGCTGTTCTGGTCCTGATACAGAAGACTGTACAAGTTGAATTCCGCGCTGCCAATAGTGATGAAGCTCGTGAGGCGGAAGTAGCTCGAGACCTGTGCGATCTTCGGCCGCACCTGGCCGAGGAGCTTCGAGTCGGCAAAGGCCGCTTCGTAGTCGCGCTGCGTGGGGAAGCAGCCGGGAGCGTTGGCGCGGTTCTTCGCCAGCGAATCCGGATCGGAGCTGAAGTCCTGATGCCCGAGATACGCATCCAGCACCAGCCCGGGCGCCGTGCAGAGGTTGACCTGCGTGTTATACGGGAGCGCCGTGACGTAGGGGGCGAGCTTCAGGTAGCGGTCGCGGCCGAACCCCGGCAGCGCGAGCAACTCACTTGCGCTCGTGATGTAACGGTTGGCCGTCCGGTAGGGCGGCGTCTGGCCCATGTAGACACTGTCCTTCGCGCCATACGGGACCGACGGCGTGATGTCCCCATCGATCCAGTCGACGATATAACCCGCCCACTTCGGCTCCACACCCGCCATCGCGAGCACCTGCATGAAGGCCTGCAACTGCACCGGATCTACTGTGGTGTCGTTCTTCACCAGGTTGTTGAGGTTGAATCGTCCCTGCAGGTCCTCGAGCGAGGCCTCGAGCATCACGCCCGGAACCACCTCGATGGGTCCGATGGGCTTGCCCCAGCCCTGCGCGGGATAGGTATGGTCCTTGTCGTTCTGCCGTATCTGGCGCAGGCCGTAGGCAGCGAGCGCCTCGGCTCCCTGGGCGATGAGCAATGCCTGATCGAAGGCATAGGTCGCCGTACCACGCCGCGCGGTCGTCGCGTTCTCGTACGCCACCGCCGCGGCGATGATGGTGCCGAGCGCGACCAGCAGGATCGCCACCAGCAGCGCAATGCCGCGCTGCGTGCGCGGCGTACAGCGCGGACGCTGGCGGCGCGCTCGTAGGGACACTCTGCTCATCCAGCAATCTCCACGATGCGCACGATCCTGCCCCAGTCATCGGTGTCGAGCGTGATCTCCACCGCCAGCGGACGCTGGCGCAGGGTCCATTCCTGCTTCTGGATCACCGCGCTGCCCGGTGGCCATTGCTCCTGCCACTGATGGGACTGGTCGAGATAACGCAGGGTCATCGCCTTGACGTGTGTCATGAGGTTGCGCTTGCTCGTCGTGCTGGTGAGCGTGGGATCGAGCACGTTCCAGTACTCGCGCCGCAGTGTTCCGTTCTCCAGGAAGTACGCCACCCGCTGCAATCCCGGGCGCTGCAATCCGACCGGATTCGCCCAGCCACCGCGGGTGAGGGCGACGATCGGCTGCGTGCCGGGAACCGAGCCCTGCAGGGCAGGCTGCGCGGGCTCATCCCCGATGGCCTGGCGCACCGGACGCGGGGCGAGCTGCACGAAGTCCTGTTCCAGCACCCGCACCGTGGTTTGCAGCTCGAGCAGGTGCGCCTGCTGTTGCTTGAGCGAGTCGCGGCTGGTGACTGCCTGGCTGATGGCGCCATACCCCATGGCGAACATGACTGCGGCGATGAACAGCGCCACCAGGAGCTCGAGCAGCGTGAAGCCGCGGGAGCTCACTTCGACCCCGGTGGATTTTGAGCGCCCGGCGGTGGCACGGTGCCCGGCGTGGGGGGCGCCTGGGCGCCGCCCGGGATCCCCGGGCTCGCGGGCAACCCGCCGAGAGTCTGCGTGCCCCAGTCGGGCTGGAAACCGTTAGGCGTCCCGACCGCATCGCCCCAGATACCACTCACCGTGGTGAACCAGCCGTTGTCGTCACCCGCCTTGATCTCCGAGGGGCGCACGCTGATGTCGATACGCTCGACACCCGGCACCTCGGTGGCGACCACCTCCTGGCGCCAGTGCCAGCTGCGGCTGGCAAAGTCGGTGTCGCCGTTGCTGACGCCGGTGGGGGGCTGTTGACCGGACAGGCGCAGGTTCGTGATCTGATTGAGCGCCACCCACTGGGCCAGGGTCTTGTCGCGCAGGTAGGAGATCATGTTCGCCGAGGAGGTGAGCGCACCCATGACCGCCGCCATGCCGATCGCGACGATCGCGAGCGCCACCAGCACTTCGATGAGCGTAAAACCGCCGCCGCGCCCGCGCCTCACGGCTTCGCCTCCACCATGGCCTGCTCGATCACCTGACCCTGCTCGTCCTGCGTGAGGGTGACGCTGCGCCGGCCGCCGTCGCGCTCCACCGTGGCGGTGAAGCTCGTCAGATCGCCGTTCGAGAAAATCATGACCTGTGGAGTCTTGTCCTTGGCATCCGCCGGACGGGTCAGCACGACAGGCCGCGCCTCCACCGTGAGTTTGACACCGAGCCCGTCGGGGAGCTTGCGCGCACTCAGCGCATCGTCCTCGAACACGCTGCGCCACATCGCGCGGCGCATGTCATAGGTGAGAAACTCATAACCGTCATCCTGAAACAAGACGCCGTACTCGCGGGTCTGCAGCTCGGCCTGCTCGCGCGCGTAGGTGAACAGCGCGAACAGGCGGTCGCTCTCCTTCTCGAGCTCGCGGTCGCGTCCCGTCAGGCTGACTGACAGCAGCACGCCCGCGGAGACCACGCCGATGATCAGCACCACCACCAGAATCTCAATCAGCGTGAAGCCGGCGCCGGACCGATGAGCGCACCCGGATCGCATCGTGCTGCGGCGGCTAATCGTTGAGATTCCAGTTGCCGATATCGGCGTTGATGCCATCGCCACCGGGCTGGCCATCGGCGCCCAGGGTGTACAGGTCGAAGGCCTTGCCGTGCGTGCCGGGGTATACGTACAGATAAGGGTTGCCCCACGGGTCCTTGCTGACGCGCTCCAGGTAGCCACCGGGCTTCCAGTGCTTGATCGAGGGGTCGGTGGGCTGCTGCGCCAGGGCCGCGAGACCCTGCTCGGAGGTCGGATACTTCGAGTTGTCGAGGTAGAACTCGCTCAGGGCCAGCTCCATGCTCTGGATGTCCTGCTTCGCTTTGCTGACCTTCGCCTTATCCACATTCGGGAGGATGTTCAGCACGACGACGGAGGCCAGAAGTCCGATGATGATCACCACCACCATGATTTCGATGAGGGTGAAGCCGCGCGCGCGCCGTGCGCCGGGCCGTCTGCTACCCTCGCCAGCGATGTAACTCATGTGTTGCGTGTCCGGGCGGCGCTGCCGCCGTTGGGCAAAAACGGGTCGGGATCATAACAAATGGGGGTCGACCGGCCTGTGAAGCCCGTACGCAGGGTGCTCCAGTCTCTCAATTGCGACGGCCGCCTGGGGCTGGCGCTGCTCATCAGCTGCGCCGTGCTGCTGCTGCCCGCGCTGGCCGGAGATGCGGGGCGAGCGCTGCTGCGCTATGACCGCGGGCCGCTCGCGGCCGGGCAGTGGTGGCGGCTGCTCACGGCGCATGTGGTTCATCTGGATATCCGGCACGCGCTGCTGAATAGTCTGGGCCTCGCTCTGGTGTGGGCGCTGTTCGCGCGCGAGTACTCCCCGCGCCAGTGGGTGCCGATCGTGCTCGGCGCGATGGTGGCCATCGACGCAGGGCTATGGCTGTGCGATTCGACCGTGCTGTGGTACGTCGGTTCCTCCGGCGCGCTGCACGGGGTGATGGCGGCGGGTGCCCTGGCGCAGGTGCGTCATGGGGAGCGCACCGGGTGGGTCCTGGCGGGGCTGCTCGCGGTGAAACTCGCTTACGAGCACTGGCTGGGGGCGCTGCCGCTCTCCGGGAGCGACCCGGTGGTGGTGAGTGCGCACCTGTACGGGGTGCTCGGAGGTGGCGCCGTGGCCGCGTTCCTGAGGCCCCACGGGGCGCCGCTATAATTTCGGCCCCGGGCCTTCCGAGGTAGTGCATGGCCTTTGCGTTCGTGTTTCCGGGTCAGGGCTCGCAGTCGGTGGGGATGCTCGGGGCGCTCGCCGCCGCGGAGGCCTCCATTCGCGAAACCTTCGACGAGGCTTCCGCGGTGCTGGGCTTTGATCTGTGGAAGCTCGTGAGCGAAGGTCCGGAGGAGGCGCTCAACGCCACCGTGCGCACACAGCCGGCGATGCTCGTCGCGGGCGTGGCCACCTGGCGCGCGTGGCGCGCACGCGGCGGCGCACTGCCGGCGGTCGTCTGCGGTCACAGTCTCGGGGAATTCACCGCACTCGTGTGCGCGCAAGCCATGCCCTTCGGTGCCACGGTGGACCTGGTGCGCTTCCGCGGACAGGTCATGCAGGAGGCCGTGCCGGCCGGCAGTGGCGCGATGGCGGCCATAATCGGCCTGGATGATGTGGCGATCGAGGCGGCGTGCCGGGAAGCCGCGCAGGGGGGCATCGTGGAAGCGGCCAATTTCAACTCCCCGGGCCAGGTGGTCATCGCCGGTGAGAAGGCGGCAGTGCAGCGCGCGATCGAAGCCGCCCGCGCTCGCGGCGCCAAGCGCGCGGTGGCGCTGCCGGTGAGCGTGCCCTCGCACACCAGCCTCATGCGCGGCGCGGCCGAGCGCCTCAGGGAGCAGCTGCGCTCGCTCGAGGTACGCGTGCCCCGCATCCGCTACATCAGCGCGGTGGATGCGAGCGAGCACGAGCAACCCGACGAGATCCGCGAGCTGCTCGTGCGGCAGCTGTGGAACCCGGTACGCTGGTCGGACACGCTGCGCGCGGTGGGCGCGGGCGCCATCGCGCAGGTGATCGAGTGCGGGCCGGGCCGGGTGCTCACCGGCCTGAACCGCCGCATCGAGCGGCGCGCCAACCTGGATTTTCTGGCGCTGGAGGACCCGGCCTCGATGGAGGCGGCACTCACGGCGACCCGAGGGGGCTCCCATGCTTGAAAACGACGTCGCACTCGTCACCGGCGCCTCGCGCGGCATCGGGCACGCCATCGCGCTCGCCCTGGGAAGGGCCGGCGCCCGCGTGATCGGCACCGCCACCAGCGCGGAAGGCGCCGCACGCTTGGGCGCCACGCTCGCGTCGCATGGATGCAACGGCCGCGGCGCGCTGCTCGACGCCGGGAACGCCGCCTCGGTCGACACCTTGATAGGGGAGCTCGAAGCTGCCTCTGAGCTGCCGACGATCCTCGTCAACAACGCCGCCGTCACGCGCGACTCGCTGCTGCTGCGCATGAAGCCCGAGGACTGGGAGGCGGTCATCACCACCAATCTCACCGGCGTGTTTCGCCTCTCCAAGGCGTGCGTGCGGCGCATGATGAAGGAGCGGCGGGGCAGGATCGTCAACCTCACCTCCGTGGTGGGGGTGACGGGCAATGCCGGGCAGGCCAACTATGCCGCGGCGAAAGCGGGACTGCTGGGATTCACCAAATCACTTGCCCGGGAGCTCGCCTCGCGCGGTATCACGGTGAATGCCGTGGCCCCCGGGTTCATCGATACTGACATGACACGCGCGCTGAACGAGGCGCAGCGCGCCGCGCTCGTCGGGCAGATTCCCGTGGGCCGGCTCGGGACCCCCGCGGATGTGGCCGGCGCGGTCCTGTTCCTGGTCTCACCGCAGGCGACTTACATCACCGGGGAGACCTTGCACGTCAACGGGGGCATGTACATGCCGTAGAGTGGGGCGTTGGACGCACGCCACACGCGGCGGGGAGGGTGGGCGAGCGCGCGGAACCGCCGGTCAGATTCGCCAGTAAAAACAATCACTCGCACCGGCGGTGGGCGAGTGGCAGCCCCAAGGGTGTTCCCCTACAATACCGCGCCCGCTACCGGCCTCACGAGGCGAAGGGCGGGGCAGACCCTTCACAAAGCCTACATAAGGACCCATCGCTAATGAGCACAGTTGAGCAGCAGGTCAAAGCCATCGTTGCCGAACAGCTGGGCGTCAAACAGGAACAGGTCACTAACGATGCCTCGTTCGTCGACGACCTGGGAGCCGATTCACTCGACACGGTCGAGCTGGTCATGGCCCTCGAGGAGGAATTCGAGATCGAAATCCCGGATGAGGACGCCGAGAAGATCACAACCGTCCACCAGGCCATCGACTACATCAACGAGCGCCGCAGCAAGTCCTGATTCGGGCCAGAGCGCGATACAGGTAGCGTGTGAGCAAGCGCCGTGTCGTCGTAACGGGCCTTGGAGTGGTGTCCCCGGTCGGGAGCACCGTTCAATCGGCATGGGATGCCATCCTGCGCGGGCAGAGCGGCATCGGTCCGGTGACGCGCTTTGACGTGACCGCGTTTCCAGTGCGCATCGGCGGGCAGGTGCGCGATTTCGACGTCAGTCAGTACATCTCGTCCAAGGAAGCCCGCCGCATGGACGAGTTCATGCACTACGGCGTGGCCGCCGGAGTGCAGGCCGTGGGCGACGCCGGTATCGACTTCGCCAAGACCGATCCGGAGCGCTGCGGCGCGGTGTGCGGCGCCGGCATCGGTGGCCTGTGGACCATCGAGACCGAATACGGCGAGTACCTGAAGGCGATGAGTCCGCGCAAGATCTCGCCGTTCTTCGTCCCCGCAACCATCATCAACATGATCGCCGGGCACCTCTCGATCCGCTACGGCCTGAAGGGCCCGAATCTGGGCGTGGTGACCGCCTGCACCACCTCGACGCACGCCATCGGCTTGGGCATGCGCACCATCCAGTACGGCGATGCGGATCTGATGATCGCGGGCGGCGGGGAAATGGCCACCACGCGCTGCGGGCTGGGGAGCTTCGGCCAGGCTAAGGCGCTCTCCACGCGCAACGATGCTCCCGCCGAGGCGAGCCGCCCGTGGGACAAGGACCGCGACGGCTTCGTGCTGAGCGACGGCGGCGGCGCGATGCTGCTGGAGGAGCTGGAGCACGCGCGCCGGCGCGGTGCGCGCATTTACGCCGAGCTGGTGGGCTTTGGCATGAGTGGCGATGCCTATCACATCACCGCGCCCCCGGAAGACGGCGACGGCGCACGCCTGGCGATGGTAAACGCGCTCAGGGATGCCGCCCTGAATCCCGCCGACGTGCAGTACGTCAACGCGCACGCGACCTCGACTCCGCTGGGCGACAAGGCCGAGACGGTCGCGATGAAGCGCGCCTTCGGCGAGCACGCCAAGCGCCTCGCCGTGAGCTCGACCAAGTCCAT
>Ga0137418_10002566_pt1 | contig 16626 bp, 10 predicted proteins | sample CZODoug3_1_2_16f_FD_122242 | JGI IMG/M metagenome (GOLD analysis project Ga0137418, IMG submission 122242) | Vadose zone soil fungal communities from Angelo Coast Range Reserve, California, USA - CZODoug3_1_2_16fungal (Hybrid Assembly) | ecosystem: Environmental > Terrestrial > Soil > Vadose... | reverse complement strand
CTCGGCCTGATGATGTGCCTCTCCACATTCTACTACGCATGGCTCGCCTATCGGCTGGCGCAAAAGACCGGCCGCAGTGACGTCTGCGCGCTGCCGTCCGGCGTCAGCGTGCCGCACATGTTCATCGTCACCTTCGTGATCATGCTGCCGATCACGATCAAGACCGGCGATCCCCTGAAGGGCTGGTCCGCCGGCCTGGTCTGGGTGTTCTTCCAGAGTTTCATTCTGATGATCGGCGGATTTATCGCGCCATACATTCGGAAAATTACGCCCCGCGCGGCCTTGCTCGGCACGCTGGCCGGCGTCTCCGTGACCTTCATCTCGATGCGGCCGGCGCTGGAGATGTACATGACGCCGCAGATCGGCCTGGTCTGCTTCGCCATCATCCTGGTGAGCTGGTTCGGCGGCGTCAAATATCCGAAGGGAATCCCGGCCGGCCTGGTCGCCATCGCGGTCGGCATGGTGATCGCCTGGGGCTCGAACCTGTTCGGGCTCGGCCTCGGCGGCGTGAGCGTGCAGAAGGTCGGCGAGGCCTTCTCGAGTTTCGGCTTCTCGGTGCCGCTGCCCGCGATCGGGCACGTGTTCTCGGGCTTCGAGTTCCTCGGCATCATCCTGGTCACCGCGATTCCGTTCGGCATCTACGACCTGGTAGAGGCGATGGATAATGTCGAGAGCGCCGAGGCGGCGGGCGACCATTACCCGACGACGCGCGTGCTCACCGCCGACGGCATCGTGAGCCTGATCGGCTGCCTGATGGGCAACCCTTTCATCAACGCGGTCTATATCGGCCATCCGGGCTGGAAGGCGATGGGCGGCCGCATCGGCTATTCGGCCGCGACCGGGATCATGGTGATCGTCCTGTCGTGGTTCGGCATCATCTCGTTGATGCTCGCGCTCGTGCCGCTGGTCGCGATCCTGCCGATCCTGCTCTATATCGGCATGCTGATCGGCGCGCAGGCGTTCCAGACGACGCCGCCGAGCCACGCGCCCGCGATCGTGCTCGCGCTCACCCCGCATCTGGCGGCCTGGTGCAAGACGCTGATGGACGGAGCGCTGACGGCCGCCGGCACCAACGCGGCCGCGATCGGCTTCGACAAGCTCGGCAATGTCGGCGTGCTCTATCGCGGCCTCGAGGTGATGGCCGGAGGCGCGATCCTCACCGGCCTTGTGCTCGCCGCGACCGCGATCTTCGTGATCGAGCGCAAATTCGCGCATGCCGCCGCCTTCGCGCTCGCCGGCGCGGTGCTGACCTTCTTCGGATTCATGCATGGCGAGTCCATCGGCATCGCGGTCACGCCCTCGGTCGCGCTCGCCTATGCGGTGGTCGCGGCCTTCCTGCTGGGGTTGAGCCGCTATCCCGAGGTCGCCGCCGCGCCGATGCCAGCCCGCATGGCGGCGCCTGCCGAATAGTCCGCTTTCATTGCAGGGTTGATCGGCCGGCGCGGCGCCATCTTGCCCGCCATGGCGCCGGGCGCCGTCGCGGGACTGCCTATTAATCTTAACTTTGCCGGCACCCGGTCGACGGCCGGTGCCCGATTGCCTTTGCCCCTATTTTAGTGGATCATTAACCAACCCTAAATTGTAGCGGTGAGTTGATGCCGGACTATCGGGTGTTGAATGCCGGCGACACGGCCATCGTCGTCGAGTTCGGCGAATCCATCGATCGGCGGCTCAGCACCTGGGTCCTGGCGCTCGCGCGGCGCCTGGACGAGGCGCGGCTCGACGGCCTCGTCGAGACCGTGCCGACCTTCAGGTCTCTCCTGGTGCATTACGATCCGCTGATCCTCCCCACGGCATCGCTCGCGGCGCGCATCGCCGAGTTGATGCAGGGCCTGCCGGTGACCGAGCAAGGCGGCCGCTTGTGGCGCCTGCCGGCCTGTTACGATCCTTCTCTCGGCCTTGATCTCGCCGATGTCGCGGCGCGGACCGGGCTGTCGCCCGCGCAAGTGATCGAGCGCCACTGCGCCGTGACCTATTATGTTTACATGCTCGGTTTCCTGCCCGGCCAGGCCTACATGGGGGATGTGCCGGCCGAGCTCGCTTTGGCGCGGCGCGAATCTCCGCGGCTGAAGATACCGGCCGGATCGCTTGCGATCGCGGGCGCGATGACCTGCATATTCCCGCTTGAGACGCCATGCGGCTGGCATTTGATCGGCCGCTCGCCAGTCGCGCTGTGGGAGCGGGGTCCGCGTCCGCGGGCGCTGCTCGCGCCGGGAGATCAGGTGGGCTTTGCGCCGGTTTCGTTGCGCGAATACGAGCGTCTGCTCGTAAAGGCGGCCGACGGAACACTCGAGATCTTCCCGATGGATGAGGCCGTCGAGGCGGCCGCATGAGCGCGGCGCTGCGCATCCTCGCGCCGGGGCTGCTCACGACCGTCCAGGATCTCGGGCGGCCCGGCTACCAGAGCCTCGGAATTCCCGTGAGCGGCGGCCTCGACCCCGTCAGCCTGCGCGCCGCCAATGCGCTCGTGGGCAACAACCAGGACGCCGGCGCTCTCGAGGTGGCCTATGTGGGGCCGACGATCGCCGTCGAGGCCGACGACGTGCGGCTTTCCTTCGTCGGCGCGCAGGCCGCCATCGATATCCTTCCCGACGCGGCCGCGACGACCGGGGAACGCATCGCGACCATGCGGAGCATTCGCGTCCGGCGCGGCGAGGTGATCCGCATCGGCTCGCTCTCGGGCGGTGCGGTGCTCTACGTGGCGGTCGAGGGCGGCTTCGACATCCCGCCCGTGCTCGGCAGCGTGTCGACCTACCTTCGCGGCGGCTTCGGCGGGTGGCAGGGACGCGCGCTGGTGGCGGGCGACCGGCTCCCGCTCCGCCGATCGGCGGCGTCCGCGCGCGACGAATGCCGCATCGAAGGGCTCGATCTCAGGGCGCCGGCGCGCGTGCGCGCCATCGCGGGCCCGCAGAAGGACTATTTCTCGGAGAACGAGATCGCTTCGTTTTTCGCCGGCCAATATACGGTTTGCGCGGGTTCCGATCGCATGGGAATGCGGCTCCAGGGCCGGCGTGTCGACCACGCGCGCGGCTACAACATCACCTCCGACGGCATCGCGGCGGGCTCGATCCAGGTGCCGGGCAACGGGCAGCCGATCATCTTGTTGGCCGACCGCCAGACGACCGGCGGCTATCCGAAAATAGCGACCGTCATTTCGGCGGACCTGCCCGCGCTCGGCCGGTTGCCGATGGGAGCGACCATCGCCTTCGAGCAGGTGACCGTCGAGGCCGCGCAGGCGTTGCGCCGCGATCTCTTTGCCGAGATCGAGAGGATCGGCGAGAAGATCGTGCCGATCGGCCACGCCGCAACCGACATGGCGCCGATGCTCCTCGACCACAATCTCATCAGCGGGGTGGTCGACGCCCACAATTGGACGCTGTAACGGTCCACCATGCCGGACTCGAGCAGCACGCGCCAAGCGCCCGCCCTCGCGGGCGGGTCCGCACCGACCGACGCCGTGGCGGGCGCGCGGCAGCACACCGGCGGCGCGAGCCCGGCAAGCCGGAAAGACAACATCCCGCGCGGCATCTATTACATGATCGCGGCGACCGTGATGTTCGCGCTGTCGAGCGCGATCGCGAAATTGCAGGTCGCGATCTATCCGGTCGGCGAAGTGATGTTCTTCCGCTCCTTCTCGTCGCTCGTCGTCTGCGCCGCCTTCCTCCTGCCCGTCACCGGGCTCTCGGTCTTCGCGACGCGGCGGCCGCGCGATCACATCGCCCGCGGGCTGTCGCAATCGATCTCGCAGACCTTCACGGTGCTCGCCTTCAGCCTGATGCCGCTGGCGGGCGCCATCGCGATCAACTTCTCGGCGCCGCTGTTTGCGGCGCTGATATCGATCGTCTGGCTCAAGGAGCGCGCTGGTCCCGCGCGCTGGACCGCGCTGCTGTGCGGCTTCTTCGGCGTTCTCATCGTGACCAATCCCGGCGCCGATTCGCTTCAGCTCGGCGCCCTGTTCGCGCTTGCCAATGCGGTGATGTATGGCAGCGTCACGGTCGCGGTGCGCGGCATGACGGCGACCGAATCGGCCAACACCCTGCTGATGTGGCAGATGGTCACCCTCGCGGTTTTCCACTCCATCCTGCTGCTGTTCGGATTCATCTGGCCGACGCCGCTCGACGCCACGATGCTGATCGCGAGCGGCGTCGCCAACGCCTTCGCGCAGTATCTGTGGACGAAGGCGCTGCTGCTCGCGCCGGCGACGGCGGTCTCGCCCTTTTATTATTTCCTGCTGGTCTGGGCGCTGCTGATCGGCTTCGTGGTTTGGGGCGACGCGCCGACCCTCGGGCTGCTGGCCGGATCGGGCATCGTGGTGGCGTCCGGGCTGTTCCTGCTCTGGCACGAATCGCAGCTTCGCCGCGCCGCCCAGCAGGCGTCGCGGGTTGCCGCCGACGCGCAGGCGCTCCCCGCCCAGCGGAGCTAGGGCGAGCGTCGGTTCAGGGGCGGCGGGTCTTGTGTTTCGGCGGCCTGGCCGCTTTCACGATCGCGCATCCGCGTCTCACGACGCCGCCTCCGCGGCGATGAACCACGGTTTGACGCTCATCCCGCGCCGAAGCGAGTACATGAAGAATATCGGAAGCTGCGTCGGAAACAGATTGCGCAAATCGCTGCCGTTGAAGGTGATGAAGATCGAGCGCGGGAAGGCAATTTCGACCGCGCGTTTTTCGATCATGTTCATCCGGTAGTATTTCAGGGCACCCTGCTCCGCCGTTCCTTCCCCGCGGTACCATTTCTTGGCGCTTTCGGAGAGCCGCCGCAACGTGTCCTCCGGCAAGGCGTCGTCCGCCGGATCGCTTGTCGCCGTCGCTTCCGCGGCGCGGATGATGTGGCTCAGCCAGCAGGTATCGAAACCATATTGGCGGGCTTTGATGTCGATCTCCCCGAAATACCCGCGCATGCTCGCCGGCGAATGGCCGTTCAGTGCCGCATGCGTGTCGGTGAAGATCAGCTTGATCGCCGCACCCGGCTCGTAGACCGCGCGCACGCGGCCCGCCAGGGCGGCGAGGTAATCGAGACACGCGATATCCGGAATACCGAGATTGCAGCGAGGACCCTTGCCCCAATACAGAACGAAACGGATGGGCGCTTCCAGTGCGATCGCCTCGGAGACGAACCTCAGCATCAACTGCGGATCGGCGGGCTGCTCGCGTTTGAAAGCCCAGGTATTGAAGGAGCGCAGGACGTTCGCCGCGGAAAGTCCGGTATGTGACTCGACCTGGGGCGATCCATGCGCGCCGGCAATGTCGGAACTCGGCACCACCATATTGTTCTCGGAGGCGCGATACCGGTCGTCATTTACCGCGACGTCAGACGACGCATTGTCTTTGAACATGCCGCCCCCGCACCCGACACTTACTACTCGCCAATACCCCTACATGCCACTCAACGGCAACGTCAATGAAAACCCGCGACATCCTTTACGAGCATGAGGATTAAAGGTACGGGCGGTCAGCCGCGCAGGCGGCCGGGGTGCGGCGCCCGTAAGGGGCCTACCCACAGTTGTAGACGCGATCGGCCCCCGAGATCCGCTTGATGCCGCGGGCCCGGTCATGGCCTGAATGCGTTTTCGGCAACACCCGGGCCGACCGCGCGATCCGCGCGCTCGCGTCGCACCCCCTGTGCTGACCCGGGATCTTCAGTATTCGTTAAGGCTGAAACTTAAACGCTGTTTCATCATTCCTACCAGTTTGTTAATTTGTACTGTCGCGAAACTGTCATAATGCATGCGGGATCGACACCAAAACGGTGCAACCCACGGGCGCCGGATGCGCATTTTGTGGTTGCAAAAGCGTAAAAAATTCAACAACTTGAGTATGCTCTGAGATGGCCCTTCTACCCTCGGGGGGCTGGTAAAGCGGGGAGTTGGTAGATGCGTCATGTCACCTCCGGGCCACGCGCCCGGAGCCCTTTCTTATGCATGTCGGCCTCGGTCGCGGGCGCGGGGCTCGTCTGTCTGGGCGGCATTGGACCCGCTCTGGCGATCCCCTCGCCGGTGCGCGTCGTCGGCTCTTTCACCAGCATCTCGCAGATCTTTGCGCTCGCCTCGGCCTTGCTCGGCGGCGGCGCCGCGGTCGCGACCTTTCGCATGCGCGCGCGTGGCGCGCCCGGATTGTCACGCCGGTTTGCCGCCTTTGCGATCGCCGCCTTCGTTCTGTTGATCGCCTCGGTCGCCTTCAATGTCTATCAATTCGTCGGCGCCCGCGCCGAGCGCCTTGCACGCCTGCAGGACACGCTCCTGCGCCAGGCGACGACTCCCGGCGGCCCGAAGCTCGATCCGAAGAACCTGGAGCTGTCCTACGCCGACATGGTCAAGCAGCCGACCGGCATCACCACGGAAGAAGCCGCCAAATTGCTCGATGCGGCGGCGCGCGGCGAACGCGACGATCTGATCTTCATCGACGTTCGCGAGACCGCCGAACGCGACATGGGCGAGGTGCCCGGCGCGACATTCGTTCGCTTCCCGGATTTTGCCGCCGCCAAGCTCGATTTTGCGGCCAAGAAGCCGATTTTCTTCTGCCACAACGGCAATCGAAGCTGGGAAACCTGCGCGGCATTGCGCGCCATGGGAATCGACTGCCGCTTCGTCATCGGCGGCATCGAGAAATGGATCGTCGAGGGCCGCCCGCTCAACGGCCTCGACAAACGAAACCTGGATGACCTTCGCGCCATTCCGGATTATCGCAACCACGACGTCCTGCTCGACACGCCCGAGGTGCGGCGCCTGGTCAAGGACCAGGGCGCGGTGTTCGTGGACATCAGGTATCCGGCCGAATTCGCCGCCGGGCATCTGCCGGACGCGATCAATCTGACGATTCGCACGACGCCGACGGCGGAGCTTCCCGGCAAGCTCGCCGCGCTGCCGCGCCGTCCCATCGTGCTTCCCTGCTATGACCGCCGCGGTTGCTTCTTCAGCGAGGTGATGGGCCTCGAGTTGACGCGCGCAGGCTACGATTTCCGCGGCCGCTATACCTTGCCGTGGGAATATTACGTTCCGCGCGGCCGCCCGCCGCACGTCGACAAATGGCTCGCCGAGACGAACCAGAGCTGGTGGAGCAAGGCCAGCCGATTCATCGCGAGCATCCTGACCTCGGTCGCGGGCTGGACCGGGATCATCCCGGCAATCCTGCTGCTGGCGCTGATTTCGCGTCTGCTGGTGCTGCCCTTCTCGGTCAAGGCCGAACGCGACCAGATCAGGTCGCGCGCCGTGGCGGACGAGCTGCGTGCGCTCAAGCTGCGCCTGAAACACGACCCGCCGCGGCTGATGCGCGCGATCGGCGGCTTCTACAAGCGTCACGGCATGACGCCCGTCCGCAACCTGATCGCGCTCCTGTTCCTGCCGATCATGGCGCTCGCGCTGGGCGCCGTGCAGCTCGCGGTGTCGGCGGACAATCATCGGTTTGGATGGATCGCCGACCTCGCGGAGCGCGACCGATGGCTGGTGCTGCCCGCGCTGTTCGCGGCGCTGATCACGCTCTATATCGACATGGCGTTCGTCCGCACGCGGCTGCATCGGCTTGCGGTGTGGGCCGTCGCCTTCCCGCTCTTCGTCGCGACCGGCGCCCTGTTCTCGGCCGGGACCGACATCTATCTGGTCGCGAGCGCGGCCCTGCTGGTGATCCAGCGCGTGGTGGTCGGCGGCATGCTCGGCCGCGCCCTGCAGGATTGGCGCCGCCGCCGGCTCGGCGCCGACGTGGTGCCGCTCGACGATACGGCCGGCCTATCGGGGCACGGCAACAAGGCCTTTCGGTTGGCGCAGATGCGGGCGGCCGGCATGCCGGTTCCCGACGGCCTGTTGCTGACGCCTGCTTTCCTGGCGGCGCTCGCGGCGAGCCCTGCCGATCGGCGCCGGGCGCGGCTCGACCGCCTCTGGGGCGAGCTCGGCGGCCAACGGCTGGCCGTGCGCAGCTCGGCCAGCGGCGAGGACGACGTCGATCACAGCTTCGCCGGAGTCTTCGACTCCGTGCTCGGCGTCGACCGCGGCGCCCTGGAGGCGGCGATCTCCAAGGTGCAGGCCTCCTTCGGGGCGGCGCGGGCGCAGGCCTATATGCCCAAGGGCGGGCCCGGCAGCGTTCTCATCCAGCGCATGGTGGCGGCGGACTATGCGGGCGTGCTGTTCACCCGCGATCCCGCGGCCGGCGGCCTTGCGATGATCGAGATGGTGAAGGGCACGGCGGAAAATCTCGTTTCCGGCACCGTGCGGCCGTGGACCTTTCGCGTCGGCCGCGTCACCGGCCGGCAGTTTGGCGACGGCGCCGCGCCCATCGATCTCGCGCCGCTGCTGGCGCTCGGACGCCAAGCGGAGGATCTGTTCGGCCGTCCGCAGGACATCGAGTGGGCCTATGCGGACGGACGCTTCCAACTGGTGCAAAGCCGCGACATCACCCGCGGCGTGACGGGCGACCGGGACGATGCGGTGGTCCAGGGCGACCTCGGGCGCGCGCTCGACGTCGCGCGCGGCGCGGCGCCGGATCAGGTCGTTTTCGCCAAGAACGAGCTTTCCGAAATGCTGCCGCGGCCGACGGCTCTCTCGTTGTCCCTGATGGAGGCTCTGTGGGCGGCGGGCGGCGGCGTCGACCACGCGGCGCGCAGGCTCGGCTTCTCCTACCGGGTGGCCGAGGGGTCGACCTACCTGGTGACGATCCTCGGCCGGCTTTACGTCGACAGGCGCGAGGAGCGCTCGCGCGCGCTTGCGATCGGACCCGTTGCGGCGCGGCGGCTGCTGCGCAGCGCGGATCGCGTCGAGCGCGGGTTCCGCGAGGAGTTTCTGCCGAGCTTCCTGGCCGGCATTCGTATTGCGGAGGCAGCGGACTTCGACCGGCTGTCGGCGGCGGAGCTGATCGAGGAGATCGGGCGGCTGCGGGACCGTTTCGTCCACGACACCCATGTCGAAGTCGATACGGTCAATATCGCGGCCAATTTCTATCTCGATCGCGCGTGCCGGGCGCTGACCGCGAGCGGGCTCGACCCGTCGAGCCTTCTCGGTCACATCCCGGAGACGCTCGAAGGGAAGGCCATCGCCGAAGCGGCGGCCGTGCCGGCTGAAAGCCGCCATTGGTTCCTCGTCCGCAGCGTCGGGCACCGCGCGGGTTTCGACTACGAGCTCTCCGAGCCGCGCTATTGCGAGGATCCGGATTTATTGGCGGGCTTCGCGGACGCGCGCGGACAGGTCCCCGGTGCGGCCGGCGCGCAGGTCGCGCCCTTGAGCAAGCGCCTGTCCAGGCTCGTCGACATCGCCCGCCGGTTCCAGACCCTCAAGGAGGACGCCAAGCACCAATCGTTGCGCGAGCTTGCCGTGCTGCGCCGGGCCGTACTGGCGCTCGACCGGCAGCTCGGTCTCGGTGGGCTCGTGTTTCACATGACCTTCGAGGAGATCGCAGGCCTGCACGACCAGAAGGGCGAAATCATCCGCGCGACGGCATCGCGTCGGTGCGACGAGGCCGCGCGTCTGCACAAGACGGAGTCGCTTCCCTCGGCAGTCAGCGCCTGCGACCTGGAGGCGGTCTCGGCGGGATCGGCTCCCGCGGCTCACGAGCGCGGCGGTATCTTGGGCGGCACGCGCGTCTCGGGCAGCCGTACCGTCATGGCGCGCGCGCGTGTCATCTGCGAAGCGGACGCGGAGCGTGGAAGCCTCATCGGCAGCTTCCAGGATGGCGACATCATCGTTGCGCCGATGATCAACCCGAATTGGCTTCCCTATTTCGGCCGGGCGGGTGGATTCGTGAGCGAGCTCGGCGGCTGGCTGAGCCACACCGCGATCCTGGCACGCGAGCACGACGTGCCGATGATCGTCGGGGTGGAGGGATTGTCCGGCATTCCGGACGGAAGCCTCGTGCGTCTCCATCTCGACGGCGGCGTTGAACTGGTCGAGGAGGCGCAGGTCATCGACAAGACGGCGGCCGCCTAGGCCGCCCGCCTGCCAGGATCAGATGCGCCGCCCGATCGGGCGGCGTATTTTTATTCGGTGGTCTGCGCGGCCGCGTCTGCCGGCGTGCCATTCCCGGCGATCACTGTCCCGGCTGCGCTCTGGAGACGCGACATATCGGCACGTTCGGCCGGCGCGGTCGCGGCGGCGACAACAGGCATCACGGCCAGCACGAGGATGACCATGCTGTTGGGCAATCCCAATCGGACGAGAGCGTCGGTCATGTGAGTCACCCGGGCTCGATTTTTACGCCTGACATCGAGCTTAGGCTGGCTTCCATGACGTTCGGATTACGGCAATCGCCAGGATTTTAACGATTGTCCGAATTTTGGGGCTGTCTACCCCCGGCGCGCGACCGAAATAATTTTCGCTTTAACGGACGATTTACCCTGCTGCACCTCGCCCGGCAGGGCAGCCATGCATTCTCGGCTTATTAGCGCAGAAGTAAGATCAAAGGCTCTATATCGCTCGACTAATTGGGGAAAAGGCGGTCCGACCGTTCCTCTCGGGGTTCACGGACGCGAGACGCGACAAGCGGATACGGAGCGGATCACATGGCCAGGGGAGCCTTTGCCATCGCGACGCGAGCCATGCGGCTGATGCTGGCGGTGACGATGATGCAGGTCGTCATCCAGGCGGCTACGCCGGCCGCCGCCGAAACCCTCATCGTGCAGGGCTCGACGACATTCAATCGCCGCATCATGGAGCCGTTCCGCGCGGAGATCGAAGCGGCCGCGGGTCATGTATTGACGATCATTCCGAACAAATCGACGCCCGGACTCATCGGCCTGATGGAAGGGCGCGCTCATCTGAGCATGATCTCCGCGCCGCTTCGCACCGAGATCGACATCCTGCGGCAAGTCGCGCCCGGCATGGCCTACGACTTGCTGCGCGAGTTCAATATTTCGACGACCCAGATAGCGATCGGGGTGCATCAGTCCAATCCGGTGCGCAAAGCGTCGGCCGAGACAATCGCCAAAATCCTGCGCGGCGACATCAAGAATTGGAAGGAGATCGGCGGCCCCGATCTCCCGATACGGGTCGTGCTGGTCGGCGGCGGCGGCGGTGTCACGGCCGTCGTGGAGTCCGAGCTTCTCCGCGGACAAAAGCTGGGCGCGCCGAACCCCATCTTTGTGAAGACGCCCGTGCAGCTCGTTCAGGTCATCGAGCAGGAGCGCGGCGCGCTCGGCTTCGCGCAGCTTGCTTTGGTGAGGCAGAGAGGCATTCCCGAGCTTGCGACCGACAAGCCGCTTCAGCAGACGCTCAGCCTCGTGACGCTCGGCGCTCCGACGCCGGCCATGCAGGCCGTGATCGACGCCACCCGTCTGATCGTCAACAAGGTGATGTAGCTGCATGATCGACGCGCTGCATTCTCTCAGGAAAAATACTGTCGGCAGGATCGGCCAGAGCATCGCGGGCAAGCTCTATTGTTTCGCGCTGTTGTCGATCGTCGCGGTCATCTCGCTCGCGGCCTGCTCGATCTATTTCGCGAAAACGACCGAGACCGCGGCGCACCGCCTCTACGATTACGGGTTTCGCGGAACTTTGGGCGCCTCGCGTCTCGGCCTCCTGCTCGAACAGCATCGCCGGATCGTCGAGAGCATGCTGTCGGAAGTCGATCGCGAGCGGATCGACCACGGCCGTCACGACCTCGCATCGACCAGGATCAAGCTGGACGACCTGATGAAGGAGATCATCGGCCAGAGGAGCGATCTGCCGGCGAGCGCGCTGGAGCGCCGCATCGAAGCAAGTCTGCCCGCCTTGTTCGACGCCGCCCAGAAGGTCGTGTTCTATGCGAACGACTTCGCCCAGGACAAGGCGAGCGAGCAGGCCGAGGGATATACGCACGTAGCCAACGGAATTCAGATCCTGGTTCGCGACTACCGCGAACAGCGGCTGCATGACGCCGAGGAAGCCGTCGCATTCATGCTGGCCTCCGCAAACTCGCTGACGATCGCGGTCTTGATATGCACCTTCGCGGCCTTCGTCCTGATCGGGCCGATCGGGCTCGCGACGATGCATCGCGTCCTCTCGCGCCTGGGCGACGTCACCGGCGCTATGGTGAAGCTCGCCCGGCACGAGACCGCGACGGCGGTGCCGTATCGCCACGACCGCGACGAGGTCGGAGACATGGCGCGCGCCGTCGAAGTGTTCAAGGATAACGCCGTCCAACTGATGTCGCGGGAGGACGAGCTCAAGCAGCTCAATCGGCGCATCGACGTCGCGCTCAACAACATGACCCACGGCCTTTGCATGTTCGACGCCGATCACAGGCTGATCCTGTGCAACGCCACTTATGTGGAGATGTACGGCCTGTCGTCCGGCCAGACGCAGCCGGGCACCGCGCTCGCGCGCATCGAGGCCCATCGTGCGGCGATCGGGACGGGTGCGATCGCGTCCCCCGAGGAGACCGCCGCGGCGGCGCAGACCACGCAGGAACACTCCGCCTTCACGCAGGAGCTGATGGATGGCCGCGTCATCGCGGTGTCGCAGCGTCCCATGGCGGACGGCGGCTGGGTCGCGGTCCACGAGGACATCACCGAGCGGCGTCGCGCCGAGACCAAGATTTCGCATCTCGCGCGCCATGATCTGCTGACCAATCTTCCCAACCGGGTGCTGTTTCGCGAGCATCTCGAAGACGCCTTCTCCAAGCTCCAGCCCGGGCGCGGTTGCGCGGTCCTCTGCCTGGACCTCGACCGCTTCAAGACGGTCAACGACACGCTCGGGCATCCGGTCGGCGACGAATTGCTCAAGGCCGTGGCCGGCCGGCTGTTGTCGGCCGTCCAGGGCTCCGACATGGTGGCGCGCATCGGGGGCGACGAATTCGCGATCGTGCAGAGCGCGGTGGAGCGGCCGGAGCAATGCAGCGAGCTCGCGGCGCGCATCGTCGAGCTCATCGGTCGTCCCTACGAGGTCGGCGGGCGCTACATCGATATCGGGACCAGCGTCGGCATCGCGATTGCGCCCAATGACGGCGCCAACCCCGATCAGCTTCTCAAGAGTGCCGACATGGCGCTCTACCTCGCCAAGAGCGACGGGCGCGGGACGCACCGCTTCTTCGAGCGCGAGATGGACAAGCGCCTGCAGGCGCGCCACGCGCTCGAGATCGATCTGCGGTCGGCGATCGTCAAGGGCGAGTTCGAGCTGCATTACCAGCCGATCATCCACCTCGGCGACGGTCATGTGAGCGGCTTCGAGGCGCTGGTGCGCTGGAACCATCCCTCGCGCGGACAGATTCCGCCGCTCCAGTTCATTCCGCTCGCCGAGGAGACCGGGCTGATCCAGCCGCTCGGCGAATGGGTGCTGCGCACCGCATGCGCCCATGCGGCGAAATGGCCCGAGCCGGTGGGCGTCGCCGTCAACCTGTCGGCGGCTCAGTTCAAGGGCCAGAACCTCGTCCAGATCGCCCTGAATGCGCTGGCCGCGTCCGGCCTGCCGCCGAACCGGCTCGACCTCGAGATCACCGAGTCGGTGCTCCTGAAGGGCGAGACCAGCACGCTGGCCACGCTGCATCAGTTGCGCGACCTCGGCGTGCGGATCTCGATGGATGATTTCGGGACCGGCTACTCGTCGCTCGCCTACCTGCGAAGCTTTCCGTTCGACAAGATCAAGATCGACCGTCAGTTCGTGCGCGACATGCCGGAGCGCAACGATTCGCGCGCCATCGTCCGGGCGGTGGCGAGCCTTGCCGCCAGTTTGCGGATCGCTACCATCATCGAGGGTATCGAGACCGAAGAGCAGCTCGAAATGGCGAAAACAGAAGGCTGCGACGAGGCCCAGGGCTTCCTGTTCAGCAAGCCGATGCCGGAGCGCGAGATTCCCGAATTCCTGGCCAAACGGCGGCGCCGGATCGCGGACGCGGCCTGACCGGCTCGCGTCGGCACCACATGGGCAAGAGAGTCCTCGTGCAGGATTCTGCTGCGTCCCCCGTAAATTTTCGCTCCCATCCCCCGTGACAACTTGATCCACGCATCTGATACGGTGGCGCCGAAGCGCCGCTGAACCAGGCGCCAAGGGGTTCGCAATGACGACCACATGGCTCGATGGCCGCTCCCCCCGCACCAGCCCCGCCGCGGCCTTGCGCCGCCTGATCGCCAGCAAGGCGACGGTTGCCGCCCCCGGCGCGCATGACGGCATGTCGGCGCTGCTGGCGCGCCGCGCCGGCTTCGAGGCGCTCTATCTGTCGGGCGCGGCGCTCTCCGCCTCGATGGCGCTGCCCGATCTCGGGCTGTTGACGCTCGAGGACGTGACGCGGCGCGCCCGCGAGCTCGTGCGCGCCAGCGGCCTGCCGCTGATCGTCGATTGCGATACCGGCTTCGGCGAGGCGCTCAACGTCATGCACACGGTGCGCTGTCTCGAGGAGGCCGGCGCCGCCTGCATCCAGATCGAGGACCAGCAGTTTCCCAAGAAATGCGGTCATCTCAACGACAAGCGGCTGATCCCGGCCGACGACATGTGCCGCAAGGTGGCGGCGGCGCGGTCGGCCGCCTCCGATCTCCTGATCTGCGCCCGCACCGATGCGGCCGGCACGTCGCTCGACGACGCGATCGCGCGCGCCAGGCGCTATGCGGATGCGGGCGCCGACCTGATTTTCGTCGAGGCCCTCACCTCGGCCGACCATATCCGCCGGGTGCGCCGGGAGGTCTCGGCGCCGCTGCTCGCCAACATGACCGAGTTCGGCCGCACGCCGCAGCTCTCGTTGCAGGAGTGGCATGAATTCGGCTACGAGGTCGTCATCTTTCCGGTATCGGAGTTCCGCATCGCGGCGCGCGCGACCGAGCATTTCTATGCGAGCCTGCGCCGGAACGGCCATGTGCATGAGATGCTGCCCGACATGATGACGCGGGCGGCGCTCTACGACACCATCGGCTACTACGACTACGAGGCGCTCGACGCGTCGATTGCACGCACGGTCCTCGAGGATCATTGAGGGAAGGGAAAGTCACCTGATGGGGGAGCATGCCGGTGTGGACAATGTCCACACGCGCCAGATCGCGGAGTTCGTCTCCGCGCTGAGCTACGAGAGGATTCCGGCGGAGGTCCGCGAGCGCATCAAGCTGTTGATTCTCGATTCGATCGGCTGCGCGATCTACAGCGTCGATCTCGAATGGTGCCGCATCCTGCGCGAGACCTGCGCGGCGCTCGACGCCACCCGCACGACCTCGGTCTGGGGGACCGGCCAGCGCTTGTCGTCGCCCCATGCGGCGCTGGTCAACGGGACGCAGGTTCAGGGCTTCGAACTCGACGACGTCCATCGCCAGGGCGTTCTGCATGTCGGCGCCGTCACGTTGCCGGCCCTGATTGCGGTGGCCGAAAGCCATGCCGAGCTTACCGGCCGCGACTTCCTGGCGGCCGCTGTCGCCGGCTACGAGATCGGTCCGCGCGTCGGCAAGTGCATGGGCCAGGAGCATATCGGGCAGGGCTGGCATTCGGGCGCGACCGTCGGCGTCTTCTCGGCGGCTGCCGGCGCGGCGCGCGGCTTGCGGCTCACCGCCGAGCAGACCGTCCACGCGCTCGGCATCGCCGGCACCCAGTCGGCCGGCCTGATGGCGGCGCAATACGGCGCCATGGTAAAGCGCATGCATGCGGGCCGCTCGTCGCAAAGCGGGCTCTATGGCGCGCTGTTGGCGCACAACGGCTTCACCGGCATCGTCGACGTGTTCGAGGCGCCCTATGGCGGCTTTTGCACCACCTTCTCGCGCTCGAATGACCGCTTCAACCTCGCTGAGCTGAGCGCCGGCCTGGGCGAGCGCTTCGAGACCATGCGCATCTCGCTCAAATTCTATTCCTGCGTCGGCAGCAACCACACGACCCTCGACGCGATCCGCGATATCCGCAAAAAACGCCCCTTCGGGCTCGACGAGCTCGACAAGATCGTGGTGCACGGCTCGCAGGTCACGGTCGACCACGTGGGCTGGCCCTACCGGCCCGACAGCATGACCACGGCGCAGCTCAATCTTCCGTTCTGCGTCGCGACGCTGCTGATCGAAGGCGACGTCTCGGTCGACCAGTTCCGGCCCGACGCGATCTACGATGAGGCGCGCATCGCCTTGTCGCGCAAGGTCGAGGTCGTCCACGATCCGCAGATCACCGCGCTCGGCTCCGCTTTCCGCCACAAGGCGCGGGTGGACGTGCATTTGCGCGACGGGTCCGTGCATACGGAGACCCGCGAGGCGCCGCGCGGCAGCGAGCAGTCTTTCGCGAGCGCCGATGACATCGTCGCCAAGTTCCGTGCGCTGACCCGCACGGTGTTGCGGCCGGACCGCCAGCAGGCGCTGATCGACGCCGTGCTCGGGTTGGATGAATTGCCGGCCGCCAAGCGGCTGACCGAGCTTCTGCGCGTCGATTGAAGCGGCGTCATGCCGCGAAAGCGGGGCATCCAGTACGCGAGGATATTGTTGTGGAGGATCCGCCCCGGCCCGGAATGCTTGCGGGTACTGGATTGCCCGCTTGCGCGGGCAATGACGACAACGATGTAGAGAAAAACCCTACGCCTGAAGCAGCGGCCGCAACTCGATCACGCGGCCCATGCGTTCGAGCGACGCGACCGCCTCGACGAGTTGCGCGGCGCGCGCCGCGCCGACCACCGGGGCCGTCAGGTCGCGCGCCTTGTCCTCGACCTCGGCGGTTTCCATCGGATTGTCGGGCGTGCCGCGCACCGCGGTGGTGCGATGGCGCAGCGTGCGGCCGTCCGTTGTCTCGAC
>Ga0137418_10002565_pt1 | contig 16628 bp, 14 predicted proteins | sample CZODoug3_1_2_16f_FD_122242 | JGI IMG/M metagenome (GOLD analysis project Ga0137418, IMG submission 122242) | Vadose zone soil fungal communities from Angelo Coast Range Reserve, California, USA - CZODoug3_1_2_16fungal (Hybrid Assembly) | ecosystem: Environmental > Terrestrial > Soil > Vadose... | reverse complement strand
ACCTGCGTGCGGGCGAGGACGTCGGTCGAGCGAGCCTGCGCAAGAGTTCTCTGTGCTGCGGTCACGTCCAGCAGATTACGAAGCCCGTCGTTATAGGATTCAAGGGCGGCATCGTAGGAACGGCCAGTGGCCTCGAGCAGCGCAGTCGCAGCCTCGCGCTGGCGAAAGGCAGTATGCAAATCGGAGTATGCCGCCCAAACTTCGTTCGCGATTTGATCGCGCGAAACGTGGATTTGAGCCTCGGCCTCATGGATGTTAGCTTCCGCTTGCGCGAGCCTATTTTTTCGCGCCCTTCCATCAAACACAGTCCAGTTCAATGTAAAGGCCATGCCGCCCGCCAGGCCTGCCGTTTGTCCCCAAGGAAGCTGCTGTTGCAACCCGTATAACGACTCTGCGGTTGGACTGGCGGTGAAATTCAGTGAGGGATAGTAGGCCGCACGCGCTTCCTTGACCCTGGCTTTCGCTGCCTGGACGTCGGCGACCCGCTGGAGAAGGTCAGGGCGCTGCGCCAGTGCGCGATCAATCGCAGAGTTGACGGTGTCGTCGATGGTGCTCGGAATTGTCAGCTCTCGCAGAGGTTGGACGCTTATGGCAGTTTGTGGAATTGTTCCGAGAGCGTTTGCCAGGTTTCCGCGAGCAATCTCCTCGGCTCCGAGCACTGCCTGCAGTTCGTATTCCGCCTGCGCGGTTGCGCTACGTGCTTCGAGTACATCGGGGAGAGTCGCTAAGCCATGGTTCAGACGCTCTTCGGCGGCTTGCCGCACGGCCTGCGCGTTCGAAAGATTCGCCCGGGCAGCTTCTTCTTGTCCTGAGGCATTCAAGAGTTGGTAGTAGGCCTGCTCAACTCGGTAAATCACGCTGCGGTGCGTGTCATTGAAGACGAAGTTCGCTGCCAGGGCCTCGGCTTTGGCAGCGCTGATTCGGCCAGCCCGCGCCCCGAAGTCAAAGATCGTGTAATTCAGATTCAACACGACCTGAAAGTCGCCGATGGTGTGACGGAAGAAACGGTCCGCCAGGTAAGCTAGGTCGCGGTCAACGCCAGCCAGTGCGGCTGCCGCTACTGTGGGATAGAGCTCGCTGCGCGCGACACCCCACGCCGCGGCTTGCACGCGGGCGCGTTCCCAGGCAACGCGCGTCTCTGGATTGTGCGATTCGGCGAGATCGATAAGCTCCGGCAAGGAGTAGGTCTTCTCCTGATCGAAGTTGAGTCCGGGTTCGGTGAAATTTCTCGCGTCCGCTTCGATCCTCGCTTCCCCAAGTCCATGCCAAGGATGGTCAGGTGATACAGGTGCACGCTGCGCGAGAGCGAGGCTCGCGCCGTGCGAAAGAATGAGTACAGTCGCCGCGCGAACTACCGCTCGCGCCTGCTCGAGATTGCCAACAAGTGCCATGGTCCGCGGCTCAGGCTTCTTCCTTCTCGCGCGCCGCTTCCAGCCGCATCTGCTTGCGTATCTCGGCTTCGTGGAAACGCTTTTTTTGAATTTCGGTGTCCAGCGTCAGCGGCGGCACCGCCACGGACTTGCCTTTGTCATAGGCCACCATGGTGAAGTAGCACCTGGTGGTGTTGCGCCCGGTGCGCTCCAGGATGTTTTCCGCCACCACCTTGATGCCCACCTCCATCGAAGTGCGGCCAACGTGGTTGACGCTGGCGTAGAAAGTGACCATCTCGCCGACGTGGATAGCCTGCTTGAACAGCACCTGATCCACCGATAGTGTTACCACATAGCAGCCGGCGTAGCGGCTGGCACAGGCGTAGGCCACCTCGTCCAGCAGCTTAAGCAGCACGCCGCCGTGTACATTGCCGGAGAAGTTGGCCATGTCTGGCGTCATCAGCACCGACATGGTCAGCTCGCGTTGGTCAACAGTCTGTTCGCTCATTCTCTGCCGAACCGATACAAAGCTATGTAACATTCCCTTGTGGCTAAACAGTCGATTGTGAAGCGGCGAACTGAACGGCGAGAGCATGGCGATCAGTCGAACCCTTTGCCGTGCGTGGAAAGTTGGCCACTATGTGGATCCGCTGTGGCACTTTGAAAGCGCTGAGCCGTGTACGGCAATAATCTTGTAATTCGCTCTCGGTGGCTTGCATCCCCGGACGCAGAATGACGGCTGCCTCGACAGTCTCTCCATAGAATTTGTCGGCCTCACCAAACGATGCCGCTTCAAGCACCTTCGGGTGAGACAAAAGAACTTCGTCGACGTCTTGCGGGGAGATCTTTTCGCCACCGCGGTTAATCATCTCCTTCAACCTTCCCCCCAAGAAGATGTAGCCGTCTTCGTCTTTGCTACCGAGATCGCCGCTACGGTACCACCCATCGACAAAGCTCGCGGCGTTCGCCTCAGGATTGTTCAGGTATCCTGACGTAACCGTCGCACCTCGCACCCAGATCTCCCCAACGCTACCCGATGGCACATCTCGTCCGTTTTCGTCGACAATTCGTATCTCGACGCCTGTGGCCAAGCCCACAGATGACGTTTTGTTGGGTCCGTTGACGGGAAGAGGATTCGACGACAGCTGGTGACAGGTTTCCGTCATGCCATAAGCAGAGATCATGGGAGCACGGAATGTCGCTGTGGTTGCAGCGGCGAGTTCCTCGTCCAGCGGTGCGCTGCAACTGCGGATGAACCGAAGCGGGACCGGAGAGGACTTCGGGTATTCGCGGGAGGCCCGGTTAAGAAGAATGCGGTGGATGGTGGGCACTGCCGTATACCAGGTCACACCGAGGCGAAGCACATCTGGCCAGAACAAATGGGCTGAGAACGCACCCGTACTCGGAACATAGGCGCTGCCGCCGCTTGCCAAGGTTGATAGCAACCCAGCGATAAGCCCATGTCCGTGAAACAGAGGCATGACAAGGAGCGTCGCGTCGTTGGGTGACAAAGCATAACCAGAGGAGATGTTTTCGATTGACGCAGCAATGTTGCGGTGCGTCAAAGGAACAAGCTTGGGCGAGCCGGTCGTGCCGCCCGTAAACATCAAGAGAGCGATGTCCTCACCTTCAATCGGAATATTTGGCTCGGTAGTCGCGCCAGGTGCTGGAGTGCGTCCTTGCTTGTCCACGATTCGCACCTCGGAGGAACTGCCCGACCCTTCAAGGTCCGTGATCCAGTAGGCAAGGCTTTGGGGGAGGCTGTTTGCGAACCCCGGCTGATTCGCCAGGTGCCCCGTTACGAGCAAGGCATTCGCGGACAATTGTAAGAGTCGTGTGCCCAGTTCGTTTGACGTTAGTGCTGGGTTCAAGGGCGCAACACGAGCTCCTGAAAACATAATTGCGAGAAGACCTAGCACAAACTCAACACTATTGTCTGATAGCAATGCGACCGTATTGCCGCGCTTCAATCCCATCCGGGAGAGTTGCGCCATAGCTGACCGAACGAGAGCGTCCAGTTGGCCGTAAGTAATGGTGGTTCGCAGATCGGAAGTACCAATGGCAATCCTTGCCGGTTGCTGTTGAACGTGCCTCGTGAGCGGCTCTGATAGAGCGCTCACGAATGGCACGGCGGTGTTGGCAATTGTCGGCGTAGCAGTCACAATATCGCTCCCTCACTTCACGCTGCCGGCGCGTCGGACGACCAGTGGACCCTCGCCGCCGTCCCCACGACCCCAGCCGTGATCACGAGCGGCAGCACGGGAGCGAAGATCGGCGCATGAAAGAGGAGATACGCTCCGGCCGTGGCGCCGATCATCAGAGAGATGAGGACGCCCCGGGCCCGGCGGCGCTCGTCACGGGTCAACCGCCAATTGACCGCGTCGGCGGCCAGGACCATCAAGGTGCCGGTGGCGGCGGTCGTGAAGATGCCCTCCACGTGCAGCTTGCGAACGGCACCGCTCTGCAGTCCCATCGCCAGCGCCCAGATGGCCAGAAGAATCGGAAACGCGCTGGCACCGGGCCGGCCACTGTTCGCAAACCAGATCGCCGTGAAGGCGAGGTGGGCCAGCAGCGAGATGCCCAGGGTGAACGTCGTCCGCGGCGACCAGATGACGCCACTCTTCTGCTCGCCCGAGATTCTCGTCGCGATATAGATGCCGAGTGCGAAGGCGACCATCGACGCCAGGACCGACACGATGCGGGGCGCGGGGTTGCCCGCGATCCCCATCCCCAGAAACGCGACGTTGCCCGTCATGAACGCCGTGAAGACCTTTCCCAATCCAAGAAAACTGATCGAGTCTATCGCGCCCGACGAAAGGGTGAGGGCGTCGAAAAGCCAGTTACGGACTCCGACGTGGCTGATTTGGCGTTCGATACTTCCCGTATATGTTGTGACAGTGCTCATAAGTTTGATTCCTCTCTTCAGTTAGGTGATGTTGTTCGGGTACATCTGCTCGACTTCGGGTCCGCTACTTCTTTTGCGAGATACCGCTCTTCGGGTTCAGATTCTGGATATGGCCGCTCTCAGTGCCTGCTGTCGGATCGATGACGCAGTTGATCAGTGCCGGTTTGCCCGACGCCAGGGATTCGGTAAGGGCCTTGGTGAGACCTTGCGTGTCGGTGACATGATGACCAGTGCCCCCGAACGCCTCAATGAGTTTGTCGTAGCGCGAGTCTTTATTGAGGGCGGTAGCTGACGGATCGGTACCTCCGGCGCGGTTGACATCGTCTCCGCGATAGATTCCGCCGTTGTTGAACACAATCGTGACGACCGGCAGTGAATAGCGGCAAATGGTCTCAATCTCCATACCGCTAAAACCGAAGGCACTATCGCCTTCAATGGCGACGACAGGTTTACCTGTGGTCACAGCAGCGCCGATGGCATACCCCATACCGATGCCCATCACGCCCCAAGTTCCCGTGTCGAGTCGCTTCCGCGGTTCGTACATATCGATGATGTTGCGAGCAAAATCGAGCGTGTTTGCCCCTTCGTTTACGACGCAGACACCCCTATTTCTCGCGAGTGTGTCCCTGATTGCGCGAAGTGCGCTCGAAAAGTTCATCGGGTTGGGGTTGGCATTGAGCCGTGCCGCCATGCCTTCGATGTTGTGCTGCTTGCGATCAGCAATCGCTTTGGTCCACGCAGACTGGACCTTAATCTGTCCCGGCTTGAGCACGGCCAGAAACGCGGACATAGCAGATCCGATGTCCGCGACAACGGGTGCGGCGATCGGGCGGTTGCTGTCAATTTCCGTCGGCGAAATGTCAACCTGCACGAAACGTGCGTTGGGCGACCACTGCGGTGGTTTGCCATGACCCAGAAGCCAGTTCAGCCGAGCCCCGATCAGCACGACGACATCGGCCTGGCCAAGAACGAAAGAGCGGGCCGCGGCCGCACATTGAAGATGGTTATCGGGCAGGAGTCCCTTGGCCATCGACATCGGCAGATAGGGGATACCCGTCGTCTCAATGAATGACCTGATGTCAGCGTCGGCCTGTGCATAAGCAGCGCCTTTTCCAAGAATGATGAGCGGGCGCTGCGCCGTTGCGATCAAGTTGAGGGCGCGATCGATCGATTCCGGGGCAGGAATTTGCCGTGGTGCTGGATCGACGACCCGCACCAGCGAGTTGGTCCCGGCATCGGCGTCGAGTGCAGCGCTAAGGACGCCTGCAGGCACATCCAGATAGACCCCGCCCGGCCTCCCGGACACGGCAGCATGAATCGCGCGTGCGACTCCAATACCAATGTCTTCGGGCCTGTTGACCCGGTAGGCCGCCTTTGTGTAGGGCTTTGCGGCATTCATCTGATCGAGCTCTTCATAATCGCCTTGTTGGAGATCGATGATGTGACGCTCGCTCGAGCCGCTGATCTGGATCATCGGGAAGCCGTTGGTGGTAGCATTGGCAAGTGCCACCAGGCCGTTCAGAAAGCCTGGCGCAGAAACGGTCAGGCAAATTCCCGGCTTCTTGGTCAGATAACCTGCGATGGCAGCGGCGTTTCCTGCGGATTGCTCATGCCGGAAGCCGATGAACCTTATTCCTTCTGCCTGGGCCAGCCGGCACAGATCAGTGATCGGAATTCCTGGAACTCCGTAGATGGTGTCGATTCCGTTGAGCTTCAGCGCGTCGATAACCAGATGAAATCCGTCGGTTAAGGCCGGCAATTTCTGCCCGTTTGATGATTCCAATTCGTTCAATGATTTCTGTTCAATTGCAGACATAAGTTTCCTTTCTTCGAGTGGGGAGCGAATTTCCAGCTCCCGGTACTGCTTGTGGCGCTCACGCGCCGTGTTTCCCTTCGAGTTCGGCTAATCGCTTGCGCAAGTCTCGCTCTTCGGCGAAGCGTTTGGTTTCGTCGCGGATCACGGCCACTAATCCTGTTACCGTTCGTTGCGCAGCGAGGAGCAGCCCGACCGTAAATGCGATGGACAACGTTCGCCCGTCTTTGTGCATGGCTGGAACTCGCAGCACGTCGTGCTGGTACCGCGTTTGCCCGGTAGCCATGGTTCGTGTGAAACCGGCCCAATGACGCTCTCGCAAACGCTTCGGAATGATGAGATCGAGCGAGCTTCCGAGCGCCTCAGCCGGGGTGAATCCGAAAAGACGCTCGGCGGCGGCGTTCCATAACCTGATTACGCCGTCACGGTTGCAAATGATGACGGCATCGCCGAGTGCCTCCATGAATTGCTGGTAGCCGGCAAACGTTTCGAGATTGCTGGTCTTCATCCCGCTACCTGCGGAACCGAGGTTCGTTTCGCGCAGCATGTCCACTTCGTTCGCTGCTTCTTGTTTGGTCGTAAGCATCGTCTTCTTCGAGGTATTCAGTTGTTGACGTTGGATTCTGATTTATCCGACCGATGCCCCTGGAAAAATCGGGGATCGTCAGATCCACCGAGTTTCCCAGTAGGTCGGCCAGCTCTTTTACTGTCGGCCCATCACTTTGTAGAAAGCACCGGCTCTTTGGAGTTGGACTTGGAGTCGATCCCCGTCGATCCGACGGCCTTCTTCTTGTGCAGTTCGGCAATTTTCTGGGCGGTGTATCCCAGCTCACGCAGCACCTCGTCGGTGTGCTCGCCCAGGAGCGGCGCGCTCTTGATCTCGGGCGTGAAGGAGGAAAACTTCACCGGGCAGCCGACGGTCCAGTACGAGCCGCGCACCTTGTGCGGGACCTCGACGACGGTCCCAATGCTCTGCAGGAACGCGTCGTGCTTGATTTCCTTCATGGACAGCACCGGCGAGCATGGCACCTCGAACTTGCTAAAGTGGTTGACGGCCTCGTACTTGGTCTTGTCCGCGAGGAACTTCTCGATGTCCGCGAAGATCTCGAAGATGTGGGACTGTCGCGCCTCGGCCGTGGCGTACTTCGGGTCCTTCGCCCATTCCGGATGCCCTACAGCCTCGGCGGTTCGCACCCAGTTCGAACCCTGGATCGTGAAGTAGATGTAGGCGTTGGGGTCGGTCTCCCAGCCTTTGCACTTGAGTATCCAGCCCGGCTGGCCACCGCCGCCGGCGTTGCCACCGCGCGGGACGGCGTCGCCGAACGTGCCGTTGGGGTACTGCGGGTACTCCTCCAGGTAGCCGACGCGCTCGAGCCGCTCCTGGTCGCGGAGCTTGACGCGGCAGAGATTCAGCACTGCTTCCTGCATGGACATGAACACCCTCTGGCCCTTGCCGGTCTTCTCACGCTGCATGAGGGCGGCGAGGATGCCGATCAAGAGGTGCATGCCGGTGTTGCTGTCGCCGAGCGCGGCGCCGCTGACCGTCGGCGGGCCGTCCCAGAAGCCCGTCGTCGAGGCGTTGCCGCCGGCGCACTGGGCCACGTTTTCGTACGACTTGACGTCGGTGAAGGGCGAGCCATCGGGGAAGCCCTTGACGACGCCGAAGATCAGGCGCGGGTTGAGCTCATGGATATGCTCCCAGGTGAAGCCCTGGCGGTCGAGCGCGCCCGGCGCCATGTTTTCGACCATCACGTCGGAGCGGCGGATCAGGTCCTCCAGGATCGCCTTGCCTTCGGGCGTCTTGGTGTCGATCTCGAGCGACCGCTTGTTGCTGTTGACCATGGTGAAGTACAGCGCGTCCGCGTTCGGGATGTCGCGCAACTGGATTCGGGTGTTGTCTCCGGTGTGCATGCGCTCGACTTTCAGGACGTCGGCGCCCAACCATGCCATTAACTGCGAACACGCCGGTCCGGACTGTACGCCGGTGTAGTCGATAACTTTGATTCCTTCAAGAGGTAAACTCATGATCACCTTTCCTGTTCCTTGCAAGTTTTCCTGCTACATCGCAAAGCCGTTTTCAGAACTTCGAACGCATGGCCTGGTGCATTCGCGCTGCCAAACTGACAACGCGCACAAATGTTTGAAAACGCGATGACTGCGAGCCGATCCCATCATTGAGTTAATCGCAAGAGGTGTTCTCCGATCGCCAAAAGCGTTAATCCCTAAACAGCCATGATGTCCGCAACGTTGGGGACCAACAGCAATTTGAATGAGATATCACTTCAGGCGAATGGAAGCGCACTTGCTGTTTTTCTCTGATGCGGAGGCTTCAATGCAAAAGCGAATTCTGCTGGGATTGTTTTTTCTATTCAGTTTGTGGGCGGGCCCACAGCGAGCCAGTGGCCAGACGGTTTATACCTCGAGCGCGAATGCTAGCCCTGGCGCGCCCGACCCGACCGGGGTCGATCATTCCCCAAGTTGGCTGTTTCCGGTCGCCAAGCTCGACGAGGCTTTGCCAAGCTGGATCCGCATCGGGGGCGAATATCGGAATCGCATCGAGGGTCCGATCGGCATCGGCTACCACGACACTCGTGATTTCTATCTGCTGGATCGCCTGCGGATAGATGCAACAATTCAGGCCAAGGAGTGGCTGCGCTTTCACGCCGAGGTCCAGGATGCTCGCATCTTTTTCAATCATCACACTCCCAACGCTAGCCCGTTCGAGGACACTTGGACCCTTTGGGAAGGTTACGCGCAGGTGGGCAATCCCACAGAAGGCTGGGTGGATGTTGTAGGGGGTCGCCAAGCCCTGCGATTTGGGGACGAACGCGTGATCGGGCCAGCCAACTGGACCAATGTCGGGCGCACTTTCAACGTCGCACGGGTCGACCTTCACCACCCTGGTTACGTCGTCAGCGTGTTCGCATCTTCCGTCGTTCCGGGCGATCGCACTTACCTACATAACGTATTCCCGGGCAACAACCTGTACGGAGTCTACGGAAGCTTCCAGAACATCGTGCCGAAGGCCACCTTCGAGCCCTATGTTCTCTGGCGCATCGCACCCTCGAGCTCTGCTCTTCCGGAGACGCTCGGGCGTGGGCACCTCAATGAAGTCACCATCGGTCTCCACTGGAAGGGGGCGCTTCCCGCCAACTTCGACTACAACACCGAGTTTGACGGTCAGACCGGTTCGCTCGGCGCACGCTCTATAGGCGCATGGGCAGGCTACGTGAGCCTAGGGAAAACGTTTCCCAAGATTGCCGCAGCCCCACGGGTTTTCGTCGAAGGTAACTACGCCTCTGGAACGAAGAATCCCAGGGGCCATGACTGGAACACGTTTGACCAGCTTTATCCTTCGAATCACGACAAGTTTGGCTTTACCGATGTGATTGGACGGCGCAATGTTGTGCAGTTCCGAGTCGGCGTCGAAGAAGAACCCACTAAAAAATGGAAGCTCAAGCAGGCATTTGAAGGCTTCTGGCTGGCCACTTCAAATGACAATTTCTACGCCAGCAGTGGAGCCATCTCCGTTCCCGCCCATCCCGGCGCGAACCGGCACGTCGGCAACGAACTCGATCTGACTGCTGAGTACCGGTTGTATTCAGGATTGAATTTTGGTTTTGGCTACGCTCGTCTGTTCGCAGGACAGTTTCTCAAGACCACCACGCCCGGGCATGATTACAGTTACCCGTATGCATACTTCGAATACAATTTTTCGAAGCCCCGTTTTCATTCTCCGGTCAGAACGAACTAACGGAGCTGGAATGATTTGCACTGAGTGAAGGGGACACCGATGTTCAAGGTTCAAAGGATTTCGAGACGTAGCTTCATGGGCTTGGGAACTGCTGGGCTGGTAACGCTCGCCTGTGCCCAGTCGCAGCGATACGCGCAAAGGCGCGAGCACAATCGATCTGCAGGCGACGCGGAGCCAGAAGAGATGTCGCCTTCGGACGAGAACCTGCGCTCGAACGCGGCACAGAGGTGGGATTCCAACGATGTACTAAACGGATTACTTTGCTAGTGCCATATTTTTAATAAATCAAGGTGCAATTCGTAGGCCTCTGGTGCGGATGTCTTGCACCCGGCGCAGATTGAAACGCACTACCTTGTTTTACAAGATGGAACGACTCGGGATTAGGCCCCGTCCGACCCTGAACAAGATTGACATCGACCGTGCGCTGTCCGCGTGCGTTTATTTTCATGACGGAAGAGGATCAAATGCTGAAAAACGCCCCCACTTTTTCCACAATTCGTACACCTTCATCGTATCCCGCATCGCAGAAACGATACCTTCGTGGCAGCCGGGCTGATCTGCGAGTACCCTATCGAGAGATTTCTCTCTCGGCCACGCGCCTCAGTGATCGCACCGAAGAGAATCCACCTCTGCCTGTCTATGACACATCGGGGTCGTACACAGACCCCGACGCCCGGATTGAACTGACACGCGGGCTGCCCTCGCAGCGCATCAATTGGATTAAGGAGCGCGACGACACGGACATTCTTAGCCGTCCGAGTTCCGAGTATGCGCGTCGATGCGAAAACGATCTCCTGGCTTTCCGCCTACGTTTTCCTTCTCCGTCCATCTCTCGTCGCGCGCGTAGCGGTAAGAACGTAAGCCAAATGCACTATGCCCGTAAGGGCATAGTCACTCCCGAGATGGAATTCGTGGCCCTGCGCGAGTCGATGCTGCTGGAGAAGTTGTCGCAGAACCGGTCCTACGCATCACTCTTGCACCAACATCCGGGACAACCTTTGGGTGCCCGCCTTCTCGAACAAGTTACACCTGAGTTTGTTCGGGCCGAAGTAGCCGCGGGGCGTGCGATTATCCCGGCCAACGTAAACCATCCTGAACTCGAACCGATGATCATCGGACGCAACTTCAGAGTAAAAATCAACGCCAACATTGGCAACTCCGCAGTCACTTCTTCACCCGCTGAGGAAGTGGACAAGATGATCTGGGCTACGTTTTGGGGCGCCGACACGATTATGGATCTTTCGACCGGCAACAACATTCACGAGATCCGGGAATGGATCCTTCGCAACTCTCCCGTGCCGGTTGGAACAGTGCCCATTTATCAAGCATTGGAAAAAGTAGGCGGCTGCGCGGAAGAACTCACTTGGGAATTAATGCGCGATACGTTGATCGAACAAGCTGAGCAGGGTGTCGACTACTTTACGCTGCACGCGGGCGTCCGGTTGCCGTGGATTCCTCTCACTGTGAAACGACTGACAGGTATCGTCTCGCGTGGGGGCTCAATCATGGCGAAGTGGTGCCTCGCCCATCATGAAGAGAACTTCCTCCATACGCATTTCGACGAGATCTGCGAAATCATGAAAGCCTATGACGTTTCGTTTAGCCTAGGCGATGGCCTTCGGCCTGGATCCATCTACGACGCCAATGATGAAGCGCAGTTCGCGGAATTGCGCACTCTCGGGGAGCTGACCGAACGCGCTTGGAAGCATGACGTCCAGGTGATGATCGAGGGTCCCGGCCATATCCCGATGCAGCGCATCCGGGAGAATGTGGACACGGAGTTGCGGCACTGTTTCGAAGCGCCCTTTTACACCCTAGGGCCGCTCGTTACCGACATCGCTCCCGGATACGACCACATCACAAGCGCCATCGGTGCGGCGCAGATCGGGTGGCACGGCACAGCGATGCTCTGCTATGTGACACCCAAAGAACACCTCGGTCTTCCCAACAAAGAGGATGTCCGGACCGGTATCATCAGCTACAAAATCGCCGCACATGCCGCTGACTTGGCCAAGGGTTGGCCCGGAGCTCAACTTCGGGACAACGCTCTCTCGAAGGCACGCTTCGAGTTCCGTTGGGAAGATCAGTTCAACCTAAGCCTTGACCCGGATCGTGCTCGCGAATTTCACGACGAGACCCTGCCCCACGACGGCGCAAAAACCGCCCACTTCTGCTCCATGTGTGGACCGAAGTTTTGCTCAATGAAGATCACCGAGGAAATTCGTGCAACGTACCAGGCAGATGCTCAGTCAGGCATGGCGGAAAAAGCTCGCGAGTTTATTTCGCGGGGCGGCGAGGTCTATTTGTGACGCGGCCCGATATCGCGATCGTGGGCGGCGGCTTGCTCGGCCGCTGTTTGGCGTGGCGCGCCTCGAAAGCTGGCGCCTGTGTTGCACTCTACGATGCGGGTAGCAGCCAGGGAGAAGGCTCAGCCGCCTGGGCGGCCGGCGGCATGATCGCACCAACGGCAGAAGCTGTGGATGGCAGCGCACAAATTGCATCCATGGGACGGCACAGCCTCGCCTTATGGCCTCTCTGGCTGGCTGAGCTGCCGATTCAGGTCTTCTACCGCGACAGCGGAACCATCCTGCTGTGGCACCGCGAGGATGCCGGGGAAGCCGTCCGCACCGAGAGAATGCTGGCCGCCCGGCACCCCCACGCCGGTCTCAAGCGTCTCAACTCTGCGGGAGTCGCGGAACGGGAACCCGCTCTTGGGACACGATTTCCGCGCGCCCTGTACATTCCCGACGACGCGCAGGTGGACAATCGCGCATTCCTGAGGGCGGTCGCCATTGCTCTAGAAGAGGCACATGTCGAGTGTCACTGGGAGACTTTTGTCGTCCATGGCACGTTCCCCGATGCCGGAATTGTTGTGGATTGTCGCGGCATGGGCGCGAGACGAGATTGGCCAAAGCTCCGGGGTGTTCGCGGTGAGATTGTGCGGCTGCACGCGCCCGAAATCGAACTCCATCATATGTTGCGCCTATTGCATCCGCGCTATCCCGTGTACATCGTTCCTCGCGCCGAAGGAAAACTGATCGTCGGAGCAACCAGCATCGAGAGCGACGATCGCTCGACCGTTTCTGTCCGTGGAGCCCTTGAGCTGCTGGCTTCCGCGTATTCCTTGCTGCCCGCCCTGGCCGAGGCACGCATCCTCGAATTCAACACGCAGGTACGGCCAGCCCTCCCGGATAATCTGCCTGCATTTCGCTTCGATCGTGAGCGAAAGGCGCTGTACATCAACGGGCTCTATCGTCATGGGTTCTTACTGACTCCCACCATCGTCGAAGAAGCTTTGGCTTTGCTATCTCTGATCGGAGAGTCCGCGGGACGCTGGCCGTGCCTGGATGTGAACCCCTCCGCGACGATTGGTCCACACACTCTTGATTCATGTGAGGTACAGAGATGTTTGTCATCCTGAACGGCGCGACGATTCATCTGGCCGAGCCTCAAACGCTCGCTGCACTCCTCGTGTTGATCGCGCCGCCGCCTCCGTTCGCGGTAGCTCACAATGAAGAGATCGTTCCGCGTGGCACGTATGAAGCGCGCCTCATCTCTCCGGGCGATCGGGTTGAAATCGTTCATCCCACGGCAGGAGGCTGAGATGAGAGATCGAGACATGGAAGACCAGCTCGTCCTGTATGGCAAGAAATTCGCGAGCCGACTCCTGCTGGGGACTGCGCGCTACGAATCTCCGCACCAGTTGACCGATGCGATCTCGGCAGCCGACCCGGCGATGCTCACCGTGTCTCTCCGCCGACAGGTTTCGGGTTCAAAGGATTCAGGCCAATCCTTTTGGAGTTTGCTTCAAAAGACGCAAAGAACAATTCTTCCGAATACCGCCGGCTGTCTCAGTGCGCACGAGGCAGTAAGAACGGCATGCATAGCACGCGAGCTATTTCAAACCAATCTTATAAAACTCGAGGTCATCGGAGACGACCAGAATCTGCAGCCAGACCCATTCGGTCTTGTCGAGGCTGCCACCAAACTCATAAAACTTGGTTTTCAAGTCTTGCCGTATTGCACGGAAGACTGGGTTCTTTGTAGGCGTCTGATGGATGCAGGCTGTGAGGTGCTCATGCCTTGGGCGGCTCCCATTGGAACTGGTCAAGGACCACGCAACGCGCCTGCTTTACGTGAACTGCGTCAACGTGCGCCACACATTCCGCTGATCATTGATGCAGGTATCGGCCTTCCGTCTCACGCCTGTCAAGTGATGGAGTGGGGTTTCGACGGCGTGCTGCTAAACACAGCCGTTTCGCGTGCCTTTGACCCAGTCCGAATGGCGGGCGCCTTTGCGCAGGCTGTCAGAGCTGGGCGTAGCGCTTTTTTGGGAGGGCCAATGACCGTCCAAGAGATGGCTGTATCGAGCACTCCTGAAATCGGTCGCCCTTTTGCCTCCGATTGTTCATCACAATTGCCTCCGGCTGCCTGATGAAGTGGGCTTGTAGGTAACAAGGGCGTTTGGGTCTCTCCCACGCCTTCTCCTGGCTTTAAGCTCACCCTTCTGTGTGATCTGCCCTCCTAGTGTTCCATTGTCCCCGATGTGCAGCTGACGCAACTTCACTTAGCGGACCTGGGTGTAGGTGCACATTTGACAGAGGTTTTTGGATTGAGCGTGGCGCCGATGAGCCCGAGTGCTAGGCGGGCTAAAAGTTCAAGTCATAGGAGCTATGCGAAAAAAGTTCTGAGGTTAGTCGACCGCCGCTTGCAAGCTGTCTAAGTCTCTGCTCAACAGCCACCGCTTTGCTTCTCGTGATTTTTGTCCGTTCTCTAAGACATCAAGGATGGCGCGATTTACGATGGCTAGATAGAGGCGCCTTACTGCATGGGGGCGGAACTTTTCCGCTTGATCGCCAATGGGGCCGGTCCTATTTCCATGCCATCTCCCAGGAGCCTCTGCTACAAAAGGCTCCGGCAGGTGCGCCGCCGTATCTTCGAATGACGCGAATTGGCCTTCTTGTTTCTGACTCTGTCTGATCATTTCTATGCTCCTTCGGTTGCATACGACCGAACCTTTCCAATTTTTGCCGGAGTTGCTGCAACCATGAGAGGCCGACACAGCCGATTAGATATGCAGCCACTGCCGTCTTTAGCACAATCACAATCAGGCGCAAACCATTCTTCATCCAGATCACCTATGGCTCTGAAATTTCTTATCGCACTCTGCGAGGCGCGGAGAACTGCATCCGTACCAAAACTCTCAACTTGACCTCGACTCAGTCCTGCCGATGGTCCGCAGGAGCTGCAATCCCAAGGCGCTTCATCTTGTAAAACAGGGTGGTGCGCTTCAGGCCAAGTCTGGCAGCTGCTCCTCGCGGACCTCCGAGCTTCCAATTAGCGCGCTGGCAGGCAGCGAGAATTTCTCTACGCACCTTGTCTTCAAGGGTCGGGTTTGAAATCTCTTGCTCTGCCTCTAATGGCTCGCAGCTCTCGAGTGGCGCTGGTTCAAAGATTCCATCATTGGAAAGAATGACGCCACGCGCGATGTAGTTTTGGAGCTCTCGAATGTTGCCGGGCCAGTGGTGGCGCACCAGGGAGCGCATGGTTTCCTGAGGAATCGATTCGATCGATTTGTCCATCGAGGCGGCAAGCTGTTGAACGAAATATTCCACGAGCTCGGGGATATCGGCTTTCCTTTCGCGCAGCGGCGGCAAATAAATCGGGAAAACATTCAACCGGTAGTACAAGTCTTCGCGGAATTCACGATCCTGAGCCATTCGCTTCAAGTCTTGGTTGGTCGCAGCAACGACGCGAACATCAACTCGCGTGGTGCGCGTACTGCCTACGGCCTCGAACTCACGCTCCTGAAGCACACGGAGCAGCTTGGGTTGAAGCTCCAATGGCATGTCTCCAATTTCATCGAGGAACAGAGTGCCACGATCCGCCAATGCAAAGCGGCCGACATGAGAATTGATAGCGCCCGTAAAGGCCCCGCGTTCGTGTCCGAAGAGCTCGCTTTCGAGGAGGCCGGCAGGCATCGCCGCGCAGTTCACCTTTACGAGATTTCGGTCGCGGCGGGGGCTCAGCTCGTGAATCGCTCGCGCGATGACTTCCTTGCCGGTGCCGGTCTCGCCGGTGATCAAAACGGTTGTATTCGTGCTTGCGACGGCCTCCACCTGGCTGAGAATGGAGCGCAGGCTGCCGCGGCGCCCTACGATCGTATCTAGGAACGAGGATTCCGTGCGTTGAGACTTGCGCGTCGTCCGTTCATCAGCACGATAGGGGGCATTTATCGGTGAGCTTTCTGGGTGCCGAGTAAGCTCCATGACTGAATCTGCTGCTGTGCTCATGCTGTGCTCCTGTTTCTAATCGTTGCGACCCGGTATCTTTAGTATGAATAGTGGACGCCACTCAAACTCGAGCTTCCGCAGCCATCAGCTGTCCCGAGTTCGCTAAGCGAAAGTCAATCTTTGCATCGGCAGACCGATTTTCCGTGTCTCTTAAGAAAACAAGCCCCTGTTCGCCAAGATGGTGATCGATAACCAGCGCATCACCCTGATGCACTTGGGCAGTCGCCAGTAGTCTGGCAATTGGGTACACCACATAACGCTCAATGGCGCGCTTCAGATGGCGGGCTCCATACCTTTGGTCGGTTCCCTCCTCAAGGAGGAACTCCCGGCCTTCGCCCGTGATTCGAAACAAGAAGGGACGCGTCGTCGAGTCCAGCACCCGCTTCTGTACTTGCCTGAGTTCGATATCCAGCACCTCATCCAGTTCCTCGCGCTTCAGGGGATGGAACACCACGACTTTGTCCAGGCGATTCATGAACTCTGGCGAGAACTT
>Ga0137418_10002564_pt1 | contig 16629 bp, 15 predicted proteins | sample CZODoug3_1_2_16f_FD_122242 | JGI IMG/M metagenome (GOLD analysis project Ga0137418, IMG submission 122242) | Vadose zone soil fungal communities from Angelo Coast Range Reserve, California, USA - CZODoug3_1_2_16fungal (Hybrid Assembly) | ecosystem: Environmental > Terrestrial > Soil > Vadose... | reverse complement strand
CGCCCTCGGCGCCGTCAACGAGGACGACGTCGCGCGCGCGCTCGCCGTGCAGCAGGACCTGCCGTACGTCTGGCGCGAGGAGCTTCCGTCCACCGTGCCCGTGCTCAAGAACGTGTCGGCCAAGTACCTGCGCCAGTACCGGATCTGCCCGATCACAATCGAGGGCGGCGTGCTCACCGTCGCCTCCGCCGATCCTCTCAACCCGGTCGTGGGCGACGACCTGCGCCAGGCCACCGGGCTGTCCGTCAAGTTCGTGGTCAGCTCGGCCACGGGGATCCTCGAGACCATCGACCGCAACTACGACGGCGCCAACGCCACGGCCCTGCAGCGCATCGTCGAGGGCATGGATGAGGAGCGCAGCGGGGACGGCGACGAAGACGTCAACCACCTGCGCGACATGGCCTTCGAGGCGCCGGTGGTGCGGCTGGTGAACCTGCTCGTCGAGAACGCGATCACCGCCGAGGCCTCCGACATCCACATCGAGCCGTTCGAGGACACGCTGCGCATCCGCTACCGCATCGACGGCATCCTGTACGATCAGGAGGCGCCGCCGCGGCGGCTGCAGGCGGCCGTCACCTCGCGCATCAAGATCATGGCCGAGATGAACATCGCCGAGCGGCGGCTGCCGCAGGACGGGCGCATCCGCGTCAACCTGCACGGCGCGCGCGTGGACATCCGCGTGTCCACCATCCCGACCGTGCACGGCGAGTCCATCGTCATGCGGCTGCTGCAGCGCTCGAGCGTGTTCCTGCCCCTCGAAAAGCTGGGCTTTCCGGCCGACACGCTCAAGCGGTTCGAGTCGCTCATCAAGCGCCCGCACGGCATCATCCTGGTCACGGGGCCGACGGGCTCCGGCAAGACGACCACGCTCTACGGCGCGCTCGACAAGATCAACTCCCCCGACCGCAAGATCATCACGGTCGAGGACCCGGTCGAGTACCAGCTCAAGGGCGTCAACCAGATCGCCGTGAAGCCGAAGATCGGCCTGTCCTTCGCGACGGGCCTTCGGCACATCGTGCGGCAGGACCCCGACGTGATCCTCGTCGGCGAGATCCGGGATCTCGAGACGGCGGAGATCGCGATCCAGGCCTCGCTCACGGGCCACCTGGTGTTCTCGACGCTGCACACGAACGACGCGCCGGCGGCCATCACGCGCTTGCAAGACATGGGCGTGGAGCCGTACCTCGTGGCCTCGGTCCTCGAGGCCGTGCTCGCCCAGCGGCTCGTGCGCCGCGTCTGCGGCGCCTGCCGCACGCCCGACGAGGTGAGCGCGGCCGACCTCGATGCCCTCGGCGTCGTCGCACCGGACAACACCAAGCTCTTCCGCGGCAAGGGCTGCGAAGAATGTCGCGGCACCGGCTACCGCGGGCGCATGGGTATCTACGAGCTGTTCCCCATCACGGAGGATGCGCGCAGCCTGATGCTGCGTCGATCGTCGTCGCGTGACATCCGGCAGCACGCCGTCGCGGCCGGGATGATCACGCTGCGGATGGACGGGTGGCGCCGCGCGTGCGAGGGGCTGACGACGGTCGACGAGATCCTGCGCGTCACCCAGGAAGACGCCTGAGGCGATGCCCGTCTTCGTGTACAAGGCCGCCGACCGTCGCGGCCAGACCATCGACGGTGTCATGGACGCGCCCGACGCGCGCGCCGTCGTCGAGCGCCTCCAGAAGGACGCCTACTACCCGATCAAGGTCACGCCGCACGGCGAGCGCGCGCCGCTCTTCTCGCTGGGCGGCTCGCGCGTTCGCCAGCGCGACCTGCTCTCGCTGACCCAGCAGCTCGCCACGCTGTTCGAGGCCGGCCTGCCCCTCGATCGGGCCCTGACGATTCTCGAGGAGCTGGCGCCCCACCCGCGCGTGCGGGCCATCGTGAGCGACCTGCTGCGCAGCGTGCGCGGCGGCGCGTCGTTCAGCGAAGCGCTCGCCAAGCATCACCCGCGGCCGTTCTCGCGCCTGTACATCAACATGGTCCGGGCGGGAGAAAAGGGCGGCGTGCTCGAAGTCGCTCTGCGCCGGCTGGCGGAGTTCCTCGAGGCCCGCGCCGCCTTCAACGAGGCGGTGATCTCCGCCCTCATCTACCCGCTCGTCATCACCCTCGTCGGTGCCGGCGCCGTCGTCTTCCTGATGACCTTCGTCATCCCGCGCTTCGCGACGATTTTCCGCGACCTCAACCAGGCGATCCCGCTGCCCACGCAGATCCTCCTCGCCATCAGCGGGACCCTGCAGCAGTACTGGTGGGTTGGCATGATACTCGTCCTCGGCGGCGTCCTCGCCTGGCGGGTGTGGACGGCCACACCCGAGGGCCGGCTGTCGTGGGACCGCGCCATCTTGAAGGCGCCGATCTTCGGCGGCATCGCGCTGCACGTGGAGACGGCGCGCTTCGCGCGGACGCTGGGCACCATGCTGCGCTCCGGGGTGCCGGTGCTCGGGGCGCTCGCCGTCGTCGGCGACATGATGTCCAACACGGCGGTCGGCGCCGCGGTGTCGCGCCTGTCGGACGGCGTCAAGCGCGGCGGCACCATCGCGTCGGGGATGCAGGATCAGGGCATGTTTCCGTCGCTCGCCATCCACATGGTGCGCGTCGGTGAAGAGACGGGACGGATGGAGGAGATGCTGCTCAAGGTCGCCGACACTTTTGAAACGGACGTCCGGGTCGAGATGAAGCGAACGCTCGGCCTGCTCGAACCGACAATCATTCTGCTGATGGGGGTACTCGTGGCGTTCATCGTCGTCGCCATGCTGATGGCCATTTTCTCGATCAACGAGGTGGCGCTGTGAGGCGCCCCCGGTTCGTCAAGGGACTCGGCAACGAACGCGGCTTCACGCTGATAGAGCTGCTCGTCGTCATCATCGTCCTCGGCCTGCTCGTCGGTCTCGTCGGCCCGCGGCTCTTCGGCCACGTCGGGCAGTCCAAGCAGGCGGCCGCGAAGGCCCAGATCGAGCTGTTCGGGACGGCCCTCGATGCCTATCGGCTCGACGTCGGCTCCTACCCCTCCGGCTCGCAGGGGCTGCAGGCGCTCGTGACGAATCCCAACGTCCCGAACTGGAACGGCCCCTATCTGAAGAAGAAGGAGGTCCCGACCGACCCGTGGGACGCGCCGTACAAGTACGCGTGCTGCCCGGGCCAGCACGACGACTACGACCTCTGGTCGGAAGGCGCCGACAAGACGCCCGGGGGGGAAGGCGAGAACGCCGACGTGACCTCGTGGCAGGCGCTGAAGTCTCGAAAGGCGCAGCCGTAGGCACTCGGCGGCGTGCCGCGCGATCAGCGCGGGGCTTCACGCTCCTCGAGCTGATCGTGACGCTGATGATCCTCATGCTGCTCGCCGCTCTCTCGGTGCCCGTCGTCGGCCGGAGCAGCGACGCGATCCGCAGTCGGGCCGAGGTCGCCGGCTTCTCGGCCGTCCTGCGTCGCGCGCGCGAGCGTGCGATCACGAGCCGGCAGTCGCACACCGTGGTGATCGATCCGCCGAACCACAAGGTGACGGTGCTGGCCGGCCCCGACGGCGAGGTGCGGGAGACGCGCCCGCTGCCCGAGCGCCTCACGGTGGAGGCGACGCCGCCGCCCGCGCTCAGCGTGCGCTTCGAGCCGGAGGGAACCTCCAGCGGCGCCGACTACAAGGTCCGGGCGGGCGACGTCGTCTATCGGGTGACCGTCGACCCGATCACCGGCCGCGTGAAGAACACCAAGCTATGACCGCGGACCGACTGCATCCTGCGTGGGCTGTGCCGCCGCGGCCGGGGCGGCCGCGCCCCCCGTTCGACCACGCAAATCGACCGAGCGTTGCGCCTGTCAGCGGGCCACGATTCGGAGCCGGGTCCGACGCAGTACCCAGAAGCCACGGGTCTCACGGGGGGCGCGGCCGCCCCGGCCACGGCGGCACAGCCCGGCGCATGTGCGGTCGATCCGGGTTCACGCTGCTCGAGGTCTTGATCGCGCTGGCCATTCTGAGCATGGCGATCGTCGTGTCGATCCAGGGCTTCGCGTCGGGGCTGCGGCTGCTCAAGCTCTCCGGCGAGCACCAGGAGGCGATGCTGATCGCCGATCTCAAGGCGCGCGAGATCACGTCGCCGACACAGGCGGGACGCGACAGCGGCACCGAGGGCGCGTTCACGTGGGAGCGGGAGGTCAAGCAGGTCGTCACGCCCGACCTCGACGTGGAAGGCCGCCCGCTGAAATGGCGCCAGTGGGAAGTCGACGTGCGCGTGAGCTGGGGCGATCACCGCCAGGTCATGGTGGCCACGCTCCGCACGGTCGCCGGCGACGGTGACAACAAGACGACGACCCCGAAGCCATGAGACGCGCGCGCGGCTTCACCCTGGTCGAGGTGCTGATCGCGCTGGCCATCGTCGGCATGCTGCTGACCATCGCCTTCAGCGGCCTGCGCGTGGCCATGGCCGCCTGGACCCGCGGCGAGGATCGCGCCGAGGCGCACCAGCACGTCCGCGCGATCGCCTTCACGATGGCGCGCGCGCTGGGGGCCGCCTACCCCTATCGCGGCGCGAAGGGCGAGGCGCCCGAGCTCGTGATGCTCTTCAACGGCGCCGAGCAGAAGCTCGAGTTCGTCACCCAGGCGCCGCCGCTGCCCCTGCAGGCGCCGATCGCGTTCACGGCCGTGGTCATCTCGCTCGAGTCGGGCGAGGAGACGGGCCTGGTCGTGCGCGAGCGCGCGCTGCCCAACCGCGATCCGTTCACGAAGGCCGAGATCGTCATGCGCGATCCCGGCATCACCTCGCTCGCCTTCAAGTTCCAGAACGACGACGGCGACTGGGTGGACACCTGGGACGGCCAGGACCTCAAGGCGATACCGCGCGGGATCCAGCTGCGTCTGGGCAGCACCGTCAACGGCCGCGCGCAGACGCTGCCGCCCATCACCGTCACGCTGCGGACGACAGGATCGACGCGGTGAGCCGGCAGCGCGGCTTCGCCCTCATCGCCGTGCTCCTCGTGCTGGCCATGGTCGGCGTGCTCGGCGCGGAGTTCGCTTACTCGATGCGGCTCGAGGCGACCTCGGTGCGCGCCTACAAGGACACGCTGACCGCCGCGCACCTCGCCGAGGCGGCCATCGAGCAGGGCATCCGTGAGATCGCCGGCGACGTCACGTACGCGGTCCTGGCCGAGGACGACAGCCTGACCTTCTACAATCGCGACCGGCTGCCGCTGAAGCGGCTGCCGCGGACCAAGGTGCCGCTGGGCGCCGGACAGTTCTCCTACCGGATCACGGACGAGGAGGCGCGGCTCAACCTCAACGCCTCGCCGCCTGACCGCGTGGATCGGCTGCTGACGGCCATGGGCCTCGACAAGTCCGAGCGCGACACGATCAACGACAGCATTCAAGACTGGCGCGACGCCAACGACGAGCACCGGCTCAACGGCGCGGAGAGCGAGGATTATTACCTGAAGCTGCCGCTCCCGTATCGTGCCAAGAACGGCAACCTGGACTCGATCACAGAGCTGCTACAGATCAAGGGCGTGACGCCGGCGATCTATAACGGCGTCGGCGGCAAGCCCGGGCTCGCGGCCTACGTCACCGTGAAGTCGCCGGGCCAGGTGAATCTCAACACCGCCTCGTGCGTCGTACTGCACGCACTCGGCGGCGCCGGCGACGCGGAGTGCTCGGCCATCGAGCAGGCCCGGCGCGAGGGCCCCTACACGAGCGTGCCGGGGCAGTTCGGCGGGCGGGGGCTCTCGCTGACGACGCGGACCTTCCGCATCGAGGCCGATGGTCTCATCGACGGTCAGGTGCGGGCGCGGGTGACGGCCATCGTCCAGCGCAACGCGCAGAGCAGCGGCGACACCGTGACTGTCCTCGAGTGGTCGGGGGTCCGGTAACCCGAAAAAGTTTTGCAGATCGCGGGTTTGTCCCTTAGGCTAATTGAATGAACTTCAAGCCGCTCCGGCTCTCTGTCGTCCTGCTCGGTGACCGCCTCGCGATCGCCGCCCTGCGCGGCGCGCGCGTCGAGGCGTTCACCGTCGACGCCGAGAGCCCGGCGGCCGCCCTGCGCGCCGAGCTGGACGCGCGCGGGCTGCCGGCGCGCAACGCCTTCTTCGCGCTGTCCCGCAGCGCGGTGACGGTCAAGCCGATCGAGCTGCCGCCGGTGGCCGGCGACGTGCGCCAGATGGTCGGCTTCGAGCTGGAGCGCCACCTGGCGTTCTCCCCCGAGAACGCCTCCTACGACTTCGTCCCGCTGCCGCCCGATCCCACCGCCGAGCGCGCCGCCACCGCCGAGCAGCGCGTGCTCATCACCGCCGCGGACCAGCGTGTGGTCGAGGCGGCCGTGCGGCTGGCAACGGACGCGCACCTGCGGGCGATGTCGCTGACGGTCGCTGCCCACAACCTGCCGACGCTGGCGCGGCTGCCGCGCGGCACGCACGTGGCGTGGGTGCATCGCGCGGGGGGCGCGACCGACCTCCTGTTTTTGGTCGGCGACACACTCGTGCTGAGCCGCAGCCTGCCGGGCACCGACGAGGCGCTCGTGGCCGACGAGCTGCGACGCTCGCTGGTGGTGCTCCGCTGGCGCGGCTGCGACGTGGTGTGGGTCTCGGGCGACGCCGACGCGCCGAACGCGCCGACCGAGAGCCCGCTCGCGGCGCTCGGGGCGCCGGTGACCGAGCCCGAGTGGACGGCGCGCGGCGCCCGCCAGATCGAGGGCCTCGCCGCCGAGCAGCGCGGCGCGCTGCAGCTCGCGGTCGCCGTCGCCGCCGGACGCGGGGTGCGGCCCCTCGAGCTCCTCCCGGCGGCCGTCCGGCCGCGCCGGCTCACGCGCGCGCAGAGCATCACCGTTGGCATGGCGGCAGCCACCGCGCTGCTCGGCATCATCGCGCTCCTCGCCCCGGGCTGGCGTGAGCAGCGCCACCTGAAGCGTATCAACGCCGAGATCAACCGGCTCGACCCGGACGTGAAATCGGTCGATCGCGTGCTGCGCGATCTCGAGCGCAAGCGCAAGCTGCTCGCGACGGTCGAGGGCGTCGAGGCGGCGGGGGTGCGGCCGCTGCCCGTCCTGCGCGAGCTCACCGAGCTCCTGCCCGGCGACGCGTGGCTCACGACCGTCTCGCTCGACGCCAAGGGCGTGGAGCTGACGGGCGCGGCCTCCGCCGCGAGCGCGCTCATCCCGCTGCTCGAAAACTCGCCGCGCCTGGAGCGGGTGGAGTTCTCCTCGCCGGTCACGCGCGGTCGCGACAACAAGGAGCAGTTCCGCATCCGCGCGGCATGGGAAGCCCCCGGCGCCGTCGCGGCGACACCGGCGCCCGGAGGTGTGGCGCCCGCGCCCGGCGCCGTCCCGCCGCCCGGGGCCATCGCGCCTGCGCCCGGCGCCGCCCCGACCGTGCCCGGCGCGCCCGCGCCGGGTCAGCCCCGGCGCTCCGCGCCCACGACGCCCCAGGGAGGCCCCCGCCAGTGATGGGGTGGCTCGGCCGGCTCTCGCCGCGAGAGCGCGCCATCGTGCTCGGGGGCGCGGCGGCGGCGGTGCTCGTCCTCGGGTGGCTCTTCGTCCTCAACCCCCTGCTCAGCAGCAACACCGCCACCGCCGACCTCGTGCCCGAGCGCGAGCGGCTGCTCGTGCGCCGGATGGATCTGCTCGCGCGGCGCAGCCAGATCGCCGCCGAGCTCGAAGCCGCCAACGCGGGGATCGACAAGCTCAACGCGCGTCTGCTCACGGCGGCGGCGCCGGCGGTCGCCGCCTCGGAGCTGCAGAAGCTCGTCAAGGACATGGCGGCCGAGGCCAGGACCGACATCCGCAGCGAGCGCATCCTGCCGCCCGAGGAGCGGGGCGAGCTGCTGGAGATTCCGGTGGAGATCGCGGTGTCCGCCGAGATTCGCCAGCTCGTCGACCTGCTGGCGCGCGTCGAGGGAGCGCAAAAATTATTAACCGTTAAAGACCTGCGCGTGAGAGTAGTAAACGTCAGCCAGCCGAAAGAGCTGTTGGCGACGCTGACGGTGTCGGGCTTCATTCTGCCGCCCGGCAAGGCAAAAGCGTAATGCCGAGGAGATTCTTGGCCCTGAATTTGGCGCTCGCCGCCGCGGCGACGTTGCTGATCGTGTACATCGTCCGCCAGTTCGTCGCGCCGATGCCCCTGCCCGTCGGCGGCCGCCGGGCCCCCGGGCCGGCCACGTCGACGGTCACCGACACGGCGAAGACGCCGGCCAGCGCTTATAATGTCGTCGCCGCGCGCAACCTGTTCAGCCCCACGCGCACCGAGGCGCCCAGCAGCACGGCGGTGACGGCGCTGCCGGTCGTGAGGCCGAACCTGTTCGGCGTCGTCGTGCGCAGCATCGGCGGCTCGATCGCGTATCTCGAAGATCCCACGACCAAGCGTGTGGCGGGCTATCGTGTCGGCGACAAGATCCAGGGCGCGACCGTGCAGGCGATCAAGGTCGACGGTGTGACCATCGACGGGCCCGGCGGACCGATGGACGTGCGCCTGCACGAGCCCAGCAAGCCCCGCGCGACGCCGGCGGCGGCAACCGCGACGCCGCCAAGCGTGGCGCCAGCGCTGCCAGGCGTGATCCCGCCGGCCGCCCCCGCACCAGGGCCGTCGCAGGCGGGCCAACCGTCCCCGCAGCCCGCTCAGCCGGGAACGATGCCGCCCGGGCAGCCCCCTGTCGCGCAGCCGCCCGTCGTGGGCGGCCCCGGCCAACCCGGCGTCACCCCACCGGTCATCCCAGGCCGGCGGCCGCTCCCACCGAACCTGCTGCGCCGTCTGCCACCCGGCATGGGCGATGCGCCGCAACAGTAATGTAAGCGGCTTCGTCGCGAGCGCCGTTGTCCTCTCACTCGTCGCCGGGTGCGCGACGCGCACGCCGGAGCCGAAGATCTCCACGCCGCTCATCGGCCCCGTGGCGCCGCCGACCGTCACCGTCCAGGTCGAGCCGACGACACCGCTGCCACCGGTCTCCGTCGGGCCCCGCCAGCCCGGACGTCCCGAGCCGCCACCGGTGGCACCGCCGACGCCGCCGCCGCCCGTGCCCGCGGCGCCCGTGACGCCGCCGAGCGGACGCTTCATCGTGCTGAACTTCGACAGCGCCGACATCGAGACGGTGATCCACGCCGCGAGCGAGATCGTCGGCTTCAACTACGTGCTCTCGCCCGACGTGCGCGGCAAGGTGACGGTGCAGACCTCCGGCCGGATCCCTCAGGAGGACGTCTTCGGCGTGCTCCTCGGCATTCTGGAGGTGCACGGCTTCACGGCGGTGAAGGCGGGCAACCTCTACAAGATCGTGCGGGTCGAGGGCGCCCGCGAGCGCGCGGTGCCCACGATCGTCGGTGACGTGCCGCTGGAGGGCCGCGCGCCGGACGAGATCATCACGCAGATCGTGCCGGTGCGATACGCCTCGGTGAACGACCTCGGGGTGTTGCTGCGTCCGTTCGTGTCCTCGCGCGGCACGCTGGTGGCCAACCGCGAGACCAACGTCCTCATCATCACCGACGCGGCCTCGAACGTCCGCCGCGTGCTCGACATCGTCAAGCTGGTCGACGTGCAGGTCTCGCTGGACGAGCTACAGATCATCCCGGTGACCTTCGCCGACGCGACCGAGGTGGCCGCCATCCTGAACCAGCTCTTCGCGGGCGGCCGCCTGCGCGCGGGGGCCGCGCCCGGCGCCCCGACGCCGACGCCGGCGCCCGGGGCGATCGCGCCCGGCCCCGCGGGCGGCGCCGTGACGGATCGGCCGCCGCTCGTCATCGCCGAGAGGCGCTCGAACTCGATCGTGGTCAACGGGCGCAAGAACGAGATCGAGATGATCCGCCGCATCCTCACGCAGCTCGACATCAACGTCTCGGGCGGCCGGCGCGTGTTCATCTACTTCGCGGAGAACGCCAAGGCCAAGGACCTCGCGGCCACGCTGAACGCGATCTACGGTGCCAAGGAGACGGTGCCGACGGCGCAGCCCACGCCGCCCCTCACCGGCCGCCAGGCCGGGCAGCCGTACCCGCCGCCGCCGCCCGCGCCGACGGCGGCGCCCGGCGCGTCCCTCGGCGTCACCGACGTCGGCCTGGCCGAGGGCCAGTTCCGCTTCATCGCCGACGAGACGACGAACTCCGTGATCGTCACCACCACGCCCCGCCAGTGGACGGACATCGAGCCGACGGTACGCTCGCTCGACAAGATGCCGCGCCAGGTGCTGATCGAGGTCCTGGTGGCGGAGATCACGCTGAACCAGGACATGCAGCTCGGCATCGACTGGGCACTGCGGGCGGGCAAGTTCAGCGTGGCACAGCAGTCCATCGCAACGTCGACGACCACCTCTCCGCCGATCACGACCCCCACCGGGTTCGATACGATCGGCGCCCTCACCACCATCGCCGGCCTGCCCGCCGGCGGGCTCACCGGCTTCACCTTCGCGACCGACAAGTTCTTCGCGATGCTCAACGCCTTCGCCTCGGACAATCGGGTCAACGTCATCAGCAACCCGCACGTGATGACGTCGGAGAACAAGAAGGCCATCATCAATGTCTCGCAGTCGGTCCCGATCATCACGGGCCAGCAGACCAGCACGGTGAGCACGCCCGGCCAGACGGGCGGCACCACGAGCACGAGCATCACCACGGGCGGCGTCAACCAGACGGTCGAGTATCGTGACGCCGGCGTGATCCTCACCGTCACGCCGCGCATCGGCGAGCGCGGCACGGTGGCGCTCGACGTCAAGCAGGAAGTCAACTCGGTGGGCCCGGCGGTGGCGCCGACGAACTCGCCGTCGTTCCTCAAGCGCGAGGCCGAAACGTCGGTGGTGCTCTTGAACAACCAGACGCTGGTGCTCGGTGGGCTGATCCAGGACACACGGACGATCAACCAGCGAGGGATCCCGCTGCTCAGCAGGATCCCGGTCATCGGCTATCTGTTCGGCTTCAAGGAAAACCTGCTCCAGAAGAGCGAGCTGATCCTCCTGATCACGCCGCGCGTGGTCGGCACGCCGGTCGACGCGCAGAAGATCACCGACCAGCTACGCAGCGCGACGCCCGAGTTGAACGACGCCCTGCGCCGCGGCCCGCGCCCGCCGACCACCGCGCCGCCGGCGCCGCTGGCGCCGACGCCCGCGCCGGTGCCCGGCGCCCCTGTTCCCGCGCCGAGGAGTAGCGCGCCGCCCGTCACGCCCGTGCCGGTCGTGCCGGCGACGCCGCCGCCCGCCCCCATCATGCCGCCGTCGGGCGTGCCGCCGATCCCCCCGGCGCCGACGCAGCCGTCCGGCTCGCCGACGTTCGACGAGTCGCAGCCGCGCACGCGCTCGGATGGCCGTTCGGTCCCGCCGCCGGTGAACTTGCTGATCCCGCGCCGCGCCGAGTAGCCGTCTCCCGATCCAGACAGTTGCCGATGTCGCTCATGAGGCCACCGTCGAGCGGCACCTTGCGGAGGCCGAGGCCCAGGACCTTCGCGCGTTGCTCGCCTCGACTGCGCGTCGGTGGAGCCTCATGCGCCTCGACGACGAGGTACTCAGTCGCGCCCGCCGCCCGTTCGCCCTCGAACCGCTCCGAGCGCTCGAGGCCCTTCATCTCGCGAGCGCCCTGATCGCGCGCGAGGGGGCGGCCGCATTCGTGCTGCTGTCCCTCGATCGGCGGCTTCGCGAGGCGGCGCGGCACGCAGGGCTCGCTGTCGCGCCGGCGTAGGCGCTGACGCGTCGCCCCCTCAGCGCCCGGTGAACTTCGGCGGCCGCTTCTCGAAGAACGCGGCCAGTCCCTCCTGGTGGTCCTCGGACGAGATGGCGACGCCCTGGGAGAAGGCCTCCAGATCGAGCGCGCCGGCCAGATCCGACGTGGCCGCGCGGTTCACCATGTGCTTGGCCATCGCGAGCACCGCCGGCGGGCCGGCGGCGATCTTCTCGGCGAGCGCGCGCGTCGTCGTCTCGAGCTCGGCGACGGGCACCACGCGGTTGACGAGCCCGATGCGCGCGGCCTCGGCGGCGTCGATGATCTCCGCGGTGAAGATCAGCTCCTTGGCGCGGGCCAGACCGACCACGCGCGAGAGCAGCCAGGTGCCGCCCCCGTCGGGGACGAGCCCGATCTTCCAGAACAGCTCGCCGAACTTCGCGCGGTCGGAGGCCACGATCAGGTCGCAACAGAGCGCCAGGTTCGAGCCGGCGCCGACGGCGTAGCCGTCCACCATGGCGATCGTCGGCTTGGGGAAGTCGACGAGCCGCAGCACGATGCGGTTCAGCGACTCAACGCGCGCCCGACCCTCGGCCGCGGTGTGGCGCTTCGCGCGCATGGTCTTGACGTCGCCGCCGGAGCAGAAGTGGCCACCGGCGCCGGTCAGGATCACGACGCGCGCGGCCTCGTCGGCCTCGATCTCGTCGAGCACGGCCGCCAGCTCGCGGCGCATGACGAAGTCCAGCGCATTGCGGGCCTCCGGACGGTTCAGGGTGATCGTCGCCACCGCGCCGGCGCGCTCGGAGATCAGCGTGTGGTAGCCCACCGCGTGCTCCTTTCAGGCCTCGAGATCGTCATCGTCGCGCCATGATAACGGCGGCTCCGCGGGCTGTCCACACGGCGCGTGCTAAAATTCCCGTACTGTCATGCGCCTGATCGGCATGGTGCACCTACCCCCGCTGCCCGGCAGTCCTCGCTGGGACGGCTCGATGGAGCGCGCGATCGCCGTCGCCCTCGCCGACGCGAGCGCGCTCATCGACAACGGCATGGATGCGCTCATCATCGAGAACTACGGCGACGCGCCGTTCACGGCCGGCCGCGTCGCGGCCGCCACCGTCGCCGCCATGGCCGTGATCGCGCACGAGATCCGCCGCGCGCTGCCCGACGCCCCCCTCGGCGTCAACGTTCTCAAGAGCGACGCGCGCTCCGCGCTGGCCGTGGCCACCGCCATCGGCGCGCGCTTCATCCGCGTCAACGTCCTCGCCGGCGCGGTGGTGGCCGACCAGGGCATCGTGCAGACCGACGCCCACGACCTGCTGCGCGACCGGCGCCTGCTCGGCGTCGACGTCGCGATCTTCGCCGACGTGCAGGGCAAGCACGCGGTGCCGCTGGCGCCCGTCGAGCTGGAGCAGCAGGCGCGTGACCTCGCCGCGCGCGCGCTCGCCGATGGCCTCGTCGTCTCGGGGCGCGCCACCGGCGACGCCACACCGATCGAGGACGTCAAGCGCGTGCGCAGCGCGGTGCCCGACGTGCCGATCCTCGTCGGCAGCGGCGTGACGCCCGAGACGGCGCCCGAGCTGCTCTCGCTGGCCGACGCGCTCATCGTCGGCACGTCGCTCAAGCGCGACGGCGACGTGAGCAGCCCCGTCGACCCCGCGCGCGTGCGCCGGCTGGTCGACGCCGTCGGTGGCCGCTAGCCTCTCTCGCGCGCTCCTGCTCGCCCTCGCTCTCAGCGTTTCCGTGTGGGCCGCCGGCTGCCGGAGCCTCGCGCCCGAGCGGTTCGGCGAGCTGAACCCGCGGCTGGGCGAGCTGCTCCTCGTCGGCGTTCACGGCACCACGCTCCAGGACAACGCCGCCCTCGAGCGGCTCCTGTGCGAGACGCGCGTGGCCGGGGTCATCCTCTTCGCGCGCAACATCGTCGACGCCGCGCAGACGGCGCGCCTCACCCGCGACCTGACGGCGCGCGCGCGCGCGTGCACGGGCCGGCCGCTGCTGGTGGCGGTGGACGCCGAGGGCGGGCGGGTCATGCGCCTCGGTCCGGCCGCCGGCTGGACGGCCACGCTCTCGCACCAGGACCTCGGCCAGGCCGGCGACCTCGCCCAGACCGAGCTGGAGGCGCGGCGCATCGGCGGCATGCTGCGCGACGCCGGCATCAACTGGAACCTGGCGCCGGTGATCGACGTCGGCTACAACCCGGCCAATCCCGTGATCGTCGGTGTCGGCCGCTCGTTCGGCGCCAACCCCAGGCTCGTGGCCGCGCAGGCGCGCGCGTACATCACCGGCATGCACGCGGCCGGCATCCTGACGGCGGTGAAGCACTTCCCCGGCCACGGCTCCAGCGTCGACGATTCCCACGCGGGCTTCGTCGACGTCACGGACACCGCGCGGCCGGACGTCGAGCTGGTCCCCTACCGGCTGCTGCTGGCGGAGGGCGTCGTGGATGCGGTGATGACGGCGCACGTGTACAACCGCCACCTCGATGCCTGGGTGCCCGCCACCCTGTCACGGCCGACCATCGACGGCGTGCTGCGGAGCCAGCTGGGCTGGCGGGGCGTGGTGGTGAGCGACGACATGCGGATGGGCGCGATCGAGCAGCATTACGGCGCCGGCGACGCCGCCGTGCGGGCGCTCCGGGCCGGCGTCGATCTGATCCTGATCGCCGACGACCGCCTGCCCGGCGATCGCTCGGCCTCCGCCGAGACCCTCAAGGCCATCCGCCGAGCCCTGCGCCGGGGCCGGCTGCCTGCCGGCCAAGTGGACGAGGCGCTGGCGCGAATCGCCACGCTCAGGTCTCGATTGACCGTGGCCGCCGACGTCCGCTAGGCTCGTTGGGTGAGGGTCAGGCGCGACTTTCCGCTGTCGCTCAAGGTCAAGCTCAGCGTCCTCATCACCTCGCTGGTCGCCCTCGCCGTCCTCCTCGTCGGCTTCTCGCTGCTGGGGCGCCAGGAGCAGGCCCTGACCGACGCCGTCACCAAGCGCGGCCTCACCATGGCCGCCAATCTCGCCGCCGGCGGCAAGAGCGCGCTGGCGACCAACGACGACCTCGCCCTCAATATTCTGGTGAAAGAGGCGATGCACGATCGCGACGTCGCCTACGTCGTCTTCGCGGACGAGAAGGGCATCGTGCACGCGCACCCCGACGTGACGGCGATCGGCCGGCCCATCGTCCGGCCCGCGGGGCTGAAGCCGCCGGGCATGGCGCTGCTCGTGCAGAAGTATAAGACCGCCGCCGGCGTCGACACCATCGACATCTCGGTGCCGCTGGCCTTCAGCAAGACACCGCTCGGCACGCTGTACCTCGGCTTCGGCACCGGCTCGATCACCGCCGCCGTGAGCCAGGCGCGCAACCAGGCCGTCGTCATCACCGCCTTCATGATCGTCCTCGGGCTGGGCGGGGCGGTGGTGCTGGCCACCCTGCTCGCGCGCCCGATCTACCGGCTGATGGAGGCGACCGACGCCGTCGCCCAGGGCGATTTCAGCGTCTCGGTGCCCGTGACCACGCGCGACGAGCTGGGCGTGCTGACGGAGTCCTTCAACCGGATGGCGCGCAGCCTGCGCGAGAAGGAGATGATCAAGCGCGCGTTCACGCGCTACGTGGCGCGCGAGGTCGTCGAGGAGGTGCTGAAGGACCCCGAGCACGCGATGCTCACCGGCGAGCGCCGCGAGGTCACCGTGCTCTTCTGCGACATCCGCGGCTTCACGTCGCTGTCCGAGCGCCTCACCCCCGAGCAGGTCGTCAGCCTGCTCAACGAGTTCTACACGCTCATGATCGAAACGGTGTTCAAGCACGACGGCACCCTCGACAAGTTCCTCGGCGACGCCGTGATGGCCGTGTTCGGCGCGCCCATCGGGTATCCCGACCACGCCGCGCGCGCCGTGAAGACCGCGCTCGACATGCGCACGGCCATCGCCGCGCTGGCCGCGCGCCGCCGCGCGATGGGCCGGGACCCGTTCGAGGTCGGTATCGGCGTCAGCCTCGGCGAGGTCGTCGCGGGCACGGTGGGCACCGAGGAGCGCATGGAGTACACGGTCATCGGCGACAGTGTCAACGTCGCCTCGCGCCTGCAAGACCGCGCCAAGCCCGGCTCCATTCTCCTGACCCGCCGCACGTACGACGCGGTGAGGGATGTCGTGGACGCGAAGTCGCTCGGCGCGATGAAGGTCAAGGGCAAGGAGGAAGAGGTCGAGGTCTACGAGGTGCGCGGCCTGTGCGCGCGCTGAGCCTCGGCGCCGCGCTGCTGGTGCTCGGCGGCTGCGCCTCGATCGGCAGCGCGCCCGACCGGTCGACGGCCACCGTCGTCGGCGAGTCGGAGGACTTCATCGTCGCCGTCCCCGCCCGGAACGAGACGTCCGGGACGCTGGCGCGAACCTACCTGGCCGACCCGACCAAGGCCTGGATGATCGAGGACTTCAACGGCGGCGCGCGCACCTTCGCGGCCGGCCGGCGCGTGGTCATCCCCCGGCGGCCGTGGAACCCGGCGGGCGTGGAGCCGACCGGCTATCAGCTCGTGCCGATCCTCGTCTACCACAACCTCGGCCCGCAATCGAAGGGCCGCCTCACGCTCGGCAGCAGCGCCTTCGCCGAGCAGATGCGCTACCTCAAGCGCGAAGGCTACCGCGTGGTGTCGCTGGCGCAGTTCGTCGAGTGGCTGCGGCTCAAGCGGCAGCTGCCGAGGAAATCCGTCGTGCTGACGTTCGACGACGGCTACCACTCGTTTCGCGACTACGCCTATCCCGTGCTGAAGCAGCTGGGCTTCCCGGCCACGCTCTTCGTCTACACCGACTACGTCGGCGTCGGCCGCAACGCGCTCTCCTGGGACGAGCTGAAGGCCCTCGTCGCCGAGGGCGTTGACGTGCAGGCGCACTCCAAGACGCACGGCGACCTGCGCCGCCTGGCCGGCGAGACCGACGCGCAATACGCGCGGCGCATGCAGGCCGAGCTGGCCGATCCGCCGCGGCTCTTCCAGCGTCAGCTCGGGCACGGCGTGCAGTTCCTCGCGTACCCCTACGGCCGCTTCGACGACGCGCTGCTGGCGCGCGTGCAGGA
>Ga0137418_10002563_pt1 | contig 16631 bp, 7 predicted proteins | sample CZODoug3_1_2_16f_FD_122242 | JGI IMG/M metagenome (GOLD analysis project Ga0137418, IMG submission 122242) | Vadose zone soil fungal communities from Angelo Coast Range Reserve, California, USA - CZODoug3_1_2_16fungal (Hybrid Assembly) | ecosystem: Environmental > Terrestrial > Soil > Vadose... | reverse complement strand
TGGTGTTTCGCTACACAGCAAATCGCCGCGAAGGATTTGCCGCTTATCCGGGTGCTGGATAATGGGCGTAATTTCTCGGCGCCACTCAAGCTCGGATTGTTCAGCGGTGCGGTTCCCGCCGGCCGCTGGATACAGATAAAAATTCCGCTGGCCCGATTTTCCTCTGCGTCCATTGAAACTTTGGAGCCGCATCACTTGAAAAGCATCGTGTTTAGCCAAGATGCTTCCGATGGCGTGTCGCATACTCTCGTTATTGACGAAATAAGGATCGATGGGCCGGAACGCGCCGCATCAGGCAAGGCGCTCGAGCCTCCGGTGAACGTCCGCGCCAAAGGTTACGAGCGTCACGTTGATCTTAGTTGGGATCCGGTCGGAGACAGTGCCGTCGAGCGTTACATCGTTTACCGGTCAGCAGATGGGAAAACCTTTCAGCCGATCGGCACGCAGGTTCGCGGCATCAATCGCTACACCGATTTTATCGGCAAGCCCGATCAGAAGATGTTTTACAAGGTTGCCGCGTCGGACCGCGCCTACCGGCAATCTCCGCCATCCGCGGCGGTCAGCGCCTCAACCAAAGCGCTTAGCGATGATGAATTGTTGACTATGCTTCAGGAAGAATGCTTCCGCTACTACTGGGAAGGCGCGCATCCCAACTCCGGCACAACCCTGGAAAACATTCCCGGAGACGACCGGATCGTGGCCACGGGCGCGAGCGGGTTTGGGATCATGGCGGTAGTGGTTGGCGTCGAGCGCGGCTTCATCACCCGCGAGCAAGGCCTCGAACGACTGGCCAAGATTGCAACTTTTTTGAAGAGAGCCCCGCGGTATCACGGGGTGTGGTCGCACTTTATGGACGGGGCCAGCGGAAAAAGCCTGCCGGTGTTCGATATGTTCGATAACGCCGGCGATCTAGTGGAAACCGCTTTCTTGATGGAAGGCTTGCTGACCGCTCGCCAGTATTTCCGCGGGCCAAGCGCGCACGAGAAAGAGTTATACGAAAATATTTCGTACCTATGGAACACCGTCGAGTGGGATTGGTACCGGCGCTCTCCGCAAAGCGATGCACTCTACTGGCACTGGTCGCCCGATTTTTCCTGGCACATCAATCATCGCATCACCGGATTCAATGAAGCGATGATCATTTACTTGCTGGCGATTGCTTCGCCCACACACGCGGTGCCTGCCGACCTTTATTACACCGGATGGGCGGGAGAATCGAAGGCGGCGGTCGATTATCGAAAGGATTGGTCGAACACGGAGGAAGGAGAGCGCTACACCAACGGCCACAGTTACGAAGGGATCAAGCTGGATGTGGGGGTGGGCAGCGGCGGTCCTCTGTTTTTCGCGCACTATTCTTATATGGGATTCGATCCGCATTTTCGCGATCGCTATACGGATTATTTCGAGAACAACCGCAACATGGCGCTGATTAATCTCAATTACTGCGTCAGGAATCCGAAGCATTACAAAGGATACGGCGCAAACTGCTGGGGGCTCACCGCAAGTGACGGCTCGTCTGGTTACGGTGCACACGCTCCCAATCCGCAGGACGATGACGGCACGATGACGCCTACAGGTGCGCTTGCGTCGTTTCCGTACACACCAGAGGCTTCGATGGCGGCCCTGAAACATTTTTATCGCGATCTGGGCGACCCGCTCTGGGATGTGTATGGTCCGCGCGACGCTTTTAACCTGGATACAAATTGGTATTCGCCGATTTTCATGGGCCTCAATCAGGCGCCCATCGCGGTCATGATCGAAAACTATCGTTCGGGGTTGATTTGGAAGCTGTTCATGTCCAATCCGGAAATCAGCGGGATGCTCGAACGAGTCGGCTTCAACGCTGGGCCGCACTGAATTCGTCGTGCAGGGGAGTAGTCGGCGGTCGCGAATTATTTTGGTTCGCTCCAGCTGTTACATTTCTTGGCAAATTAGCGGGCTTTTGATTGCTCCTCTCAGTTTCTTGTGCGAGACTACCCGCACAGAAAGTCATAAGTCATGCCAAGACCAAAGTCGTCAGCCGAGAGTCAACGCTTGCGCAGCGGGTCTGCGGTTCCCGGCGTAAGCTTGAAGATACTCGCCGAGCATCTTGGGCTGTCCAAGGCGGCCGTGTCGCTGGTTATCAATCGTTCTCCGTCCGCGAAGTCGATTCCGCGTCACACGCAAGAGAGGATTCGCGCGGCCGCGCGCGAGCTAAACTATCGCCCCAATTTCATGGCGCGTTCGCTGCGACGCCAACGCAGCTTCACGATCGGAGTCGTTGTCCCGGAGATCAGTGAAGGGTATGCCGCGCTGGTTCTTTCCGGCATCGAAGATCACTTGTTGGATGAAGGATATTTTTATTTGGTGGTGAGCCACCGGCACAGGAAGGATCTGTTGGAAGAATATCCGCTGCTGCTGCAGGAACGCTCTGTGGAGGGCTTGATTGCAGTGGATACCGCGTGCGCCTGGGGCTTGGACGTACCGGTTGTGGCGGTTTCCGGACACCGGGACATCCCCGGCGTCACGAACATCATTCTGAATCATTCCTGTGCGGCGAAATTAGCTCTCGATCATTTGACCAAGCTTGGCCACTCGCGGATCGCTTTCATTAAAGGGCAGGAGTTTAGTTCGGACACGGAAGTTCGGTGGGACGCGGTACTTGCCGCGGCGAAGAAATTGGGATTGGACGTTAGCCGGAGTCTGACAGGTCAGCTAGAGGGCGAGTCGTCGTCACCGCAACTTGGCTACGAAGTGACCAGAAAGATTCTTGCCAGCGGCCAAGGATTTACGGCGCTTTTCGCGTTCAATGATATATCGGCGATAGGGGCGATCCAGGCGCTTCGCGAGGCGGGGCGACGAGTGCCCGAAGATGTATCGGTGGTAGGCTTCGACGATATTCAAAGCGCAGCGTTTCAAAATCCGGCGCTAACGACGGTGCGACAGCCGCTGCGCGATATGGGTGTAATGGCGGCGAAGACCCTGTTACAACGGATCAACGCTCCTACAAAAATGCCATATCCGAAGGCAATTACGATTGAACCAGAATTCATCGTGCGAGCTACGACGGCGCGACCTTGCTGAGATTTTCTGGATTGAATGAGCCTGCCTGCAAGATCGGAAGATTTCTGAAGTATGGCGGAGGAGGAGGGATTTGAACCCCCGAGACCCTTTCGGGCCTAACGGTTTTCAAGACCGCCGGTTTCAACCGCTCACCCACTCCTCCGATTGTCTATTCTACTCGCGAATAAGCAGTTACGGAACTCGCGTCCGAGCAACGGTTGCATAGTAGTTCCATATACGTTCGCTCAATTCGGCCGCGCCTACGAAAATTGCGATCTACAATCTGAGCGTGTGAATTCCTTGTCGCCTTTCGTGCTTCATCGGTCATCCGGCTCCCCTTTTCAATCCGTTGCCGCGTGAGTAAAATACTGCGATGAAGCCGTTGCGGATGATTCGCCCGCTAAATATGTATTTCGTCGCACTCGCCGCCTTGTTCCCGGTGAACTGGATGGCAGGCTTTGCGCAGGCTCCATTAGCGCAGCCGCGTCCCGCGATCATTGTGTCCGGCACGATCTGCGATCCTGTTGGCAATCCCATTGCGGATGCCTCCGTCTCTTTTGAGGAAAAAGCCACATCTGCCTCTATCGAAGCGAAGACAGCGCCTAACGGCACCTTCTCATTTTTGACTCTACGCGCCGGGACCTACGTCGTCCGGGTCCAGAAGGAGGGATTTCGCGAGGCCGCGAGCGGCCCTTTAAGACTATCGTTAGGGCAAAGAAAGGAACTCGACTTGGTCCTCAGCGTGGCAATCGGCAACTACACTTCCTTGAGCGAAAAGCCACCTTCGCAGTTCGCGCCGCAACCGAGCGCGAAGGAATTTGACAACAAGTTGGAATTTGACGACAAGCCGAGCTTCACCGTAGCAGGCATCACCGATTCGACCAATTTTGGGGGCCACGGTTCCGACAGCAAGTTGCGCACCAGCGAGTCGCTAGCTAAAGAAATGGCCACGCTTAAGTCCGGCGAGCTTGGCGAAACTTCGGCAAGCGCATTGGATGCAAATCGCGCGGCAGACTCACACCGAGAATTCGGCGATCGCGCCGAGCAATCAGGCGATCCCCTCGTCGCCGTCCGCGAATACGAACAAGCGGTTGGTTTGAATCCCAGCGAACAAAATTATTTCGCCTGGGGCACGGAACTACTTCTCCACCGCGCTATCAAACCGGCAGCGGAAGTTTTTGAGAAGGCAACTACCCTGCATCCCAAATCAGCGCGAATGCTTGCAGGCCTCGGTGCCGCTCTCTACGCCAGCGGCTCCTATGAGGACGCAGCGCGCCACCTCTGCGCCGCCGCCGATTTGCAACCGGTCGATCCCACTCCCTACCTCTTCCTGGCCAAAATGGAAAAAGCAGCGCCCGACCCGCTGCCCTGCGCCAAAGAAGAGCTCGCGCGCTTTGCGCATGATCAGCCCGCCAACGCGCTCGCCAGCTACTACTATGCGGTCGCGCTCTGGAAACAATCGAGAGGTACCGAAAGAGCTTCCGACAACTCTGCGGTCTTGCAGCAAGTGGAAGCCTTGCTCCAAAAGGCGATCGCCGCCGATCCCAAACTCGATGAAGCCTATATCCTACTCGGAACCTTGTACTCCGCCCGCGGAGACTTCGGGGAAGCCATCAGCGCATTTCAGAAAGCGATCGAAGCAAATCCACAATCAGCCGAAGCGCATTACCGTTTGGGTTTGACCTACAAACGAACCGGCGAAGAACACAAATCAGACCAAGAGCTTCAAGTCTATAAACAAGCCGACAAATCCGAAACCGCTCTAATCGAACAGCACCGCCGCGAAATCCGCCAATTTCTGATTATTCTAAGAGATCAACCGCAAGCGAACGCACCGGGGCCCCCGAAGGAAAAATGAAAAGCACAAATGAAGGGCTAGGATGAAAGAAAAGACGGCTAAGAGGTCACTTCAATTTAGCCGCACCCGAAGGAACGATGCCGCCGCCTTCGCGAATCATAAGAATCTGATTGGACTTGATCTTGGTAAATCGCTCAACCTTTTGGGTGGTCGGCCACTTTACTTCGATGGTGTCGATCGTCTCGATTTTTCCAACTCCAAAGTGTAGCCGCAAATCACCCTGCGACATCACGCTGGACCCGCTATGCACTTCGTCCATCTGCGCGTGATTCCCCGTAACCACGCGAACCCGTGCCCCAATCGCCGTGCGATTGCACTTTGTTCCAATCAACTTGAGCTTAATCCAGTTTTGCTTGTCGCCACCGTCGTTGCGCAACAAGGAAGGAATGTCGTTCATATTTAGGATCAGCGCGTCAACGTCACCATCGTTGTCATAGTCGCCGAACGCCGCTCCTCGACTGGAAAAGCGCTCCAAGATACCCGGGCCCATTTCGGCGGAAACATCTTTGAATTGTCCCTTGCCGAGGTTCCTGTAAACCAAGCGGGGATTCTTAAAAGTTTGCCCGATGTTTTGGCCGTCAATTTCGGGATACACGTGGCCGTTAATTTGCATAATATCCGGCCAGCCGTCGTTGTCGTAATCGATGAAGCCGCAACCCCATGCGACATATTGATTATTGATTCCGACGCCGGACGCAAACGTTACGTCGCTAAAAGTTCCATCGCCATTGTTGTGGTAAAGATTGCAAGTATCGTCCGCGAAGTTGGTTTTAAAAATGTCGAACCAGCCGTCACAGTCATAATCGGCAACGCCGATGCCCATGCCGGCTTGTTCGTGGCCATTTTCGCTGTACGCGACTCCCGCAATTACCGCCACATCAGTGAACGTGCCGTCGTGATTGTTTCGAAACAAAATGCTGGGCTGAGAATCGACAGCGACATAAATGTCCGGCCATCCATCGTTGTCGAAATCGTAGGACACCGCAGTGATGGAATATTTTGGTCCGGGCTTCAGGATTCCGGCTTTTTCGGAAACGTCACGGAAGGTGCCGTCGCCGTTGTTGTGAAACAAAACGTTCGTGTCGCCTGGCATTCCGCGCGGCCCGCACATCACCGGAATTCCCTTCCACTGGCACAATGGATCGGTCGGTGAAGGAGCTTTGGCCGGATCGAGACGAATGTAATTGCAGATAAAAAGATCGAGATGGCCATCGCGATCGTAATCCAAAAATGTGCAGCCGGCCCCCCAGCGATATTTTTCATCGTACACGCCGGCGTTCTTAGTTACGTCGGTAAAAGTGCCGTCGCCATTATTGTGAAACAAAATGTTGTGGCCCCAGAAACAGCAGAAGAGATCGTCCCAGCCGTCATTGTCGTAATCGCCGACGCACACGCCGGTTTGCCAGCCGGTACGCGCGAGTCCCGATTTGTCGGTGACGTCGGTAAACGTGCCATCGCGATTATTTTTGTAGAGATGTGAAGTTGGCGCTTTTCCTTCGGGCCATTTGGCGTCAAGCCGGGTGCCGTTCGTCAAATAGATGTCTAACCATCCGTCGTGGTCGTAGTCGAAAAAGGCGAGCCCGCTCCCTTTAGCTTCAACGATGTAGCGTTTGTGGTCGACGCCGCCCCACACATTAGGAGAATTTAGTCCAGCTTCTTTCGCCACGTCCACGAAGGTTACCGGCGACGCCATTTGTGAGGCAGGATGCGCCGCGTTGACGCCGGCGGCCTCCTGCTTCTGCGGTGTTGCCATTCTGAGAACGGCGGAGCGTTTCCAAGCCCAGAGCGGTGTCGCGAGTGCATCCAGCAGGGTGCTTCCAAGAACAATTGCGGAGGAGCCCAGGAATCTTCGCCGAGGGAAATTCATTTGCCGGTTATCTTGGAGGTGATCTTCGGAAAGTTACGGGGAACGATCCCCGCGCCTTCTTTCACGGCGATGATTTTATCGACTGGTACCTTAGTCAGTTTTTCCACGGACCCGCCAGGCCAAGTTATCTCGAGGGAATCGATTTTAGCTCGTTTGCCGAGGCCGAAGAAAATGCGCGGATCGCTCGCAGACATGTAGCTCATGCCGCCTTTCGATTGTTCGACGTGGGAAATTCCTTCGGAAGTCAGTTTCAGCGAGGCGCCGATTCCGTCACGATTAGACTTCGTTCCGATGAGGAGAATTTCCAGCCAATGATTGGCGTTGCCGCCGTCATTGCGCAACAGGGAAGGGTAGTCTCCGCGATTGTTCGTGACGATGTCGATGTCGCCGTCATTATCGTAGTCGGCCGTGGCCAAGCCGCGTCCCGCAATGGGACGCATGAAGTCGGGGCCGAGCGAATCTGACACTTTGTCAAATTGGCCTTTGCCCAAGTTGCGGAACATCAGAAGCGGCTCTTTATAGGAAACTTCGACGTGATAAAGCTGCACGTTGTCGAGCATGGCGCCATTCAGTTGCAGTATGTCGGGCCAACCGTCGTTATCGTAGTCGAGAAATTTCATGGAGACGCCGCTCAGCAGAATCGCTTTGTTTCCGATGCCGGAATGATACGTGTCGTCATCAAAAGTTCCATTGTGATTGTTGCGGTAGAGACGGTTCAATTCAAAATCGAGGTGGGTGATGTACATGTCTTGCCAGCCGTCGCCGTCGACATCGGCGGCATCGATGCCCATGCCGGCCTCATAGCGGCCGTCCTCGCTCGCGGCCATTCCGGAGACGAGCGAGACATCTTGAAACGTGCCGTCATGCTTGTTGAGGAAGAGGAAATTGGGCCAGGAATCGTTGGCAATGGCGATGTCGGTCCAACCATCATTGTTAAAATCAGCGAGTACCACGCCCATGCCTTTCGATTCGGGTTTGCCGACTCCTGAAGCGTCACTTACGTCGGTGAACGTGCCGTCGTGATTATTGTGGTAGAGCTTGGTTTTTTGCCCTTTGTAGTTCCCCGGATGGCAGTACGAGCGATAACCCGCCCGATGCTCGCCGCACCAGATATTATTTTTTGGCGACCATTCGATGTAGTTGGTGACGAGCAGATCCAGCCAGCCGTCTTTGTCGTAGTCAAACCATCCGGCGCTGGTGGACCATCCGCCTTCGTCCGCGACGCCTGCTTTCGCGGTGACGTCAGTGAACGTGCCATCATGATTGTTGTGATAAAGGATGGCCCGGCCATAGCCCGTTACGTAAATGTCCGGGAAGCCGTCGTTGTCGTAGTCGCCGATGGCAACACCTTGGCCGTAGTGTCCTTCTCCGCCGAGTCCGGATTTTTCGGTTACATCAGTAAATGTGCCATCACCATTATTGCGATACAGCGCGGAGCGAAGTGGACTGGCTGGCTTGTAAATGTCGGTGGCGGCGGATTGCACGAAAAAGAGATCCATGCAGCCGTCCTGATCATAATCGAGCCACGCCACGCCAGTGCCCATGGTCTCCAGATAATATTTTTCTTCGGTTTGCGTGGCGTCTTGAAGAAAGGTGATTCCCGCTTCTTTGCGAACATCGGTGTAGCGGACCGGAATAGTGGCTCGCTGCGGTTTTGGAGCCTGGTCTGCGAACAGAAGCAAAGCGCCAGCCATGCCGAACAGCGTCGCTAGCGCCAGAATTGCATTGCCCTTGATTGCGAGGCCGAGAACGGGTCCCCTAACGGTTCTCAATTTGGTCCAATTCTCCCGAGGTGCGCAGAGGAGACTCTTAAATGTGCTCACAGACTTTCGAATCTTCTAATTGAATTACAAATTGTAGCGCTGTGGCCTCAAGGTGCTCAATGACAACTTTGCGCTGGCCTGACTGATTTACGTTCCAAGGCGCCGGAGATTGGCGCGTGGCGGTCAGAGCGTGCGCTCCGCGAGTGACAGCGCCAGTTGCAGAAGCTGCTGGCGTGCCACCAACGGCATGGGTTCACCGGCGGACGCCGCTGGCGCCGGAGCTCGCGAGAGCACTTCCTCAATACGATTTACGTCGAGGCTGCCCGCGGCGTTGCTGCCTTTAAAGCGGCTGAGAACTTCGCGCGCCTTTTCGATTTGTCCCGTCTGGTAGTAAAAGACGCCAAGGGTGGAATAGCTACCCGCCCATTCGGGCAGCAGCTCAACGGCGCGCTCGAAGTGCTCCGCGGCTTGGGGCGTGTTGCCTTCGAGCGCGGAGACGAGGCCCAAGCCCCAAAGGATTTTTCCCGAACTCGGGATGCGCAGCAAACCCTGGTGCAAGGTTTCGGCTGCGCCGTGAATGTCGTTGCTGCGCAACTGCAGGAGAGTCAGCAACAGATAATACTGATCGTTGTCAGGGTTGCGGCGAATGGCGTCGCGAAAGATTGCGGCCGCGCGTACGGAATCACCCCGATGTGCCTGAATGTCGCCAAGCAAAGCGAGATAGGCGTCATCCTGTTGACCGGCGGTGGAGACCCCTGCGACCGTTTCGAGGGCCTGGGAGTAGAGACCTTTGCGGAAGTAGGCGTCGGCCAGGTCAAACTTGACATCATCGGAATCAGGATTGGCATCCAACGCGGACTGAAAATGTCGGATGGCTTCATCGTACAAGCGATAGCGAGCAAGCAGGACGCCGATGCCGGTCTGGGTGCGATAATCGTTGGCGCTGAGCTGGTCGAGCTTCGCGATACTGTTGCGAGCGTCTTCGACCCTGCCCAGCTTCAAATAGGCTTCCGCGAGTAGGTAGATATCTTGCGGCTGGTCGGGATGCTTCTGAATCTGCTCGGCGAGTTGCGTCAAGTCGAGTTGTGTGCGTTCCCACGCGCTCAGAGTGGTGCGATTGTCCAGGTAGTCGAAGAGATTCTGGTAAGGATAGGGGCCAGTGGAAGAGTTTTTTGACAATGTTTGAAAGACGTTCAGATCGCGCTGAGCCGCAACACTTTGGTGCAGGTTGCGTTCGACCATGGCAAGCTTGTAATAGCCTGAAGCCGGATCGCGGCTTACTTTTACATAGCGACGCAAAAGGTCCGCGGCATCTTCGTACTTCTTGCTCGCGATGCGCAGGTTCGCAAGCTCGAGAAGTGCTTCGGAATAGTCAGGATTGGACTTCAGCGCATCCTGAAAAAAGCTCTCAGCTGCCGCGTGATTTCCTTGCCGCTCCTCGATGTAACCCATATTGAAGAGACAGGAGGAATTGTGGCGGTCCAGCTTCAGTCCTTCCTGGAAGTATTTTCGTGCTTCGTCGAAGCGCCCGAGATGCCGGTATGAAAGCCCCATGAACGCGTACGAGCGCGCTGAAGGCTCAAGCGCAACGAGCGCCTTGAACTCCTCAATGGCTTTTTCCGTTTTGCCGGACATGAAATAACTTTCACCGAGCGCGGCGCGTAGATCGGCCCGGTTCGGAGATAGTTGCAAACCGGATTGGAGGAGTGGGATGGCGTCTTCGAAGTAGTTCTGGGTCATACTGACGCGAGCTAACAGAAAAATGACATCGGCATTTTGCGGCGCGAGCTTGTGCGCGCGCACAAGAAGCTCCAGAGCGTCGACCGGCCTTTTCTGGTCGGTATAAACCTGCGCCAATTGGTACAGCGTATCCGGCGAATCGGGCTTCAGCTTTAGCGCGCGATTCAGCGTCAATTCGGCTTTAGCATATTCGGCGACACGAAGGGATGTTTGGCCAAGATTGTAAAGAATCTCGAACGTTTCCGGCTGCAGGGCGTTGGCTTTCTCCAACTCCAGCTGGGCGGCGCGATACTGCTTTTCGGAAGCGAGTAGGACGCCGAGCGTGAAATGAAGTTGCACGTTGTCTCTGTTTTGCATGGAGAGCGCGGTTGCTGATTTCAACCCATCGGGAATCCTGTCGGCTTGCAGATAAGCACGGACGAGGTTGAATTTAGTTTCGAGATTTGCCGGCCGGACGCGTTCAAAATGAAAAATTGCCTTGGCAGGTGATCCTTGTGCCAGTAGCACCAGTGCGAGGTTGTAGTGCGCGTCGCGATTAGCTGGCGCGACACGAAGGACAGCTCGGAACTCCTGCGCGGCAAGATCCAGCTTCCCTTGCGCAACATATACATTACCGATGCTGTTGCGCGTGCGAGTGGAGCTAGGATCGATCTGCAGCGCACGCTCGAAAGCTTCAAGGGCGCCCGGATAATCCTTTTCGTTAACTGATATAACTCCAAGCAAATCGTACGCCTCTGCGTTAGCGGGATTTTGTTGCAGCTCTTCCTGGATTTTGCTTTTGGCTTCGCGAACGCGGTTTTCGCGAAGTAGCTCCTTCGCTTCGCTGACGCGTAACGACGAGAATCGGGCGGACTGCTTTGGCACATTCCGCTTCGCAGTGGGTTGTTGCGCGGCTTGCGCTGTAACGCAAAAGAGAATCAGCGAGAACGCAACCAGCACACATAGCGGGCCGCTTGGGCGGCCGCTGTGTAATGTGGCGTCACAAGGCATTTTACGGAACTCCGCAGGTTCGCTGATTAGCGCCGAAAAGTTAATTTAGCATCTCCAGCGCTTCTTGGGCCATCTTGTGCTGCGGCTGCCGTCGCAATAGGGCTTGCAGCACCTCTCGCGCTTTGTCCTTTTCTTTTAGAATGACATACAGGCGCGCGAGATTGAGATAAGCCTGATCGAAAGCCGGCGCGGCGCGGATACACGCCTTAAACTTTGTTTCGGCTTCGGGGTAGCGCTCTTCGCGGACGAAGAAGACTCCGAGATTGTTGAGCGCGTCAGCATAGTCGGGCCGCAAGCTCACGGCGCGCTCGAGATATTGCAACGCGAGTGGGAGTTGTTCCAATCGGGCGTAGAGCATGCCGAGGCTGTAATTGACTTCCGGATTTTCCGGTTCGAGTTCGAGTGCGCGCTTCAGGAGCTTTTCCGCTTCGGCGGAATTTCCTTGCCTTCGGTAGACATTTCCCAGGTTTAGCAACGCGGTCGCATAGTCAGGCCGCTGATTCAGCGATTGTTTGAAATTGCGAACGGCATCGTCGACTTGGCCTTGCTGCGCTGCAATCATTCCGAGATTGTTCCACGCTTCCGGGTAGTTGGGTCGCAACTTTATGCTTTGCTCGATATTCTGGCGCGCTTCAGCGAAAGAATTCTTGCGAAGGTACAGCGTGCCGAGGTTGTAGTACGCGTCCGGCTCATTAGGCTTGGCAGCGATGACTTGCTGGAAGGCGGTCGCGGCTTGATCAAGATAGCCGCGCTGGAATAGTGCGACTCCATAAGTGAAATCGTTGCGGCGGAAACCATCTTTCTCATAGAGCGTTCCGGCAAAGGGTAGGGCCTTGCGGGTTCGTTCGTCCGGACTCTGTGGAAGGGATTTGAGGTCGTCCAGCACGCGTTCGGCTGTTACAACGCCCTGGTAGATTTTGATGATCATTCCGTCGGGGTCGACGAGGAAGGAGGTTGGCACCGGAAGATCGCGACGGCGATCGAATAAGTAGCGATAGAGAATATTGTAGATGCCAACGATTTGCGGTGTGGCGAGCAGAGTAGGGAAGGAGAGATTTTCTTTCGCGGCCAAGGAGCGCGCTGCTTCGTTGGACTCGTCGATGTTCATTCCCAAGATGCGAAGTCCGCGAGACGCAAAGCGGTCACGACCAAGTTGCAAGAGTCGCAATTGTTCGCCACACGCGGGGGCGGCCGCCGCCCAGAAATTCAGCAGGGTCAAACCTCCATGAAACGATGCCAGCCTGGTCGCCTGACCCTGTAGATCCGGCAGAGAGAAGTCCGGGGCGGGGAGCGGTTCGAACAGCCATGTTTCCGACGAGAACGGCAAAGGTTCAAGCTTGAGCGTTGGGACCGCCTGTGAGTAGACCTCAGAACGGGTTGCGAAAGGTTTCGCTGCGAACTCCGACGAGCCCTCTTGAATCTCGATTCGGCGATTCACTGGAATTTGCTCGAACGTTTGCGTGAGGCCGCTAGGCCACCGGATGTAGGCGTGTACGACGCCTTCAATGCCGCCGACGCCGAAAAAAATTTCCTTTGCGTGCTGCGACAAAAATCCCGAGCCGGCCTGCAGGAATTTCGTTTGGCGATGTCCCCCAGCTTCCACCGTAACGGAGGCGCCGATCCCGTCACGGTTGCTCTTCGTTCCGTGCAGACGAAAAGCCACCGAATTGCCAAGTTCCTTCACGACATTGTGCAAAATGCGAAGCTGCGGCGCGTTCCGATTCTTGAGAATGATTTCGAGCCGCCCGTCATGGTCCAGGTCTGCGAGCGCGAAAGCGCGGCTGTCGTCAGGAAAATCCAGTCCGGTGACGCCTGAGACATCCGAAAATGTGCCGTCGCGATTGTTGGCGCAAAAAACATTGCGCTCATAACCGTTCCAGGTGGCATCGGAGCGGATCAGTTCATTGATCGCGTTCCACCCGTTTTCGTACTTTGCCGAGGGAAAGAAGTGTTGCGGAGATTTGCCGACTACCTGCCGCCAGAAGAAACTTGAGACGTCCTTTAGTTCAGAGCCTGAGCTCTCTGGACCAGAAATATAGCCGTTGGCAATGTACAAGTCCGGATAGCCATCGTGATCATAGTCCCAGGCATCGGAAGACCAGGCCCACCGGCCCATTTCGACGCCGGCTTTTTCGCTGAGGTTTTGAAATTTTCCCTCTCCGAGATTTCGATATAGCGAATTGCCGCGCGCGTGCCGGCGATAGAGAGCGCGAATGTTCTCGGCTTCGCCCTGGTGAAAGGGTTCTTGTTCAGAGACGCGCATGCCGGCCGCCGACCACATGTTGGAGATGTATACGTCCTGCTTCCCGTCGCTGTCGTAATCAAACCAACTCGCGCTCATCCCCGCGCCAGGATCATCGATGCCAGCTTCCGTCGAGACAGCCGTAAAGCTGCCGTCGCCATTGTTTCGGTACAGATTGCTGCGGCCGAAATCGTTGGCGACGTACAGATCGGGGTGACCGTCGGCGTTGTAATCTCCCCACGCGCACGCAAAACTGTAGCGGTCGTTCTCCACGTTAAGCCCGGCGGCCTCGGTGCGATCGCGAAATATCGCGTTACCTTCGTTACGAAGCAGAAAATTTGGCGGGCCGTTGCGTGCATCGAAGTAAGGGGCCGGGTAGTGATACTGCTCAAGGCCGACATAGTAGCTGTACAGGCAAAAATAAACGTCGAGCCGCCCATCATTGTTGTAGTCGGCGACCGCGGCGTGCGTGAAAGTGCCTTGCGGAGGGCGCGCGAATTGGAAGGCATCGCGTTTGAGGGAGAGTTGTCCGCTGCCGTCATTGAGAAAGAGCAAAGGACCGGTGCCGCAAACGACAAGAAGATCCTGCACGCCTTTGTTTTCAAAATCGGCGAAGAGCGCGCAAGCCGTGGCGTCGAGCACGCCCACACCGGCTTTTTCTGTAACGTCCTCGAATGTGCCGTCGCCGCGATTGTGGTAGAGGCGATTCGGGAGCCCTGCCGGTTGGCAGATGTACAGGTCGTCGAAGCCATCGTTGTCGATATCGCCCGCGGCCAAACCATTATTGCCGTATACGTCGATGCCGCAAGCGCCGTCTAGGACGGTGCGCCAGTGGTCGACCCCGCGCAACATCTGGTTTTTATAGGAGTCCGTTCGGCCAAGAGTTTGTTCCGTGACGTCCACAAAAATCGGCTCGCGCGCGCGGCTGATGGTTTCTGAGCCTGCGACCCATCGCACGGCGCGCCAACCAGAGACCTCAACGCGAACCCACCGCGTCGACCAATTGCCGATGCGCTCTTCCCGAGTACCATCGGTACTCGTACCGACGAGGTCGTAGCGAATCTCTGCCTCGACGGTGAGCGGCGAGCCGGAGATTTCTTTGATGCCGGTAATTTCAAATTGCGCCGTTTCGATGCTCACGACAAACGCAAGGTAGCGCTTCATCTCGTCCAGGAACCGTTCGCGGCCTTTCGCCAAATTGGCTGGGAAGCGCCGACTTGCGACTTCGATACCCCCTCCGGAGCGCACTCTGGTTTCCTGACCTGACGCGAGCGAAGTCCCCTCAAGCGAAGTGTCTAGGAAATTTGCTAGCACCGTGAGGGAAGGGGGAGCCATTTTAAGAGTTTGGCTCCAGCCCTTTAGCAGTCGTTCGATTTCAGCCACGTATCTTTCGGTGACGTACTCATCCGCTCCCGGAGCAACTAGTCGCAGGACTTCGTCGAGTGGAGATTTTGCGGGGTAATGCGGCGTCCATCGAAGATCGTGGAAAGGGAAGAAAGGAATGGCCCGAGGAGCAGCCGCTAGTCGCGACCCGAAGGAGACGCCCTGCAACGGCGCGGGGACAAAAAGGATTGGTGCCCATCGCATTCCTTGAAGGAAGCTTCGACGCGAAAAGTATTTTTCGTTTTTGTGACGCGCCATCCGGAATTGCCACCTGCGACCGATCGCTTTTGCATGCTAGCACTCGAACAAAGGCGATCCAAACCCTAACGAGCTAAGGGAGCGGGTCCAGAAGAATCTCCCACGATCAGTTCGGCGCTAATCTGATATTCGCGCCCCTGAGGATTCGCGGATCGAGAAAGCTCGTGCAATGCGTCAGCGGCTATTTGGCCGAGCATTTCGCGATGGATATCGACGGTGGTGATGGAAGGATTGCTATATTCCGCGAGACGGGTCTTGTCAAAGCCTGTAACTGAGATATCCTCGGGCACACGGCAACCGGCTTTCAACAAGCCTTTAATGACTCCAACCGCTGTTAGATCGTTCACTGCCATGACCGCCGTGGGCCTGAGCTTGATTTGCGCAATGGCCAGACCTGCGCTCAGGCCGCCTTCGAACCGCAAATCCCCAGAAAGCACTGGCCCAGGCTCGAGTCCTAAAGCCTTCATACATTTTTCGTAGGACTGCAAGCGCACAACGTTTGACCGCAATCGTGGCCTCCCGGCGACGAAGGCGATGCGGCGGTGTCCCTGTTTGCTGAGGTACTCAACGATCTGCTGCACGCCGGAATGGTAATCGATTCTCAGATTGCTCACGTACTTGCGCACGGGGGCGAGATCGAGAAACGTTACCGCAATTCTTCGGCGCGCCAGTTCGTGAATGAGGCGCAAGCTGATCTCCGATGTCATGACGGCCACGCCGCGCACTTTGTGCTTCATCATGCGTTCGGCGGCTTCGCGTGTTCTTCGCGGGTCGTAATTTGTGTCGCTCAGAATCGCGTCGTAGCCAAGCTCTCGGGCGCGCGTCTCGAAGCTCTTAATCACTTCGGGGAAAAATGGATTCTCGATGTCCGAAACAATGATGCCCATCGTGCGACTTTCGCGCGAGGCCAAGTGGCGCGCGTGGACGTCTGGAAAATAGCCGAGTCGCTTGACCGCGGAGAGTACGAGGGAATGCGTCTGCGCCCCCACTTTGCCGGTTTTGTTCAATACATTGGAGACCGTGGCGGTGGATACGCCTGCGGCTTTTGCTACATCACGAATGGTTAGGGCCATAAAGAGCTTATTTCAAGTCGATTCTCTAAACCTTCTAAACCTAAGATAACCAGGATTGGGAAGAAGAGCGCTCGCAGTATAGATTAAGAAAAATGCTTGACAACATTCAAAGATTTGTGAGATAGACCTTTCACTAGGTTAAGCGGTTAAGTGGTTTGGTGCGTAAATCTAGGTTAAGTGATTTACATGCATTCACGGGGCTTGGGGTGCCAGATGCTCAGAACGCCGATCTCTTGGGGCGAAGCTTGTCGGCGTTTCGATCAGACTCCCTCCGCAAAATTTGATTGAGTCGAGGAGCGCCATGGCGGTCTTTGCCGCCATAGGCGCCCGCTGTCCGGATTTATCGTGGATGGGGCCGCAGGGGCCCGGGAGGAAGGCGATGAACGGAAGGGCTCTTTCTACTTTGTTAGGCCGG
>Ga0137418_10002561_pt1 | contig 16645 bp, 15 predicted proteins | sample CZODoug3_1_2_16f_FD_122242 | JGI IMG/M metagenome (GOLD analysis project Ga0137418, IMG submission 122242) | Vadose zone soil fungal communities from Angelo Coast Range Reserve, California, USA - CZODoug3_1_2_16fungal (Hybrid Assembly) | ecosystem: Environmental > Terrestrial > Soil > Vadose... | reverse complement strand
TTCCGGCGCATGATCGGCTACGACACGCTCAAGTCCACGCTCTTCGCGGTGGCCATCGACGGCGACTGGGCGCGCTTTTCCGGGCGCGGCTATGGCCACGGCGTCGGGATGTGCCAGTGGGGCGCCAAGGGCATGGCCGAGCAGGGCTACGCCGCGCGCAAGATCCTCGAGTTCTTCTACCCCGGCACGACGCTCGGCTCGGTTCCGCTCGGCGCACGCCTCGCGCCGTGACGATCTCCTGGCCTGACTTCGAGAAGGTCGACATGCGCGTCGGCGTCGTCACCGACGCCCGGGATTTCCCGGAGGCGCGCAAGCCCGCTTACCGCCTCTGGATCGACTTCGGCCCCGACCTGGGCGTCAAGCGCTCGAGCGCCCAGATCACCGCGCACTATGCCGCCGCCGACCTCATCGGCCGCCGGGTGGTCGCCGTCGTCAACTTCGCGCCCAAGCAGATCGGCCCCTTCGTCTCCGAGGTCCTGGTGATGGGCGCCTACGACGAGCGCGGCGAGGTCGTGCTGCTCAATGTCGATCAGCCCGTCAGCCCCGGCAGCAAGATCGGCTAGGCCGAGCCAGGCAACCGAGGAGCGCCACGGGTTTCCCGGGGCGCTCCGAACGTTGGGGGGTGTGGGGGGCCATTTCGGGGCCCCCCACGTTCATCGTCGACCAGCCCGTTGCCCCCGGCAGCAAGATCGGCGAGGGCCAGGCAACCGAGGAGCGCCACGGGTTTCCCGGGGCGCTCCGAGCGTGGGGGGTGTGGGGGGCCATTTCGGGGCCCCCCACGTTCAACATGTACACTAACGGCGTGTGAACGTTGACGAGTTCGATTACGACCTGCCGAGGGAGCTGATCGCCCAGGCGCCCGCCGAGACGCGCGATGCCTCGCGTCTCCTGGTGCTGCGTCGCGCTGCCGGCGTCGTGGAGGACCGCGCGTTCGGCGACCTGCCGGGCCTGCTGCGGGCCGGTGACTGTCTCGTGGTGAACGACTCACGGGTGATTCCCGCGCGCGTGCTGGCCGAGGACGACGCCGGCCGCCCGGTGGAGCTGCTGTTCGTCGAGCCGCTGAACGAGAGCGCCTGGCGCGCGCTGGTCCGTCCCGGCCGCCGCTGCAGGCCCGGCGCGCATCTCCGCGCCGGCGGGGTGCGGCTGCGCGTGATGGGCACCGATCCCGACGGCGCGCGCGTGATCGCGCGCGAGCAGGGGACGATCGCCGCGCTGCTCGAGTCGCACGGCCTGCCGCCGCTGCCGCCGTACATCGCGCGCCACGCCAAGCCGGCGCCGGAAGACTGGGAGCGCTACCAGACCGTGTACGCGACGGCGCCGGGCTCGGTGGCGGCGCCGACGGCCGGGCTGCACTTCACGCCGGCCATGCTCGAGAGGCTGGGCGCGGCCGGTGTCGAGGTCCACGCAGTCACCCTGCACGTCGGACCCGCGACCTTCCGGCCCGTCACCGCGTCCACCGTGGAGGCGCACCGCCTCCCGCCCGAGCGGGCGAGCATCGCGCCGGCGACGGCGGCGGCCATCGCCCGCGCGCGCGGGGACGGCCGCCGCGTGGTGGCCGTTGGTACGACGACGGTGCGCACGCTGGAGGGCGCGGCCGACGAGACCGGCCGCGTGCGCCCGTTCGAGGGCGTCGCCGACGTCACCATCCGGCCCGGGCACCGCTTCGGCGTGGTGGACGCGCTGCTGACCAACTTCCACCTGCCGCGCTCTTCGCTGCTGCTGCTCGTCGCCGCCTTCGCCGGCCGCGAGGCCGTGCTGCGCGCGTACCGCCACGCCGTCGACGACCGCTACCGCTTCTACTCCTACGGCGACGCCATGCTGATCGTATGAGGCCTCGCCGCGACGCCATGCTGATCGCGTGAGCCGCTTCGAGCTCCTCGCGACCGACGGCGCCGCGCGCCGCGGCCGGCTCACCACCGCGCACGGCTGTGTGGACACGCCCGTCTTCATGCCCGTGGGCACGCAGGCCACCGTCAAGGCGCTCACGCCCGAGGACCTCGAGGGCGCCGGCGCCCAGGTCGTCCTCGGCAACACCTACCATCTGCTCCTGCGCCCCGGCCCCGACGTGGTGCGCGACCTCGGCGGCCTGCACCACTTCATGGGCTGGTCGGGCGCCATCCTCACCGACTCGGGCGGCTTCCAGGTCTTCAGCCTGGCGAAGATCCGCAAGCTCAGCGACGACGGCGTGGAGTTTCGCGCGCCGCTGGACGGCGCCACGCGCTTTCTCTCGCCGGAGTCCGTCGTGGAGATCCAGCGAGCGCTCGGCTCGGACATCACCATGCCGCTCGACGAGTGCCTGGCCTACCCGGCCACGCGCGAGGCCACCGAGCGCTCGCTCGCGCTGACGCTGCGCTGGGCCGCGCGCGCGCGCGCCGCACACGCGGCTGCCCCCGGCGGGCAGGCGCTCTTCGGCATCGTCCAGGGTGGGACGTACGACGATCTCAGGGCGGAGGCGGTCGAGCGCACGGTGGCGCTGGGCTTCGACGGCTACGCCATCGGCGGCATGGCCGTGGGCGAGCCCAAGCCGACGATGCTCGAGCTCACCGGGCGCGTGGCCGGAGCCCTGCCCGCCGATCGCCCCCGCTATCTCATGGGCGTCGGCAAGCCGGAGGACCTGGTGGAGTCGGTCGCGCGTGGCGTCGACATGTTCGACTGCGTGCTGCCGACGCGCAACGCGCGTAACGGCCAGGCGTTCACCTCGACGGGGCCGGTGACGATCAAGCAGGCGCAATGGATCCGCGAGCGGGCGCCGCTCGACGCCGCCTGCGACTGCTACGCGTGTCGCACCTTCTCCCGCGCGTATCTCCGCCACCTCTTCGTCGCCGAAGAGCTGCTGGCGTACCGGCTGCTCACCCTGCACAACGTGCGCTTCTACGTCTCGCTCATGGCGGCGATGCGCGAGGCGATCGCGGCGGGTGCGTTCGGCGCCTTCCGGGCTCGGTTTTTCTCGGAGTATCGGGTATCCTGACGTGCCTATGAACCTGTTCTTCCCGGACGCCGCGTGGGCGATGGCGCCGTCGCCCGGCGGCGGCGCCGGCGGCGCCTCGCAGCTGATGCCCACGCTGGTGATGTTCGGCGCGATGTTCGCCATCTTCTACTTCCTGATGATCCGGCCCCAACAGAAGCAGAAGCAGGAGCGCGAGCGGATGCTGTCGGCGATCAAGCGGGGTGACAAGGTCATCACCACGAGCGGCATGTTCGGCACCGTCACCAACCTGACCGACAAGACCGTGACCCTGCGCGTCGCCGACCAGGTGAAGCTCGAGTTCGAACGCGGCGCCGTCGCGCGCGTCGTGGAGGTGCAGGTCGACAAGGATGCCTAGGAATCTCCGGACTCGCGCCATCGTCGTCCTCGTCGTCCTCCTCGGTTCCCTCTGGTACCTGTATCCGCCGAAGAAGGCGATCAACCTCGGCCTCGACCTGCAGGGGGGCATCCACCTCGTGCTCGGCGTCGAGACGGACAAGCACGTGGCCAGCCAGACCGACCGCGCGGCCGAGGATTTCAAGGCGGCGCTGGAGCGGCGCGGCATCGGCGCCAAGCGCGTCGCCCGCGAAGGGCTCGCGTCGTTCGTGGTCGAGCTGGCCTCCCCGCAGTCGTGGAACGACGCCCTCACGGTGGCCAACGAGTTCCAGTCCTTCGACCGTACCAACGAGGACGCGGCGGCCGGCCGCTTCACCATGACCATGCAGTCGCGCGCCGTCGCCCGGCTGCGCGACGACGCCGTCCGCCAGGGGGTGGAGACGATCCGCAACCGGGTGGACCAGTTCGGCGTGGCCGAGCCGACCATCACGCGGCAGGGCGAGGATCGGATCCTGATCCAGCTGCCCGGCGTGCAGGACCCCGAGCGCGCCAAGGCGCTCATCGGCAAGACGGCCCTTCTCGAGTTCAAGCTGGTGGACGAGAAGGCCGACGTCGAGGCGGCGGTGCAGGGGCGCGTGCCCGAGGGCGACGAGGTCCTCTACCAGCGCCGCGTGGACAAGCAGACGAAGGTCGAGCGCAAGATCCCGTACGTCGTGCAGAAGCGCACGCTGCTGACCGGCGCCGAGCTGACGCGGGCCGAGGTGAACGCGGACCCGAACTCGCCCGGCAACTGGCAGGTGGCCATCGAGTTCACCGCCAACGGCGCCCGGATCTTCGGCGAGATCACCGAGCAGAACGTGGGCCGCCACCTCGCGATCGTGCTCGACGGCGTCCTGCAGTCGGCGCCGCGGATCAACGAGCGGATCCCCGGCGGCCGCGCCGTGATCACGGGCCAGTTCACCGTGGACGAGGCACGCGACCTCGCCATCGTGCTGCGCGCGGGCGCGCTGCCGGCCCCGGTCACCGTGCTGGAGGAGCGAACGGTCGGGCCCTCGCTCGGCGCCGACTCGATCCGCCAGGGCATGATCGCCATCGCCGCCTCGGCCATCGCCGTCGTGCTGTTCATGGTCATCTACTACCGGCTGTCGGGCCTCATCGCCGACGTCGCCCTCGTCCTCAACCTCCTCATCCTGCTCGCGTGCATGGCCGCGTTCGGCGCCACCCTCACCCTGCCGGGCATCGCGGGCATCGCGCTGACCATCGGCATGGCCGTGGACACGAACATCCTGATCTTCGAGCGCATCCGCGAGGAGATGCGTGTGGGCAAGACGCCGCGCGCCTCCATCGACGCCGGCTTCTCGCGCGCGCTGCGGACGATCATCGACACGCACCTCACGGTCATGGTGACGGCGGCCATCCTCTACAACTTCGGCACGGGCCCGGTGAAGGGCTTCGCCGTCTCGCTCTTCGTCGGCCTCGCCGCCAGCCTGTTCACCGCCTATTTCTTCACGCGGCTCCTCTTCGACGTCGTCTACATGGGCCGGCGGAAGGTCGAGACGATCTCCATATGATCGAGATCTTCCGCAACCCGAACTACAACTTCATCGGCAACCGCCGGTGGGCGTACCTGCTGTCCGGGCTCATCACTCTCATCGCCATCGTCTCCCTGGCCACGCAGGGCCTGCGCTACGACATCGACTTCACCGGCGGCACGCTCGTGCAGGTGCGCTTCGAGAAGATTCCGACCGTCGCCGACATCCGTCGTGCCCTCAGCCGCATCGGCATGGGAGAGTCGATCATCCAGGAGTTCGGCAGCACGAACGAGTTCATCATCCGCGCGCCGCTCACGTCCTCCTCGTCGGAGGAGCTGACGAAGAAGGTCGAGAAGGCGCTGGCGGAGGAACGGGTTCTCGGCAAGGCCGAGATCCGCCGCGTGGAGTTCGTCGGACCCCAGGTGGGCAAGGAGCTGCAGTGGCAGGCCATCTACGCCGTCTTCTTCGGCCTCATCGGCATCCTCCTCTACATCGCGCTGCGCTTCGACCTCAAGGGCGGGGTGGCGGCCGTGGTGGCGGTCTTCCACGACGTCCTCGTCTGCCTCGGCGCGCTGTCGCTCATGCACCGCGAGTTCTCGCTGCCGGTGCTGGCGGCGCTGCTGACGATCATCGGCTACTCGGTCAACGACACCATCGTGGCCTACGACCGGCTGCGTGAGAACCGCGGCAAGACGAGCGCGCGGGGCCGGCCGTTTCCCGACCAGATGAACGACGCCGTCAACCAGACGCTGTCGCGGACGATCCTCACCGCCCTCACGGTGTTCTTCTCGACGGCCATCCTGCTGTTCTTCGGCGGCAAGACGCTCGAGGACTTCGCCTTCGTGCTGTTCGTGGGGGTCATCACCGGCACGTACTCGACGACGTACGTCGCCGCCGCCCTCGTCGTGGACTGGACGCTCTACGTCGAGGGACGGCTCGACGCCCGGAAAAAAAGGGTGACGAAAGCCGGAGAAGCGCGTAAAATCACATGATTACACAGAGGTGCCCGCGGGTTGACGCAGCTACAGGCGCTGATCGAGGAGATCCCGAAGTACCAGCCGGGGGCGGACCTGGCCGTGCTGGAGCGCGCCTACCGGTTCTCTGAGCGCTCGCACCGCGGTCAGCAGCGCGCCTCCGGCGAGCCGTACCTCTCGCACCCGCTCGAAGTCGCCACCCTCCTCGTCGCGTTCAAGATGGACGTCACCACGGTGACGGCCGGCCTCCTGCACGACGTCCTCGAGGATACGGGCGCCACCAAGACGGAGCTGGAGCGCGAGTTCGGCAAGGAGATCGCCGAGCTGGTGGACGGGGTGACCAAGCTCGGCAAGCTCGCCTTCTCCTCGCGCGAGGAGCGACAGGCCGAGAACTTCCGCAAGATGCTGGTGGCGATGGCGCGCGATCTGCGCGTGCTGATGATCAAGCTCGCCGACCGGCTGCACAACATGCGGACGCTCGACTACCTCGCCCAGGACAGGGGCCGCAAGATCGCGCAGGAGACGCTCGACATCTACGCGCCGCTCGCGCACCGCCTGGGCATGGCCAAGGTCAAGGCGGAGCTCGAGGACCTGGCGCTGCGCACGCTCTCCCCCGACGCCTACGTCGACCTCCAGAAGCGCGTGGCCAAGCGCCGCCTCGAGCGCGAGGCGGACATCAACTACGTGATCACGATCCTCGAGAAGAAGCTGCAGGAGGTCGGGATCGAGTCCCAGATTCGCGGGCGGCCCAAGCACTTCTACTCGATCTTCAAGAAGATGCACGATCAGGGCCGCGAGTTCGACGAGATCTACGACCTCACGGCCGTGCGCGTGATCACCAACTCCGTGCGCGACTGTTACGGCGCGCTCGGCGTGATCCACTCGCTCTGGAAGCCCGTGCCCGGCCGCTTCAAGGACTTCATCGCGATGCCCAAGGTCAACATGTACCAGTCGCTGCACACGACGGTCATCGGCCCCAAGGGCGACCCGGTCGAGATCCAGATCCGCACCTGGGAGATGCACCGGATCGCGGAAGAAGGCATCGCGGCGCACTGGCTCTACAAGGAAAAGAAGACGGGCAAGGACAAGCTCGACGAGTCGCTGCTGTGGCTGCGCCAGCTCATCGAGACCCAGCAGGACACCAAGGACCCGCGCGAGTTCCTCGACAGCGTGCGCGTCGACCTCTTCCCCGACGAGGTCTACGTCTTCACGCCCAAGGGCGACGTCAAGGCGCTGCCCGACGGTGCGACGCCGATCGACTTCGCCTTCGCCGTGCACACGAAGGTCGGCGAGCACTGTGTCGGCGCCAAGGTCAACGGCAAGCTGGTCCCGCTGCGTACGACGCTGCGACAGGGCGACATCGTGGAGATCGTGACCTCGCCCAACCAGCACCCGAGCCGCGACTGGCTCAAGTTCGTCAAGTCCACGCGCGCGCGCACCAAGATCAACCAGTGGCTCAAGATCGAGGAGCGCGCGCGCTCGATCGAGCTCGGGCGCGAGCTGTTCGAGCGCGAGGCGAAGAAGTACCGCCTGAACCCGACGGCGCTGCTCACGGGCGACGAGATGCAGCGCGCGGCCGCCGACCTCGGCTACCCGACGCCGGACGACGTGCTGGCCGCCGTCGGCTACGGCAAGGCCTCCGTCCACCAGCTCCTGAACAAGCTGGCGCCCGGCGCCACCCTCGACACGGTGGAGCGCCCGCGCGCGGCGGTGGGCACCCGGCCGAAAACGGATCAGGGCGTCCGGATCCGCGGCGTGGACGACCTGCTCGTGCGCTTTGCCAAGTGCTGCAACCCGCTGCCCGGCGACCAGATCGTCGGGTTCATCACGCGCGGCCGTGGGCTCACCGTTCACGGGCGCGACTGCCTGACCGTGGCCAAGAGCGTGCTGGACCGCGAGCGGCTGATCAATGTCGAGTGGGACGTGGAGACGCCGGCGCTGGAGCCCCCCAAGCGGCCGGTGCGCATCGCCGTCTACATCGGCAACGACCGTCCCGGCCTGCTCTCCGAGATCACCGGCGCCATCGGGAGCAAGAACGGCAACATCACCAAGGCCGAGGTGACGGTGACCGACGACCGCCGCGGCATCAACAACTTCGTGGTCGAGGTGTCGGATCTCGGCCAGCTCCAGGACATCATGACGGCCATCAGGGACGTCCCTGACGTCATCAACGTCGAGCGCGTCCGCGGCCTGTAGCGGAGCGCCGAGATGGGCCCATCTGCTTCGTTGGCTCAGTCAGGGCTCCCTGCGGCGTAGGCGGCCTACGCCTCAGTCGCGAGACTCCTCGCCGCCTCGCATCTGGACCCATCTCGGCGCTCCGCTGCGCGCGCTGCCGATCAACGCTCATCTGCTTCGACTTCGTTCGCGAGGCGCGGCAGCAGCCACGTTCGTCGCTGCCCTACCGCCGGCATGACGCGGCGACAGTTTGAGGCGCTCGTTGAGCGGGCGCTGCGGCGCCTGCCGAAGACGTTCAAGGCCAGGATCGCCAACATCGCCGTCGTGGTCGAGGACTGGGCCGATGCCGCGACGCTCGCCGAGATGGGCATCGAGCCGCCCGACACGTTGTATGGCCTCTACCGCGGCATCGACCTCACGCGCCGCGACACCTCCTACGGCAACGTCCTGCCCGACGTCGTGACGATCTACCAGGGGCCGATCGAGGAGGACGCCGCCGATGAGGAGGAGATGGCGGAGATCGTGCGCGAGACCGTGATTCACGAGCTCGGCCATTACTTCGGTCTCGACGACGAGACCATGCACCGCATCGAAGAGGGCGAAGACTAGCCGGGTGCGGTGAGCGCGCGGCGGGCCGCGCGCAGCACGTCGACCGCCGAGCCGGCGAAGAGCGCGGCGATGGCCAGACCGATCGCCACGGCCGGCCACGCCGAGCCCGTTGCCGCCACCCCGCCCGCCGCCGCCAGCACGCCGAGGTTCGCCGCGACGTCGTTGCGCGAGCACAGCCAGGCCGAGCGCATGTTGAGGTCGTCGGCGCGCCGGCGCCACAGCAGAGCGAGGCAGAGCGCGTTGGCGGCCAGCGCCAGCGCGCCGACGCCGGCGATGAGCTCGGCCGAAGGCACCACGCCGCGCACGAGCTTGAGCGCCGCCTCCACCGCCACCGCCGCGCCGAACGCCGCCATCACCGCGCCCTTGGCGAGCGCCGCGCGTGCCTGCCACAGAGGCCCGCGCGCGACCACCCAGAGACTGAACGCGTAGACGAGCGCGTCGCCGAGCATGTCCATCGAGTCGGCGAGCAGGGACGTCGAGTGCGCGAGCACGGACGCGCCGAGCTCGAGCGCGAACATCGCCGCGTTCACCGCGAGCACCAGGCGCAGCACGCGCCGAGATCCGCTCGGGGACCTCACGAATCTCGCAGCAGGCATCCATGCGGCGATTCTGCACACGCCGCCGGTCCGCGTCGAGACTCGCCACCGCGCCGTACCGCACCAACCCTCATGGTCTTCTAGGCCCTCCCGCGTAAGTTTTGTCTTGACAGGGCTTTTCAACTGTTCGTATTGTTTCAGCAGATGCTGAAAGTGCGGGGACAAGAGAAACATGCTGAAAACCGGCGAGATTCGGCGACAAGCAGCCCAGCGCCTGCGGGAGCTCTTCCCGAGGGCGAAGGCCTGGGAGGACCTCGCCGACCTGCGGGCTGCCGGCAAACCCGTCGACGTAGCAGTGAAATTTCGCCTGGGCGACGCGGAGCGGCTCGTGGTCGTTGAAGTCAGCTCGCTCGGTCAGCCTCGGCAGATCCGCGCGGCCGTGACGCGGCTGGCCGAGATCCGCCGCGAGCTGCCGGCAGCCTATCCCGTTGCTGCCTCCGTCTACATCGGCCCGCAAAGCGCGCGCATCCTCAGGGACAACAACCTCGGCTACGTCGATCTCTCCGGCAACTGCTACCTCGCGTTCGACCAGGTCCTCATCGAGAAGGAAGGCAAGCGCAACTCGCGGCCCTCGACGCGGCCCCTGCGCTCGCTCTTCGCGCCGCGCGCCACACGCGTGGTGCGCGTCCTGCTGGCCGAGCCGCAGCGCGCGTGGCGCCTGGAGGAGCTGGCGAGGGCCGCGGAGGTCAGCCTCGGCCACTCGCACAACGTGATGAGCCGGCTCGAGGACCTTCGCTGGGTCGAGCGGGACCAGGCGCAGCGCATCCACCTGAGCAAGCCGGCTGACCTGCTCGAGGCGTGGTGCGAGTCCTACACGTACCGCGCGAACGAGATCACGTCGTACTTCGTGCCAGAGCGCGTGAACCGCAAGCTGATGGCCGACGTCGCTCGCGCGGCCACCGCGGAGGGACGCCGGTACGCGTTCACGCTGAGCGCGGGCCTGTCGCTGGTGGCGCCGCAGCCGCGGCTCAGCGGGCTCTATTGCTACGTCGAAGGCAACCCGGCGCCGGTGGCGGCCGTGCTCGGGCTGCGGCCGGCCGCGGAGGCCGACGGCGCGCTGCACCTGCTGGCGCCCTACGACCCCGGCGTGTTCCACGGCGTGCTCGAGAAGGCGGGCCTGAAGGTGGTCAGCCTGCCGCAGCTCTACGCCGACCTCGTGCATGACGAGCCGCGCGGCGCCGCGCAGGCCGAGCACCTGCGCCGCGAAGCGATGGGCTACTGAGGCAACGGCGACCGAGCAGCGTTCTAGGCCCGCGATTGCGACAGGGAGGGGGGTGAAACCTCGATGGCGAAGAAGAAGAAGGCGACCAAGAAGAAGAAGAAGTAAGGACGCTCTTCAGCACCGGTGGGGGGTGGCGGCCCTCCACCCGTCACCATTCGGGAGGGGGCAAAGCCCCCTCCCGTCTGTGTTTAAATGACCTTCGTGACTTTTCCCGCCTTGAGGCAGCGGGTGCACACGCGCATGCGCTTCGCACGACCACCCACCAGCGCCCGCATCGAGACCAGATTGGGCAGCCAGCGGCGTCGCGTCAGCTTGTGAGCGTGACTGATCGAATTCCCGACGGACGGGCCTTTCCCGCAGACATCACACCGCTGAGCCATGATCACTCCTCGAGTCGAATTGCGGACCGCCTGAGGCGGGTCGCGAACGGCCGGGAACCAGCAGGTTTTATACCACGATGACCGAGAGCCGGCAAACGCGCGCGCCCGTCGGACTCACGACGCCTCTGCAATACGTGAAGGGCGTGGGGCCGCACCGTGCGAAGCAGCTCGAGCGGAAGGGCCTCGTCACCGTCGGCGACGCGCTCTTCCACCTGCCGTTGCGCCACGAAGATCGCACGCGCTTTACCCCGCTGCGCGCGATCCGGCCGGGCGAGGTCGTGACCTGCGCGGGCGTCGTGACCGGCATCAGCCCGGCGCCGCCCGGGCGCCGGCGCCAGCCGCTCGTCATCCTGCTGCGCGACGAGAGCGGTTACGGCACGGCCACGGTCTGGGGCCGGCCGTGGGTCGCCCGCGCCGTCCAGCGCGGCCAGCGGATGATCGTGCACGGGCGCGGCGCGCGCTACAAGGACAAGATCACCCTGCAAGTGCAGGAATGGGAAACCGTGGACGCGGCGGACGACGAGCCGATCCACGCCGGTGCGCTCGTGCCCGTGTACTCCAGTACCGAGGGGCTGCCGCAGCAGGCGCTGCGCTCGCTGATCTGGCGCCTCGTCGAGGCCCATGCCCCCGACATCGAGGAGACGCTGCCCGATCCGGTGCGCGTGCGGCGGCGGCTCGTGCCGCTGGCCGAGGCCGTGCGCGGCGCGCACTTCCCCGCCGGTGAAGGCGAGCGCGCGGCCGCCGTGCGCCGCCTGGCCTTCGACGACTTCCTCCTCCTGCAGCTCGGCCTGGCCATTCTCCGCTCGCGCACGACGCGGCAGCGCGGCGTGTCCATGCGGCCGCGCGGCGAGCTGCTCGGCCGGCTGCGCGCGAGCCTGCCCTTCTCGCTGACGGCGGCGCAGGAGCGCGTGTGGGACGACATCCGCCGCGACATGGCCGCGCCGTACCCGATGCACCGGCTGCTGCAGGGCGACGTCGGCTCCGGCAAGACCGTGGTGGCGGCCCTCGCGGTGTGCGCGGCGGTGGAGGCGGGGTACCAGGCGGCGGTGATGGCGCCCACGGAGATTCTCGCCGAGCAGCACCTCGCGACGTTCCGCCGGCTGCTCGAGCCGCTCGGCATCGGCGTGACGCTGCTGACCTCCGGCCTGAAGGGGCGTGAGCGCGCGGCGCGGCGCGCGGCGATCGCCGCCGGGGAGATCGGCTGCGTCATCGGCACCCACGCGCTCGTGCAGGAGCCCGTGGAATTCAAGCGCCTGGGGCTTGCCGTCGTCGACGAGCAGCATCGCTTCGGCGTGCACCAGCGGGCCCGCCTGAAGGGCAAGGGCGAGCGCCCCGACGTGCTGGTGATGACGGCGACACCGATTCCGCGCACGCTGGCGCTCACGCTCTACGGCGACCTCGACGTCAGCGTGCTCGACGAGCTGCCGCCGGGCCGCAAGCCGGTGCGGACGGACGCGCGCACGGAGTCGCGGCGCCGGCAGATCTACGACTTCTTGAGGGCGCAGATCGCCGACGGGCGCCAGGTGTACGTCGTCTACCCGCTCGTCGAGGAGTCGGAGCTCGTCGATCTCAAGGCGGCCACCGACATGGCGCAACACCTGCAACGGGACGTGTTCCCCGACCTCACGGTGGGGCTGCTGCACGGGCGCCTCTCGAGCGAGGACAAGGACGCGATCATGCAGTCGTTCAAGGCGGGGGCCATCCAGGTGCTGGTGGCCACCACCGTCATCGAGGTCGGCATCGACGTGCCGAACGCCTCCGTGATGCTGATCGAGCACGCCGAGCGCTTCGGCCTCTCGCAGCTGCACCAGCTGCGCGGCCGCGTCGGCCGCGGCCCGTGGAAGTCGTACTGCATCTTGCTCACGAGCGGACGCCTCGGCGAGGATGCGCAGCGCCGCGTGGAGGCGATGGTGGAGACCAACGACGGCTTCAAGATCGCCGAGGTCGACCTGCAGCTGCGCGGTCCGGGCGAGTTCTTCGGCACGCGCCAGTCCGGGCTGCCCGAGTTCCGCGTGGCGGACCTGCTGCGCGATACCGCCATCCTCGAGGAGGCGCGGCGCGAGGCGCAGGCGATCATCGCCGAGGACGCGGAGCTGCGGAGCCCGGCGCATCGCGGGCTGCGCGAGGCGCTGCTGACGCGCTGGCGCGGCAAGCTGGACCTGGCGAGCGTCGGCTGACATGCGCATCATTGCGGGCGCGTACAAGGGGTGCCGGCTGGCCACGCCGCGTGGCGCCACCACGCGGCCGACGGCCGATCAGGTGCGCATCGCGCTGCTCGACACGCTCATGCCATGGCTGCCCGGAGCGCGCGTGCTCGACCTCTTCGCGGGTGCCGGCGGCGTGGGGCTGGAGGCGCTGTCGCGCGGGGCCGCGCACGCGACGCTCGTCGAGCGCGACGCGCGCGCGGTGGGCGCTCTCCGCGCCAACGTGACGACGCTCGGGGTGGAGACGGCGGCCCGCGTCGTCCGCGACGACGTGGCGCGCGCGCTCTCGGCGCTGGCGCGCGCCGGGGAGCGGTTCGACGTGGTGTTCCTCGACCCGCCGTACGACACCGACGATGTCGCGACGACGCTGGCCGCCCTGGGGCGCGCCGACGTCCTCGGCGACGACCCGGTGGTGGTGGCCCAGCATCTGACCAAGCGCGCGCCGTCGGCGTCGGCGGGCGCGCTCGGCGCCTTCCGGACGCGCCGGTTCGGCGAGACGACGCTGACGTTCTTTCGTCGGCGCGCCGCCGGCGCCGGGGGCGACGATGGCGCGAGCCCGCCGGGGCGCCCCTGAGCCGGCCGCGGGCGGCCGGCGCGCGCCGAGGCGAGGCCCGGGCACTCGTCGACGCGCTGGCCGCGTGCGCGCCGCGCTTCGGCGCCGAGGCGCGTCCCGAGAAGCTGCGACTGCTCGCGCGGCTGGCCGCCGTGCGGATCGCGGGCGCGCCGACGCTCGAGCGGCTGCACGAGATCCTGTGCTTCGTGCGGGCCTACCCGGACGACGCGGCCGTGCAGGACGCCGCCGAGCGCGCGCTCCGGGAGTTCGCGGCGCGCGTGCGCCGGCTGGCGTCGCGGGCACGGGCCCGCTTGCACGACTCCGGCATCGCCGAAACGGACCTGGACTATCCCTTCGGCCTGCCGATGGCGCGCTGGCTGGCGACGCGCTTTCCCGGCGACGTGAAGATCGCCTGGCGGGCGTTCGACGGCGGCGAGCGGCTGGAGGAGGCGCTGTCCCTGCTCGTCACGCCGACGGAGGCCGAGGCCTTCACCGAGGGCGGCCTCGGCTGGCGGCGCTGGCTGCGTCTCGCGAGCGGTGGGCGGGCGAGCGACCTCGCGGTGCTCTTGCGGCTCTTTCGCTCGGCCCCCATCTCCGAGGAGGTGCGCGAGTGGCTCTTCGAGACACTCGAGCTGCCGATCGCGTGGCGCCTGCGTGGCGCCGCCCCCTCGCGCACGCTGCTGCGGCTGCCCGGCGCGCCGGTCTTCTACCAGCGCGAAGGGCTCCGCCGCAGCGGCGTCGACGTCGCGCGCGAGATCACACGGCCGCTGCCGACGCTGCGCCGCGCGGATCGCGCACTCGTCGCCGCCGTCGTGGAGGCGGCCCGCGCCTCGATGGCGACGCGCGCGCGCGAGCTGCACGCGTTCGCCCGGCCGAATGCCGACGACATCCTCGTGGCCGACCCGGGCCGCGGGCTCCGGATCGCGCTCGTCGGGCTGCGGCCCGACGAGCGCCTGCCGCTCGACGCGTACTATGCGTACCTCGCGTTCAAGAACGGCGTGCCCGTCAGCTATGGCGGAGGCTGGGGCTGCTTCGGCACCCTCGAGTTCGCGCTCAACATCTTCGAATCGTTCCGCCAGGGCGAGTCGGCGCTCCTCATCAGCCAGATCCTGCGCGTCTACTATCGGGTGTTCCGCATGCGGACGGTGGTCGTCGATCGCTCCCAGATCGACGACTCCAACCCCGAGGGGCTCCGGACGGGCGCGTTCTACTTCTACGCCAAGCTCGGCTTCCGTCCGACCGATGCCGAGGTCAGCCGACTCGCCGACGCCGAGCGCGCACGGATCGCGCGCGAACGGGACTATCGCTCGCCGCTGGCGGTGCTCCGACGCCTGGGACGCTCGAACCTGTTCCTGACGCTCGACGGGGGCCCGCCCGCGCCCGCCGTGACCGGCAGCCGGCTGGCCGCGCTGGTGACGGGCCATGTCACGCGTGTCTTCGACGGCGACCGCCGCGCCGCCGTCGCCGACGCCGTGACGCGCGTCGCGCGCGCGCTCGGCGCGACGGGATGGCGCCGCGTCTCCCCGCCCGAGCGGCGGGCGTTCGAGCGGCTGGCCATCGTGATGGGGCTGATCCCGGATCTCGCGCGCTGGCCCGCGCGCGAGCGCGAACGGCTGCGCCGGGTGATGCAGGCCAAGGGCGGCGTGAGCGAGGCGCGCTATCTCGCGCTGCTCGACGGCCACCGGCGCCTGCGCCGGAGCCTGGACGTGCTCGTCCGCGGGGCGCCCGTGCCTTGACTTTCTTTCGAGCGGGCGGCTACGATGCGGCGTCGAAATCCGCAACCGAGCGAGGGTGAGCGAGTGGCCAAGCGCGCCGTCTATCCCGGGATGTTCGATCCGCTCCACAACGGCCACGTGGACGTCATCCAGCGCAGCCTCGCGATCTTCGACGAGGTCATCGTGGCCGTCGTGGCCAATCCCTCGAAGGAGCCGCTCTTCACCGTGGAGCAGCGCCTCGAGATGATCGACGAGGCGACGACGAACCTCGGCGTGGGCCCGCACCTGCGCATCGTCTCGTTCGACGGGCTCCTCATCGACCTGGTCGCCCGCGAGCGGGCCGACTGCATCGTGCGCGGCATCCGCGCCGTCTCGGACTTCGAGTACGAGTTCCAGATGGCGCTCATGAACCGCAAGCTGCGGTCCACCGTCGAGACGGTGTTCCTCATGCCGCACGAGAAGTACACGTATATTTCGTCCAGATTGATAAAAGAGGTTGCGAGTTTTGGAACTTCGGTGGCAGGAATGGTTCCGCCCGTCGTAGAAAAACGGCTCACCGAAAAGTTTCCATTGAAATGATGGGGGGCTCCGAGCGCCCCCCATTCCCCCCCATGCTGGCCGACCGCCTCAAGACGCTCGCGCCGTCGTCGACGCTCGCCGTGCAGGCGAAGGCCCGGGAGCTGCGCGCCCGGGGCATCGACGTGATCTCGTTCGGGGCGGGCGAGCCGGATTTCGACACGCCTCAGCGCATCAAGGACGCCGCCGTGCAGGCCATGCGGCGCGGCCAGACGAAGTACACGGAGGTCGGGGGCATCCCCGAGCTGCGCGCGGCCGTCTGCGCCAAGCTCAAGCGCGACAACGGTCTCGACTACACACCGGCCGAGGTGCTCGTCTCGTGCGGCGCCAAGCACACGCTCTACAACCTCGTCACCGCCCTGCTCAACCCCGGCGACGAGATGCTCGTGCCGAGCCCGTTCTGGGTCTCGTACCCCGAGCAGGCGCGGCTGCTCGGCGCGGTGCCCGTCGCGGTGGACACGCGCGAGGCGACCGGCTTCGACCTGGATCCCGACGGGCTGCGCGCCGCGGTGACGCCGCGCACCAAGCTCATCGTGCTCAACAGCCCCAACAACCCGACGGGCGCCGTCTTCTCGCGCGGGGCCCTCGAGGCGGTCGCGCGGCTGGCCGTCGAGCGCGGCCTCTGGGTGGTCGCCGACGAGTGCTACGAGTCGCTCACGTTCGAGGGGCGGCACGTGTCCATCGCGTCGCTCGGCCCGGGCATCAAGGCGCGCACGCTCGTCGTCAACACGTGCTCGAAGGCGTACGCGATGACGGGCTGGCGCATCGGCTACGCCGCCGGCCCGCGCGAGCTGATCCGCGCGATGAC
>Ga0137418_10002559_pt1 | contig 16649 bp, 16 predicted proteins | sample CZODoug3_1_2_16f_FD_122242 | JGI IMG/M metagenome (GOLD analysis project Ga0137418, IMG submission 122242) | Vadose zone soil fungal communities from Angelo Coast Range Reserve, California, USA - CZODoug3_1_2_16fungal (Hybrid Assembly) | ecosystem: Environmental > Terrestrial > Soil > Vadose... | reverse complement strand
CGGGCCCGGGAGCCGGTTCGCCGTCAGATCGCGGGTCTTCGGATACACGATCGGATACACGATCGGACACGCGATCGGAGACACGCAACGTTCCGATGAACCGCGGGACCGTGTCGCAGCCCGAGCCGACGTCCAGAGGAACGAGTAGCAGTGGCGGATGGGAGCGTTTCCCGTCCTCCAACAATCGCGGTTCGGCGCCGAGTAATCGCGGCAACCCGGGAGCCAGCGAACCTGTCCGTGGCGGAAGCGGCGCATGGGATCGTGGACCTCGTCCCGACTCTACGCGGGAAACGGGACCGTCCTACCGGGGCCCAGCCCCGTCGGGCGGTTATGAGCGGGCGCGGCCAACGCTCGATATGAGGCAGCCGGTCGTAACGCCGAGATCCGCGAGTCCATCCTATGGCGGACGCACGGAAGCACCGCGTCCCTCAGGGGGCGGCGGGCGTATGGAAGCACCGCGCCCCTCCGGTGGTGGCGGACACGAAAGCCGTCCTTCGGGAGGTGGCGGCGCCGGCGGGCACGGCGGTGGTCGGTCTTCCAGCGGCGGACACCACGGGTAGAATTGCCTTCCCCTAGGACCGGCGCAACCAGTGACGAGCCCACCGATCGCAATGGTGGGCTCTTTCTGTTTACGCTGTTTACGAACATTTACCAGGCTTGACCGACTCTTTACACCCCGCTTCCTTCGCAGATGTTTTCATAGAGGCTGGGGTCGAACGCGTTGTTTGCGACCAATACCAGCGGTTGAATTCGCGTCAGGGGGAACGGAGTCATGGATTCGGGAATCATCGTCCAGCTATTTCTCGGAGTTCTTTGGGCGCTTGGGTGTGCGCTGTTTGTGACCTTTCTCCTGGAATTCCGCGAGGACAGGTCCGCCCATCCGAGTTACCCGGATCGCACGCACGCGGCAAAACCAGTATCGGCAAAACCGGCTTCAGTAAAACCAGCATCTAAGACGGGAACAAGAGAAATTGGGAGCGTAACGATTGCTGCCGAAAATTCTGCAAGTCCTTCGAACGGCAACTCATCTGCGTCCGCACGCCCGCTTTACGCCAAGGCGAAGAAGAGCCATGCCGGATGAATCACCTCGACGGGGTCCTCGGTTTGCGTATGGCAGGAGCACCCCTTCCAAGACAACTCAGTTCCTGTTCGTTCTCTTCTTCGTTCCCTTCGCGGCACTTCCTCTTGCGGTAGCCCAGCAGGAGCCGACGATTGCCGTGAACGTGAAAGTCGTGACTCTGCCGGTCACCGTCCGGGACAAACACAACCAGATCATCCGAGACTTGACGGCGCCCGATTTTGATCTCCTCGAGGACGGGCATCCACAAACGGTTCGGTACTTTAGTCAAGAAACCAACCTTCCGCTCAACCTCGGTCTGCTGGTGGACACCAGCCTGAGCCAGAGAAACGTTCTCGACGAAGAGCGCAATGCCAGCAAGACATTCCTGGACCAGATGCTGACGAACCCGAAAGATGGCGCGTTCCTGATTCATTTTGACCGCGAAGTGGAGCTGCTGCAGGACCTCACTGCATCGCGCGAGAAGCTGCAGAAGGGGCTGGAGTCGCTGCAAACACCGGCCCGCGATCCCGAGCGCGGGGGCGGCAGTTCCGGTTCGCCGGATTCCCGCGGGGGCCGTGTGGGTCACGGTGGCGGCACCCTGCTCTACGACGCGGTCTTCCTGGCATCGAACGAGTTGATGAAAAAGCAGCCAGGCCGAAAGGCGCTCATCATCCTGTCAGACGGGGTCGACCGCGGGAGCAAGGAATCTTTGGAGAGCGCCGTCGAGTCAGCGCAAAGGGCGGACACCGTGGTCTACTCCATTCTGTTTGCCGACCGCCACGAGGAGAACCGCGGCTTCGACCATGACCGAGGTGGCCGAAGTGGAGGCACGGGACGTCGTGGCGGGGGATGGCCAGGCGGTGGCGGGACCTGGCCCGGAGGAGGCGGTCCTGGCGGGGGTGGCGGAGGACGAGGGCGTTCGGAAGAATCGCGTCCGGATGGCAAGAAAATCCTGGAGCGGCTCTCCAAGCAGACCGGTGGCCGCATGTTCGAAGTCTCCAAGAAGCAAGCGATGGATCAAATCTACGACAACATCGCCGAGGAACTGCGCACCCAGTACAGCCTGGGCTATACGCCTGACAAGCGCAATTTCCAGGCCGGCTATCACAAGATTCAATTGACCGCGAAGCGCAAGGACCTCATGGTCCAGACTAGAGATGGTTACTACGCCGACGAGTAATCGGACTTCGGCGCATCGGATGTGCTTGGTAGACTGTGGAGTCCTCGCTGAGGACGGTGGCATGGCCGCACTCCGCCGGGAAAGCATCCGTTCCGCATGGCATTCCTCGACCTCGGAATTGTCGTTGTTTACCTGATTGGCATTACCCTTTTCGGACTGCGTTTTCGCAAGAAGCAGCGCTCGCTCAAAGACTACTTCCTCGCCGATAAGAGCATTCCCTGGTGGGCCATTTCGCTCTCAATTGTTGCGGCTGAAACCAGCACGCTGACCGTGATTAGCGTTCCCGGCTTGGCGTACGAGAAGAATTTCGCGTTTCTGCAACTCGTTTTGGGATACCTGGTTGGACGGGTTGTGATCAGCTTCCTGCTCATTCCCCAGTACTTTCGCGGAGATCTGTTTACCGCCTACCAGTTGATTGAGCGCCGCTTCGGGAAGAATCTGCGATCTTTGACCGCGGGCCTGTTTCTCATTACGCGGGCGGCAGCGGAAGGCGTGCGTATTTTCGCGGTCGCGATCGTTATCGGCATTGCGCTGTCCAGTTTTCTCGGTGGTTTTAGCGAGTTTGGCCGGGACCTGGCCGCCATCGGCATTGTCACCATCCTGACGCTGATTTACACCTTTGAGGGGGGAATGGCGGCGGTGATCTGGACGGACGTGATCCAGACATCGATTTACGTTACCGGAACAATTGTCGGCTTTTTCACCATCCTGCACCTTGTGCCCGGAGGTTGGAGTGCGGTTAGCGCGATGGCGCGGGAGGCGGGCAAATTCCAGGTGTTTGATTTTTCTTGGGATTTCTATAAGACCTACACCTTTTGGTCGGGCGTGATCGGTGGAGCGTTTCTCACCACCGCCAGCCACGGCACCGACCAGCTCATCGTGCAGCGACTGCTGGCGGCAAAAACCATGCGTCAGTCCCAGCTCGCCCTCTTGGCAAGCGGTGTTGCGGTGTTCTTCCAATTCGGTTTGTTTCTCATGATTGGCGCGATGCTGTTCGTGTTTTACAAACGGTTTCCGCCGCTGGTGGCCTTTTCCAAGACGGATCGCATTTTCCCCACCTTCATCGTCACCTGCATGCCACACGGGGTGAGCGGGTTGCTGATCGCGGCCATTCTTGCTGCCGCCATGTCGAACCTCAGCGCTGCGCTGAACTCGCTGTCGTCCACAACTATCTTGGACTTTTACGCGAGGCTTCGTCCCAACGTGCCGGAATCACGGCTGCTGTCTCTCTCGCGTGTAGCCACGGTGGCGTGGGGCATCGTCCTGTTCACGCTGGCGATCGTTTCGCGAAGTGGTGGCAAGGTTGTGGAACTGGGCCTGGGTATTGCTTCGGTGGCCTACGGTGCCTTGCTCGGAGTCTTCCTGTTGGGGGTCCTGACGAAGCAAGCGACCGAATCCGGTGCGATGGTTGGCATGCTCTGTGGATTCGTGGCCAACGTCTGCCTGTGGCAGCTCACGAGAGTACCATTTACCTGGTACGTGGCCCTTGGCAGCATTCTAACGTTCGCGGTGGGTTACGCAAGCAGTTGGGTGCTCTCCCGGACCGTGCCGGCTAGAGTCGGCTCAGGTTCCTAGAGTCCCTCGTCGATCCGGCCTACTCGATCCGGCCCGCTCGATCCGGCCTGCTCGATCCGGCCTGCTTGGACCCGGCCTGTTCGGATCCACGCCGCCAGCGTTTTTGCGCCCCCCTTGCGAAGCTACCTTTTCTTGCGCAGGTCCTTCTTGCCCAGGGTCCGCACATAGGCAACTAGCTTCTTGATGTCATCGGGCTGAATCTTGTCGCCGAATGCCGGCATTTTTTCCTTACCTTTGCTGATGACCTCAATGAGCGCGGCGTTGGTCTGCTTCTGAACTTCCGGAGATCGCAGATCCTTGGCCTTCAGGGCTTTACCGGCCGTGCTGTCGCCGCTGCCGTTTGCCGAGTGGCAGAGTACGCAGTTCGTCTTAAAAACTTCGGCGGCATCGTCCTGAGCTTGCGCTGCGGCTGGCAGAATCAGGCCCAGTGCCAGGCCTGCGAGGATGAGACGCGAAACGATTGCTTGCATGTGCGCTCCTTAGAAAGTTGGTTCAGCCTATTGCCATTTTATGACGAAGAAGCTGGGATCGACGCAAGCACAAAAATCTTCCCCATGCGAGCGGGTAGAACACAAAGCGCGTGAGCCAAAAGTGCTCGGAAACGGCGTGAAGTCCGCTCGGACATCCCATCGTGGGACAGCCCCAGGCCGAATCCTGAGACAGGTCTGCCCAAGCCGTGTACTCGGCTGCTTTCAGCCGAGATCGTGGCCACGGTCAGGAAGCGCCCAGGGCCGGGCACACCTTCGCCGATTCGGGGCCATTCCCGAACCCCGCGAACCGCCGCCTTTGGGCCTCAAATAAACAACGCTTATCTCTGCCATAGATATAAGTTTTAAGAAAAAATCCGATTACTCAAAAGAAAACTATGAGTTGGACTGGGGGAAGCGGGCTGCGTAGTCTTGGCACGCTGGGTGGCGGGGTAGTGTTCTGGCCGTGGAGCGAAGCGTCCAGTGTTGAGATGCGCGCCACGAAGAGGCAATCCATTCTCTCGGTAAAGGAGCAAACGCAATGGCGTCTGTTCGACAGCAAGGAACGTATTTGGGATCCACTCTGGCGGGGTTCACCGCCTTTGTCGCCGGGCTGTACAACGGTGGAGGCATGGGCAAGCTGGTAACACTGGTGGGGGCGGCCCTGCTGGTCTACGCTGCAGCTGGGTTCTATCGCCTGAAAAGTGCAAGCTAAGAAGCGGGTAGTCGAAATAACTCTACATTCGAAGAGGAGAGAACTCGTGAAGATTGTCGGAGTGTTGCTGGTGTTTGTGGGATGGCTGCTACCCATCGTGACGTTGGGAATCGCCCAGTCGACAGGGGCGCGGTTGTTCTTGGCCCTGTTGGGAATCGCCATTTCGCTGGCAGGGATTCTTGGCGTGCTGAACAAGATCCATCTCAAGAGCGCGGTTTGGAAAGTTTGATTTCGTGGTTTGCGTGAGATCGAAAATGCCCAATTCAGAAGGGAAACCGAATGTTCCAAGGAGACGCAACGATGAAGTCCGGTAAAGGCCTGAAACGATTTTCGTTGGCAGTGGTGATGCTACTAGTCGTCCTGTGTGGCCTTCCGGTCTGGGCGCAAACTGCGGCCCCGGCGCCAGCCTCTGCGGCAGCCCCGCCACCTGCGCCGGGGCCCAAGATGGACGTGCCGCTGGATGCCAAAGCGGCTCAACCCCCGTCCACTGACGATCTGGCCAAGGGCGACCCTGGCGGGACCAAGACCGGCACGGTCAACGATGTCGTGCCCGCCGACGCCACCAAGGGAGTCACGCTTGCAGATGTGGTCAATCAAGCGGGGCAGAACCGCATTGCCATCAACTTCGTATGGACGCTCGTTACCGGGTTCCTCGTCATGTTCATGCAAGCCGGGTTCGCCATCGTTGAAACCGGGCTGTGTCGGGCGAAGAACGCCAACCACACGATGATGATGAACTTCATGGTGTACGGCTTTGGTTTGTTCGCTTACTGGGTTTGCGGATTTGCTCTACAAATGGGTGGCTGTGCTCCCTCGTCGACGTTGGGAGGTGCCAATCCTCTGAACTCAGAACATACGATCACATTTCTCGGCAAGACCTGGGGCCTCTTCGGCCAGCACGGATTCTTTCTGAGCGGAGCGACCTACGATGTGGCCGTGATGGTGCTCTTCCTGTTCCAGATGGTGTTCATGGATACGGCATTGACCATCGTTACGGGGGCTGCGGCCGAGCGCTGGAAGTATGCCGCGTTCGCGATCTCCTCTGTGTTCTTGGGTGCAATTACCTACCCCGTATTCGCGAATTGGGCATGGGGCGGCGGCTGGCTTTCGCAATTGGGCGCCAACTTCGGGCTGGGCCATGGATACTGTGATTTCGCAGGTTCGGGCGTAGTCCACGGAGTGGGAGGCATTACCGCGTTGGCCGTCTCGATGATTGTCGGTCCCCGTATCGGCAAGTACACCCGCAACGGAACGCCCAATGCTATGCCTGGGCACGACATCGTTATCGTCCTGACAGGCTGCTTTATTCTGGCCTTCGGCTGGTTTGGTTTCAACCCGGGCAGCACCCTCGCAGCATCCGGAAACGGTGCGCTGCGCATCGGCTCGATTGCCGTCAACACCATGCTAGCGGGTTGCACAGGCTCGTTTGGCGCGCTCCTTTATATGTGGATGCGGTACGGAAAGCCGGACGCGTCCATGACCGGAAATGGCCTTCTGGCCGGACTAGTCGCGATCACCGCTCCGAGCGGATTTGTCAGCACGGTCGGATCGGTCATCATCGGTTTCATCGCCGGATTGCTCGTTTGCGTCAGCGTGGAATTCGTGGAGCGGGTTCTGAAAGTCGACGATCCGGTCGGTGCGATCTCCGTTCACGGAACCAACGGCCTCTGGGGCGTAATCTCAGTCGGCCTGTTTGCTGACGGCACTTCGAACTACGGAGGCAGTTGGAATGGCGTCAGCGGCTCCGTTACCGGGTTGTTCTACGGTGGAGGCGCGAGCCAGTTGGTGGCGCAGTTCATCGGAGTAGGTACGCTGCTCGGCTTTGTGTTCGCTCTCTCCTACCTGGGGAACTGGGTCATCGACATCATCGTAGGTCAACGGTCGAGCGCTGCGGACGAACTCGAGGGCTTGGATATCCCAGAGATGGGTGCGCTTTGCTATCCCGAATTCGTGCTGAAACCCGATGCCTTCGGCAGCGGCAGCGTGAAAGCGGCTTAATGATGCTCGGAATGGGAACTTCCCAAGGAGACTCAATGTTGTGCTATGTCAACGCTGGACAGCCGGGATTGTCGGAACACGCCTTCGCGCAAATCAACGCGTTGCCGGTTCCAGGCGAAGCCAAGGACTCGTTCTGCGAAGGTTTGACTCATTTTCAAGCTGGCGATCCGGGAGGGGCGCTTGCCGCCTTCTCCCGGTGCGTCGAACTAGCTCCGAAATTCGTCGAAGGGCATGTCTTCGTGGGACTGGCTAATGCCCTAACCCACAACATCTACCCGGCCATCGATCACCTCGAGTTGGCCACGCAGCTTCAACCCGACAGTTTCGCGGCTCATTACACCCTGGCGCAGTTAAGCTTCAAGCTCCGCATTCCGGAGAAGGGTTATCAGGAGGCGAACGAGGCTCTGCGCTGCACCGGCAATTTGGAACAGCGTGCCATGCTGACCCAGTTGCTCCGCGAGGAGCGTGCACGCGAACGGAACGGTATCGCTCGTCCCTCATTCAACAAGAAGTTCAGTGCTCCCGTCCTCTGGATGACGGGTAGCGGTCTGGCCGCCGCTCTGGCGGTGTTATTCCTCCACATTAAGTAGGGGCCTCGGGTAGGATTGAGAGGGAGGAAACTATGCAAAGACTCATTGACGGCTTGACCCAGCAGCGTATTCCAGTAGCCTGCGCTGTTCTCGTGTGCCTGCTCCTCACGGTTTGGGGCCACGCGCCCGTGCTACCCGTAGTTGCCGGTTGTGTCATCGCCATCGGAATCGCCGTCCTCCGCGGCCAATCCAAGCCCACGCTTCCCGGAACGAAGTAGAGGCCAGAAGAACAGAGGGAAGAAGTTGAAAGGATGAAGCAGTGAACACGTCCCTCCAGATCCTCCTGTGCGTAGCCGTAGTGATCGTGGCGGCGAAGTTCGCCGGGAATCTGACGGCGCGGATTGGTTTGCCTCTCGTCTTGGGAGAGCTGCTGGCAGGCGTGGTGCTGGGTCCCACGGTCCTGAATGTCTGGGCTATACCTTGGCTTACGCAAGCGACCGGGCCGGACACACCTTCGGTCGCGACCATTTTCAAGATCCTGGCCGACCTCGGCGTTGTTGTGTTGATGTTCATAGCCGGCGTCGAAACGGACCTCACAATGATGCGGCGCACGGTAGCGCCAGCGTTCTGGGCGGCCGCCGGCGGAGTTATCTTACCGATGGCGGGCGGCTATTTCCTGTCGCGAAGCTACGGATTCACCGTGGCTGAGGCCATCTTCATCGGAACTATCCTAACGGCCACGAGTGTCACCATTACGGCGCAAGCCCTCATCAATCTGGGCCAGCTCAAGTCCAAGGTCGGCTCGACGATTCTCGGTGCGGCGGTGATCGACGATGTGCTGGGCCTGATCGTCTTGTCTGTCGTGATTGCTTTATCGCCGCTCATGGCGCACACCGGATTGACCTCTTGGAGCGGGCTTTCTATCACCTTGGGACGCATGGTGGTGTGCCTCGCTGCGATCGGCTTGTTAGGGCCAATTTTCGCGAATTGGGCTATGAAGTACGCCGCGCGCTTGCACGGAAACCACACCGAGGTCGCCGTGGCTCTGGCTGTGGCTCTCTTCCTCGCGTTCCTGGCGCAATGGGCAGGTGGCATGGCAGCGATCACAGGCTCCTACCTCGCAGGTCTCTTTATTGCCATGACTCCCGAGCGTGAGAAAGTTGTCGTGGATCTCCATCCTCTACTCAACTCGTTTTTCGGGCCGCTGTTCTTTGTCTCTGTTGGCATGCAGGTCAACGCTTGGAACTTGGGCGGACGTGTTACCTTCTTTGCCCTGATCCTGGCGATTGCGGTGTTTGGCAAGATCGTGGGATCGGGCCTCGGCGCCTATTGGACCGGTTTCACGCGGAGGGAATCGCTCGCTGTGGGTGTGGGGATGATTCCCCGTGGCGAAGTCGGACTCATTACGGCAAGCCTAGGCTTGGCTGCTGGGTTAGTGACCCGGCAAGTATATACGCAGGCTGTGGCGCTGGTGCTCCTCACGACCCTGATCACACCAGCCGTGCTGCGGTATGCCTTTCCCAAGGCAAGCCAGCCGGTGGACGAAGATGGGCTGACGAGCCTTTCCGTAGCGTAGGCATGCCCCGTGGCGACCGAGCCACAAAATCAGTCAGCCTCGACTAACTCAGCGGGCGGAGCAAAGGCTGCTGCCGCTGTTTGGTGTACTTCTGAGATCGTCCACGCGATGGCGCTATCGTCTAGGGGTTAGGAAGGAAGGTTCTCAATCGCATTCCGGGCCGCCAAGGTGCACAGGCACCCTTAACGCGCCATGCAAGGAGTCTTGGCGTTCCCGCTGAATCGTCCTGGGCCATTGCCAAAAAAATCGCGCTCCCGGCGAGCGGATCGACGATGGAGAAAAGCGCACTTACGGTGAGCAAGAAGAACTTTGACGGCATCGGCCACGAGGTTCTCCTACTGCTGCCTGCCTGCGCCGAGGGCTTTTTAGAGTTGGACGAGGCTTTTGTATTCGTCACCGCGGGCAGATGCGAGCGTCAGTTCAGCCGAATAGAGCGACCGTTGTCCATCCAAAAATTCAAGGTAGGCCGTAGTTCCTCCCGTGTAACGAAGCGTAGAGATGCGAACCGTTTCCTCCAGATCAGACACGGTGTTATGCTGGCGCACTCGCACCTGATGGAGCTTCTCGTAACCTATCAGAGCATCGGAAACGTCTCCGAACGCGCGTCGGATTGTTAGGGGCAACCAATGTCAGGGCAACCAAACTCCCGCGATTGTCCGAAAGCGGACCGACCGGGCGCTTCGGTCGAGGGAAGCTTTGGCTGCGTGACGGATTCCGTAGAGTCGTTATCGGGACTGGTCTATTCGCGATTGAACAATGTCGCTGGTATCCAGATTACTAATGATGCTAAACTGCACCGTTCCAACGGGCAGAACGGAAGAATGCAACCGCTATGGCCTCTCTTCAGGAATTTCGATGCGAAATCTGCGGTCTGGTTACCAGCAGCCCCAGTCACTGGTTTGTGATCCAGTGCAGCGCTTCCGAACTGACCGTGCTCAAATGGAATGTCATGGCGGCGAGCGCCCCGGGAGCGCGTCACTTCTGTGGGGAAGCCCACGCTGGGGTCTATATCAGCCGATGGTTGGATTCGGCGTGCTCGCCACCGAAACCGGACTTCACGAAGTAGGCACACCCCAACGCAGTTCAAGCCGCGCGAGCTGAACAGCCGTTATGCTTGGATCTTCGTAGTAAGACGGCCGCAAGTGCCCGCCAGTATTCGCTGCTGGAATTGAGTTCGGTGGTGCGTTCGGCCGGTTTCGCGGTGGACCAAATCGATGCCGAATTGGTCCCCAGGCCGTGTTGTGACGGCTGGTAGCGCGCGCACAGAAGTTGTTGCGAGAGGTTTGCCCTTGCCGCCTGAGTTGTTGGCCTTCGTTCGGCCTCCGCCAGCATCATCACCAGTCCTGAGGGCAGAGGCAAATACCGGTCGCCATCGTTGTTGGTCTGATCGTTCTCCAACCGGATCAAAGGGCGCCCGAGGTCGACCCGCCACCACTCGATCAGTCTCACCGCTGTGGCCACCGCAGTAGTCAGTAAAAGAAGGTCACGTAGGGACACAAGTGAGTCGGGTCGGATAAGCTCCTCAAACTTCAGCAGTTCCACAAGGCCCCTGCGAGCAGGTAGTTCTTTGTGCAATCGGATTATGGGTAGGACCGGCAGCTTGCCGTCTTCATGGGCGATCTTCAACGTGCGTCGCAAGCAGGCCAGCGACCGATTGGCCCCTGCCGTATCGGTGGTGATCTGGACTACCGACGGACCCGGATTGTCCCCGCCCTGTCCGAAGAACACATCGAGCCGGGGCAGACCCGGTATCGTCTCGTCTCCGCGCGCCCAAGGAGGGACGCGCGTTCGACACAACCAACTCTGCGGAAGGAGTGGAGAGACGCTTGCGTCGCGTGCGGATTGGGCCGTAAAATCGAAGTGCCCGGCAAGAAGCATGACCCGCGATACGAAGGGACGTTGCACGATCTGAGGCCTAGCGCGGCTCGGAACCTGCTCCTGGCGACCTGCCGGAAAGATTCGTCATGAAGATTGGCGGTTAGAAGCCAGAAGCGTTCTTTACCCCCAAGCCAAAGGGAAAAATTATGAAAAAAGCGGGGACGCAGCACCCGTAATTCATTAATGGCGCTATCGTCTAGGGGTTAGGACGGAAGATTCTCAATCTTCAAACACGGGTTCGATTCCCGTTAGCGCTACCAACCACTTGTTCCACTGGAATTCCCTCCAAGGCGAGAAAACATCTTGGTTTTTGCCGGCGATGTTGCCCGTGCACTCTCCGCTATGCCACCTATTGCTCGCTCAGCGTGACATTCCGAAATCCAAGCTCTGATGGGCGGCCCCGGTACGCGCCGTCGCCCCTGTAGCTTAGCTTACGGTCTAACGATCAGGTTGAAACTTGTCGAGTGGGTGAAAGCGGTAGTCGATCCCGTTACGGTCACAGTGGACGCCCCGGGAGGAGTGCCAGGAACAGTGTGCAGGCTACTACCGCCGCCACAACCGACGCTCATCAGCACGATCATCAGCGAGAAGGAGCCGAGGACGATACGTTTTTTGTAGTTCTTCCGGCGTCCACCGAGAATTACCAGGCCAACGAATCCCATGCTACCGAATCCTCGCCAGCCGGCGTAGAGCGCCTGTGGGTGTGCCAGGGCTGCCGTTGTGGATGCCGTGGTGGTGATCGTCATGACAACATCCGTTTGCGTTGAGCCCGCCGCCACCGTGTTGGGAGCAAACGTGCAGCTCGTTTTCGCAGGCATCTGAGAACAGGCGAAAGTTAACGCCGTGAGCGTCGATGGATTCGGTGTGACCAGGATGTGCTCGACAACCGACTGACCCGCGGTTACGGTGACCGAGGGCAGCGTTGGAACGATCGTAAAGTCGCCGCCGGGATCGACAGTGAACGATCGCGGGACACTCGTTGCGGGATTGTAGTCGGCATTCCCTGCCTGCGACGCGGTAATTGTGCAAGATCCGCCGCCGGTGAGGTGAACGGTAAAACTAGCAATGCTGCAGCTGCCACCAGCTGTGAAGTTCACGCCTAACGCGGAAGACGCTGTGGCCGTAACCGCGAAATCCGGCTGACCGAAAGTTTTCGTCGCCAGCGTGCCAAACGTTATCGTCTGGCTTGCCTTGGCGATAGTCAGTGAACCCGTGCCGGTGGCGTCGTTGTAGTTGGAATCGCTACTGGTGAAACTGGCGCTCACCACGTACGTCCCCGCGGAAGTTGGTGCTGAACCGCCGTCATAAGTCAAAGCAGAAGGGCCGCTGACGGTGACATTGCCGACGCCGCTCGCAGCGTCTGTGCACGCATGAGAACTGCCGTCAAAGACTACGCCAACGGGGCAAGTCACGGTTACGGTGGGCGTTGCTTTGGCGATCACTAACGAACCTGTGCCAGTCGCGTCGGTGTAGTTGCCGTCGCTGCTGGTGAAGCTTGCGCTCACGGCGTATGTCCCCGCGCTGGTTGGTGCGGCGGGATTGCTGTCGTAAGTGATAGCTGTAGCGCCGGTGACTGTCGCGTTGCCTACACCGGTTGTCGCTACGGTGCACGCGTGAGGGCTAACATCAAAACCGGCAGGCGAGCAGGAAAGCGTCACAACGGGCAATGCTTTATTGATCGTTAGCGATTGTGGAACACTGAGGGCAGGGTTGTAGTCGCTGTCGCCCGCCTGCGATGCGGTAATTGTGCAGGAGCCCGCGCCGCTTAAGTGGACGGTGGAACCTGCTACGCTGCAAGTACCGCTGGCGGCAAAGCTAATCGCCAAACTAGATGAGGCCGTAGCGCTAACAGCGAAGTCCGCGGCACCGAAGATTTTCGCGGCCAGTGCACCAAACGTAATGGTCTGGCTGCCCTTGGCAATTAAGAATGATTGTGGCACGTCGGCGGCACCGTTGTAGTTGGCGTCACCAGTCTGTGAAGCGGTGATGGTGCACGAGCCCGCACTGGTGAGGTGAACGGTAGAACCAGCGACACTGCAATTGCCACTGCCCGCGAAACTCACGCCCAAGTTGGAAGAGGCGGTTGCGCTGATCGCGAAGTCCGGGGCGCCCCATGTCTTCGCAGCGAGCGCACCGAAGGTGATGGTCTGGCTGCCCTTGGTAATCGAAAACGATTGCGGAACATCCGGAGCAGCGTTGTAGTCGACGTCACCTGTTTGTGAAGCGGTGACCGTACAGGAGCCCGCGCCGGTAAGGTGAACGGTTGAACCAGCAACGGTGCAATTGCCGCTAGCCGCGAAGGTCGCAGCCAAGCTGGAAGAGGCCGTCGCGCTGACCGTGAAGTCCGGGGCACCGAACGCTTTCGTCGCCAATCCCCCGAAGGTGATGGTCTGGCTGGCCTTCGCAATCGAGAACACTTGAGGGACATCTGAAGCGGGGTTGTAGTTGCTGTCGCCAATTTGCGAAGCAGTGATCGTGCACGAGCCTGCGCCAACGAGGTGAACGACAGAACCAGCGATGCTGCAACTGCCGCTGGCGGCGAAGCTAACCGCCAGGCTCGACGAGGCCGTGGCGCTGACCGCGAAATCCGGGTCGCCAAAGTTTTTGCCCGCGAGCGCACCGAACGTTACCGTCTGGCTGGCCTTGGCAATCGAGAAGGATCGTGGGACGTCTGGGGCGGCGGTGTAGTTGCTATCACCGGCTTGCGAAGCGGTGATCGTGCAGGAACCTGCGCCAACGATGTGAACGTTGAGGCCAGCGATGCTGCAATTGCCGGTAGCGGCAAAGCTCACGGTCAGGCTGGACGAGGTTGTGGCGCTTACTGCGAAATCCGGGTCGCCAAAGTTTTTGCTCGCGAGCGCACCGAAAGTTACAGTCTGGCTGGCCTTGGCAATCAAGAACGATTGTGGAACGTCAGGGGCCGCGGTGTAGTTCGTATCCCCCGCTTGCGAAGCAGTGATCGTGCACGAGCCTGCGCCAATGATGTGAACGGTAAGGGCAGCGATGCTGCAGCTGCCGCTGGCGGCGAAGGTCACGGACAGGCTTGACGAGGCTGTGCCGCTGACCGCGAAGTCCGAATCCCCAAAATTCTTGCCCGACAATGCCTCGAAGGCGATTGTTTGGTTGCTCTTGGCAATTGAGAACGATTGTGGAACATCCGGGGCAGGATTGTAGTTGGTGTCCCCGGTTTGCGAAGTAGTGATCGTGCAGGAGCCCGCGCCGCTAAGGTGGACGGTGGAACCAGCGATGCTGCAATTGCCACTGGCCGCGAAGCTTACAGCCAGGCTCGACGAGGCCGTTGCGCTGACTGCGAAGTCCGCGTCTCCGAAGTTCTTGCCCGCCAGTACTCCGAAGGTAATGGTCTGGCTACCCTTGATAATTGTGAACGATTGAGGAACGTCGGTCGCGGAGTTGTAGTTGTTATCGCCTTCTTGCGAAGCAGTGATCGTGCAGGAGCCCGCGCCGGTGAGGTGAACGGTGGAACCGGCGACCGTACAATTGCCGCTGGCAGCGAAGTTCACGGCCAAGCTGGATGAAGAAGTGGCGCTGACCGCGAAGTCGGCGTCCCCAAAGATCTTGCCTGACGATGCTCCAAATGTGATTGTCTGATTGCCCTTTGCAATCGAGAACAATTGAGGAACGTCCGGGGCCGCGTTGTAGTTACTATCACCAGCTTGCGAAGCGGTGAGGGTGCAGGAGCCAGCGCCGGTAAGGTGGACATTGAGACCGGCGGCGCTGCAATTGCCGCTAGCGGCAAGGCTTACCGCCAAGCTGGACGAAGCAGTCGCAATAACCGGGAAATCCGAATCCCCAAAGTTCTTGCTCGACAATGCCCCGAAAGCGATCGTTTGGCTGCTCTTGGCGATTGAGAACGATTGTGGAACATCTGGGGCGGCGTTGTAGTTGGTATCCCCAGCTTGCGATGCCGTGATCGTGCAGGATCCCCCACCGGTAAGGTGGACGGTGGAGCCATCAAGACTGCAGTTGCCGCTGGCCGCGAAGCTCACCTCCAAGGTAGAAGATGCAGTTGCGTTCACCGTGAAGTCGGGGTCTCCAAAAGTCTTGGCCGACAGTGTGCCGAACGCAATCGTCTGGCCTCCTTTGCCGACCGTAAACGATTGTGGGACGTCTGCGGCGGCGTTGTGATTGCTGTCCCCAGCTTGCGAAGCAGTGATAGTGCAAGAACCCGCACCGGTAAGGTGCACGGTAGAGTCGGTAATGCTGCAATTACCGCTGGCGGCGAAACTTACTTCTAAGCTCGAAGAAGCGCTTGCAGCGACAGTGAAATCGGCGTCGCCAAAATTCTGGCCCGCCAGCGCGTCGAACGTAATCGTCTGATCCGCTTTCGACACTGTTAGCGCGGCCGTGCCGCTGCTGGTCATGTACGAGCTGTCGCCCGCAAAGTTCGCTGTAACCCCATTGGGGTAGTTGCCAGCATTGATTCCCTCGAGGGCTGCGTTCAGAACCGTCGCGATGCCGGATTCGTCGGTCGTACCGCTGCCGACGCTGTTTCCATTGACCGTGAAGCTTACCGTCTCCCCGCTCACGCCCGTTCCGCCAGCCGTTAAGGTGGCCGAAAGGTTTGCGGTTCCACCGAACGTCCCACTTCCCGCACCCACCGCGAGCGCGGTAATGAGTCTGTTGCCAAAGCATATGGACACGTCATGCAGACTTGCGGTAACGGTGCTGTCGCTGGTAGTGAACGAGGCTTCGTATTCCAGATAACGATTGCCGTTGAACTCAGCCAGTGATCCCCCGTTCGTAAAGAAAGTGGAAGGCGTGCCGTCCGGTCCCACGAAGTTGAAGGGCCCGGAGATGGAGTTGCTGGCAGCCGCTTGGAATTGAACGGTAGTGCTTGCCGGGGTATCGACCGTCCATGAGATGGTGCCCCAGCCAGAGGATGAGTTGGCATCCGGATTGGCGTCTTTTGTGGAGGAGACAAACGTGCCGGAAGGTGCGAAACCGGCATTCACGTAAACCTTAAAGCCGGCGTCGGTCGATTGGCCGCTGGTCAGCGGGATTGACCAGACCGTACCACTGGTGGCACCCGAGACCCGAGTGCCGCCTGCATAAACGTTGGTGCTGCTCCGAGTAAGGGCGTAGGTCCCCGGTGATGGGTTTGCATTGGGCCGTATCAACAGCGCGTACTGTGTTCCCGCGGTCAGCGTAGGTGAACTACTAAAGTTTGCAATGAAATAGGATGCGACTCCGCCGTTGCCGAAACCTGTGATCGTCACTGAGGCGATGTCTGCGCCTGTAGGCAGGCCGGCGCTCGTCGCCCTGAGCGAGAGTGTGAGGCTGGGAGTTGTACCGGTGCAACCGCTGCAAAATAGGTTGAGGTCGACACGGGTCATCTGGCCGGTGACCGCCGGAGTGAATATCTGCCCACCCCAAGTCGTGATAGTGATTCCGACACCACTTGTGCTGAGGGTGGTGTTCTGCTGATCAATGGAATCGGCATTCAACAACGTGACATCGCCGGGACTGCTGGTGAGGTCGCAGTTGGTGATCGCGCCAGCTTGGAAGTCCGCCTGCGTAGTGTCTACCAAGCACCCGCTGGTCGATGCAAGACTGAGAGAGAAATTCTGCGTAGTGGTGCCCCCGTCGGTCACCACAGTCGAGGCAACCGTGACCGAGACATAGCCCGGATCGCTGGCAGTAATGCTGGGA
>Ga0137418_10002558_pt1 | contig 16650 bp, 17 predicted proteins | sample CZODoug3_1_2_16f_FD_122242 | JGI IMG/M metagenome (GOLD analysis project Ga0137418, IMG submission 122242) | Vadose zone soil fungal communities from Angelo Coast Range Reserve, California, USA - CZODoug3_1_2_16fungal (Hybrid Assembly) | ecosystem: Environmental > Terrestrial > Soil > Vadose... | reverse complement strand
TTTTCCGCTTCTGCCTCAACCAATGTGTCCGCGATCGGCGCGTCGGCGCTGTTCATGCGCTGTTTGGTCTCGGCCACCCTATCGTTAGCTTCGGCCAGTGTGCGCTCGCTTACTTCAACATCATTTTTGGAAACCAGCCCCTGTGCGAATAGTTCTTTTGTTTGACTCAAACGCGTTTCGGCTTTGGCTACGTTCTTTTCGTAACTGGCCAGCAGCTTTTCCAAACTAGCCTTGTAATCGTTTGTTGCCTTGATGAATTCCGCTCGCAATCTTGTAAGTTCATTGACTGGCTTGGCGGGCGCCGCCTTCGCTTTTGGGGCCTTCTTTTTCTGTGCTGCCACCGGCAGCGCGCCAACCATGAACAAAGCGATAACCATCAGCGCCCAATGCGCTGCACGAATCATGAACTTTGGGGGCTCATTGTCGCCGCAGTCAATTGATACGTCCATGATGCTAAGAGTTGTTCTCCAGCTCGGAATTGATTTCTCCGCCGATCAGAATTGCCAGCCCGGTGAAGTAGAACCATAACATCAGGATGATCAGCGCGCCGAGCGAGCCGTAAGTAACGCTGTAGGAGTTAAAAAAGTGCAGGTAGACCCGGAATCCAAACGAGACGAGCAGCCAAAGCGCCACAGCGGTCACCGTTCCCATACCCCACCAATTCCGTTCGCGCCTGCCGTCGGGCGCGAAGTAGTAAATAAGATCAAACGTCAACAAGATAAAAAAGAGCGCGATGGGAAACTGTAAGATCTTCCAAACGATAGTAAAAGCATTGCTGAAACCGAAGTGGTTGGCGAGTGCTTCACCAAGATGTCCGCCATATAAGACGATGGCCAGGGCTGCGACAATCATGATCGAAAGCGTGACGGTCAAAAAGATCGACACCAGTCTCACCTTCCACCAGGGCCGTCGTTCCTTCACGCCGTAAGCGACGTTCAGAGTGTCGCTGATTGCGCCCATTCCGTTTGATGCTGCCCACAGTGCCGCCAGTAAACCCACAGACAGCTTGCCGCCGCCCGCCGATTGGCTGATCTCGTCCAGCGTGGTATGGACCAGCGTGACGGCCGAATAAGGCATAACCGTCGCAAGGTAGGTGAGCAATTTGTTGCGGAGATCGGAACCCGCCTGGGCGAAATAACCAAGCAAAGTCATCAGAAACAGCAAGAGCGGAAAAAGTGCGAGCAGGAAATAGTAAGAGAGCTGTGCGGCGCGTCCAAAGATGTCGTGCTCACTTATGCGTGTCCATAGGCGAGTGCTGAATTTTTTCAAATCCACAACGAGCCATCCCCCGGATGAAGCTTGTCACCTGAAGTTGAGGCATGGATTCTAGCACGCAGCCCGTGCCCACAATCGAGCGGAATACAGAGGGATTTAAGTTGGAGGAAGGCCGTAAACTTTTGAATTATTGCTCGCCAGCCGAGCCAGCTATTTGACCATCGTACCGGTGCGGTTCCAGCGCGTGTTATTGAAAAAGTCCAGAATGAAATTGCCACTTGAGGGCGCGCTCTCGTCGTAGGACCAATAGACAAACATCGCTCTGCCGATAACAAGTTCGCGCGGCACAAAACCCCAATAGCGACTGTCTTCGCTGTTGTTGCGATTGTCTCCCATCACGAAATACTTGCCCGCCGGTATAACGATTTCCTTCCCATCACCTTCCAGTCTGAAAATAGGATAATTCTCTTCGGTGAAATCAGGATTGTAATAAACGTCATAAGGCTCGCCGGGCTTGCGCGGCGATGCGTTCTTCAGGTTGAGCGGCGCTTTGTCGTTGTTATCAACTGCTTCGATTTGATGTTCGGGCAGCAGCTTGCCGTTGATGATCAGATTTCTGCCTTCCATACGGATGCGATCTCCGGGAAGACCAATGACTCTCTTTACGTAGTTGGTTGTGATCGGTTTGTTGTCAGGTCGATCGTCGCGGCTGGGATCATAACGATTGCCCGGATATTTGAAAACGATGATGTCTCCACGCCGTATCTCGCGTTGCGGCAGAAACGGCAGGGACTTTCCGGGCGCAAAGATAAATTTGTTCACCAGCAGATGATCGCCAATTGTGATCGTGTTCTGCATTGAGCCGGTCGGCACTTTCACTGCTTGCACAATGAAGGTCATACCGAACAGCGCCATAATCACGGTCACTACCGCTGATTCGAAATATTCGCGCCAGACGGATTTTGGCGGACCTTTAGGCTTGGTTTCTACGGGTGGTTGGCCGTGACCGTTGCGTTGGAAAATTTTTGAAAAAGAAAACGGCGCTGCTTCCGTTTTCGTTTCGACGCCGCTCTCTTTGCTGCGACCGCTGGAAGGGTTACTGCTCATTTACAAAATTATCCTAGATACGTTGTCTGCGATGGTCAAGTGTGATTGCCTGGTTCTAAAGACCAACCACAGGGTTTGTGCTTTTTTGAGAAGACACGGGCGCACCTTGACCTGTAAAGGTTAAGAGCCGCTCGCTACCGCTCGCGTTCTGCAACAGGTTAAGCGTCGCCGGCAAGGCTTTCCATGGCGGCCAATGCTTGCTTAGCCGCAGCCGTTTCGGCTGCTTTAATTGAGCGACCTTCGGCGCGAACATTGCCACCATCCCAACTCACTTCAACATGAAACGTGCGTTTATGCGGCGGCCCCAGCGCTTCTACCACTGAATAGCGCGGCGCAGCTCGTCGCTCGGCTTGGAGCTTTTCCTGTAACAACGTTTTATAGTCGGCTTGTGCCGCGGTTTTAGGTGTCACCACTCGCAGCTCCTCACCAATTACTTGCTGCACGAAATCGGTGGCGGCAGACAATCCGCCATCGAGAAAGATTGCACCAGTCAGGGCTTCGAGGACGTCAGCAAGTAAAGCATCCTTCCGGCGCCCGCCACTCTTTTCTTCACCGCGGCCAAACTTCAAAAAGTCTCCGAGTTGCATACGCGCTGAGGCTGCGGCCAACGTCGGCGCGCTCACCAGGCGGTGCTTCATTCGAGACAATTCGCCTTCTGTGACTTCCGGATAAGCCTTACACAAATAATCAGCGACTATCAGTCCCAGTACCGAATCTCCCAGGAACTCCAACGATTCATTGTGGAGCCGCCGTGCCTCATCTTCAGCACCCGGAGCTACTTGTTCGTGGGCCCAGGATCGATGGGTGACCGCTCGTTCGAGCAAGGCACGGTTCTGAAACCGGTAAGACAGAATAGTTTCCAATAGATCCAAATCGGGTGGCGTCTGTGGTTGCTTATCGGTAGGTCTCGCCATAACAAAAGCCGGAAGCCTCGTCGACAGTCAGACAAGCTCCCGGCATCTTCGGAAAGTAAGCTGTTGAATGATTTCAGTGACGTCTGTGATTGTTGCGCGGCTTCGGCTTGCTGGGCGTCTTGGTTGACGTCGTAGTTGTAGCCGCAGGTGTCGTCGTTGTTTTCGTCGTCGGTGGTGTTACAGGCGGAACCGCAGAACCCGCTGGTTTAGTTCCCGCTGGCAAGACCGCCGCGCCACTCGAAGTGTTAGCGCCAGCCGCGCCGGAGTTTCCAGAAGTCGGAGTTGTCGCAGCCGGAGTCGTTGCGGGCAACGTCGTGATTGGAGTCGGCAACGGCGGCAGCGGCTTCGACAGCACGCTGGCAATCATTTCGTTCAAACCAGTGTCCGATTGGTTGTGCCGATACTTGTACCAGGTGCTCGCCGCATCTAGCCAATCTTTCTTTTGCGCTTGATACTTCGCGTCGGTACCGGCCAGGGCCACGGCGCGCGCATAGGCATCAATCATCCGATCGACAACCTGGTTAACATTCTCAAGTGCCAGCTTGCTCTCGGGCGTCTCGTCTTTGCCCGCAAATCTGGTTTTGTAATCCGCCGACAAAGTGGCGTACGGACCGCTCTCGTAAGAGGCGCCGATGTAGTAATAGTTCCACGGATCTTTCTTGAGGTCAGTTTCCAGTTGCACTGACTTGATCAAGGCCTTGAGTGCGTCATTAGGATTTGTTTTAACCGCGAAGCGCCCGACAACATTGTAAAGGTACGCAAGCGTTTCTTCTTTGGACTTAAATGGCTGCCAGCTTTCCGGCGCTTTGTTGGCTTCGATAAGCTGAATCGCTTTCTTCGAATACATCACGGCATCGGAATTGAGACTTTCATTTTTCAAGGCTACGGCGCCAAGGTAACTGCCCCAGCCCATGTCGATCAGCACCCTGAGGTTCTCTGGTTCTTCGGCCAGGATTTCTTTGCCCAGCGCCAGGGCTTCCGTGTACTTCTTGTCGTTATAAAGCAGTGGCTGGAATCGCCCCCGGCGAGCTTCTTTATCATAGGCTGCGATCCACTTCTTCAAGTAAGTGGGAATGGGACCATCTTCCTGCGGACAAGCGGCCAAATATTTTTTGCCGGCTTCAGCAGCCTTCGCCGGATCAGTGGTACGAAACTTTGTGAAGTCGGCGTACCAGGCGCCTTTGTTTTCATCGGTGCACTGCCCCTGCGCGGCGGCTGCGGGCGCGGGCGTTTGTGCGTTGGCTTGAGTATTGTTTGTAAATATTGTTGCCGCCATCACTGCCAGGCTCGCGTAAATGGCAAGTAGGCTAATAATCTTTTTCATCAGTCGTCAGAACCTCCCAAGATCTCTTATCTGTCTACCCTGGCAGAGACAATTCGCATGCCGCATCGGGCAACACTAAGATGCATGCTTCGAAAAACCAGTTGCCGATCCGCGGTGTTTGTCAGAGAGAACCACGCTGTCGTGGATCAATAGAGTCTAAAAAACAACGTCCGCAATATTCCTGCAACTGCCGCAGACCTGTCAAGGCGGCAGGTGCATCGAAAAACATTCAGCAAATGTCTTGTAAAAGACCACTGCGCCGGCGATCCCCTTAAAAGACCTACCGGCGCAGTTTATATCCGATGAGTTTTGGATGCCCTGGACTCAGTGTCGCGGCGCCTGAGTTCTTCGCAGCCGATCGTCAGGTTGAGACGTAACTTTGACTCCGTCCTTTGTAGTTGGAGATTTCGAAGTTGCCGCATTTGAGGTTTGACCGTTACGAGATGGTATTGACATTAGTACGGCTTTCACGTTCTCGCGCGGCGCCGGTCCATTCACCAGCGGCACACGAGTCGGGGAAGGCGCGACAGCAGCGTTGGCATTGGTTGAAGTCTGCGTGTTGTCGTCGCTATTGGTCTGGGCAGTAACCGCAGCGTCTTCTGCTGCTTCGTTCTCTTCGTCATCTGGAGTAGAAGCGATCTGCAGATGTGTGGGCGTACCAAACCGGCGACTGAGATCGCGATAAATTTGGCCGGCCACGGCCGCAGGTAAATGCCGATGGGCGTCCGTGCCGCGCGTGATGACGACAACAGCCAACTTAGGATTCGCCAGCGGAGCGTAGGAAGTAAACAAACCTACCCAGCTTCCCTCACCACCATTGCAGGTGCCAGTCTTGCCGGCAACAGTCTGCGTCGGGTCGTAAGCACGACGTCCAGAGCCGTAATTAACTGCGCCTACCATTCCCGGGATCATGCGTTGAAAAACGGCGCTGTCAATGTTCAGCTTGCGCCGGATTTTTCCTTTGAAGCGCGCCGCTTCCTGTGCGTTGCGTGGAATTTGCGGCTCATAGAGTTTGCCTCCATTTGCCATCGCGGAAACCAGACCGCCAAGTTGCAGCGGCGTAACTTCAAATCCATCCGCATATGAAAACATGCGACGCACAGTGAAACCCGGTTTCATTTCAGGCAAGCGGCCCGGATATTCGAAAGGCACGTTAAAACCAGTCTTCTCGCCCAGGCCTAACTCACGCGCGTAATGGACCATCTTGTCAAAACCAAGACTGCTGCCGACGTGTTCAAAATATGAGTTATCTGAATGCGCCAGGGCAGAAGTGAGATCCATGCGCGGTCGATCAGAAGTCAACGCCGACTCTGAAGGCGGAATGATGTTTTCCGAGAGACCGGCCAAACCGGTCACCAATTTTATCGTCGAGCAGGGCTTGAAACCGCGACGCAGGGCCCACTCCTGATTAACTATCGAATAAACCTTGCCATTCATCGGATCCATGACCACGACTGTACCGGCGTGATTTCCCAGCGCGTTGACTGCTGCCCGGCGCACTTCAGGATCTTCGCCTGCAGTATTGTCGCGGGCAATCATCACCTGCACTTCGTTGCGTAAAGCCTCATCGATCGCCCGCTGCCGGGCGATTGCCGCCAGTCGGGCTGCTTCCGCGCGCCGTCGTGCTTCGAGGATTTCCCGTCGGCGTTGGGCTTCAATGCGGCGCAATTCTGCGGCGCGTTCACGCCTGCTCAGCGGCCGGTGCAGTCTTCGTTCGAGGGCTTTGACTAATGACGCTTGTTCGCGGGCGGCCTCGCGACGAAGTTCGCGTCTTGATAGTCTTACTTTTGTCCCACGTCTGGAACCGCGTCTCGAATCTCGAGCTGACAAGCGCTCTTCACGCCTCGCTGCGCGGCGCTCCCTGGGCGACAGCTTTCTGCCTCGCTCGTTCCTGCCTCTTTCGACGCGCGCAACTTTGCGACGTGGAGCATCGGCGTGGCGTTTCTTAGCAAGAACTGAGGATTGGAATGGGAGAACGAGGAGAACGAAAAATATGAGTACGATATTAAAGGTTCGGGGGTGTCGGTTTATCAACGTCATCGAGGGTAGTGCACCTTTCCTGGGATATTTTTGTTTGCTCACTTTGAATGAGCTCGCCGAAAACTCGCGCCGCCTGCTATATGCCTAAGACAAAGCTGAAATCTTGAACCTGAACACGAAACGCGTCTGCTGAGTCTTAAGAGTTTCCAAAAGCTCTCCTAAACTTCCGTTTCCAAATGGACCTTCGGCCCTTTTACGTTGAGGCGGGAGAATTCCCTAATTGGCGGTCCCTTGGGGACATTGATTCGAGACCGGGCCAAATATACCATCGCGGTACCGGGGCGGCAATACAAAAGTAAGCTTTTGTACACAACTCGTCATATTGAAATGTAATTTTGGCCCCGTGTAGCCGTTCGCGACAGTTCGTTACAACGTATAAACTACTAAATCCGTCAAAACCTTATGATGACACCCCAGATCTTAAACAGTTTTCGGGCGCGACTGATTCTTTTGCTGGTCGTCTTGCTGGGGCTAACGCTTGGTGTCCAGTACTACGTCAACGTCCGTTCGGTGCGGCGTAACGCCCACATGCTGGTCGAACAAGAACAGGCAATTATGGCGGGCGTCGCGCTCGGAGTTAACAGCCTTTCCAGCCCTGAGTATCTTGAGAAGATGCAGAAAGAAGCAAAGCAACCACTGCTCGACCAGCAGGCCGGGCGCGTCAAGAATGTAATGGTTGTTGATACAGACGGCAACGTCCAGGACAGTCTGAACGGCGACTTTGCTCCCACTACTAATCCCGACGGCTCAACCCATTATGTGCGAGTGAAAGATGTTACCTTGCCGCCGCTAAACAGCGCAGTTGAACTCGCCGAGAACACACCTTTACCTGAAGGGATGAACGTGGCCACGCAACTGATCGCCGGCGATCCGGGCGCCTTTTATTTTCCGGTGGAGACTACGAAGGGCCGCTGGTACATCATCGTCGTGCTTGGATCGGCAAACACGCTCACTAACATTCTCGAGCGGCAGGCCTCCCGCTCGGCTTTCTACACGCTCATGCTGTTGCTGGCGACCACGCTCGTCACCGGCCTGTTTGTGTGGAGGTTCACGCGGCCCATCAAAGACTTGTCAATGGCAGCGCAACGCGTTGCCGGCGGCAACTTTGACGCGCGCGTTCCGGCTGTGCGCAACGACGAGATGGGAGCACTCGCGGCCGCATTCAACGACATGACCGCCAGACTCGGTCGCGCGCGCGAGCTTGAGTTGCAGCTTCACCAGGTTGAAAAGGCCGCCGTCGTGGGCAGGCTTGCCGCAGCCATCGCCCACGAGATTCGCAACCCGCTGAACTATATTAATCTCACGCTGGACCATCTGCGTTCATCGTTCGCGCCCGACGATCCAGGAAAGCGAGAAACGTTCGAACGACTGGCCCTGCAACTAAAGTCTGAAGTCGGCCGGATCAATCGCCACATCACAGATTTTCTCAAGTATTCGCGGCCTTCGACACTCGAGCTGCAATCGCTTGATCTGCGGTCTGAAGCCGAGGACGCGTTGCGAGTGATTTCAGCTCACGCAGCGGAGAATGGCATTGAGGCAAGCGTGATTCAGCACGGCGATGTGCCGCACGTCGTCGCCGACAAGGATTCTTTACACTCGGTTTTTACTAATCTGCTAATTAATAGTGTCGAAGCAATCGACAGCCATGGCGGGAAGGTTGAGATTGCCCTGACGGCGGAACCGCCAAATCGTGCACGTATCGAGGTTACCGACACAGGAAAAGGCATTGCCCCGGAAGACATCGCCAAAATATTTGAGCCCTACTATTCGACGAAAGACACGGGTACGGGCCTCGGCCTTGCTATTGTCAAAAAAGCAATCGATGATCATGGCGGTTCAATCACTGTAAGTTCGAAACTGGATAGCGGCACGACGTTTACAATTATTCTGCCGGCAAAAGCAGGCGACTGAGGAGGGACGGAAAAGGCGGAAGGGTGAAGGATGAAGGCGGAAGGCTGTTCATCCTTCATCATTCATCCTTCATCCTTTAGATACTATGGCGCGCAAAACGATACTAGTAGTTGACGACGAAAAATCGCAACGCGAAATACTCGAGATGATCCTGTCGGGCGAGGGATATGACGTTACCACCGCTTCTTCAGGCGAGGCAGCAATCAAGTTTGCCAAAGAAAAGCGATTTGATCTGGCGCTAACGGATCTGAAGATGACAGGGATGGACGGCATCGAGTTGTTGCAGCATTTGCTGGCGCTCGACTCCTCGATAATCGTGATTCTCTTAACGGCGCATGGTTCTATCGACTCCGCAAAGGAGGCGTTACGACGCGGCGCTTTCGATTATCTGGAAAAGCCCTACGACAAGACTGCACTACTGGAAACGATCAACCGGGCGCTACAGCGGCTGGATGCGCTCGACACCGAAATTGTTTCGGCGTCGCCCAAGATGGAGTCCGTTAAGCGCATGATCCTGAAAGTGGCGCGCTCGAATTCAACGGTTCTGATTCGCGGGGAATCGGGCACGGGTAAAGAGTTGATTGCGCGCGCGATTCACAACCAGTCGCCCCGCGCGCAGGAAATGTTTCAAGCGGTCAACTGCGCTGCGATTAACGAAAACCTGCTCGAATCAGAGTTGTTCGGCCACGAGAAAGGTTCGTTCACCGGCGCGCATGCCGAGAAAAAAGGACTGTTCGAAATAGCAGATCGAGGCACGCTGTTTCTGGACGAGATTGCGGAGCTCGACGTCGCCATGCAGGCAAAACTGTTGCGGGCTTTGCAGGAACGAAAAATTAGACGCGTCGGTGGCACGCATGAAATCAGTGTTGACGTGCGGGTAATTGCCGCCACCAATCGCGACTTGCGGGCGATGGTTGCTGATGGCAGATTCCGCGACGACCTTTATTACCGCATAAATGTTTTGTCGGTTGATGTGCCGCCGCTTCACGAACGTCGCGAAGATATTCCGGTGCTCATCGATTACTTTGTTAAGAAGCACACGCGCAACACGTCACGATTGGTGCGTGGGCTGACTCCCGAAACGCGTAAGCTAATGATCGATTACAGCTGGCCCGGTAATGTGCGCCAACTCGAATCGGCAATCGAACGCGCGATTCTGCTCTGCGAGGGCGATCAAATTACCGTCGACGATCTACCACTCGAAGTACGACAAGAGTCCCGGCCGATTGCTGAAGGTGCATTCAAACTGCCGCCTGAAGGAATCAGTTTCGAGGACGTCGAACGCGATCTAATCATGCAGGCGATGGAGCAGACGGACTACAACATAACCAAGTCAGCCAAGCTTCTCGGTCTGACCTTCCGCACCTTGCAGTATCGTTTGGAAAAGTTTGGCATCAAGCGTCCCGAAGCAAAGAAAGAGGCTGCTAGCTAAAGGTGGGAGCGGTCAAGTAGTTTAGCGTCCAACCTTTAGGTTGCTCTTCCGTAACTCGCAAGCTGAAGCTTGTACTCAGAACTGCTTGAGCTTTAGGTGCGTATTTCAATGTCGGAGACAGACAATGAATTCTTCCGCTCGCATTTGTATTGGTTGCCTTCTGTTTTTGTTTATTGTTTCGGCATGCTCGAAACCGACCGAGAATTCCGTCAATCAGCAGGCGAGTAGTAATACTAAATCTCCAGTCCCTCAAAGGATTACCTCTGAATCCGTGGTGAAAGTATCAGCAGAGCCCGTCGCCATCGCTATAGGCAAGTCAGCCGATGCAGTTGTACGACTAACAATCCAGAGCGGCTACCACGTCAACGCCAATCCGCCGACGTATCCTTATTTGAAGCCCACGCAATTGGACGTTACTCCGAGCGATGGGTTTTCTACGATGTTTGTTACTTACCCTTCGCCGCTCACAAAACAATTTGCATTCGCTGATAAGCCACTGGCCGTCTATGAAGGCGAGATTGAAATAAAGGCCACGATTAAGGCAGAGACAGCAGCCCGCAAGGGCGAGCATTCAATTGCAGCGCAACTGCGCGTGCAAGCCTGCGACGATCAAGTGTGCTATCCGCCGGGCCAGATTGAGCTGCGAATTCCAGTAACGGTGAAATGAAGCCGGGTGACGGATGAAAACTTTTTGGATGATTGTCGCTGGTATTTGCATTGCAGTAGCTGCTTTTTACATGCTGCGCGGAGATTTCAACACTGCCTTTGTCGTCGCCGCACTTGGCATGATTTTCTGGTTTCTTAACTACCGCGCACAAATGAAAGAAGTGATCGCGAGGGCTGATTTGGAAGAAAGCAAGGGGGAAGATTCAAATGAAAACTAACTTCAATCGCTGTTACCAAGCGCCGTTTGCCGCAATAGTAGTGTTTGTGATTGCGTCCGCCTCTATGGTTGCGCAGTCGTCAGAAGAATCCGCAGTACGCGCCGTCGTCCAGCAAGTTTTTTCGCAGTTGCAATCTCACGATTACAGTTCTGTCTACAATTCCCTGCCCTCGTCCACGCGGACCCGCATGTCAAAATCGCGATTTATAAGCGCGCTCCAGCGAGCGCAGGATCGTTACGTGCTCGATCGAATTGGAATTGGGAAGGTTCGCGTGGCCGGCGATCTCGCGGTGGTCGATACTGAACTTTTTGGCCGCATTAGTCAGCCGTTTCCAGCCGAAGGCAAGATCGTGGTGCAACAGTACCTGGTGCGTGAAGATGGTAAATGGCACGTTGCAACCGGCGACAACGGAACTATTCAACGATTTCTCAAAAGCAATCCCAGCTTCGCTCGCAAATTTCCCATTCGCCGGCCGCGCATCTACGTGAAGCAGAATGATAGGTGGGTGGAATTCAAGGGTGTAAGGTTTTAAAAGTTAGGGGTGCTGGGCGGCACTTAGTTTGTATGTCCTGGTATCGAACCTAAACCCCACGCTCTATCTTCCCGCGCCTTGCGCCATTCCCCCTAAGGTCAAGTCGTCAAACGAAAGCTGGGCATCGTCGACTGGCTCGTCATATTCGCCGTGCCGGATTCGTGAGCGCGGAACTTCCAGGGCCTCGCGCACCGCATCCAGGTGGAAACGAATGATATGCGGCGTCACGCGCACCGAGGGAATGCGGCGCTTGCGGGCCAGGCGCCGGACAGTTGACTCACTAACCTGCAATATTTTGGCAAGCTGACGAGCCGTCAGAAACTCTTCACGTTCTTCCATGACGCAATTGCGGTAATCCTATAGCAACTTCAAATCCTTAACCAAATATAAAACAGATGGTGAATGGTAAATGTTAAATGGAAAAAGCACACCACTTGCCCCGAGGGGTAGCAATTACTCGTCGCCATTTACCATTTACCATTTACGATTTACTTATTTCGGCTTGAGCGTCAACGCAACGCGATACACAGCAGCGCCCTCAACCTCAACATCTTTGCTGACTGCGTCGGAATCCTTTGCTGTGGCCGTGACACGATACTTCGCAGCGTTCGGGGTTAGACGGAACACAAATGAGCCGATCTCGTTGGTAACTCGGCCATCGATTTTCTTTACATTGCCGTCGGCTTCAATTCTCGCGAGTTCAACGCGCACGTTGGGAGCGCTGCGGCCGGTAGGATCAAAAACGCTACCACGAATGAAGGCGATCGAGCCTTCATCGATGGTTAGTATCAGGCGGTCGCCCAACGAACGCGTCTTGCCTGCTTTGACTTCAATGTTTTCGATGCTGCCTACACTTAAGCCTGGTTTGCGAAGTGTGACTCCATACAGACCGGGCTTGAGCCGATTGACCGCAAACTCTCCGCCCTTGTCAGTGACCACGCGCCCGACTTCGCGCTCTCCCTGTCTGACAACAACAGTAACTCCCGCCGGCGTTCCTACTTCAACACGAACTTTTCCTTTGAATCCGCCGGTTGACTTGTCCTGCGCGACCACCTGTACGGCGGCGATCAGTAGAATGCTGAAAAGGATGAGATACGATCGCATTTGTTGCATGCTTGATAATAACATTGCCTGGCGCTGCGAGCCGACGTTGGGAACCTAGGTTGATGCTTGCTCAATATGAACTTGTTGCCAGCGCTAACCTAATAAACTATAAGCCCGAATCGCTTGGCGCGGTGTTAATAGCGCACGTATAATCCGGCTCAACTAGTGCCGGACAAGGCCGCGAATGTTTCAGTTTTACCAAGCCAGCAAATCCCGCATTCTGTCGCTTTTCCTGCTTGCGACGCTCGCAATTGTGTTCCCCTGCCGTGCGCAGCAATCCGATCCAAAAGCCGTTCGACCGCGTCAGGTATTTCCGAAAAATGAACAGACGCCGGACGAAGTTCTAAAGATTGACACCGATCTTGTCTCAGTCGATGTGAGGGCCAACGATTCCGACGGTCGCCCGCTCCGAAATCTACGGCAGGAAGATTTCAAAGTTTACGTTGACGGCATCGAACAGCCGCTCGCTTTTTTCCAGGTTGAGCGGCGCAGCGGCGAGCCACGTCCATTAGCGATGGTATTTGCGCTCGACATTTCCGGCAGCATGACCGCGGAAGAAATGAATCGCCTGCGACGCGCCTTGAATGCGTTCTCGGCGAAGTTGGCGGACCATCCTGCGCTTTACGCAGTGATGTCGTTTGGCATGAACGTGAAAACGGTGCAGAAGTTTACTTCCGAAGCAGACAAACTCGACCGCGCCATCGAACGTCTGGCGAGAGAACCAAATGGATTATCAACTCATACATACGATGCGGTGGACGACGCAATACGCATGCTGGTACGTCATGCGCCACGCACCCGTGAAGGGCGTTTGATAAAGCGCGCGGTGTTGGTTGTGACTGATGGCTTTCCGGTTGGCGACACCGTTTCGGCGCCGACAGTCATCGAACGCGCAAACGCCGCCGAAGCGAGCATCTATGTGGTTACGCTTCCTTCTTATTCGCGCGTAATGCCAGTTGCGGCACAAAATCCGCTGCCGACGCCGCTCGATGTTAGTGGGTTAGCTGAATTGACTGGCGGGAGAAGTGTCTACGCCGTCGAAACGAATTACGAAGCGCTGTTTCGCGCCCTGGCGGAGGAAGTAACGTCGGCTTACGTGCTCGCGTTTTATCCGCCCGAAGAAAAACGACACGATGGCCGCTTTCACACTATCAAAGTCCAGGGCCCCAACGGGGTAATGCTGAACCAAAGTCGTCCGGGATTCCAAGCGGAAGGAAAATGATACGTAGTAGGCACTAGGTAGTAGGCAAAAAGCAGCAGGCAGAAAACAAACCGCAACGGAAGATGCGGGCTTTCTGCCTACTGCTTTCTGCCTACTCTTCTTCAGAACTCGTCTTCATCCTCGTCATCGTCCAAATCTTCTTCTTCGACTATGTCGAGCTCTACAGGATCCAACCCGACTACTTCCAGATCCGTACCGCATTCCTCACACGAAACGAGTTCGCCTTTATCCGTGTCCGTATCTACGTGGACATCCGCATCGCATTCGGGACATGTTCCAATCGGCACTTCGTTACCCTCCGCAAGAATCTTTTGCCAACGAAACGTCGCCAATATCTTCGGGCGACCGTATCTTGATATTTATGATTGGCCCCGACAATCTAACGTCGCTTGCAGCTTTTTGCAATACTCTTTTCTACTATTTGAGATCAAGAAAAACGAGTAATATGAAGAAACCAGCCTCGCTGACCAGGGGAAGTTTATTTTCGTCTTGAGTTGTTCAGCCGTAATAGTGAATTGTGGATTTCCACAGCGGTGTATTCAGTGGCAAGCGCCACGGCCGGACGTGTTAACATGGCGCCCGACTGATTAGCGCCGCCTCGTTGACGTTCGACCCAGAATCGATAATTCCCCCATGCTCGCGTTCCTGAAGCGTCGACAAATTACATTCGCATTAGTGCTTTGGTTCGCGCTGGTCCTTTTGGTTTCCTACTTCGTGCTCGGCAGGAACCGGGAAAGCGCCACTGTCTCTGGAGCGGCACCCTCATCCAAATCTTCCACCACAAGTATTTCGCCACTGGCCCACGCCTCCCTTGACTCAGACAACGACGGCATTCCGGACGCGGCGGAACTCCAAAGTTTCATGGATCGCGAAAATTTCCGGAAATGGTTTACGCTGATTGCCGAAAGCCAGTTTTACCATCTGAACGAGCAGTGGAACGCGGAGCAACGCGACTGTGCCGGCCTGGTGCGGTTCGCGTGGCGTGAAGCACTGCGCCGTCATGACCGCGTGTGGTTTCAAAAAATGGGGCCGGGCTATCAGGCGGTCGCGCCAGATGTGGCTAAGTACACTCTCGAGCAGGGACCACTTGGCGAAAAACTTTTTCGCACCAGCTTTGGCGTCTACAAAGATGGCGACCTATCCACTGGCGCCTTCTCTGACTTTGCCGACGCCCGCACGCTCAAAAATTTCAACGTCAAATTCATCAGTCGCGATCGCCACAATGCCGAGCCGGGTGATCTGCTCTTCTTCTATCAACCCTGGGTGCAAAAGTTTCCCTACCACGTGATGATTTTTCTCGGATCGGCAAAACTCAGTAACGAGCAGGCAAATGATTGGGTTGTTTATCACACCGGTGCGTCGCCGACTGACGAAGGAACTGTAAAGAAGGTCGAGCTTTCAGTGCTCGATCACCATCCCAACAAACGCTGGCGGCCGGTTGAAAGCAACCCAAACTTCCTCGGCTTCTATCGTCTGAAAATTCTCGACTAGCCCAAAGGAGGCTTAGCCGTGTTAGACACGAATTCTCGTTCTTATCGTATCGCGATCACTTCGCTGGTTTACGTCATAGCGATTGCCGCTGCGCTGACGATTGCAACCTTACGCTCTCGGGCAAAAGCAGGCGCCCCGGCGACGACGCCCAGCGAGGAAGTTGGGCGGCCGCTTTCCAGCAAACCTTTCTTCTCGCTTTCGACGCATCGCACGTATGGAACAAACGATAACGCGCGACTTTGGGTTGACTATCAGGCAGTGGACCATCTCGACTTTCGTGTCTATCAAGTAAAGGACCCGCGCAAATTTTTTACTGATCTGAAAAACCCGCATCAGGTAGGTGAAAACGAGCAGGAACAGGTAGCCGGATCAGTGCCGCATCGCAAATCGTTTCTTGAGCGCGTGCGTAATTTCAAGCGTTGGGCATACACGGGTATCAAGTCCTTCGTGCGCGGACAACTGCAACACGACTCGCGCGCGGCTTTTAATCAAAAGTTTCGTGTCGAGAAAGAAGTTGTGCGCACGCCCTTGAATGTTTCAGATTATGCGCGCGTGCCGCTACTAAATCCTGATTTGCTGGTCAGCAGTTGGCGTGAGCCTTTGCCTCCACTCGAGAATGAATACGACCAGCGCATGATCCCTTTGGGCAAGCGCGGGCCCGGCGTCTATCTGGTTGAAGCTGTAGCCAACGACTTGCGCGCGTACACGGTCGTGGTGGTCACCGATTTGACGATGCTCGATAAGACCACGCGCGACGGCGAGATGCTGATCTACACCCGTCCCAGCGCGATGCTGGAACGGCAGATGCTGCGGGCGAGCTAGAGAAGTTTTTCCGCTTTCGCCCAGTCCAGCGTCTTGTTCAATCCCCGCTCCAGGCGGTCGAACAATTCGCCGATCTCCGCTTCATTGATCACCAGCGGCGGACACAGCGCGATACGGTCATGGAGCAACGCCCGCACGATGAGGCCTTCGTCCTGGCAGAACGCACCGCATCTGGCGCCCACAGCTTTGGCGGCTTCGAAATTGCGCTTGCTCGCCTTGTCCGCGACCATCGCGCCGTCCTGCAATTTCCACGGCGCGTCCTTGCCGCCGGCGGTCCACTTCGACAGGTCCTTCCCGTCGAACAGCACGACCGCGTCACTGGGCGCGGTGCCCGGCTTCTCCTGCGTGCTCGGCTCCGGCGGCGTGATCACCGGCGGCCGCGGGCGTTTCTCGTCGTGGATCTCCCATTTCGGGTAGACCCGGTTCTTGTGGATGTCCACCTTCTCGGCCGCGTCGGCCGCCCAGACGAGCGCCCCCGACAACCCGCCGCCGCCGAGCAACACGGCCGCCGCGACGCGGAGCCACTTCGAGCGATTTGGGTGCGATGCATTCCCTCGGGACATGATGCGTTCTCCTTCGCCGGATGAATGGGATGAATCAAAACGACCGCCGGCCGGCCGGACGAACCCGACCGCCGGGACGGGGCGTCATT
>Ga0137418_10002555_pt1 | contig 16655 bp, 16 predicted proteins | sample CZODoug3_1_2_16f_FD_122242 | JGI IMG/M metagenome (GOLD analysis project Ga0137418, IMG submission 122242) | Vadose zone soil fungal communities from Angelo Coast Range Reserve, California, USA - CZODoug3_1_2_16fungal (Hybrid Assembly) | ecosystem: Environmental > Terrestrial > Soil > Vadose... | reverse complement strand
GGCCACACCTCGGGCGCTCGGGTGCTGCGCTGCGAACGCGGTGTACGTGGCGACCGCTTCGTCGTAGCGATCCGCCCGCTCCTGACACGCGCCGATCACGAGTGGACCGAGCACGTTGTTCGGCTCGAGCGCGAGCGCCGCCCGCGCCACGACGGTCGCACTGTCGCAGCGCCCCGCCGCGGCGAGGGCCGGGAGCCTCGGCCTGCTTGCCAGCCGCGACCTGATGGGAGTATTGCTTGCGAACGCCGGGCGTCTCGACAAGTACGGAGCGTGACCATGAGACGCTGCATCGCCGGACTCCTGCTCGGCGCGCGAGAAGGGCCGTCGCGTCCGCTGACGCGGCACCGCACGCTGGAGCGTAAGTCACCTCGGGCGAGAAGGCGTGCCTGGAACAGTAAGCCGCTTCCGTTCTGGATAACGGTCGTCGCCTGCGACGGCTGATTGTGGCGGGAGACAAGGCGCGCACGGGTCTTCTCGGGGTGATCCCCAGCGGTCCGCTCGCCTGATGGACTAGCCAAGTGCTCCGATATAGGGTACTTGTATACAGTCGACAATCACATACTGTAGACAATCCGCGCCACTTGGAACGGAGGTGCGCGATGGGCAAGCAGCGGACCAGGGAATTGGGCAAGCAGCTGCGGCTCACCGAGCCGCTAGTCCGGGAGAACGGGGAATTGCGCCCCGCGACCTGGGAGGAGGCGCTTGACCGGGCCGCGGCGGGATTCGCCAGGGCTAGGGAGAACGACGCCACCAGGACATTCGGGGTGTTCAGCTGCTCCAAGGCGTCGAACGAGATGAACTACGCCGCGCAGAAGTTCACCCGCGGCGTCATGAAATCGAACAACATCGATTCATGTAACCGTACTTGACACGCCCCCAGTGTCGTCGGTCTGGCGGCAGTTTTCGGAGCGGGTGGCGGCACCAGCTCCTACCGGGAGGCGGAAGACGCCGACCTCCTCATCCTGTGGGGGTCGAACGCGCGCGACGCGCACCCGATCTTCTTCCACCACGTATTGAAGGGGATCAAGAACGGCGCGAAGCTGATCGTCGTCGACCCGCGCCGCACCCCGTCGGCAAAGTGGGCCGACCTCTGGCTCGGCCTCGACGTCGGCACCGACATCCCGCTCGCGAACGCGATCGCGCGCGAGCTCATCCACTCGGAGCTCGTGAATACGGAGTTCATCGAGCGCGCCACCACCGGCTACGACGCTTTCCGCGAATCGGTGGAGGCATGGACGCTCGAGGAAGCAGAGCGCGTGACGATGATTCCGGCAGATGCGATCCGAGAAGCGGCGCATCTGCTTGGTCAAGCGGACCGCGCGCAGATCTGCTGGACGCTCGGGATCACGGAGCACCACAACGCCGTCGACAACGTCTTCGCGCTGATCAACCTCTCGCTCCTGACGGGTCACGTCGGCCGGTACGGCTCGGGCCTCACGCCGTTGCGTGGTCAGAACAACGTGCAGGGCGGCGGCGACATGGGTGCTCTGCCGGACCGCCTGCCGGGATTCCAGCATGTGGAAAACGCCCCGCTTCGCGCGAAGTTCGAGAAATATTGGGGTGCCCCGGTACCGCCGGTCAAAGGATGGCATCTTTCGCAGATGTTCGAGGCGATGGAACGAGGAGATCTTCAGGCGCTGTACGTGATTGGTGAGAATCCGCTCCAGTCGGAGGCGGACCAGAATCATGCCCGGCATCTTCTGGAAGGACTCGGGTTCATGGTCTGCCAGGACATCTTTCTGACGAAGACGGGCGAGATGGCGGATGTCGTCCTGCCCGCCAGTGCGGCCTGGTGCGAAACCGACGGCACGGTGACCAACAGCGAGCGGCGCGTTCAGCGCGTGCGCAAGGCTATCGAAGCTGCTCCCGGGGCTCGAGACGATGTCGCCATTCTCTTTGATATCGCTCGCCTCATGGGGCACGACTGGGGAGTGCCGAATGCCGAGAAGATATGGAACGAGGTGCGCGCCCTCAGTCCGGTTCATACCGGCATGAGTTACGCGCGGCTGGAAGAACTCAAGGGCATTCAGTGGCCCTGTTATGACGAGAACCATCCGGGCGAATTGTTTCTCCACAGCCGGCTTTGGGAGCGGCCGCTCAATGGTCCGCGAGTGTCGTTTTTTCCGGTGGAACACGATCCACCCGTTGAACGCCTTTCGGCGGAATTTCCGCTGCGCCTCACGACTGGCCGGCGGCTGGACGAGTACAACACCGGCGTCCAGACGTCGGGCTACCGCTCGCCGCTTCGCCGCGGAGAAACGCTGGATCTCTCGCCGGAGGATGCGGAGCGTCTGGGAGTCCGGGATGGAGAACTTGTTAAAGTACTGTCGCGGCGAGGCGCCGTTACTGTTCCGGTGCGCCGCGACCAATCGCTGCGGCCCGGACTTACGTTCATGACGTTGCACTTTCCGGACGATGTCGCCACGAATCTTTTGACGATCGAAGCCCTGGACCCGAAATCGGGAACCGCGGAATTCAAAGCCGCCGCGATTCGCGTCGAGAAGATGTAGAAGTATTAGATGGATATTCGCTTTCACGAACTCGAGGCCGACGCTGCGGAGCGCGATGCCGTCGATTCCGTGCTCGGTCCGCCGGTTTCGGCCTGGGCCGGCGGAATCAGGGATATTGAAACTGAAGGGCACTCCGCGACTTTCGGCGGACATGCCGCCCGGTCGCAGCGAGACCTCCTGCTTCCCGTTCTTCACGCAGTCCAGGGCCGCTTTGGTTGGCTTCCTCCCGGGGCGCTCAACTATATCTCCCGCCGGCTCACGGTTCCTCCCGCCGAAGTTTTCGGCGTGGCGACCTTCTACCATCTCTTTTCACTGACGCCGTCGCCGCCGGGAGTGATCCATGTCTGCGACGACATCGCCTGCCGCATCAAAGGAGCCGAACGTCTCTGCTCCGAGCTGGAAGGGATCTCTGTTCCCCAATTCACCTGGAAGCGCAGTCCCTGCCTCGGACTCTGTGAGCGTGCTCCGGCGGTAATGGTGAGCCAGGCCGGCGAAAATCCGAGATTGTTCTCGCATGGGCCGGTGGTTGCCACGTCCGAGATCGTGGCGGCAGCGAATTCCACAAACGGAAAACCGGAAGGACTCGAATCGCTCCGCCGTTCCGTCCCGCAGGCGGGCCAGGAGGGTCTCCGTCTCATACGTCGTATAGGACGCGTTCAACCGGACAGCCTCAATGCTTATCGAGCCGACGGTGGATATGCAGCGCTGAAGAAGGCTCTCGAGATTGGTCCCGAAGGGGTCATCCGAGAAGTTCTCGCCTCGAACCTGGTCGGGCGGGGCGGCGCAGCTTTTCCCACCGGACGAAAGTGGGAAGCTGTGGCCAAGGCTGCGGCGGGGCCTCACTACGTTGTCTGCAACGCCGATGAATCCGAACCCGGTACGTTCAAGGATCGGCTTTTGATGGAAGGCGATCCATTCGGAGTCATCGAAGGGATCACCATTGCGGCCTACGCAACCGCGAGCGAGCGCGGATACTTCTATGTGCGCGGCGAATATCCTCTGGCCGCGCAACGCATCGGCGCTGCTATCGAGGAGGCGCGAGCGGCCGGCCTTCTGGGAGAAAACATCCTCGGCTCCGGCTTCGCCTTCGACATCGAGCTGCGACGCGGAGCAGGCGCTTATATTTGCGGTGAAGAGACGGCGCTCTTCAATTCGATTGAGGGCAAACGCGGAGAACCTCGCAACAAACCGCCGTTTCCGGTCCACGTCGGTCTCTTTGGAAAACCGACGGTCATCAATAACGTGGAGACGCTTGCGAACATTCCTTTGATCATCGCCGAGGGCGGCGCGGCTTACGCCGGAGTGGGAACCTCAGGATCGAGCGGCCCCAAGCTGTCCTGCCTTTCCGGGCACATCGTTCGTCCCGGCCTTTATGAAATTCCGTTTGGCCGAACCCTGCGCGAACTGATCGACATGGCGGGCGGCGTGCCGGGCGGGAAGGGAATACGCGCGATCCTTCTTGGCGGTGCGGCGGGAATGTTCATTGGTCCCGACAAGCTCGATGTCCCGCTCACGTTCGAAGGGACTCGGGCGATCGGCGCCACACTTGGTTCCGGCGTCGTCATGATCTTTGACGAGACTGTGGACCTCGCCGACATCCTGACGCGGGTTGCCGCATTCTTCCGGGACGAGTCCTGCGGCCAGTGTGTTCCTTGCCGCGTGGGAACCGTCCGCCAGGAAGAGCTGCTTTCGAGGCTGCGTTCGGGCCGGACGATCGGATCACGAGCCGATGAACTTGCGTTGCTCAAAGAGATTGGACAGGCGATGCGGGATGCATCGATCTGCGGCCTTGGCCAGACCGCTTCGAACGCCATTGAGTCCGCATTCTCAAATTTGAATCCGATTCCGGGAGGGAAGAACGGGGCATGAGCGATCCAATCTGGTTTACACCACCACCTCGCCCGAGCCGCCCACCCGAAGCGCCGAAGAAGGCTGAACCGAAGCAGGTCGACATCATTATTGATGGCCGGCCGATGCAGGTTCCCGAGGCGTGGACGATCCTCGAAGCCTGTCGTTCGATCGGCGTGGATACGCCGACGTTGTGCTATCTGGAAAACCTGACGCCCGTGAACGTGTGCCGCATCTGCGTCGTCGAAATCAAAGGTGCTCGCACGCTGGCGCCCGCATGCTCTCGAAAAGTCGAACCGGGAATGGACATCAGGACCGATTCGGAGCGAGTCCGCCTTTCGCGCAAGATGGTCCTGGAATTCCTGGGCTCCTCCGTCGATCTATCCACCGCGCCGCAAGCGCAGTCCTACATGAATCGATACGATGCCCATCCCGAACGCTATGGTCCGCCCGCTGCGTCCACAGCGGCCGGCGAGCGCGATGCCCGCGAGCCGGGCCATCATCACACTTCGGATGGAAGTCACGCGGCAACCATGCATCAGCCGGTCAAGGTGGATAACGACCTCTACGTGCGCGACTACGCGAAGTGCATCCTTTGTTATAAGTGCGTCGAGGCTTGCGGAAGCGATGCGCAGAACACATTCGCCATTGCCGTCGCCGGCCGCGGATTCGATGCCCGGATCTCCACCGAAGCCAACGTTCCGCTTCCGGATTCCGCATGCGTCTACTGCGGAAACTGCATCGGCGTCTGTCCGACCGGTGCGCTCATGTTCAAGAGCGAGCATGAAATGCGGGAGGCGGGCACATGGGACGAATCGAAGCAACACAAGACCGACACCATCTGCCCCTATTGCGGCGTCGGCTGCACGCTGACCCTCCACACCCAGGACAACCGCATCGTGAAAGTGACGTCACCCATGGACGCCAGCGTCACCCATGGCCACCTCTGCATCAAAGGCCGCTTCGGCTTCGAGTTCGTGCAGAATACGACTGAGCCAAAAGATTAGTCATAGTAGAATGGCCTTGCCCTTCCCACTCCTATGGAACGACAACGCATGCTCGACGACATCCGAGAATTCTTTCAGATGTTCCTCGCGCCTCAACTCGAGGGGATCAAAGGGGAGCTAAAGGCCATTAACGCCAGGATCGATGCGCTCGACAACAAATTCGATAGCAGGATCGACGCGCTCGACAACAAATTCAACGGCAAGATCGATGCGCTTGACACCAAATACGCCAGCAGGTTCGATCTGCTCGACAGCAAGATCGACGCGCTCGATACTAAAGTTCACAGCAAGCTGGATTTGTTGGATACCAAAGTTGAGTGTTTTCGGCGCGAACTGTCCGCCGAAATCCGGCGTGTCGAGGAAACGCTTTCAGCAGATTTCGTGCGCATTGAGAGCAAAGTGGATGTCCGATTGGCCACGATGGACGAGCGCATGGAAGCCCTTCGCCGGGAACTGCTCGCCGAAATAAAAGCCGCTCGATAATCACCCACGGTACCAGAGATTACCGCTTCGTTTATTGATGCATACCTAAATACTTCGCGACCTATGAGGAGCCAGGCACGTAGTCGCGGGCTTTAGCCCGCGTTCCCCCATCGATGAGGAACACAGCGTCGAAACCCGAACGCGGGCTAAAGCCCACGACTACGTGCTTGCCCGGAAGGACCGCGCTTATCGGTGCGACATAGCTACTTGGGTTTAGTCGCAACGAACCCGCGCGTACGGCGGGTGACCGCGTCAGAGTAGTTCCCGGCCACGTCGCCACGCTCATTGATGCCGCGCCCAAATGTGGCTGCGGCTCCCGGAACGTCGATCGTGGTAAAGCCGCGGGAAGTCAGCACAAACGCATGCGTGCCGGAGGCATCCGTGAACTGACCGGTGATGCTGCCCCTGTTGCTGATTCCACGCGCGGCTGTCGCGGTGGCTCCGGGAACGTCGACGGTAATGAAGCTTCCGTCGTCGGTCCGCATGTAACCGTGTGAAACTCCCTGCCCATCGATATAAGATCCTACGATCTCGCCGACCTCGTTGATGCCGAATGCAAAAGTCTGCGATGCCCTGGGCACGTCGATCTGGGTGAACGTGCCGTCCTCGTGCAGAAATCCGTGATTGATTCGGGCGTTATCGATGATGTTTCCCGTCATCTGACCATGATTGTTGATTCCGAAAATTCCTGTGAACGCAACACCGGGAAAGTCAATCGTCTGAAACTCTCCTTTCCGCAAGAGAAAACCATGCGTCGAAGTCTGCCTGCCAATCGGGCCGTCATCGTACTGCCCGACAATGTCTCCCCTCTCGTTAATTCCGCGCGGCGCGGTTTGTAGGTGTCCGGGAACGTTGATATCGGTGAAAGTGCCATCCGACAGCAGGAAGCCATGGGTCACGCCATCCGCGCCGGTAAACGTTCCAACTACTTCGCGCGGGCTGTTGATTCCCTGCGGAGCGGTCGTGACGGCTCCCGGGACATCGATCTTGGTAATGGACTGTGCGCTGACCGCGGTTGCGAACATGGCCATCGCAAGGAAAGTTGTCAACATTTTTCTACGCAGCATAAACTCCTCCTCAATGAGAAAACTTTCGCATGGCAACTTTACAGATCCATTGCCGTACCGTGAACTCGCCGTTTAACGTTTGTGACGCCGGTGTTGCAGCAACGGATCGATCCAATGTAGAGAGTGGCTGTATCCAAGTATTGTGAACTGTTTCAGCATCTGGCAACAGTATAAAACCTCAGATACTTCGTCTCCTGGGTAGGATTGGATTCAACATGGATCGCGGCGGGGACCCGGAATCGTGCCCTTTTCTACTGAAGACTGCCCAACCTCTGCTTCGCGCAAAGTTTTCGGAGTGACCTTATTGCCTAGTTGGACTACTTGTCCGAGTCGGTCTGAGTGGTATCTGTTACAGCCAACACGACAGAGCCGTGAATTGTCATTTCGAAGGGCTGAAACAGTTTCCCCTGCCGTTTTCTCTTTTCCTGGGTGGCTTAGGCGTTCGGTGACCTGGCCGTTGACCCAATGGCCGCCGCAATAGGTCCAATGGTAAAGTTTTCATCGTGACCTCCGGCCCATCATCCGATGCATATCTTGGCGACGCCCTTCATAACAATCCCAAGGCGTATTGGTCTCCGCGCTTGCTGGAAATGATATCCGCCCGACAAACAAGAGAAGGCGACGCAGACCGTGCTTGAGCAGGCGCAGGTGTTGTCGGAAATGTGGGCCGTAACCTGAAGATGTACGGACAAGTGAGGCTGGGACGGAAACGATGAGAATCATTTTGAACATCGTGGGCGTTTTGATGATGCTGATGGGGACCATCTGGTTCCTTCAGGGCATCAATATCCTACCGGGAAGTTTTATGACCGGACAAATCCGATGGGCCGTCTATGGCGGCGCCACAGCGTTTGTTGGCTTGGGGCTTGTCGTGGCCGCCAACCGGCGCCGCCAGGGCGTTTCCCCGGGCAGCCGGTAGTCGAACCCGCCCTGCGAAACCAAACGCGTACTGACGAGAGCAAGGAACAGATGATCTGAAAACATGGCCGTCGAGACCAAATGACGAACGGCCCAGGTTCAATATCTCCAACGGCGATTAGATTCGCAGCGGGGACAATTCTGAAAGTGTTTTTCGATGACGCGCCCGCGCTCATCGTGCGAGGATTACGGCTCGCATGAGTCGTCCCACGTGTTATCAATGTTTCTGGCCGAAGGCGCTTTGCTGGTGCACATCAATCCGGCCGATGGATACACGGACGAAGTTCCTTTATCTGATGCACCCGAAGGAGTTCAAACGGGAGAAAGCCGGGACCGGTCGACTCGCGCACCTCTGTCTCGCTAACAGCGAGATTCACATGGGTGTTGGTTTCGACGGTCACGCAGCGGTTCAGCGCTTGATTAACGATTCCAGTTACTTTCCCGTGCTGGTCTACCCGGGCGCCACAGCGCGCAATCTCTCAAAAGGCGATCTCGTCGCCAGCGACCTGGGTGAGCGCCGCCTGCTCGTTCTGTTGCTCGACGCAACCTGGATAGGCTCCCGCAAAATGCTTCGAGTCAGTCGAAGCCTGCAGCGTCTACCGCGAGTGATGTTCAACGCTGGAGTTCCGAGCCGCTTTGTTATCAAGCAACAGCCTCAAATTGGTTGCCTCTCCACGCTCGAAGCAACGCACGAGTTGCTGGCTGCACTGGAGCGTTCAGGACTGGATCAGTACCCAGACCCGGCTCAGTTGCTCGCGCTGTTTGAGCGCATGCAGGATTTTCAAATCCGTTGCGCCGCCGATCCGGCCCGCAGCGGGTATCGACACAAGCCCTACGGCAAGCCCGAGGACCGCGTACTGGCAACCGGTCGCCGACGTGCACGCCGAAGTATGTATTTGCCGACGCCGTGATAACGTGCGGGGTTCCGGCAGTTACAGATGCTGCGGTGACGGTTTTTACATTTGAAGACCGGGCAAAATTCAAACTGAGTCAGTACCTGGAATTGCACCGCCCGTAGTTCGAGGAAACGCGTGAAAATGGTATGCTTTCCCCGAGGCGACTGTGGGTACTCTTTCACAGTTTGTGATGTTCATTCTTGTGGCAGCGCAGGCAGTGCCGCTGGATACCTCGAGCATTACCGGTATCGTGTCGCGGTCGGGAACGGCGGAGCCTCTCGATCTCGCGGTTGTCAGCCTGATTCCGGCCGGCGGTGCAGCGGCGCCGCCGTCTGTGGAGACCGACAGCACAGGGCGCTTTAGCTTTCGAAATGTTCCTCCGGGCCGGTACGCCATTAGCGTTCGCCGCGAAGGTTACTTTGGTCCCCTGCGACACGGCGCGTCAGCGCCGCTTGTCACGCGGCAGATCACGCTCACCGGCCAGCAGTCCATACCAGACCTTCAGTTCAATATGTTTCCCGGAGCCAGCGTCAGCGGCCGCATTTTCGACGAGCGAGGCGTGCCCGTACCGGGCGCCCAAGTCTACGCCCTGCGCATCACATACGATCGGGGGCGGCGTTTTTTGAGTCCCATCCCGAGGCGGGCGGACGAGCGCGGGGAATACCGTTTATTTTCGCTGCCTCCAGGCCAGTACTACATTCGGGCGGACGTAGCACCAGGTGGAGTGGCTACCGGAAGTGACGGAATGTCCAGGACCACATACTTTCCTAACGCCGCAGATCTCGACACCGCGCAACCGGTGGTATTAACCGCGGGCGCAGAACGGACAGCACTGGACATTGGTCTCCGCGCGACCGCCGCCGCCACCATCAAGGGAAAAGTCATCAATAACCTTTCTGACTATAAGAACCAAAGCGTGGGTTTCACTCTCTTACCACACGATCCCCATATTCTTATGGACAATTCGCCTTCGCCGGCCGGCCGCAAGTTCAACCCGGAGACTGGCGACTTCGAACTCTTTGGCGTGAAGCCTGGGTCGTACGAACTGGTCGCGACGGCGAACACCTCTCGCGGTGTTGTCGGTGAAGGGCACGTCCCGGTTGAAGTTGGCGGCGGAGACGTCAATGGCATAACGGTTGCCATTTCTCCTTCCGTAGACGTCAAGCTTCGTCTCGTAATGGAAAGCGGCGCAGCGATCGATACCCGCAAACTCGAGTTATTTCTCGAGCAGCGGGAGCGCGGAACATTGCGCCTGAGACCGTCTCAGGGTCTCGATTCCAACGGAGTCGTGACGTTCTCCAATGTTCCACCGTCTATGTGGTCTCCGATGATTCTAGGGCCGTATCCGGATGCTTATGTGTCCGACGTGCGTCAGCGAGGCAAGAGCGTTTTCAACGATGGCCTGTTCCGGGTCGAGGGCGAGCCGGAATCCGTCGATCTGATCATCCAGCCAAAAGGGCCCGCCATCGACGGCATCGTCCGGGGCGCGGCACGGTCAGGTATCGAGACGGCGCGGGTGGTGCTGGTTCCCCAACCGCCGCGAAGGAAAAACGTCTTGCTGTATCAAGTCACGAACCCCGATGCTGCAGGCCATTTCAGGTTCACCGGCGTTGCTCCGGGCCAATACAAAATATTTGCGTGGGAAAGCGTTCCCACGAATGCCTGGGAAAATGCGGAATTCATGGCCCCATTCGAAGGCTTCGGCCGCCCCGTTTCCATTGCGGGAGGGGACGTCGCCAACAGCACCGTGGATTTGATTGGAGAAAATCAGCGATGAGTTTCCTGACGCCGTTATTGACTGTAGCGCTGCTTACATCGCTGCCGGCGACATCGCAGGGCGGCAGCAGCGTCATCGAAGGCGTCGTCACACAAGCCGGTACTGGGGAGCCGATCCCAGGCACGCGCATCATACTGTATGGAAGCGGGCCTGCTCGTGAAACGAGAACCGATGAGCGGGGACGTTTCGCCATCGCGGGCGTCTCCCAGGGTCACTACAACGTGTCGGCCCAGCGGGAAGGTTATCTTGGCGCAGGCATCGACGGTAAGTTTCAGCTGTCGGTCTCGGCGCCAGTGAATGTTGATGAACGGCAACCAATTGCACCTGTCACTCTTACTCTCGCGATGGGAGGCGTCATTTCCGGACGGGTGTTGGATCCCGCGGGGCGTCCACTCCCGAATACCAACGTGGAGGTGTTAACTCCGAACAGTCGCGAGCGCAGGACTTCCGGCACTAATGATCGCGGGGAATTCCGTTTTGCCGGGCTCGCGCCCGGGCAGTATGTCGTTGCCGCTTCGCAACCAACTCGGCCGAATGCGAGCGTGCGAGATACTTACGTGCGGACGTATTATCCCGGCACTATCGAATCGAGCAGAGCGGTACCCGTCACCGTCACGTTCGGGTCGGAAGTCCCGGGCATCGATTTCACCATGCAAACTTCCATCGTCGTCAGCGTGTCGGGACGAGTAATTTTCGATCTCCCGGATGTGCAGTTTCCATACACGGCGCGGCTGCAGCCCACGCTTCTTTTGCATTCCTTTGATCCCGATCCGTTCAACACCGAGGCCACGCGGAACGCGGTCCGGGCCGTCGATACCAGCAATGGTCAATTCGAGATCCGCGGGGTTCGGCCCGGCCCGCATGAACTGGTTATCTCTGTTCCGGGCGGCGGCTCTGCGTACATCGGCCGAAAGCGGATCAACGCCAGCTCTCAAGATCTGAAGGATGTGACGATCGTTGTCCGCCCGGGCGTGGACGTGCCGGTACACGTGGTGGCGCCCACCGGTTCGAACATAACCGCGGTTCGAAATGTCGAGTTGCGGATCAAAGATTCGCCGAGACCTATCGGGATAGCCGGCGCGACCGCCGGAACAGAAAGTTTTTCCATTCAGCATGTTCCGGCAGGAGAGTACGATGTTTCCGTTACCATGGCCCCAGGCACAAGCGTCGCGGATATCCAACAGGCAGGACGGAGCGTGCTCAAGGAAGGAATCGTCGTAGGAGAAGAGCCTTCGGAACCACTTCGCTTGATTCTCGATAGCGCGAAGCCTAAATAGTGGTCGCCCACAAGCCGTGTTTCAAAACCATTCGAAGCCAGACTTGTGAATTGCAGCGCAACATTCCCCTCCTTGAAAAGGGCATTAATATAACTTGACGCATCCTGCCACTGAGCGAGAACGATTGCGGGTGCAACTCCCCTGCTGAGGAGGGTGGACGCGACTTTGTCGGGCGGCGATTCGGGTGTCTGGCGAGCTTGGCAATGATGATTGAGATGAACCAATTGGGCCTGCTGTTCTTGGGGGCGATCAAGACCGGGCGCGTTGATCCGATACTGCTAATACCGGGCGCAGGCATTCTGCCAAAGATCGGTTATTACTCCGGCGTGTCGGCAGGCGGTTTGGTTCCACCGTTGGTCTTTGTGCTGGTCGCAATGTTTGTCCGACGTGCAGATACGGAGGCCATATGATCGTTGGATTATTTCTCTTAATCCTCGCACAACAAGATTCGATTTCCGTCCATAGCGCACGGCCATTGGCCGACGCCGCCCAACAACTGGAAACGAAATACGGGGTACCAGTCTTTTACGAGGACCCGGCCTGGACTCCGGCGCAGTTTCCGAATCCTGGAGGCAGACCCCCGGTGTTCCGAACATACGACTTCGCTTTCGGCTTCGATGCGAGCCAGCCCATCGTGGCGGTGTTGCAGAAGATGTTGGTGCAAGCCAGGGCGGAGGGGATTCCGGGCAACTTCAAAATTGTGATGATTGGTGATGGCTACGGGCTTGTCCCTGTGGAGGGATCGGCGCTTGATCTTCCAATTTCCTTCCCCACGGCAGAGCGGACGGTTCAGGCGACTTTCCAGCTCATCTTCAATGCGCTGACTGCCGCGTCCGTGCATAAAGTCGTTGGCCCCTCCGCGATTGCCGTTAATTTGTTTATCCAAGCCGTGGCCACTGTCGGCGCCAATCATGAGAGGGCGAGGGATGTAATGGTGCGGTTGCTGAGTGATATGCGCCGACCCGACCTATGGGATCGTCATGCTGGCGTTCCCAAGATGTCGTGGAGCATGTTTTATGACCCCATTTACATGCACTGGTATGTCGTCAATGTCCGAGCCGTTCTTTTGGGCAAGGAGATAGTGCCGCAGTCGGCGGAGTACGCACGGCTAATCCAGGCGAAAGACAAATGGGTAACCCACCAGATCATTCGATATGAATTTATCTACACTTCGATTTGCGGCCTCTGCCTGGCGCCAACTAGTCCGCCGGGATTGGAGCCGATTCGGTTTCGCGTCGGGCTTATTCCTCCCGCAGTAAGAGTAGGAGTGTTGACGGGCGTATGGGCGGACAGGCCGGAGCCTCGCGAGAGGCTTGATAAATACAGTACCGTAGAGAAGCAATTCGACTATATCGAAGAACAGTTGGAGAAGCATCCGCAGCGAGTCGTCATTGAATATGATCCCGATGATGGCCATCCCACAAATATCCATTTTGGCAATGGCATGACGACGGACGGTGATTATGGGTTTACGATAACGGACTTTACGCCGCTCCCACTCAACCGCTCACGTGTGACCCCGGCTGGCCTGCCTGTTACACCGGCTGGAACATTGCCGAAATGACTTAAGAAAATTGAGATGAAACCGCTCATTGGAATGGCTGTCCAAAGGAGAAGGACATGAAAACAGTGGCATATTTGGTCCTACTACTCGCGGCTGGTCTGCCGCAGACAAGTGTGCAGGTGGACGTTATCCCGCCTGCCGATAGCAGGATCACCGTCGAGCGGATCGCCCCGTACACGATTGTCCTCACCAACAACACTACGCACGCCATCACCGGCCTCGCGGTGGAGTGGGTTGCCGGTGGACCCCCCCAGACTCTCCTGTTGGGGCACTATGGATTTAAGCAGCCCATCGTGCCTGCAAAAGGTATGGTCGTTCTTGCGCCTCCAAACAACGTAACGGTGATCCCCGTCAGTATGGATCGAGGCGGACGCCGTATCGTGGGTCCTGCGGCTCCTCCTCCGGTATGGCGGGTCGTCATCTCTCTACCCACTGTCCTCTTTGATGATGGAACCATGCTCGGCGATGATCGCTATAACCTTGTCGCTACCATTACAGCCAGGACGGAGTTGCCTGCCGCGTTGGCGGCTGCGGAGGCGATGTGGAAGGCGAAAAGGCTGGACGTTTATGAATTTACTTATAAGCAAATTTGCTTCTGCGTTCCGCCGCCGCCCGGTAAGCCGGGATCGGAGCCTATTGTGTTTCGGGTGTTGAATGGCGTGGGCTACCTCCAGGCGGCGTGGGCGGATCGGGAACAAGCCCGGCAGGGATTAGATAAATTCAGTACGGTCGAGAAGCAATTCGCGTACATCCGAGCGGAGTTGGATAAGCATCCTTTCCGTGCCGAAATTGATTACGACCCGGACTTGGGATACCCGAAGCGAGTCTATATCGACCCATTAGCGAATACTACGGATGAGGAATATGGGTTTGAGGTGACGGGATTCACACCGCTCTCGCGATAAGACCACCGATACGAGCGATGCCCCCGGAACCCCAAGGGCGCTCCTCCCATTGGGCCCGCCGATAGCTTCTCAAGTATCCTCCAACGCACGATTCCGCAGGTACTGCCAGAGAAGGTTGCGAATGCCGTTCAGACCCCCGGCAGCGAGGCACCGGCCCGCGCGGGCCAGCTTAAATGCGCCAGAGAAATTGTGGCCAGGAGTTTTACTGTCCCGAAGGGATCTTTCGCCGCTCTGAACCGGACCTTGGAGGCTGGTCTGTGGCGCCGGACTCTCCTGGAAAACACTTTTCAAACCCAAGCGGCTGATTCTCCGAGCTCCAGTCCTCGATTCTCGATTTGGCGCGCGACGTGTTCCTACTCCATCAAGGATGGTGAATCGAACTGCTCACACTTTCGCCGCGGAGAGCACTGGTATGGAGGTCTTATGAACAGAAAGATTTGGATTGTCATCGGCATCGCGGCAGTTCTGATGGTCGGCTGGTATCTATTTCGACCTGAACTACTGTTCGTGAACCGCACCGTTTCTGAAGAGTTTCCCGCTGCACCGCGCTCGAGCGCGGCAGGGTCCGAGATGCCTCAGCAGTTGCTCTCGGGCCATTTCAAGGGCTATGCGCATGAAACCCATGGGACAGCCGCCATCTACGACATCAACGGTAAGCGCGTTCTCCGCCTGACGAACTTCAAAACATCGAACGGACCCGACGTCCATGTCTATTTGGTTGCGGCGCCGGACGCGACGGATGATGACACTGTGAAAAACACGCCGTTCGTGGATCTTGGAATCATGAAAGGTAACGTGGGAGATCAGAATTACGACGTCCCTCAGTCGCTAGACCTGGGAAAGTATCGGGCTGCCACGATCTGGTGCAAACGCTTTGCCATTAACTTTGGAACAGCTCCGCTTGCTCCGACGAATGAGCGACATCGATGGCCTGCCAACCATCTTCCGAGCAGGCCTACAACCAGCCGAGCCGTAGACACCGGTTGAAGGGGTTGCCAAATACCTTAGCTCGGAATCTTCAAATACATGACGCCCCGCGCATCAACGAGCGTCGCCCGGGGAGTCTGCACCAGCCGAAGCATCACGCCGGAACACGGAGGGCTGGAGACGGCGGCCTTCGCCCGGGGTTCCGGGCTATCAAATCGACGCGATTGTTGCCGAGAACGAGGACATCCTCGGCCGGCTCGTTCTCGAGTTCGGGAAACGCACGGCCCGCATCTCAAACCGTCGCGCCCAGGGTTTTAGCAACGTGGTCCGGGATGAGATCGTGGGGCAGGTCCAACTGGAGATCCTCGAACTTGTGCTGGAGGAGACCCCTTCGCGTCAGGGGGAATATCTGGAAATCAGTTTCGCCCAGGCCGTGCGGCTTCGAACGGCCGACGTCATTCGCAAACAGCGCGCGTCCTCGATGGGCAAGCGTGGTGAGATCGTTGAGACGGCCGGCGAGGACAATAACCATGGTGACGAGCTCGAGGCTGTGGAGCGAACGCCGGACGATCGGCCCGGTCCCGAGGAAACCGTGATGCAACTCGAACTCATCCAGAAGGCATATGAAGCCGTGAAAGATCCACGACACCTCGAGGCCATCATTCTGCATTATCTGGAAGGCTGGGCGTTGACCGAGAGCGACCGGAGCAAACCCGACCTGGAACGGCACTTCAACAAAAGCCGGCGGCAACTCCAGAACTGGATGAATGCGTCACTGAAAGCCATGAGCGAAGCATGCGCCGTTCATGCCGAGCGCAAGCCCGGCCGGGCGCAGCCTGAAGAAAACGCGCAGCCTCAGGGATTGGAGAAAGACAATGAGCGGCAGTAACGACCTTTTTGACGATGTCCTTCATGAATTGATGCTCGAGGGGTCCAGGCCGAGCTATGAGGCGCTCCTGCGTTGGTGTGAACGCTATCCGCAATATCGTGATGAGTTGGAGCAGTTTTTCACCATCTGGGCCGTCCAGGAGGCACTGCCCGAGCGTTCACCGATCGATGAAGAACGGTTCGGCGCTCAAGCCGTGAAGCATGCCAGGGCCATCCTGCGCCGCCAGGGTTTGTCGGCGACACCCGAAAGAGTGGCGCCTCCTGCGGATGAGACCAAACCGCTCAAGGAGTTCGACCAATACGTGTTGACCGCGATCTACCTGCTTCGCGGGGAAGGCTACGCCGTGAGCATTACCGAAAAAGTCGACGAGATGTCTGGAAAGGAGAACCTCATCGGTTCCACTTTTGCGGCGCTGTCCCGGCTGGAAGGACGCGGACTCGTTGAATCGAGGCAGAACGAGGCCCAGCCGCGGCGGTATTACAAGGTCACACCTGCGGGCGAACGCGTGTTGGCCAATTGCAAAGGCGTCGTGCGCGCCTGGATCGACGGCCTGGAAAACCCGATCTGACAACGTTTCGGGAGGAAGG
>Ga0137418_10002554_pt1 | contig 16656 bp, 37 predicted proteins | sample CZODoug3_1_2_16f_FD_122242 | JGI IMG/M metagenome (GOLD analysis project Ga0137418, IMG submission 122242) | Vadose zone soil fungal communities from Angelo Coast Range Reserve, California, USA - CZODoug3_1_2_16fungal (Hybrid Assembly) | ecosystem: Environmental > Terrestrial > Soil > Vadose... | reverse complement strand
ATCAAGGGCCGGGGGATGTCGTCAGCGGAGCGACAGCATGGGGAAGCTGCGCGCGGGTCTACAATATATCTTTGGCGAGCACATCGACTTTGCTTTGTGATCTCGTCAGCTCGTCCGCGCCCACCGTAGTTCTTTGCACTTTGCGGGGCTCGTCTACGGGCTTTGTGGATTTGTCCGCTTATTGCGCCGGGGCCTTAACGCCAGCCGCTACCTGTGCTGCGGCAACCGGCGGAACGTGCAACATTTCCAAAAGATACGATCAGATCGGTTCGACAGCAGGATGGGCGCAAGCGACCGCCGCCAGTCAGCCTAAGCTTTCATTCAGCGCTCTAAATAGCCTGCCCGGCATGACTTGCACAAACGCTGGAGCATCACAACTCAACTCCACCTCAAATTCGTTAAGTCAGCCGCTTACCGTATCGAGCGTATCGAAGCGAACCGGTTCAACAGCGTCGATCACCGGCATACTCGGATCGAACTCGGGTGGAAGCAACATGACGGCTGGTTATGCAGCCAGCGTGAATAATGCCGTACAAGATGGCGGGGGCTCGATAACTGCCGCCGCTACGGATGCGGCATTTCACGCTTTCCAAAGCGTCTTTAATGGCACCAGCCCCGCATCATTTTTAGTGGTTGACGCTGCTGCAGGTGTAACAGGATCACAGTCCGTCACCATAACTAACGGAACAAGACTTTGCAGGAGCGGCGGCGGAAACAGTTTGGACGGAACAGAAATGGAAACGGGGTACTGGCCGTCTGCATTCACGCCGACGCAAGCCAATAACATGTACCTCAATCAAAGAAATGCTTACGGGAACGCTTTCTGATGCTCGGAAGATTTATCGGAATTACTCTTCTTTGTCTTGTCGCTTCACAAGCCTCTGCGGGTCTGATCCATCGTACATCAACTATCACCGCGACTGGTAAAGCGCAGATCAATATCGGTAGCAACGAGTCTCAATCTCAAGAATACATAAACATTTTCAAATCCGCTATCCGCAACTTCGGCGGCGGCGTCACGCCGGACGTACTGGATGCAACTCAGTACCCGGTCAAGACATTCACCGGCAGCTTGAACGAGGTCATTGGCGGCAGCACTCAAGGCCTTTCAACGACAGGACCTTGGGTCATTTCTTGGGCCGCGGGTCGCTCGAATTTCCAAATGGAGATTTTGGCGCTGGCGAACACTTGCACGGCGGTTTTCGCGACAGTCACCAATTGCCCGAATGGCGGTAATTTAATTATCACTGGTGATGGCGTTCATGCGGGTTCCGTAACGTTTACTTTCACCACACTACAATCGTCAGGTATCACGACTCGCTTCAACGGAAACAGCGGCACCCAGACATATGCCGCCGGTTCTGGCGACATGACCATGATGCGGGTCAGTGATGTCACCGCGTACAATGCAGGCGAGATATTTACCCCTGAATATGTGAGTGCAGTGAGCGGGCTGCTTTCGTTGTTGCACCCGCAATCCATCCGCATGACGGGGCAGGTCAATGGCTCAGGCGGCGGTTCGAGCGAAATCAAGTGGGCCTATCGGGTTACGCCATCTGCCTTTGGCTGGAACTCCAACGCCATATACCCAGGAGAATGGTCGGGCGGTTCAGGTTCTGCTGGCACTATCAGCAATACCCTTGCAGCATATACCGCAGCGCCGGCACCAGACACGCCATTGTCGGGCTGGGTAGATGGCGAGGTATTTGTAGGCAACGTCACAAATGTGATCACGTCGCCCTCAGTGAGCGGCGCGGCCTCGAATGGCGGTAACGTCCAGCTTACGGTCAGCAGCACGGCCAACATGACGAACGGCCAAGCCGTTTGGATACAGCAGGTCGGAGGAACAACGGAGGCCAATGTCACTACGACGGTCTCGTCCATCGATAGCGGAACAACATTCACAATCCCCATTCCGTTCGTCCATGCCTATACCAGCGGTGGATTTATCGGCATCCAAAGCATTACCGTCACCGGCAAAACGGGCGGTGCGAAGCTCTTGGGCGGCTTCTCTGGGCAATTTCCGTTCACTGGGACCTTATCAGGAATAACGACTTTTCATTACGATTCGACTTTGGATCGCGTACTCCAAGCACCTAATACGGGCTCGATACCAATTGAAGTGCAGGCAGCACTTGCGAACAAAATCGGCGCGAATTTATGGGGAATTTTACCCGCATGGGCCGATGACGACTATATAACGAACTGGGCGACGACGGCACGCAACGTACTCAACCCCGGCTTATTCTTTGAGCCCGAGTGGTGCAATGAATGTTGGAACCCTGGCTTTCCTCAAGGTAATTGGTCAACTGCACGAGGCACCGCCCTTGGCTTTTCACAGGCCAATTTAAGCTATTACGGTCTTCGCTATCGGCAGATCATGGGCATTGTGACCCCGATATGGTCTGGGCGTAATTTACGCCGTGTCCTCGGAAACCAGATTGCAACCAGTAATATAAACAACAGTTCAACCAACCGTTGGAAGGGAAATGAATTAGGCGGCTTCGGTGGGGGAACGCCGTACAATGTCAAGCCGAACCGGCCGATCGACTTTGCCGACACGCTGGCGTATGCGCCGTACATAACCGCTGTAAATCTTTGTGCAGCAAGCCCCGACGTCCAATGCACGCTCACGGCTGCAAACGCACCGTTCCTGCAAAATCTGGCAAACTTGTGGAATGCTGGATCAACGGCAGCGGCGATCGCTCAAGTCGATAGTGATACTCGACAAGGACAGACGCTTGTCCAGACGGTCACGGCATCCAGCACGACGTTCACGACGCCTCTCGCTCATGGCTTCACAGCCAATTCGACTATCGTATCGTTCACGGTTGTTGGGGGAACGTCGTATGGCGGCTTGACGAGTGGTCAATCATACTTGGTTGATACGACGCCGCTCCCAACTACTTTCACTCTCAAAGCTTTCGGCCCTACCGGACAGGTAACCGGTTCAAATATTAATTCCGGCACAGCAGCAACCGGGACCGTCAGCGTTGGCTCGATTGGTTCAACATTCGGCGGCTTCTCAAATTCTCGGACGATGCAGGGCAGCGTTAATTCTGCTTATATTCCTTGGGAAACTGCAGCCGCTTCGTTCGACAGTGACAGACCTCCGGCGTCTCCGTCACCACTTCGCATTGAATGGTATGAAGGGGCTGTTGAGGTCACCGGCTGTACAGCAGCGCAATGTCAAGGAATTGGCGTAACGCTTCCAGGTGATCCGACCGGTGCGACGGCAGCGGCAGCTATCAATGCCGCAATCCTAGCTTGGCGCAACGACCCGATGTCCGCCGCCACGATACAAGCCTACTACAATCAATTCATGGGAACTGACGCTGCCATGGTCCCGACCTTTGGAATCATGGCGCATTCAAAGATACCGTCAAACTTGCTTCTGCTTGATGGTGCTGTCTGGGCACTTACACCGGATAACAATCTGGCCTCGACCCCATGGCAACTCTATAATGGCGTGCAGAATTACAATCTGCATTAGCATAACCCCACCCCAACCTCCCTAGGGAGCCAAGGAGGGAGTTGCGGAGATGTGATGAAAAGGAAAGTCATGCCTGCCGGCGCCAGTATTCGATGGTCCCGCGCTTGACGCCAAGCTGAACTGCAAGATTTTCCTGCGTGACGGTTCCCTTGGTCGATTGTATCAAATCGATCTGGCTTGGCGTTAGCCGGGTGCGTCGACCAATTCCCCCTTCCGGAGATCCGTGAAGGCGCCGGTCTTTTTGGTTGGCCGAATTATCTTTCCATGAAAGATGCTTTTGGTTGCAGCATGCCAGATGGCCATTTCCGCAGGAATGAGCGGCCTGTGGCTTGTCTTCGGGAGCGGGGCCGTGTGCAAGTTCACACATCACCCGATTGGCCTTGTGGACCTTCCCTTTGTATCCAACCTGCCCATAGCCATAATTATTGCACGAGAAGGGCCATGGCAAGCAATCGTCGCCGGCGTAATCGACGTGCGCCATAATCCAGGCGAGCCCCTTTCCCTTTCCGCGGTTGCCATCACCCTTTGGCATCGATGTTCCTATTCTGCTGAGTAATGCTGGCGTCGCAGACCGTGACCGGCTTAGCATCCCAAATCGTTCCAGCGTTGATGTCTGGCGTATCGCCGTCATGGAAATGGATGATCACTTGCAGAGTTTTTCTGCCGCGATCGTCTTTAACTAGCGATGTGCTTTGTACGATGCCCGTATTGCTCATGTGTCTGGTCTACCCCATCTCGGACTGCTGAAGAAAGAAACCGCAAGCGTCACGCGGCGGCAAAAAACCATTAAACCATTGTTGCAAAACACGCTCACGCGCCTCGCCGAGATCTTCGTCGATTAGCTCGTTGCGAGCTTCGCATTCGCGCAAGTGAAGGTCATCGATCGGACGCGATGCACTAAGGTGTAGGACTAGAGCGAGATGAGCTAAAGCCATCCGTAATATATCGATATGTTGGTGGCGCAGAGCAAAATCGTGCCAGCTAAAAAGGAAAGATTGAATCGCATCCCTAGAGAGGAAACCGCGTTCGCGAATACCACAACGGTCGCCAGCCCAACATTGAGCGTAGTGATGAACATTAGGTCTACGATGACCTGCTCTCTGCTCATGTCATTCTCCCTTGCTACCTAAGAACGCGAACGGCGCTGAAACGGGGAGCAGACCTCACCGGGCCGGATCTTCCGGCAAAAGTCTATGACCGTGATGCACTGGCCGCAATTGATGCTTGCGTGGGTCTCGGTCATCGGCTCATCGCCGTTGACGCCCTCAAGCGCTGCACCACATAACGTGTAATCCGCACCAATCATGCCTTCGCAATGGATCACGAGTCCTGTTTCAAGATAGTGCTTCGGCATTTTCGGTTCCTGTCTATTAAAGAACTCTGATCGATCCGTTCGGCATGATCTCGATAGGAAGATCGTCGTCCTTTCGTGCCAAAATGGCCTCAAGCTCTGCGAGCGTCGGCGGCTTCTTGTGGGGATCGGTCCCGCCAGCTTCCAGCCACCCATGCATAAAGGCCGCCCAAAGTGATCCTTCAACAGCTTGGATCTTCATTTCCTTCGTCCACGGATTGGCGCCGGTCGAGCGAATGCGCTCCAGCTCGGTCGGATCATCGTTGGGGATGTATCGCGTCGCCCAGCTATGGCTGTTCTTATATTCCTCAGACAGCTTGTAAGTCTCCCACGTCTGCATGATTGCGGAATCCTTGGGACACGGTGACATTGCGTTCATAGTTCTCTCCTGTTTTATCGACGCGTTAAGGTAATGCGTCTCGTGCTTCAGCTTTGTCTGGATACTTTGTGACTGCCCAATCAAGTGTGCCAGGGCATCGCGGCGACAAATCCCAAATTCCCGGAATTGCACCTTGGTCTTTGCGAACGCGGAACGTCAGCGTCACATATTCTTCACCGTCGTATGCTGGGCCAAAATCGGCGCGTTCCGCAACGGCCTCGATTGATTTTGTCATGACTCCATCTCCTGTTTTAATCTTGCCGTCAAAGTAAGTCAGTTGTTTTTGGCGGTTCAGTCATTGCCTTCGCCATCGCCTCTGGCGGTACGAGCTTGAAAAGCTCACAGACCGCGATCATTCGGGTGGCGTTCACGTAGAGGCGTATCTGCTCGGGCAGGAGATCAATGTCGTATAGGAGCGAGAGCAGCGCGGGTGTCTCATTGATCAGCTTGCGGTAGGGCTGAGTTGCCTCGCCGGCCGCCTTGATCTCTTCCTCGGATGGTTCGTTCATCTCATTCTCCCTGACTGGTCGTTACGAAGAAAATTCCTTGCGCGCTTCCTCATAGGCCACGTTCAGTTCGGCCATCAGATCATCGTTGCCGCCGGCGTCGGGATGGCGATGACGCGCCTTTTCGCGATAGAGCGACGTGAGATCCCCGCGCCAATCCGGCTTGACGCCGAAGACCTCGCGCCATGGCTTCTTCCAGTCGGGCGGTGCGATCGCAGCGAATCCGGTGAATGCGCGCTCCATCATCGTGCCGCCGCCATGCCGCTTAAGCTGGCGCATCCCGTCGATAGCCATGGCGAGCGATCGAACGTTCGCTGCGATATCGGTAAACCGGTCTTGCGCCATCACCATCGGACGTTTCTTCAGGATGAAGTAGACGGCAACGCCAGGGTCATTCATCCGCTTGCGCGCGGCCGACGCTGCAGCCTCGCCATCGGCGCGCAATGGAACGTTTGACGACAAAACAATGCTCGTAGCGCCCAGCAGCGCCAATTCGTTCTGCAGGCCATCGCGCGCTCGCTCGAACGTCAGATCATGAACCTTGCCGCCGAACGGGTGGCTGGATTCTCGATAGGTGGTCCGTGGCCATCCTTCGGGCCACTGCAACGGGTAGGCTTCGGCTGATGCCATCACTCGCACCCCGACATCTGAAGCTCCCAGCCGTTCTCGCTGGCCTCCAGGATAGCCAGCCGTGCGAACCGGTAGCGGCCGCGGACCCTGCCGCGCTTGTCGATCGCTTCGAAGCAGGGACGGGGCGGGCGAGGGCGCTCACCAAAATCGTCATTATCGTTCAAAGCGTCCATATGACCCTCTCTTTTCTATAAGTCGTTATCATCGTTTGATAATTTCACTTCTTCCTCCCCCACCACTAATTTAGTATGCTGTTGATTTGAAATAAGTTTATCAGTCTCGGCCCTCACATTCAAGTGGTGTGAGGGAATAGAATTGAGCTTTCCGACCGCGCCGGCAGCCAATTTGGCGCGGTTGGCGGCCTTGGTGTAGAGCGCCGACATGCGACCGCCGGTCCAGCCGAAGATGGCATCGAGCTCGGCCTCGGTGGCGCCGTTCTCGGCCGCGATCGTGGCGGCGATTTTGCGTACGCCATGGGCGCTTTTCTCGATGCTGGCCGCGCGCGCGGCTTCCGAAAACGCATTGCCGAAGGATTCCTTGACGAAGGAATGCCCGCGCGGGCCGACGATCCATGTCTCGCGGCCTCGCGGCCCAGCCAGAAGGGAACGCTGCAGGACGGTCAGCATCGGCATGACCACGGGCGTGTCGGTTTTCTCGGTCAGGATCGAGATGATGCCCTCTTCGGTGACGTGCCGGTTGCCGATCAGGGCGGCATCGCCGCGGCGCATCCCGGTATAGAGCAGGACGTCCAGCCACACGCGCTGAGGCGTTCCGACCGGCCACATGGCCTGATAGGTCTCGACGTCCTCGCGCGTCCATGGCGCAAAGCCTGTGCTTCGGCGGCGCTTCGGCGGCTTCACGCCGGCGGTTGGATCTGATCTGACGTGGCCGCGCGCCCGAGCCCATTGGTAGAGCCCCCGCATCGTGTCCAGAAAGTTGCGGGCCGCCGACGGCGTGTTGGCGCGCCGATCGAGCCCATCAACGATGTCCCCCTCCCGGATCGCGCCGAAGGGCTCGGCGCCAGCCGCCTTGATGACGTGCAGCATGATGTTCTCGCGCTGCCGTCGGGTCGCCATTGCCAGCGCCTTCCATGCGTCGGATTTGCGGTAGGCATCCCAGAGCCATTGCACAGTTCCGGCCACGGCGTGGCCTCGCTGCACCTTCCGACCGGCGATTGCATCCTCATATTCGGACTTGAAGGCCTCGGAGCCGTATTCCGCGCGTAGCCGGAAGCGCGGGCCTTTGCCCTTGCGCACGTACCAGAAGATCCGCCCGCGCTTGCGCTCGTGCTGCAGGTGGGGAGGACGGGGCCGGGGCATGGCGGCGATCAAAGGACAATCCTCCGGACCGGCTCAATCTCTTTTTCTTCCGGCTTCTGTGGTTTTTTGGGTTGCGGATCGATCGTGATTGTGCCGTCAGACAGGATGCGCACTGAGCCCGCACCACATTGCTGCGCCGCCCGGATTGCTCGGGCGACGTCGGCTTGCGTGATGCGGGCGGGTGTGCGGGACATTTAGCCTTCTACCGATGTTATGGCTGCTTTTGCCGGCTGCGAGCCGTGCCACTTGCCAACCGCTTCGTATAGTTCGGCGGTCGCGGCATTGACTGCGTTCTCTCGCGTCAGCGTTGGGTGTACGTAGATATTGGCCTCGATCAGCCGACAAGCGGCCGATATTACACAATCTTCAATTGCCTTCATTGGAGACGAGACGCGGGTGTTCCATTGAACCGCGGAATCTTCCAAATGTTCGGCCGTACTTTGGGGGCCAAAACAGTTATCGTTCCCACAAAAGATAGTGCCCATGTTTTTAAGAATGCTCGGCTGCTCTCCGCAAAACGGGCACGGTTTCAATTCCATCTTCTCGCTCATGGTTTCCCTATCCGATGGTTAGTTAAAACCGTCGATGAATCGGCGAGCTTCGGTCACGCTACCCGACTGGACCGCCAGCATCCCAAGCATCGCGAGAGTTGGTGTCTTGAGGGTCGTTTCCGGATGCTTGTCCATATCTGAAAGCATCGACGTAACAGCATTCGCCACGTCACCCTTTGCTAGATACTCGTGAGCACGTTTTTTGCACCATTCCAAATGCTGTTCACGGGTCATAATCGTTCCTTTCATTTCCCAGTGGTTATGAAAAGACGCGCGTCAGCGCCTCTCCGAAAACTCGATGATCTCCTGCGGCACCTGGCGCTTGGCTTGACCGGCGACCTGGAGCTGCACCTTGATCGTGCGCAGAATCTCGCGAGATTGAGCAGCGATCGCGTCAGCGCGGTTCGGCATCATCTGCTCGGTTTTCAGATCGGTCAGCGTTTCCCAAAGGATGTCCTTCAAGCTACTCGCCGACAGCGGCCGAATGACGGTTACGGCTTGGCCCTTGACCGGCTTCACGCTCGCGCCGTTGCGCTTTGTTCGTGCAACCGTTTTGGTATTTGATTTCGCCATGATTGTATCTCCTCTTGATCTCTCGGTTAAGTTCCAGGGTTAATCTGTACGCTTCGGCGAACGCTCCTAGCTTCGATGCCCGGTAACGCGCATCGTATTCACGCTTCCATTCTTTGTACCAAGGCTGCCGGCAATACTCCGCGTGTTGCTTCGATCTCTTCTTTCGATCAACCGCAGCCTTCACCGGATCGTAGGTCCGTAGATGGAATGCATGTCGTCTGGCCTTCAGAGTCGGGCTCGTTTTGCGGTACTCGATATCGTAAAGCCGCTTCTCTTCAACCTTTTGCGCCTTCGTCTTACCAAGACGCCGACCGAGATTGGAGCAGCGTCGATTGCAGTAGAGGTTCAATCCAGCTTCGCGCGCACGATTGACGTGACCTGCCGGTTTGTCCGCTTTCTTTTTGCAATGAGCGCAGCGGTATTTCATGTATTAACAACTCGTTATCGAGAGGCCAGCGCGGCACGCGCCCGCTCAAGAGCAGATCCGAATGTGTGCGGCTCGGCATATGCGATATGCAATTCATTCCTGCGATATAGATCGCTATGAAAATCGTGCCATCTCTTGCCAAGCTTTTTTGCGTGACCGTATAGCCCGATCAGACATCTCCCATCGCAATCTTGCCAGTTATAACCTCCTTTCGGATGCATCGTTTCCAGCCATTCAATTAAGCTTTCAAGCATCATCGGATCGGTCTTGGTCTCGATCGTCTTGAATGTGCCGTGCATGTCGATCTCCTAATAGTTGCGGTTGGTGGTGTTTAACTCTGTTTATCCGCGTCGAGATACCGAAGCTCCCATCTCGGGTGAAACTTCGAAGCATACTTCTCGCCGTCGAGTCGGATGCTGAGATGGGCACCGTTCGCGCCGCAGATCGTGCCGAGACGCGGCACCTTCTCCCCAGTGTATTCGATGCGACCACCGCGCTTCGCCGGCACTTTGTAATATTTCCTGACGTAATCGAGGCTCACGATTTCTCTCCCTCTGCGGTCTGTAAGGCTTGATCTTCGGCTCGCACGGAATCAGCATGCGTCTTGTCGAGATCGCGTAATATCTTATCGATGCATCCAACGAGGCTGCTAAGCGGCCATCCGTACATGACGGAGTCGCCCTTCATCTTTTCGAGCTGCTTCATCATCGCTCGCCAATCTGTGACAGGCGCAGTCAACTTGATCGAAAATTCGACCTGCTCGTAGGACTGCAATTGAGCCTTGGCGTCCATTATTTTTCCTCGCGTTGTGCAGAAGCACAGGTTATTTTTTGTCTGCAGGTAAGCCAAAGCCAAAACAGGAAAGCGGCAATCGAAGCATCTGCATAAAATGCTTTATTCACTTCCCACACGGCCCATGATGGAAGTTGATCATGGAAGCTCGCCATGAACACATCCATCACGAACCAAATGGCCCATAGAAACCACGCGTCCCTGATTTTAACGAATGTAACGCTCATTTGCTTTTCTCGCCTGATAACGAAAGTGCGGCGTCTATCTTCGGATAGATCTCCGCCATGTCGTGATCGAAGTGTTGCCGAGGACCTATTGCGCCGTAGTAGGCGATCCGCCTGCGCGCAAATTTCAGTGCCTCCGCCAGATCCACAATCTGCGTATGCTGATTGTCGCACTTTACCTCAAGATCGCGAATGGCATTGACCAAGTCATCGAGTACCATCATCCCCCCGGATGGAAGGTCGCTGTAGTAGGGCTGCACTCGTTTGATCAGATCGTCATAATCTCTCATCAGACACACCTATGCAATTCGCACCACGTCGGCTTATGGTAGGGCTTCTCGCAGGCATGGGCGCATTGCGCGAGACCTGCAACGATAATCGCGCTGGCCAGGATAAGACCGATAATCAGACTGCTGCGGATCATTTTGGCTCCTTCAGTTCGAAGTCGTGTCTGTTTCCTGCACGATCCAGCAGCCCTTATGGATGGCGCACTCATACACTCCTGGAGGGCCGACCAAATCGTATGAAATCGCGAAAGGGCCATCACCAAACGTAATTCTTGTCCATTCTGCATTTACTGATTTCATAGCAATCAGCGGTCTTATTTCATGCGACCATCCATCGCCGCGTTGTGAAATCGCATAGACCCCGAGGACCATGGCGAGGACGGCGAAGATCAGGCCGATGGCGAAGGAGCGGGTCATTTTGGTTCTCCCTTGAGAGCGCGCAGTTCGCGAGCGCTAAAGCGATGGAAGGCAGCGACACGATGCGCACCCGCAATCGTCGCTGAATTATCTCCGCAGTGGAGCGAATTGGTTTCCAGCGCGGCGCGATCCTCATGCCACTTCGCGCATTCTTCGATCGTGTCGTTTCTGATATCGCGAACTAGGCGTGTCATTTTGGTTTTCACGTGAGGTCGAGAATGGCGTTGGCTGCGCGTCGAGCGCGGTCCTGCATAAAGCTATTGCCACCCGGCATCCATTCTGGCTTGTGAGGAGTGCCCATTGTCGGGCTAAAATCAAAAGCATCGTATACGATCTTTGCGATCTCCTCCCGCCCCGGCTGCGGAGGCGCGGGGATGGCGAGCGCAAGCACTGTGCGAACTTCCTCACGCACATGCTCTTGCTGACGCTCATCCAATGATGACCATGGCAAATAGAAATTCCTCGTGTGCTCTGCACGCCACTTCTGAAATGACTGCGCCATTTGATCTATATCCGCGACCGGCTCCGTGGTGACGGGCTCCTGCGCTGGAGACGAGGCGCGGATCAAGTCGGCGAGCTTCCTGATCGTATTGCGCGCCTGCTCAACATGAGCCCGTGATGGCTTCCAATCCGGCTTGTCGAATTGCGCCGACAATCCTTCGGCGTGTCGAAGTCCGGCGTCAGCCAATTCCATCTTCTCGATCATCCCTGCCTCCCGTGTCCCATGATGCCTTGAAGCGGCTGCTTCTGTTCAAGCTTGAACAATTCTTCAAGGGCCTCTGCTGCGATGTTCTCTGCATTGCGTCGGCCAGCTTGGATGCGCTCCAAAGCATTGCGTGCAATTCGCAATGAACGCTGCAACTCGACGATACGCCTTTGATGGTTCATCCCTGCCTCCCGATGCGTTCGCGCAAACCCTTGCGACGCCAGAACTCGTTGCTCCTACGCGCCTGTTCATCGAGCCACGCCTTAACGTAGGCATCGATTAGGTCCTGGTGATCTTTCAACAGTTTCTGAAGGTCCGTCATGTCAAAATCCAGAGCACGATCAGGGCCACCAATCCTGAGAGTGCCAATCCCCAGCGCACGATGAACCCCATGCAACCGAGCCGATGCGGATCGATCAGGGCGCCGCCGGTGTGGAACCAACGAGATGGGTTCATTTCTGTCTCCCGGATTTCTGCATCGTCATCGTCTTGGCCTCGGCGTATTCGGCAGTTTTCTTGATCACTTCGATGATGATTTCCTCGCAGATCGGCGTGCCGAGATCGACGATTCCGCGGGAGCGGAGTTCGTCGGAGAGGGCTGCTGCGAGATAGGAGGATACGTATGTCATCTGGGTTTGCTTTTTAGGTTTGTGGACTACGATCAGTTTTGGCTGGAGCTTCGATCATCCGTGCGCTGGCGGGGTGCCGTGAGCGCTCATCGCTCAGGTCTTTCCTTTGAGATAGACATTGAGTGTCGCAATAATCGCAACAGTTTGTTTTGCCATGTCGGAATCGGTGTAATCCTGATCCGTCTGCATCATGTTGTGATGCCGCAACAGAAGATTGCGGATCTGCTTCGCGCCGTCGGTCGAGATTAGATGTTTGCCTGCAGGCGGGACAAAAACCGATGCTTTTCCTTCGGGCATTGCGGCGGTCTTGACGGGCTCATCGGTTTTATCGCCGAGCAACCTGTCGCCGATTTTGGCGATGCAGTAGATGCCGACTATTCCAGGGACGCTGGGATCACCAGAGGCCAGCACGCCGAAGATGAGGACTCCCGCCGTGATCCAAATCATAGTGGATCTGATCTTCATGCCTCAACCCCTTCATCGTCCATGCACAGAATGCGGATATTCCCAGGCTTGTCCCGAAACGCGCGCTGCACCTGAAACGACAGCATCTCGCAATAGGCGCGATTGCCCGCATGCTCGATCGCCATGAACTCCCAGGTATGCGAAGCTGTGAAGACGAGGTAAATCATCAGCGCGGTCATGAAATTATCTCTCCCTCGACGCTCTGACGATATCCCCATTGAACTTCCGCCAGGCCGTGATCGTCCGCGGCTTCTTGATCCCGACATGCCGCGCCCGCTTGCGGTAGATGCGCGATTTCTCGGCGACGTCGCGTTTCGTCTTCTTCGGATGGTGCTCGGCAAGCCATGGCTTCAAGTTATTTTCACGCCGCTCGCCGCCATTGATGATCGCAATCGTATCCTCGCAGTCCCAGGTCTCGCCTGGCCGGATCAATCGGTTGCAGCCGCAGCAACAGCGCCCGCCAAACCGGTCGAAAATCCTCAATCTCACCCGCGGCGGCACGGCGGCGTCAGGGGAGGAGCCGATCCATTCGGGAAGGTGGCGCACGATGGTCATCACAATCTTTCAACTAGACGTTCTTGCGCCTGCGCTTCCGACCACACATCGAACGCGATCCGCAGCCGCTCGCAATGGCGTGGCTCCGCACTGCATTTCGCCAAGCAGTGTTGATGGGCACAGCCTTCCCATTGATCCAGGAAGGCTTTCGGATACTCATGGAACAGATTGCCGCGATCGGTCATCGCTGGCCGCCCTTTAAAAGTTTCAGCCCCGTGAACGCGCCGCGGGATTTCCAATAATCCCGAGAAGCCGTATCGCCGCTCATCTCCCGTGCGATCATCTCCTGCTTGGCGAGATAGAGCGCCTCGCGTGCAAGCAAGGCGGAGTTCTGCAGATCGTAGCCGCAATTGAAGAGCTTGCGCGCGGCCAACTCATCATTCGCTGGAATCCCTTCGCGGACCAGCGTCTGCGCCATGCGCTCGATCAGATCGCGACGGCTTTCGATCAGGCCCATCAAGGGGCCTTCCAAGAGATAGAGTCCCATCGTCAGATCCTCATCGCCAGATAATTCTCGAACAGTGATGGCAGACGAATATTCCGTCGCTCGCGATCGGCTCATGTCCGCCCGCGCTCAGGCAATCATCGGCAACGCCGAAGGGATCTCGACCTTCAAGAACGGGAACGCACTGAGTTGCAACGCGTCGCAGCTCCTCGCCGACGAAGTGGTCGATCATGGCGCGGGCGGATTTTTGGATCCTAATATTCATGGTCATAGTTCCTTGAAAAGAGATTGGCGGCGACGCTGGAGGTTTAAGTCAACGCCGCCGCCGTAGCCTCGTGGGTCAACGGAGCCATCCAAAGCCCCACGAGGTTTTCGAATTACTGATCGTCCGCGCCAAAGGTCACAGCGTAGGCCGCGCGCAGTTCGTTGATCGCCGCAGTGAGCACATCGCGGTGCGGATCGACGCGGCCGGTCTGAATGAAGGCATTCAACATCGAACACACCATCATCCTCTCGGAATCGCGCGGTGCGGTCGGACGATAGTACTGGCCGTTGCCGTTTGCCTGCGCCGCCGCCGGCTTTGCAGCCTGTTGCGGACGCCCTCCCGTGAACTGCTCGGGTGCCGGTCCCGGCCGTTGCGTGCCGCGGATTGCCTTGATGTCGCGATAGGTCACGCCATTGGAGACCTTGGCCGTGAACTCGATCTCATACGCGCCGCCGATCTCGACGCCGTTCATCTTGTCCGGGTAGATACCGAACATCATGCCGTCGGTATCCTTGATCCGGGCCGACTTGCCGGGACCTGGCGCCGGCATGATCTGTGCGACCGTGATCAGACCGCGTTCGGGCTGGACGAATTGGGTGGCTGCTTGGGTGTTCATGTTACAGGGTCCTTTCGAAGGTTGCCTTGATGCCGACGGGAAGCTCGCCAAACTCCTTGCGGAAGTCGCGAGCGCTGGAAAGAATGGCGTCCTTGATCTTGTCAGTCAGGCCGATCGCCTTGATCGCCAACTCGACGTTCTCGATCGCCAACACCTCGGTCGTGCGCATCGAAATCGACTTGCCGCCGAGGACCGACCCGAACCGCAGCGGCACGTTGCGCTCGGCGATCGCGGCCTGCTTATCGGCCACGCGGTATTCCGTGAAGGTCTGGTCGGCCTGCGCGATCGCAGCGCCGACGTCCGTGCACTCACCCTGCTCGGCATTGGCGAGCGCTTCCTGCTCGGCGGCTTCGGCTTCCCGGGCGATCCGCTCGCGCTCGGCGGCTTCGTTGCGTAGCCGCGTGGCTTCGGCGATCCGGGCCTCTTCCTGGCTGGTGGCGAAGGCGGTCAATCGCTTGCGGAGCTCGTTATAGCCGCGCTCGAGCGTGCCCTTGTCCTTGACGAGGTCGTAGGTGGCGAAGATATCGTTCAACTGATCGCGGAGCGGCTGCGTCTTGGCTTGGCGCTCGTCGCGGGCCGAATTGAGGGCCACCAGCGTTCTCTCCTTGAGGCCTACGCCGGCTTTTGCCTCGGGCAGCGCTTGGATGACCGGGTGATCACGCAACCAACCAGCGAGCTCGCCGAGCGCGTCGGCGGCGTGGTCGAGTGCGGAGGGCGCGGGCTGATTGTCGGTGCGGCTGACCATGCGGTTGCCGGCGGGGATTCGGGCCTCGATGCTGTGAAAGCTCATGCTGAAATCTCCTCAATATCTGAGAGCGTAACGGGCTGCGTTTCGATGAAGATCGTGCCGCAACCGCTGCAGATATCGCAGCCCTCGCCGTCGCACTCGCAATCGACTTCGATCTCCCCGTAAGGATCGGGATCGATGTCGCCTTGGCAGATGAAGCAGGCGGTGACATCGCCGCAGTAGGTATTCGTCAGATGCAACACGGGGACGTTGATCCGATCGCAGCAATCACAGTTTCCGATGCTCATGCTGCACCTGCAATGATGTGAGCGAGGAAATACGAGGTCCAAAGGAAGAAGCTGATGCTTCCGGCTTCGAACAGGGTGTAGGCGGCGGCTTTGATCACGACGCGCGCTCCTCTATCTGTTCGATCAGATCGGCGATCGCTTCCTCTTCCGTGGCACCGTGGCCGATCGGGCAATTGCTGAAGAACCCATCCTGATCGCAGTCGCAATCGTAGTTGTCGTCGACGGCGGACCAATCGAAAGAGCGAACGGGAATCGGCGGATATTCGAAATTGGTGTGGATGCGGATGCCGTTGATCTGATGCTCGGCCATCACGCGCGCCTCCGCATCGCATCGCGCGCTTCGATCAGCGCCTCGGCTTCGGCATCGCAGCAATAGGTCGCGTTGCCCTCGATCGATCCGGTGACCACGCCTTCGAAGCAGCGCATGTCGACATCGGTCGTGGCGTTGTCGGCGATGTGCAGGCCGATGGTCGCGAAATATTCGTCGACGATCGCCGCGGCGTCGTGCATGTGATCGTTGAAAGCACGGAAATCGGCCGGGTGGGGAAACACCCCGAGCGAAGCCGGCACCTTCATCGCGAGCAGGCTGGCGACCAGGCGGCGGCGGGCGGTTTCGATCGGGTTCTTGTTGGCGAGGGCTGTGGTGGACATGGGCGGCTCCGTTGTGTTTGAGGCTTCACGAGATGGCCGGGCTTTTGTCACCCGGCCGGGTCTCATGAGGTCCTCCTGTGGTGCGCTGGGTAGTTCGTCTTCAGTGACGCCAGTACTAATTCAAGAAAATTGAATACACAAGGACTTTCTTCAAACTATTTGAAATTATTTTCGGTTCCCTGCACATAGTCCCGGAACCGGACCTATCACGCACTATTACAGTGACGAGTGTTCAACCTTCTGTCAGGTTGCAGACACACGGACGCCACACTTCAAATGGCAAATAGTTCATCGATTGGGGTAAATGGGAATGAACACAGACGGATGGGCTCGCCGCCAC
>Ga0137418_10002552_pt1 | contig 16660 bp, 20 predicted proteins | sample CZODoug3_1_2_16f_FD_122242 | JGI IMG/M metagenome (GOLD analysis project Ga0137418, IMG submission 122242) | Vadose zone soil fungal communities from Angelo Coast Range Reserve, California, USA - CZODoug3_1_2_16fungal (Hybrid Assembly) | ecosystem: Environmental > Terrestrial > Soil > Vadose... | reverse complement strand
CTTCGCTTCGAGGTAGCCGTGTTCGGTCCGCTCAATCGTGCCGAGTTTTTCGAAGCCTTTGATGTGCTTGTTGATGGGCCGGGCGCCGATCGCGCACCCGCCGGGGAGTGAAACTCGAGCGTGTCCGGTACGTGCGAGCAACGGACCCAGAACGAGCACCGACGCCCGCATTGTCTTGACGAGATCGTAAGGCGCTTCGTCCGAGAGGATCTTTTCGGCGCGAAGGCGCGCCGAATGATCGGCTTCGAAGTCCACCTTGACACCAAGCTCGCGCAGAAGACGCCGCATGGTAAAAATGTCGTTCACCAGCGGAAGGTTCTCCAGCGTGACCTCGTCGGCCGTAAGTAGTGAAGCCGCCATTGCAGGTAAAGCCGAGTTTTTCGCTCCGCTGATGTGCACGCTTCCGTGAAGCGGGGTGCCTCCAGTGACTCGTAACTTGTCCATATGTCCTTCGTAGCCCTGACGCGGGCTGAAGCCCGCGACTACATTTAGAAGCCTCCGCACAGGGCACCCGTGTCCGCAATGGTAAACACGCAGGTCCCAATGTAGTCGCGGGCTTTAGCCCACGTTCAACTTCGATCAAAAACCATTCTACCGCCCACAAATGTCTTCATGACCCTGAACCGGGTATCCAGGATGGCGATATCCGCGTCAGCACCAGGTTCGAGCGCGCCTTTTCTTTCCAGCTTGAGAGCACGAGCCGGATTCAACGTCAGGCCGAGCAGGGCTTCCTCGAAAGCCCAGTCGGTCCATTCGAGAAAATTTTTCAGTGCGATTTCCTGTGTCAGCGTGCTTCCGGCGAGCCGGCCCTCCGAGTCTCTACACACGCCATTCGTCACGTTCACCGTGTCTGTTCCGAGGACATAACGTCCGTCCGGCATGTCCGTGGCGCTGACGGCATCAGTGACCAGGAGGACGCGCGCCTTTCCTTTCGCTCGTGCAAAGAGGCGCACAACGGCGGGATCGACATGAACGCCGTCCGCGATGATCTCCGCAAACACCCGATCGTCGGAGAGCACTTCTCCAACGATGCCCGGATCGCGATGCGAAAATCCCCGCATGGCGTTGAACGTGTGCACCGCATAGCAAACCCCGCGGCCCGCGGCGGTGTTTGCTTCTTCGAGAGTCGCATTCGAATGGCCCATCGCAACGGTGATGCCCGAATTCCCGGCCATTCCGATAATCCGTTCGGTTCCTTCCAGCTCGGGAGCGATCGTGACGAGACGCAGCGAATGACCCGACGCGCGAATCCATTTCCCAAACAATTCGGCATCCGGCGCGATGACGTTCGCAGCCTTATGGGTTCCACGCCTGGCGGCATTGATGAATGGCCCCTCCAGATGAATCCCGATCGGGCGCGCTCCATCAAAAGTCTTTGTCATCAGGTTGCCGAGTTTCTCGATGGCAGTCGTCAGCAGTTCAACAGGAGACGATACAGTGGTCGGCAGGAATGCCGTGGTGCCATGACGAGCGACGATGTGGCTGACTGCATTCAACGATTCGTCCATCACGTCCACACCGCCACATCCGTGGATGTGCGAATCGATGAATCCCGGCACGACAACAAACTGTGAGGCTTCGACTTTCTCCGCGCCCGCCGGAATCCGGACCGATTCAGCCTCTCCGACTTCGGCTATCGAATTCCCTTCGATGATAAGTCGGGCCGACGCCAGTTTCTTTGTGGGTGTGAATAGCGTGCCCGCTTCGATCGCGACGATCTTCGGTTTACTCACGGCCGGTCCCGAGATGTCCTATCACTTTCCGAAGATTGTCGCCCGCGGCAGTCAGCCGTTTTTCGGCTTCCTTTCGACTGCATCCTGCCGCGCCCATAATGACGGCCAGTTTCAGATTTCCACCGGAAGCTTCGACCAGTTTCGCGGCCTGTTCCTGTTTCACTCCCAGTATTTCCTGCAGCATATGCATGCCACGCTCTTTCAGCTTGCGGTTGGTCATGCTGACGTTGATCATCCAGTTGCTGTACGTCATTCCGAGCCGGATCATCGTGGCCGTGCTGATCAGGTTCAAAACCATCTTCTGTGCCGTGCCGGCCTTCATTCGGGTCGAGCCGGTGATGACCTCCGGACCGACTGCAGTGTGTATCGTGACGTCTGCGATTTTCGACATCGGAGTATTTTCAGCACAGACTACCGCCACCGTCTTTGCGCCTTTGCTCTTGGCGAATTCCAGCGCTGCCTCGGTGTATGGCGTGCTGCCGCTGGCTGCAATGCCGATGACGAGATCGCCCCTGCCGACCTTCTTCGACTTCAAATCCGATGCAGCCTTCTCCCGATCGTCTTCCGATCCCTCCGTCGCCTGAGCCAGTGCTTTCGTTCCGCCCGCCACGACAGCCTGAATCCAGTCGGGCGGCGAACCGAACGTTGGGGGACACTCCACGGAATCGAGCACTGCAATCCGCCCGCTGGTTCCTGTCCCTACATAAATCAGGTGACCGCCGCCTTTGAGCGACTCGACTGCAAGGTCTACAACGCTGGCGATGTCGGAAATGGCAGCCGCGACGGCGCCAGCCACGAGCGCTTCCTCGCCATTGATGATTTTCAGGATGCGTTCAGTTGGAAAAAGGTCGATGTCGACGGAGCGTGGGTTGCGCCTTTCGGTAGTCATCGTGTGAGTAACAGCATGATCTTTTTGAAAACGAGCACAGCTTCTATATTCTATTTCGGAGCCATGAAAGAAGTCGATGTGGAGATCCGTCGTGCGCAGGGCCTGGAGGACTATCAGGCCGTCGTGGAGCTCGAGAAAGAAGTCTGGGGCTACACGGAAATGGAAGACCTGGCAGCCGTGCCGATTCTGATGATCGCGAATCGGTTTGGCGGCGTGGTCCTCGTCGCCCAGGAATCCTCAGGCCGGATCGTGGGCTTCTCGATGGCGAATCTCGGCTGGACCGGCGAGAAAAAGCTCTTCTGGTGGTCGCACATGACAGCGGTCGTCGCAGAATATCGAGGCCGGGACATCGGGCATCGCTTGAAGATGCGGCAGCGGGAAGAGGCTCTGGCTGCGGGTATCGATGAGATCCAGTGGACGTTCGATCCGCTGCAAGCCCTGAACGCTCATTTCAATATTCACAAGCTCGGCGTGATCGTGCGGGAGTACGAGGAGAATGTATATGGCTATTCTCCAAGTCCATTGCATCGCGGTCTCCCGACCGACCGCCTGGTGGCGGAGTGGCGTCTGGACTCGGATCGACAGGCCGGGGTCATACTTCGAGATATCGACGGGACTGCGCGCATCAACACGCCGGATGGTGAACCCGACCTTCGGTTGGAGACCAGTCCGCTGCTGCTCGAAATTCCCACCAACATCAACGAACTGCGAAACACCGACATCGCTCGAGCGAAGCTCTGGCAGGAACGAGTCCGAGCCGCATGCCGGCATTACTTCGAGGCCGGTTACGTGATTACCGATTTCATCCTGGTGGACAAGCCGCGGCCGCAGGCGCTGTACGTGTTGGAGAAAGGAAGCCAAGAAGCCAGAAGCCAGAAGCCAGAATAGGGAATCCCATTCTGGCTTCTTGGCCCCTGGCTTCTTTTTTTACTTCGTTAAACGCACCTCGGCAGCGTAGTAATCCAGCGTCAGCTTGTACTCATCGAGGAAATCGAACCCGATCACGCCGGCGATTTCGGTGCCGATCATTTTGGACATTTCCTTCAGGTTGATGGATACCACTTGAGGAAACGTCTCGGAATTCTTTGCCGTTTTAAAAGTGACATTCGGCACTCGCAGCACGACACCTTCGAAACCTCCCACGCCGGCAATTCCCAGGTCGATCTTGGCGCCGGGCGTCTTTTCGTCGACACCCAGCGTTGCAGCCATGTTATGCGAGATCACCGTAGTTACTGCGCCGGTATCCACGATGAAATTCCCGCGGTGCTGGCCGTTCAGCTGGACGGGAACAAGCAGAAGATTGCTGAAGTACCAGGCTGGAAGAACCTCGCTCGCGGGGTTTGCTGCGGGGCGCTTCCGCGAAATTTCCAATTGATTGCCGGGGTAGTTCACCGTCAGGATGAAGTCCGAAAGCACGGCAGTGCTGAAAATGCCGTCGGCAAGCTGCGACACGAGAGGATCATTGAACGTGCCGACGGGCACGTTCTTGATCTTCACGTCGCCTATGGTCATTTCTTTCACGCTATAGAGCTTGGTGTCGATCTTTCCGCCTCCGCCAACGCCGTGCATGATGGTCGACGTGACCGGCGTGAGACCAAGGTCGCCGGCGAGCTTTTCACTGAGCACAATCTGTGAGGCTCCGGTGTCGACGGCGAACTCGTAAGGTCCCCTGCCATTGATCATCACTCGCGCAAAAACGAGATTCAGCGACTTCCGGAGAGGAATCGGAGCCGGATTCTGGGGCGCATCGACGGATGCCACGTCATTGCCCAGGGCCTTGAGCATCTCGAGACCTGCCTTGGCTTCAGCCAACCGGTCGGGATCGCTCGGATTGAGCCCGATGTATTCTTCGATCTGTTTGCGTTGCTCGGCGTAATTCTTCTCGAGCGCCCAGGCCTCACTCGCGTAAAACCGGTAGAGCGGCTCTTTCGGGTCCAGCTCGATGGCGCGCATCATTTCCTGAATAGCCTGCTTGGTTTTGAGCTTCCCAATCGCGAGCTTCCCCAGGCCGTAATGGGCGCGGGCGGTCTTGGCGTTCATGCCGAGCGCTTCTTTATACAAAGCCACGGCCCGGTCAAAATTTCCCTTTCTGTATTCGATTTCACCCCGTAAGGCCACGGATTCCGCGGTCCTCGGCTGTTTGTCGAGCAGAGCCTCGGCCTGCTGGACTTCGTCCCGGGTCAAAAGATCGGCTACCGACGGCAATTGAAGGGCTAACGCCATGAGAACAATGAGCGGAATGGCGAGCGGGCTGCTTGACATGGTGTAAGGGCTCCTATACTATCAAATTTTTGCCACACACTTATTTTGAGGGCTGAGCATGTCTACACGGTTTCTGACGGCGGGTGAATTGGCCACCCTTGACAAATGGTACGTGATTGATGCGACAGATCAAGTTCTTGGACGTGTCGCGACGAAAGCCGCAACCATTCTAATTGGAAAGCACAGGCCCCAGTATGCCCCTTTTCTCGTGAGCGGCGAACATGTCATCATTGTGAATGCACAGAAGATCAAGCTCACCGGCGAGAAACTGGACAAGAAAGTTTACCGGTGGCACACCCAGTATCCGGGAGGATTGCGAGAGGTCAAAGCTGGTAAAGTATTCGCATCCAGGCCGGACAAGGTAATTCGCGAGGCGGTCCTTGGCATGCTGCCAAAGAATAAGCTGCGCAAACGAATGGTCAAGCGGTTGAAGATTTATCTTGCGGATCAGCATCCGCATTCGGCGCAGCAGCCGCAGAGCTTAAAACTGTAGGGGCGGTCTATGACCGCCCGGGCGCTCACAGAGCGCCCCCACAGATTTGTTGGAGGTTAATTGAGCACAGTCCAGCATTACGGTACGGGCCGCCGAAAGACATCCACGGCTCGCGTATTCCTCCGGCCGGGGACAGGGAGTTTAACGGTCAATGACAAGACATTAGATCAGTACTTCTTCAACAAGACCCACCAGATGATTGTCAAGCAACCCCTCGAGGCTTCGGATACCCTGAGCAAATTTGATGTGGTCGTGAATGTCGAAGGCGGCGGAATGCACGGACAGGCCGGCGCCGTACAGCATGGTATCGCGCGCGCTCTTGTCGATTTCAGCGCCGAGCTGCGGCAGGTCTTGAAGAAGGCCGGATTTTTAACGCGCGATCCGCGCATGAAAGAACGCAAGAAATATGGGCAACCGGGCGCGCGAAAGCGGTTCCAGTTCTCGAAGCGGTAATCTTTGAAAGTCGCTTTCAGGGATCGCCTCCCTGCTCGCGACTCTAGTCACTTTGTCGAAAATCTGAAACGGAGGTTTATTTGGCGTCTATTACAATGAAGGAACTTTTGGAGGCTGGCGTCCACTTCGGGCATCAAACCAAGCGCTGGAATCCGAAAATGAAACAGTACATTTTCGGAGAGCGCAACGGAATCTACATTATCGATCTCCAGAAGACACTGCGCCTGTTCAAGGAAGCTACACAGTTCGTAACCGATCTCGCGGCACAAGGAAAAACAGTTCTCTTTGTCGGAACCAAACGCCAGGCCCAGGACGCAATCGCCGAAGAGGCATTGCGCTGCAACATGTTTTTCGTCAACCAGCGCTGGCTGGGAGGGCTGCTCACGAATTTCGCAACGATCCAGAAATCGATCAAGAGATTAAAAGAGCTGGACTCCATGGCGACGGATGGTCGCTATGAGCTCCTTCCGAAGAAGGAAGTTACCCGATTGGAGCGGGAACGCAAAGCTCTGGAAAAGAACCTGGCCGGCATCAAGAACATGCCCGGCTTGCCGGATGCGATTTTCGTCATCGATTCTAAAAACGAAGAGATCGCCGTCGCCGAAGCGCGCCGGCTTGGAATTCCTGTGATTGCGATCGTGGACACTAATTGCGACCCGGATTTCGTAGATTTCGTTATTCCTGGTAACGATGACGCGTTGCGCGCAATCCGTCTTTTCGCTTCGAAGATCTCGGATTCCGTCATCGAAGGCCAGGCTGTCAACAAGGAAGCCGCCTCCGGTCCGAAACCGCCGAAAGACGGAGAAGGATCGGAAGAGGAAGGCGTCGTGCCGTTCGAGCGCACGCGTATGAAGAGGGCCGACACCGCGGGCGAAGAAGAGCCGGTCGAGACTCCGAACGAAGCCGCGATGATGTAACAGAAAACCGAGCCGCCAATTACGCCAATTACGCCAACCTATTCGCGTAATTGGCGCAATTCGCGGCTATTTTTGTGTCAGATTTGAACTGGGGGAAAAGCAGCAATGGAGATTAACGCCGTACAAGTTAAAGAACTCCGGGAGAAAACGGGCGCTGGAATGATGGACTGCAAGAATGCTCTCGTCGACGCGAGGGGCGACATGGAAGGCGCCATTGTCATCCTGCGAAAGAAGGGACTGGCCTCCGCACAGAAGAAGGCCACGCGAGTTGCCGCCGAAGGTATGATCGGACACTACATCCATGCGGGCGGAAAGCTCGGCGTTCTTGTGGAAGTCAATTGCGAGACGGACTTCGCTGCCCGCAGCCCCGATTTCCAGGCTCTCGTCAAAGACATTGCGATGCACGTCGCGGCGCAGAATCCGCTCTACGTCCGCCGCGAAGATGTTCCGGCCGATGAACTTGCGAAGGAAAAGGAAATTTACAAAGACCAGGCACGTGGTTCTGGAAAGCCGGAACACATTATCGATAAAATCGCCGAAGGCAAGCTCGAGTCGTATTATCAGATGGCGTGCCTGTACGACCAGGCATTCGTGAAGGATCCCAATCTGACCGTCAAAGAGCTCATCAACAGCCTCGTTGGCAAGATTGGTGAAAACATCCAGGTGCGACGCTTCGCCCGGTTCAAGACGGGCGAAGGATTAGAGAAACGATCAACAGACCTGGCGGCCGATGTGCAACAGGCACTGGGTGGCGAGTAAACTTTGTGAGCGATAAAGCACCGTCGCTGAAGTTCAAACGTGTTTTGCTGAAGCTCAGTGGCGAAGCCCTGATGGGTGATCAGGGCTTCGGCATTGATCCGCACGTCGTGCTTCGAATCGCGGCCGAGCTCAAAGACGTCCACAGTCTCGGCGTTCAGATCGCGATTGTCATCGGAGGCGGCAACATCTTCCGCGGCATCAAGGCGAGCGCCGAAGGCTTCGACCGCGTGGCCGCCGATCACATGGGCATGCTCGCCACGCTGATCAACGCACTGGCGCTTCAGGACGCGCTCGAGAAAATGGACGTCTACACCCGCGTTCAATCTGCTATTGAAATGAAGGAAGTCGCCGAAATGTTCATCCGGCGGCGCGCCATCCGTCATCTCGAGAAGAATCGGGTCGTCATATTTGCCGCCGGCACCGGCAATCCTTACTTCTCCACGGACACAACCGCCGCATTGCGCGCCATGGAGATCAAAGCCGAAGTCATTCTCAAGGCCACGAAAGTGGACGGGATCTACGACGCGGACCCGGTGAAAGTGGCCAACGCAAAACTCTATCCCGAGATTTCTTACCTCGATGTCCTTACGCAGGGCCTGGGCGTGATGGACAGCACAGCGATCTCGCTCTGCAAGGACAACAACGTGCCGATCATCGTTTTCAACATGAAATTCAAAGGCAATATCAAGCGCGTCATCATAGGAGAAAAGATCGGTTCATTGGTCCATTAGCGCATTCCAGACTGTAGCGGCGGTCTGTGACCGCCGGCGCTCACAGAGCGCCGCCACAGTGATGAGGCATTATGGCGATCAAAGATGAGGTTGCACAAATCCGAAAGCGGATGGAAAAAGCCATCGAGGACATTCGCAAGGAGCTGTCCAGCATTCGAACAGGCCGCGCATCCATTTCGATTCTCGATAATATCCAGGTGGATTACTACGGAACACCAACTCCTATAAACCAGGTCGCACAACTTGCCACGCCGGACCCGACGCTGGTCACGGTCCAGCCCTATGATGTCTCGCTCGTCGGTCCGATCGAGAAATCCATTCGGGCATCCGACCTTGGCCTGAATCCTTCCAACGACGGACGGGTTATCCGCATTCCAATCCCTGCCTTGACGGAAGAGCGCCGTAAGACACTCGCCAAGCACGTTCATAGAGTCCTCGAAGAACATCGCACCGCGGTCCGCAACATCCGCCGCGACGGCAACGACCATCTCAAGAAGATGCTCAAAGACAAACAGATCTCCGAGGATGACGAAAAACACGCGCTCGCCGAGATCCAGAAGCTCACAGACGATTACGTTCACAAGCTCGAAGAAGTCGCCAAAAAGAAGGAACAGGAAATCCTGACGGTTTAGATCGCATCGACACGACTTTGCTATCCACGCTTTTTCGGTGCCCTAGCTTTGGTGCGCCGCGGAATATCCTGTGCGAAGTACCATTTGATGCCCCTGGGGATCCTCGGCACCATAGCAGCAGTGACCATAGAACGTATCTTGGGGTTCTTCGATGATTTTGGCGCCAGCCTTTTTTGAGCGTTCGAAATGTTTGTCGACGTCGTCTACGTTTATATAGAGGCTCTGCGTTGCCTGACCAAGGCGTTTAGGATTTTTGTACTTTGGACCGGCATAGCCCATCATGATCACATCATCGCCGAGTTGCATCGCAGCGTGATTGATCTTACCGTCGGGACCCGAGTTTTGAGCACCGTACTTCGGGAAACCAAAGGCTTTCGACAGAAACTTTAGAGCGACGCCGACATCTTCATACAAGAGATATGGAGTAATGGACACGAGATTGACTCTTCTTTTCGCGCTGAACGTTTCGAAATATAGACGACGGTGAGCCGGCGTGTATTGTAAGAAATTGACCTCTTGAGGAGGACTCATGGAATCGCGATTTAACTATGTCAAGGCTGCGCCCGGAGCGTACAAAGCCATGCTGGGGCTGGAGCAATACCTTCATGAATGCGGACTGGAGGAATCGCTCATCCACCTGATCAAACTGCGAGCTTCGCAGATCAACGGCTGCGCCTACTGTCTGGACATGCACTGGAAGGACCTGCGTGCAATCGGAGAAACCGAACAGCGGCTATACTCGCTGGATGCATGGCGTGAATGTCCGTACTATACGGATCGAGAACGCGCTGCCCTGAGCTGGACGGACGCCGTCACCCTGGTTACCAATGGGCACGTTTCGGACGAAGTATATGCAGAAGTGCGGCCGCACTTTAGCGACAAGGAGCTATCGGACCTGACACTCGCTGTGGCCACCATCAATGCATGGAACCGCCTCGCTATATCCGCGCGAACCGTGCCCGGCGCTTATCAGCCGCCGAAGCACTAACTGAACAGTTATTTATGGCCTTGGAAGCGGTGAAGCACTATGAAAGCGGAAATGCGCTCTATGAACGGGGGCGGATGGACGACGCTATCGCTGCCTACCGCGAGGCCCTGCGCCTGAAACCGGATTATTCCGAGGCGTACAACAATATGGGTGCGGCGCTGCAGGCCCTCGGGCGGATGGAGGAGGCGATCGCTGCCTACCGTGAGGCCGTGCGGCTCCAGCCAGGCTACGCGACAGCCTGGAATAATCTAGGAAGCGCCGTGCAATTACAAGGGGATCTCAGCGAAGCGATCGCTGCGTACCATCAGGCGTTGCGGCTCAATCCGGACTACGCAATGGCGCACTACAATCTGGGAAATGCCATGCGCGCACAGCGCCGTCCGGCAGAGGCAATCGATGCGTTTCGTGCCGCCGTGAAGCTGAAGCCGGATTTCCGGGAGGCCCATTCGAATCTCGGCGCCGTTCTGCACGAACAGGAGCGGCTGGAAGAAGCGCTCGCGGCTTACCAGGACGCCTTGCGGCTGAAGCCGGACTGGGGCAGTGCCGCTGGACAGATCGTGCACCTGATGCGGCAGCTTTGCCGATGGGATGACCTCGCCTCGCGTGTAGCTGCCTTGCGGCATGCCATCATGACGGATGCTCCACTCTCGAAAGCAATCCCACCTTTCAGCATGGTGGTCTCGGACACGTCCGCGGCGGAGCAACAACGCTGCGCTCGCCAATGGGTCTCCCATAAACGATGGCTTCGGCCGAGCCAGGTGGCGTCTGCCTCTTCGGCCCGCACCGTTACGTCTCGTCTCCGCATCGGCTATATTTCGGCTGATTTTCACAAACACGCCACGGCTTATCTCATTGCGGGCCTTCTCGAATCGCACGATCGGGAGGCGTTTGAGATCGTTGCTTACTCGTACGGGCCGGATGACGCCAGTCCGATGCGCCGGCGCCTGCAATCGGCCTGTAGCCGCTTCGTGGAGATCGGGGCGCTGTCAGATCAGAAAGCAGCTGCGGGCATCCAGGCCGACGGTATCGATATCCTCGTTGACCTGAAGGGCTATACGCAGCATGCGAGAACCGGCATTCTCACGTATCGGCCGGCGCCGCTCCAGGCCCAGTTTCTCGGCTATCCGGGCACGATGGGCACCCGCCTGGTGGATTACCTGATTGCCGATCGTTTTGTCGTGCCGGACGAACATTTCCGTTTCTACGACGAGCACATTATCCATCTGCCGGATTGTTACCAGCCCAATGATCCTCACCGCGTAATTGGCACGACGCCGACGCGGACGGAGGCTGGTTTGCCCGAGACCGGCATGGTCTTCTGCTCGTTCAACGAAACCTACAAGATCACTCCCACCATCTTCGACATCTGGATGCGGCTGTTGCAATCGGTGCAAGGAAGTGTGCTGTGGCTGCTCGCATCGAACCAATGGGCGCCGGACAACCTTCGGCGGGAAGCCCACCGCCGAGGTGTCGATCCCCGAAAGCTGTTCTTCGCTCCGAGGGTCTCCCTGGCCGCCCATCTTGGACGGCTCGCGCTGGCGGATCTCGTATTGGACACGCTGCCCTGCAACGGTCACACAACTACGAGCGACGCACTCTGGTCCGGTGTCCCCGTGTTGACTTGCGCGGGAGAAACGTTTGTGTCCCGCGTGGCAGGAAGCCTGCTGCAGACGATGGGACTGCCTGAGCTGATAACGCACAATTTGGAAGACTACGAACGGAAGGCGCGAGAACTGGCCGAGGATGCGGAGATTTTGGCCGGGCTGAAAACGAAGGTGCAGGAAAGACGCCGCACTTCTCCTCTGTTCGATGCCGCCCGGTTTGCCCGCCATCTGGAAGCCGCATATCGGGCCATGTGGGACCGCCACACCCGCCGAAAAGCGCCGGCGGCAATCTCGATTCCTGCAATTTTGGGGTAATTCGGGGACAGACGTATAAATCACCTAAATTCAAGTCAAAGGTCCTTGATCGAATTTAGGTGATTTATACGTCTGTCCCCGAATTACCCCAAATTAGAATGAATATTGGTACCTGTTTATGGTCATTCCGAAAAAAATCAACCTTGGCAGCGGCAAGGATTACCGGCGGGACTATCTCAACATCGATATCAACGACTACTGGTCGCCGGATATCGTGGCCGATATCAGTGGCGTTTTTTTGCAAAATGGCAGCAGGACCTTTACTACCAAACGCTTTGGCGACGTAACCGTCGCAAATGACAGCTTTGATGAAATCATCGCGACTGACGTGCTCGAGCACGTAGCCGATCTTGTCACCACCATGACCAACTGCCTCAACTTGCTGCGTACCGGTGGTGTGTTCAATATCCTTGTGCCTTACGACCTATCCTATGGCGCCTGGCAGGACCCGACGCATGTACGCGCCTTCAATGAACGCAGCTGGCTGTATTACACCGACTGGTTCTGGTATCTCGGCTGGACGACGCATCGCTTCAATGTGCGGAGTCTTGAATTCATGTTCAGCCCCATCGGGCAGGCAATGGCTGGCGCCGGGCAGCCAACTGATCTGATTCTGCGGACGCCGAGGACAGTCGATTCCATGAAAGTCTCTCTCGAAAAAATCGTCCTGTCGGATCAGGATCTGCGAGCGCTGAGGGAATTCAACCGGACTCGCCGGGCGGGCTGAGTTACTCGTGAAACTGCGCAGCCAGCGCGTTTTTCAACATCGGCACCTGCGAGCAGGCACGGAAACTTTCAAAACCTGCCTCGGCCAGCCGGGAGCGCTCTTCGTTGTCTTGTAACAATTGCAGGCAGGCCGCAGTAAGACGCCCATAAGGTACAAAGGCGACGCCCTTACGCAGCGGCGATTCCAGGGCTTCGTCCTGGCCTGTTTCCGAAACAACACATTTACGATTCGCCAACAGGTACGAAACACGTACGATCTCAAATACCTGCGCCTCGTAGAAATGTAGATTGAGCACCAGCTTCGCCCGCGCGATCACGCCGTCGCGATGCTCGCCGTAAGTGTTATACGCCGCCGACACATTTTTCCCGTGGCCGGCAATCTCTTCCAGCACAGCCTTGCGCCTGCGGTTCATGGAGCCAATGAATAGAACGTCAATATCTTCCACCGCCGGAGCGACACGGGAAAGCACAGGCATATAACCGATGCCGCACAGCGCCACATTGGTGATGCCATATAGCTCCCTGAGCGCACCGATATTGCGCTCGCTGTAATCCCACACCGGATGGCGCCTGAGCAGATCGATGTAAGCGGGCTTCAGCCAGGCGGAATCCTTTTGTATCTGCTCCAGATTGTAGAGAATCAGGTGTGGAGGCAGGTCAGTGGACATCGCCGGCAAGAGATTGGTGCCCAGCACGAGTCCCCAATCGCGAATCCGCGCGGGATCGGTAACGATGGGGCAATCGAAACCCAGCGTCGCAAACGCCGCCTGCAGGCTTAGCGCCACTTCCTCGAAGCACCGGCTATGCAAATAACCGGGCGGCGAGACAATCCAGATGCTGAAATGCCGGGAAAACATGGTGCTGGCCACAATATGGTTTAATGCACACCCTGCCTCAACGTCCGTCGAGCCTCAGAGTGTCAAGAGCGACACTCGGAGTGACATGGGCGTTACTTTTTGCGACGCCCGCATATCTTTTTCCTTCATCCGCGACACTCGGAGTGAGGCGGGCATCACTTTTTGCGAGGGCCGCTACTCTTTTTCCTTCGCCCGTATCACTCGGAGTGAGACCGACGTCACTTTTTGTGAGGCCCGCCCCTCTCTTTCCTTCGCTCGTGTCACTCGGAGCGAGACCGACGTCACTTCTTGTGAGGCCCGCCGCTCTTTTTCCTTCGCCCGCGTCACTCGGAGCGAGACCGACGTCATTTCTTGTGAGGCCCGTCACTCTTTTTCCTTCGCCCATGTCACTCGGAGTGAGGCCGACGTCACTTTTTCTTTCGGCCACGACGCTCGGAGCGACGGCGGAGCGGGCTATTCGTCCCTGTGAACCGTCTCCATCGAGAACGCAGGAAGGCAGATAGCCACGTATTCCGCGCCGGAAGACTCGGGCGTGCTATAACGGACCCACTCTCCAGGGTGCGCGATGACTGCCTGCCCAGCCCGGACATCGAGTATCCCACCTTTATGTTCAACCCTCAGCATTCCCTTGAGCACAACGGTGATTTCTTCGAATTCCGGCTGTTGTCCCGGCTCCTGCCAACCTTCGGGTGAAACCATGCGTGCTACGCTCACCCCGGAATGCCCGGAATTGACCCGGCCCGCATACTCCTCGATCCGTTTAGGCTTGGTACCTGCGGCTTGAATAATAGAAGGACCTGCAATTAACCTCGGCATTGCGTTGTTCCTTTCCTTTGGATCAATCTGCCATTGTCTCGCACCTTGAGCCGTCGTCAAGGCCAATGCGGCCTGGACCGTTTCCGAAGTAAAATCGCCGCTCGCTCGATTGGAGAATCATCGTGGTAATGACAGTTTTCGCGGCACTGACGCTCGGCTTTGCCGTTGGGCCGATTCTGTGGCTGGCGCGGGCGCGAATCCGAGGTTGGCGCGAGCTGGCCGGGGCGGTGGCGGCCGTCGGGACGGCGACCGGTTCTGCGCTACTCATCGGGACCTGGGCGCTGCTGAGCGTTTATCTCCGGCCTGCGATACTGCTGGCCCTCGGCGGCGTGCTGATCGCCGCTGTGTATCGAGCAATACGCAGCGCCCCAGATGCCAAGTGGGCGGGCATCTCCGGGCATCGAAGGACGTGGCAATATGGCACGGCGTTCTTCTTTGCCATCGTGCTCGCGGATGCTGGGGCCGGCCGCGTCGCGCCGGCGGGCACGATGGATCTCCGCTTTCCATTGGAGCCGGGGAAGTACGCCGTCCTTCAGGGTGGCAATAGCCTGGTGCTCAACTCATTCCATCACTGGTTCCCATCCGACAGACTTGCGCTGGATATTGTGAAACTGAATGCGTTCGGGAGCCGCGCGCAAAGCCTGGCTCCGGCGGACCTGACCGGCTATGCCATCTTCAACGCCGCCGTTCAGAGCCCGTGTTCAGGCACTGTAGAACGGGTGGAAGACGACCTGCCCGACAATCCGCCTGGAGTCATGGATTGGGAGCACCCTCCCGGCAATCATGTTCTGCTGCGCTGCGGGGCCGTGAGAATCCTGCTGGCGCATTTGCGTGGTGGAAGCGTTGTTGTGGCCGCAGGTGAGAAGATTGCGGCCGGACAGCCTGTCGGACGAGTGGGAAATTCCGGAAATACGCGGGAACCACATCTGCACATCGGGGCCGAGACCGCTGAGTCACCTCCCAAAGCGAAGCCTGTGCCACTGTCGTTCGAGGGCCGTTTTTTATCTGTCAATGATATTGTCGACGCCGCGCCGCGGGAGTAGCTGAGGAGGGTTTGGATGCGTGGCTCGATGGTTGTGTACTTCGGACTCGTGATCGCGTTTGCCGGACTGATCTTCGTTGTGAAGCCGCCCCGGCTGCCGGGAATCTCGACGCGCCTGCGCGCTCTCGCTGTGGCCGGTGGAGGACTGGCCCTGGCTGCAATCGGCCTGGCGCTTCCCGCCTCAGAGTCGCGGATCAGGCGTGTGGAAACGCGGCTCGATGAATTCGCCCCGGTGTGGCAGTTCAACGAACTCCACACGATCCGGATCGCGGCCCCTCCGGCGCGGGTGTATGACGCGATCAAACATGTGCGAGCGGACGAGATCTTCCTGTTCGGCACGCTGACCTGGATCCGCCGCGGCGGCCGGCCGCTTCCGAAGAGCATCCTCGACGCCGGATCTCGCAATGAGTCATTGATCGACATTGCCCTGCAAGGCGGCTTCGTGAGCCTTGCCGACGACTTTCCGAAAGAACTGGTTGTGGGCACCGTTGTTGTGGCGCCTCCGGGCACGCGAGGGCCATTGACACCGCAGGTGTTTCAGCGGACTTTGCCGCCGGGATTCGCCCTGGCCACCATGAATTTTGTCGTTAGCTCTGATGGAGGGACTGGATCGTTCGTCTCAACAGAGACCCGGGTTTTCGCCAACAGCCCCTCGGCGCGCCGTCGATTTGCAGCATACTGGCGGCTCATCTATCCCGGAAGCGCGATCATCCGCAGAAGCTGGTTACGCGCCATCCAGCAGCGCGCCGCAGGCGCCTGAATCGATGCTTTTCGGTGGCGAGCGGACCGGCCATTGAAGTAGACTCGCTCTGTTCAATCCATGAATACACGGCGAAATATTCCCTACAACGGAGGTAATTCCATGCGAGCTAAGCTCGTTGTTTTAGTAGCAGCTATCAGCCTTCTGGCATCGGCGGTGCCGGTTTTTGCTCATCACGCGTTTGCGGCCGAGTACGACGCCAAGAAAGCGGTCACGCTGAAAGGCAAAGTGACACAAGTTGACTGGACGAATCCACATGCGCGCTTCTATATCGATGTGACAGACGAGAAGGGCAATGTGACCAACTGGAACCTCGAACTGGCAAGTCCGAACGTGCTGGTCCGGAACGGCTGGACCCGGAAATCCCTGGGGATCGGGGATATGGTGACAGTCGAGGGATCCGCTGCTAAAGACGGCGCAAAGATGGCCAACGCGAAAGTTGTTACGCTTGCCGATGGCAGGCGGGTGTTTGCCGGATTACAGGGCGGAAATGCACCGAACCAATAACCAATAGAAGAGGAGAACTTCCGTGAAAAAGCACCTGGTCGGTGTGGCTTTCGCGCTTGCCATCCTGGCATTCATTTCGCTCGTGGCAACCTCGTCAGCCCAACAACGATCCACCCTGAACGCGCCGGGGGCTGCAACATCGCCTGCCGGGGCCGGCGGGCTGCAACGGGGGCCTG
>Ga0137418_10002551_pt1 | contig 16664 bp, 18 predicted proteins | sample CZODoug3_1_2_16f_FD_122242 | JGI IMG/M metagenome (GOLD analysis project Ga0137418, IMG submission 122242) | Vadose zone soil fungal communities from Angelo Coast Range Reserve, California, USA - CZODoug3_1_2_16fungal (Hybrid Assembly) | ecosystem: Environmental > Terrestrial > Soil > Vadose... | reverse complement strand
TGTCGATATGCTTCGCATCTTTGCCATTCCCAAAACAAAAAATCTATAAACCTTAGTTACCCAACTTTTTGTCACTGTACCATTTTTGTCTCAAAGCAAACTCACACAAGACCTGATTTATAAATGAGTGCCAATGAGTTGGCACCTACAAAATAGTCCTGGCCCGACCCCAGGTCTTGTTTGGGAGATTCCATAGAGATAAAGGGAAATAATTTAATAATTTTTAGCCCTAGTCACAAAATGTGACAAATGCAAAGGGATGCGGCCGAGTGCCACAGCTGGTTGCATTTCCGAAATGCAGAATCGAAATGCGAAATCAAATGCAACAAGATGCAACAACTTTGAATTGACCTAATAAATCTGAAGCAAATGGCACTGACGAGGAGAAACACATACACCAAAACAACAGATTTCAGTTTCAATTTTGTTATCACAATTGGCCAATTCTGTCTACTGTGTTCTCCCCTAATACCTAGACAAGACTGTACCTTTCCTGACATAAAATCCACAATTTTCCAGGATGAAGTTACCATTGTCAAGTTTGCATGGGATAAATAGGACATCATCTCATTGCTACTGGTAGTGTATACACATGTATTAAAAGCAGTGTCCATAAATGGGATTAAAAAGCAAATATGATGCAGCAAGGTGGGGTAGGAATGGGTAACCAGGAGCTATAAATGGCCAAAAAAGCGAAAATAGGGTGTGCAAGTAATTCTCAGTCAAAGAAGAAATATAAATAAATAAATACATATATATAATAAAAAGAGAAATTGAGCTGCTGGTGCTTGGTTTTGATTAACTCAATATGGGGGGGAAGGGGGCTCATAGTTGGGTGGTGGGGATCCATTTGGGATGGGGTACATCAGGTTTGAGGAGCTGGGGGGTGGGTATCACATGGCATGCGAGGGGGAAGGGATTTTGAGGGGGGGGGGGGACCGAAAACCGAGCCACTGGGGTTCAGTTTTGGCTAACGCAATGTGGGGGGTGGTGTAGTTGGGTTATGGGGACCCATTTGGGGTGGGGTAAGCCGGGATTTGGGTCCTGGGCCCACGTAATCAAGTGGCTCGCGAGGGGGGGGTGATTTGGGGGGAAAACCAAAAACCGAGCCATTAGGGCTCGGTTTTGGCTAACGAAACGTGGGGAGTGGTGTAGTTGTGTTGTGGGGACCCATTTGGGGTGGGGTAAGCCGGGGTTTGGGTCCTAGGCCCACGTAATCAAGTGGCTCGCGAGGGGGGGGTGATTTGGGGGGAAAACCAAAAACCGAGCCACTAGGGCTCGGTTTTGGCTAACGAAACGTGGGGAGTGGTGTAGTTGTGTTGTGGGGACCCATTTGGGGTGGGGTAAGCCGGGGTTTGGGTCCTAGGCCCACGTAATCAAGTGGCTCGCGAGGGGGGGGTGATTTGGGGGGAAAACCAAAAACCGAGCCACTAGGGCTCGGTTTTGGCTAACGAAACGTGGGGAGTGGTGTAGTTGTGTTGTGGGGACCCATTTGGGGTGGGGTAAGCCGGGGTTTGGGTCCTAGGCCCACGTAATCAAGTGGCTCGTGAGGGGGGGGGTGATTTGGGGGGAAAACCAAAAACCGAGCCACTGGGGCTCGGTTTTGGCTAACGAAATGTGGGGGGTGGTGTAGTTGGGTTGTGGGGACCCATATGGGGTGGAGTAAGCCGGGGTTTGGGTCCTGGGCCCACACAATCAAGCGGCTCGCAAGGGGGAGGGGGCAGGACCCAAAAAAACAAAAAAAGTCGAGCTGGCCAGGCTCAATTTCATGTGTATGGTTGCACATGGGCCTGATGACGATCCAGGGGGGTGGTGGGGTGCTGTGGGTGATGGATCTGGTGGTGGGTGCGCCCGTTCAGATGCTGGGGGCGGGTTGGTGCTGCTGGTGCTCACCTGGTATCTTTTCTTTCCCTAACCCTTTCCTCACTCCCTATTCCTCTCCTTCCTCTTTCTAACTTCCCCTTCCCACCCCCTGAGGCCCGTGGTTGGGCTGGGCAGCTGCCCCGTGTGTCTGCGCGTGGTTGTGGTCGAGTAAAGGGATGAGGAATACCAACGTGAACGCGTTGATCGCCCCACGGAGTTACGCGGATTTAACTCCGCACACTCTTGTCCATCTCATAGCGCTTTTCACAGACCACATAAAATCGAGAATATATTTCTGAACACGATACATACACATAGAAACTACGATATATTTTTATTTTGAACTAATACACATAGGGAGGGTTGCTATGCACAGATTACATTTTAAAGTACCAAAAACTAATATTGCCGATTTCATATCATATTCTACAGTCCTCCTAAAATACTGAATAATCTTATGTGTACTCTCTGTATACATGGTAGCTCTGCTGTATTTTTATTTTGAACAGGTACGCCATGTAGAGCTTGCTATAACGCAACTTCATTTTGAAGTAACCAAAATTTCCTTTTTTGTCATACTTCAAATGCACACTACAATACACTACAAAAATTCGATCTCACGATCAGTAAATAGCTGTCCCACGGTTTCAACACATCACCTGTGACGGAACATGAAATGGCTGGACGCGGTGCAGAAAAGACGATTCCCTAATAAATTAGGGACTCGTAATACATTATTAATACGCAGTTGCGCCGAAGGAGCCCAATGTTAACCAAGTCGACCATTATCTTGACCCTCTCGTCCATATGATGGAGCGTAACTATCAGCACGGTACGCACTTCACGAGTACTCACGACAACCCACGTGAAGGTCGGAGCAGCCGTTCCATGATCACCGTCCAAGTGTTTGATCTTCCAGGGGTCAAAAAAGTCCTTGGACACTGCTCCTTTAGATCCAACCATAATTTCTGCTCTCACTGCACTCTATCCAAGGCGGACATAGGCAACTTCGACTGGCAACATTGGCCGCTTCGCAAGCGGGAAGATTTGCGAGCCGCTGCCGAGGCGTGGCGGGATGCCCCTTCTGCGGCTGATCGCAAGGCACTCTACAATCAGAATGGTGTGCGATGGTCATCATTGTGGGGGCTGAGCTACTTTGATCCAACACGGTCAGTGGTTGTAGACGGCATGCACAATATATTTGAAGGATTAGTGCAGTACCATTGCTGTACAGTTTTGGGCATCGACACTCCTGACCCTGAACCGACAGAAGAGAAAGCGGCAGACCCGCTTAAACTTTCATCTGCAATTAATCTTTTCGCTCAAGGCGCAACTTGCAATACTTTGGAACGGTTTGCCATTCCCGTGCTCAAAGCATTGTGTTTGCACCACAACCTCGCACTACCACAAGCTGGAACACGAAAACCGACAAAGGCTCAGATTCTGGACGTCTTGGAACGTTCCCGTGTAAGTCGTGTTACAGGTCTAGTATTCATATCTCTAACAATCTCATAGAATGGACGGGCAAGGTCCACTGCTGTCCCATCGGAATCTCTGGGGTCGGCAGATCTTACTGAAGTGCCCTTTCCCATAGGGAGCGAGTACATCGAGGATTTGATCGCAACGTCTCACAAACAAGCAAATGAGAGACAGCCTAAGCAGTGGGCTGTTGGAGATGACGCTATCAATTCCAAAGAGTTGAAGCGTCTACAAAGTTTTATATCACAAACCACACGTCCGTCATGGCATACACCACCACCGAGTAATCTTGGCGAAGCAAAGCACGGGAAACTGAAGGCCGATCAGTGGCGGTTGTACATTGAATTCGATGTGCCTGCAGCGATGGCCCAAATATGGGATTTCGACAAGTGGGGGTGTGAGGAGGACACGCGAGTACGGCGGCAGAAGAAGCTTGTTGAAGCAACTCTATTGCTTGCAACAGCAATTCGGTGGGCTACCTCCCATCGCACAAGTGCGCACCATGCATCACAGTACATGATCTGCATTACTGCTTACCTTAACATTCTCAAAGAGTTGTACCCTAACTTGGCCTGGCGTCCAAATCACCATGCCGCTCTCCACATCGGACCTTTTCTTCTCAATTTTGGCCCCATGCATGGTTGGTGGATGTTTGTGTATGAGAGGATCATCGGATGGCTGGGAAAGACAAACTCCAATTTCAAAATCGGTGCGCTCAGTCTTATGTGTTGTATTGAACATCACTGGCTCACGGCTCAATTAAGGTGAGCTGGAGGGGACTATGCTGGAGACCTTTTGTGCCTCGGTCAATTTCAAGTCGCTGCTCTTGCAGCATCATGACATGGCTGTTGTAGAGAAATTCATGGTGATCGTAGAAAAGGCGACCCAGGACCGGTCTCGTGATCCATTAGCGGGTATCATACTCGATGCAGATGCTGCTCCGTTATCGACAATCCCCAAACAGCCCAAACAAAGTATTCATTTGTCCCAACGAGCTCTTATGGCTCTCAAGACAATGTACCAACAACTTTTCGACAAACCGATGCCAACATCAACCACCTGCCTCTCAAAACACATCATTGGCAAAGTTTCATTCACAACTCAAGCCGAGTCCGTCTGCAATTGCAATATCTTCTTCCGCTCGACCATCGGTGCCATAGCTCCCGGTATAGTTCAGTATATCGTTTCTATTCCGTCGGTAGCAACGAGATCCAAGACGGATACCTTCTTTGTCGTTGAGTGTTACGCACAAGTAATGGCGGACGGGGATTCAAGTCCATTTTCATTTTATGCAGACTTTGGAGCTAGCTTGTGGTCAACGAAGATGTCAGCGGTTTTGGAGGCAGTTCCGATGGATCATGTTGTTTGCCATGCCATCTCACGGCCGTGGGTGAAGGGTGTCATTCTATTAAAAGCATTGGACCGAGTAAGTATCTCATTATTCTCATTTTCTATTTTGCTCATGAACCTGCAGGCTTTCTAGCTCACTGACCCACACGTGGACCCAATTCCGGTAATCATTTGTAGTGTAGTATTTGTACGGCTCCAACTTGGCTCCAATTCTACATTTCATGGTGACTTCAATGTATGTGAGATTTGCCTCTGGGTTGTTGGATTTTCAAGAAGCTCCGTGCAGCGGTCTCCCAAATCAACTTAATTATTGGGCTCAGATCCGGCGAGATTTCCCACCTACTGGACATATTTGTCCCATTTTATTAGTGTTTCATGCTCAAAGGTTTGGTAGGACCTTTGAGCGGCCATCGGACACGAATCTGGCCAACAGTCACCCATACACAGCCACAGACTTTGTCGACTCGAAATTCGGCCAGCTACGTATTGAGCAGCCGAAAAGGAGATTTTTGGCCGTTTTGGCTGCATGACATCCATTTCTACAGCCATACATACACCTGGGACATAACAACATTTTTCCTTTTGGAAGGAAAAATGTTATTATGTCCCAGGTGATAGTCAAATGTTTACCAAACGGCCACTCAACAGTCACTCGATGGCCACTTCAGTGGCCACTTGCTGGTCTCATGATATGAGGATATGTAATAAACCTTTTCTTATTACACTACATCAGAAAAATGAGACCCCAGTTATCACCGGTAGAGGTGGCCGGACCCTGGAGACTGCTCGGTCGTGCAGAAAGCGGGCAACGACGATGGGAAACAACACTTTCTATCTACGGAAACAACCAAATGGTGTAAATTTGTCTATAGCACTGCGGGAAGTAGCGGAAATTAAAATAACTGATCCATTCAATGGTGTTTAATTGATATTTTCAATTATAATCCTTGAATCTTGTTTTTTCATCAGTTAAATGAATTGACAACATCAATTGTCCTGCATGATCCATTCACGGTTTTTCCAATTGAAATACTCAATTGTTTTACCGGTTATTTTCAGTTATATTGTTCAGTGCTACACCAGCCGATGAGAGGCAATAAAATCACATTGGGATATCAGATATGTACATATAGAAAGAACCCTGACACTTGGGGCCAACTACCAAGGTGCAGGTCACCAAACTGACATTGAACCCAATGACGGCCACTCTGCTAACACCGGCGGGTGAGTGCTGGCAATTGACATCAGATTCCCACCACCTGTTGTGGCAATGGCTGAGGCGCTACTTATCCACCGGGAGTGAGGTCATCAAAGTGGCGCCAGACAATGGCACTGAGGAAGCAGGAGAAACTGGAAATGATGCAGCAGTCACAGTAGATTTCAGGGGCTGGCAACTGAAGAGCTGAGATGAAACAGTGAGATATACTTGAACATACATTGGTAGATGAGAATATGACCACATACCATTCATAACTCTAATGGGAGCAGCGCAACCAAATGAATAAATTAGTATTGTCTTGTGAAGTCACCCCAACACTAACCTAATAGAGTTCATCTCACTGTAATCCCCATGAAGAACTGTCATGAGTAATATTGTATGAACTACCAATGCGAGGAGACAGATGAGGTACCACATGGCATGAGAGAACACTACCTGGCCGCAAAAGTGGGAACAGGATGGGAGAACTAAAAAAGAAGTGGTAGGGAGTTAACATATCTCAAGGTGCATAAGACATACCTCACCCACTGGCCAGGGACTTGCTCCCAAACTAGACAGTCAGTACGCCACTACATGACAAATACCTGCTGATATTGCGACTCACAACTGTTAAGCACCGAGTTACTGATCAAAAGACCAAAATTTCTGATCGAAGCAATGGGCAGTCAGCATAAGATGAAGTTGGTTGCTGTGCTCACCAGAACATGCCTGGCATCAGTTTCGCACAAGGTGTCAGAGATCAGTTCCTGGATTTCTGCACAATCAGTTTACAGCACAAATTGGGGACCTACAGAAGGAAAGAACCCTGCTGCCACTCGCTGATAATCGGAATTGTCAGTCACCTCAAGATCTCACACTGTTGGAAACCATGTTAAGATCATGGCCATTGATCCACCAACAGTGAAGGCCATATTGGTCTACAAAAGAGATGAATTTCAGTTTGGGGGTGGGCAGTCTAACCAGTGGTAGTGAAGTCGAGCAGGGTGGTGAATGATGGTGGTGGTACGAGAGCAACCCAATGCAGCCACATGTTTGAACAAGCATGACTCATCGTTGAACATGTCAGGTGATCTGCCCCAAAAAAGAATGTGATCGGCAAATATCCCGATTCAGAATCAACACTTCCGAGTCTCTCTTGCTCGTCAAACTTGTTTTTTTGCTGGCTTTGGTATGCATCTGACTGATGTATACACCATGGTCAGAATTAAAATATAGGATAATTATTCATAATCATCATCTTCTTCTTCATCGGATGATTCTTCTTCCTCATCATCAAAATTTGTCTTTGCCAATGCACCACTCCTGTTGATAATTCCCCAATGCCTCTGCATGCTTGGTCCTCCCTTGGTTGGTACACACCCAATTACTGCTCAAATGGATGCCAAGTCAGTAATAATTGACGCAGTCTCCATCTGGTAAAATGTTAACTCTTGTGTGGCATCTTTGCCATCTGTCTTGCAGGGAGTAATGTGCACAAGAAGGCGCAATTTACCAATGCCAAATGCAGGATCGTCGGGAAGTTGACACTCAATTACCTTCTCCACACGACCATATGGCACCTTGAGCTTGTTAAATACAATAAGTTCAAACTAATGATAAATTGATTATTAGTTGGCTCATTTTGAGAAGAAAAAATGCATGCAAAGTGCAGACAGACCCTGACAAATGACATGTTCCGTTCCATTCTCTTCTTGCTAGTAGCCATGGTTGATCAGATGTTGTCACCACCATTTGTAATGCGGAATTTTCCCCAGAGGGGCATGTTGTCTGGGAGACGGGCTTTGATTGTGTTTTGATTGCCAGGAGTGACTTCCCGAAGGTAATCCACAATCATGCAAAGCAGATTGTCATCTGGCCGATATGTCTTCTTATGTGGTCTTCATAAGATATAATCATCGTCTAAAACATAGAAAATTAGATTTTTAGAAATATTCTTAGAAAATCGCACCGCTCACAGCCTTCCTTAATAAATTCATTTTGCAACAATATCCCCTTAGGTCTCTTTCCAACTTCAGCCAACTCTTCACTCAAATCAAACCTCCTCTCAAGCTGGCCCAAGTATGCACCATGCAAGACCCATTTGTTGATGCTACTTGATGGTGCACTTTTTGATCCAAGATTGCACTGGAAGTCACCACACATCCGTTCCATGTGAAATGTCCACAATGCCCAGACTGGCCCGCAATATCAGATGTTGGCAGCTATGTGGAGGAGACCATGTACAACTGTGGTGCAAACAGGTAGACAGTATGCTTGATATTGATAGTAATACCTTAGATGCAACAGTAGTGAGCTTGTTTATAGTAACAATGGTGTGAATACTTACTCTTCATATAGATGTACCCATGCATAAATTTTTTGTTCCAAATTGTCAACCTCCTCGGATGTGATTTCAAACCACAAACACATCTTCATGATATCAATCAGGTCACAGAGGTGCTGGTGGTACTTTTGATCAGAAAATCAGTTTTGAAGCATTAAAGGGGCCAGATACATGAACCAAAAACACCAGGCTTCGGCGGTATAGTTAGATCGATCAGTGCCAATGTTAGGAAGTTTCCGAACAAAAGTAGCTGGAATACCCCCGACCACATCTGCGATCTCCCGCCCAATCTCTTCCCACACTTCTGGTGCAATCTCGTAGTCGCCATTTCCAACGTCAAGACCCTTGTATTTTCCCATCCACAATTTGATCAGAGATGGAATAATATTCTCAAGAAAGAGATGCATCCAATCCCATGGATAGCATTGTGCGAGATCAACAGATGACACTCAGTGCAGTGCAGGTTCGCCATTAATCCCATAATACATGGCAAGTTTTTTGGCCAAACCCTGAGTGGGTGCATTTTGGATTGCAGCCTTCGCAGTTGCAAAACTCTCGTGAGTGCGAAGGGGAAGATCAGAGGGATCCCAGCTTTGGGGTGGCTGATCATTGGCTGTGGGCTGCATCAGGGGCACGTACTAGTTAGTCATACCTCCCGCAACATCCTGTACACCCTTGATTTCACACGAACGGCATGGGGAAAAGCCATTATGCCCTTTGATACCCAGCTCTGCATTGATTGATACCATATCGCCCGATGTGAAAAGTCGGTAGGCACACATTGAAAAGTTTGCCTTTGTAGTGGCATTAAATGTCCACACTCCATATGCCAACTTCACGCACTCTTCATCGAATGGAAAGAGGAAAGAGGGTAAGTCCTTTGGTGCACAGGGTGGGAGGATAACACTGACACACTCTAAGCTGGGGATGTGAGTGCGTATTGTTGGTGGCAGGTTATATATCTGGATAATCAGTGGTGTTGCAGATGGTCCACTTCTCCTTTGCTTAAAAAGTAAGTAGCTGTCAGCGCAGAAAGAGAATGCGATGTCATCTGGATTATTAAAGTAGTGGTAGTCCTGCTTGTGTCCATCAATCACAACCTTCTAAGCAAATCGCGGTAGTGCTGGCAGTCAAAGACATCACTGATGCGCCCAGGAACATGTTCATACCGGTCCCGATACAGAAGCGACTTGATTTTAGCTGGGTTCTGGAAGTACCCTTGAAGACGTGGGATAAACGGTATGTATGAAAATTGATGTTGGGCTTTCCCCCCACGTGTGCGTGGTTCACCACAAAAGTGGCAGCTCTGATCATGCTTATACTTTCCGGTATAGCAAAGGCATGAGTTGATAAAGCAGTCATAAAGGACTGGTTCAATCTCAGTAAGCAGAGCAAAACAACGCATAGCCACATATTCTGAGTCGATGTCAAAGTAGTCCCCAAAAGTATATCGCATCTGGTGGAACATACGACACGGCATGTTCGACATGTACTTAAGCTTGAACGCTTGTGCATTGATGCGGTCTTGATTAGTAATTATCAAGTTTCCTTATAGAAATTTTATGTGAGGAATATTGTGTCGAAAACGCAACTTATGGAGGTTCCACACCTCAAGATCATGAGCAGGACCAATCAGATCCTCAAGCTCCTCTTCCATTTCCTCCAGGGAGAGTAGCTCATCAAGATCATCAAAGTAGTGAAGGTCCAGGCCGCCTTCATCACTTTCTTCCCAAAAACCATCACCGGCCTCTTGACCAGTGTCATATTCCTCAATGTTTCCATCACTTGCCTCTCCATCATTATCCACACGTGCTGCCATCCATGCGTCTTGTCCATCAATATCCGGATGCTCAAAATTGTCAATTTCCATATCATTTGCATGTCCACCATCATCGGAACTATTAGATCTCTCTTCACACTTGTCATCTGAAGGTGTGGTGGATCGACAAATTGTTGACGGATTGGGGACCAATTGATAGTGATTTTTTCTTTGTTTTAGCCCAAGAAGACAGTTGCAATTTATGGTGCAGTGACATATCTTGCATTGATTGCGATCACTGGCCACGACCATGGCATGTGCTGCCACAAGTTTTGCCACTTCGAAAATCCGAAGTATAAAGAGTTCGTCATAATTGTAGTTCTACAAGCTAAAAACAATCTTGGATGTAATATATGTCTAGAGTATGCTCAGAAATTATCCTTCCATCACAATCTCATCTTGGCCACCCATGTGCGCAGCATCTAACCCAGGTTTCTCAACTAAGAAAAGCGAACCTTCAGGACCTCCGGGAAGAGGAGCCAGGGATATGACGGCAGTAATCATCTTGGCGTCGACAATTTTAAGTGCTTGATCCCCATGGTAATAGCAGAGCCAAAGAGTTTCGTTTGATTCATTCCATACCTCTTGATCAGGCAGAGTATGTAAGGACATGAGGGCCAATGTCTTCTGCTTGGCATTGACGATCATCTGAAAACAGTACTGTACTTCAGCAAGCTCCTCCTGTTTTCCTGAGATGTTTATCTGAATGATAATTAGTAGAGCTATAAAATTGAATGCATGACAAAGCCTCACTTTGACATTCCGAGCCATCCTTACAGAGTTAAGTGCCTTTCGGCATTCTTTTCAAGCAGACCTTGCCACTTGTCCTGTAGGGAGTGGGAGCCTTGCCCACCGGAATATTTTAGGCTGATAACTGTCTGAGAGGTCTTGCCCGCATGTATGGTAGTAAGTATGTAGAGCAGCAGCCTCAAGCACGGTCATACCACTGGCATGCTTCTCTCGTGCTCGAAGTAGAACATAGCCATCTCCGAGGTCTTGTGAACCTCTGGGCAGTGGGTTGGTAGGTTCATCGAGGTCGGGCACCATGGCCTTGAGGGCATTCACCTGGCAGTGGCAAACTGCTCGTTGAGATAGGTTAGCATACGGGTTTGATGGCAAGCGAATTTCGCCACCAAGATCGCCAAAGGCTCTTTCCATGGTCCATTGTGATGCGATCATGCCTGGACCTACTCGAACGACTTCAGGTGCAGTGTGGATAAGAGTGTGAAGGCAGGGCCGCACAAAGTGTATTCGACTGGTTTTCCTCTGGCAGTATAACTCCTCGAACTCGATGACAAATTCGAGCATTGCCTTGTATGCGGCATGGAGACGCTGGGTTAATATTTTATGTTGATGAATAATATGTACTCCAAACATGAGTTTGCAGTAGTTCTTCCAGTATTGTCTCGGCAGAATGTGATAGAATAAGCCAGGGCCCAAACCGAAAATATACATAAGATACTCCCAGGCTTTATAGCCGCTGTTTATCTTCTCAGCTGGGTTGCGAGGCGGTCGATCAAAAGAACTGGGTAGGTATGGCATTATAGAGGCGACGGCTTTGCCATGCGTTGTCCATGTGTTGCCTCGTAGAACTGCCCAATCCCACGTGCTGCGGTTGTCATCCTTATCGCAGTCAATTGTGCCGTGCCAGAGGCTAATGAAAAGGTCGGGAATATTGAGGGAGATCAGGTGCATGATGTCGTAATCGAAACAGCGTGGTATGGAAAGAATGTTGGCCCTTGGTAGACCCAAAAAAATTCCGGGCTTGACAATCCCGGTCTGTAGCCGACGTTTCTTATACTGAGTATCATTCGGAGACTGTACAAGAATCTTGAGGTTCTCTTCATAGTTGTTGAAAGCCCAAAATGCAATACTAGATGGATTGATATCAGCATGATCGCAGCCCTCGACATTGTAGTTATTTGGCTTGAGCAGTGCTGGGTAATAATGGGAGCCATCTGGCTTGTGACGTCCTATGAGTGGACAGTAGAGTCGGCACCCGTTCCTGCCCTGGTGTCCAACTAACCCATTGATGTAAGCCATTGCGGGACCATCTGCAGTTACAAGTGCGAGGAATGGGTGAGAAATATAAAGAACGTCGCGTGAGGCATCCCAAATGGGGAGGCCCTCCTTCTGGATTGCAGATAGATGCTGTAGGCCAGGAAAGAGAAATGACTCAATGATTTTCGGCTTGTTTGGACCAGGGATGATAGCGCCATATAATATATGCTTTTTGATGTATTGATCGGAGACCAGATCGTAATTGAAGATGACCCAGATGTAAATCCAACAGTCAGACGCCTTGCTCTGATAGAGCTGCACGCCGTCGAAAACATCAGGATAGGGTCACCTTCATTTATACGGCCTTCCTGGATGGCATCCAAATAATCCCTTCCATGAAAGAAGTCCTCGTAGCTCGAAATATCCCCATCAGTACAGTTAAGTTCCCTCAAGATCCGCTCAGTACATATGTCGCGATAATGCATACGTCGTGCACTGTCCTCACTACGGTAAAGGGCTTGCAGTTGTGGGCCAATCGGCATGGTGTGGAGTTGTTGACGTGGTTCCTTCATTTTTCCGTTGCTTGCAGCTAGTTGAATAGGGTCATAGCGAGATTCCTCGCAGTATGGGCAGCTTTCGAGGTGACTGAATTGGCCTGTATAAGCAATACACGTGTTCATACACATGTCGTGAGCGAGGGGGACAACACCGCTGAGATTGGCGACGCTTTCCGTGATACAGTTTTCCATCCCTTGAGCTTACATTTGTCGCATCCACACTCTCGTTCGTCCGTTGAATAATTGGGTGTTGGCATCTAGCAAGCATCTAGTACGATTAGAGATAGAGGCCAGAAAGCAGTAGGCGGTGACGTAGTAGGACGGAATGGTTTATGTTTATTGAGAGGAAATTATTATAGGAAATAGTAGGAGGCTAGCACGATCGATCAATCGATCAAAGAACGATCGTGTATTTCAGGATCATGAAACTCGCAGATTTACCTAGATTTATCTATAGTCCAACGTTTCACCTTGATCAATATCGATCTATCCCGATCCGCTTTTGACTGGGCATCACACATCACGAGTCATGGTTGAAATACAAACTAATACAAATTACAAAACAGAAAAAAACATGCAGAATAATAGCTCGGTAGCAATAAATGCCGTCTCTATCACCCCGTAGTCGCCGCCGGAGGGTCTACAGCCATTCCATTAGCCGCTGTTTCTGGGGTTTTCTCCGCAGGAGTACTGATTGCATTGTTCCCATTTGATGAATGCCCTTCATCGACCTCCATAGCTGAGCCTTCGCGACTTGTAGCAGCAGTTGCAATCACTGGGGGCACCGTCGTGTGTCCACTAGGTCCAGCACCATATGTAGTACCTGCCTGTCCTGAGCTCATGATGCCCACTCCCATTCCAAATTTTCGGCCACCGTTTGTGGCGCTTCCATTCTCACTTGACCGACTGACGCTGGCACTGTCATTATCGCGATGTTCAGCATGATTTCTCCGGCCACCCTCGCCTTCGTCGTCCGAATCTGAGAGTTCTGCGTCGCCCTGTCGTCGAGAGTCCAAAAGGCGCATTGGCCGTCGCTCGTCAGGCGGTATGAGATCTTCGTCCTTATTAGGGTCTTCTATTAAGTCGTCGATAGGAAGAATTGGAATATCTAGCATGACATTTGGTCAGGATAACTATATCTACAATTGGCGTCAAAAAGTAACAGGCGTACCCGACATTTGGACGCTTGGCGGTCCACCCACGTGTCTTAGATTCTCCATGACGATATTTCTGACGCGTTCGAGATATCCATATGTGTTCATATCTTCTGTGTTGGAGGACTTCACATCTAGTTCGTAATCTGGACCAAAATACTCGTAGTATTCGTTCACAGGAATCTCTGTCAACAATATGGTGAAATTTGCTCTTGAAAGGCACAGAAGGGATCATACCTGGTCCAAGTTCAACGCCCGCAGCCAATCCAGTTTCGTAGGCCCAGGCTCGGCTTACATTGCGCATTGTGTATCCTCCGCCACCAAGTAGCAAAAGTGGCTTGTTGAACGCTTTGACAAACTTCACGCAATTTGCGTGCCCTGAGACCGTTCAGGCATCAATAATAATATCAGCAGAAGTAAACAAAACGCACCCCGCATGGACAAATTCAAACAACCAAGCTTGTCTCCTGATAGTGAATCGGTGCCACATTGCAGAACGATAGCTGAGGGATCATAGGATTCCATGACTTGTTGAATGACCTTTTCAAGCATTAGCTGATATAGGGGACTACACAATATTGTCAGCTTACCGGCTCAAAGACAGATTTGTAGTTTTCGTCGTTGATCCCGTCTCGCAGAGGAAAATTCAATGAATAGTGTTTCCCTTTGCCAACACCAATGTCCTGCATCAAGCCCTCAGTACTGCTACAATGTTCTGCATTCAAACTCAACCTACCCTCAATTCTCCTGTTCCGGGAAAATATTCGCCATACTTGTGAAAGCTGACAGTCATCACTCTATCAGTGGTGTAGAAAGCCTCCTCAACGCCGTCTCCATGATGGACATCAATGTCAATATATAATACTCTGGTATGATATCTGCAAGAACGGCGGGATACGTCAGTTTATTGATTTGACAACCATAGAGCAAGAAAATTTGCCTGAGGAGCTCAAGGATTCCCAGAACAATGTCTGTATGTATAATTCAGACATCAGCACAATATCTGTCATCCCGCAATATTGACGAAATGAACATACCATTCACGAAGCAAAATCCACTAGCTTCGCTCTTTTTCGCATGGTGTAGACCCCCAGCCCAGTTCACAGCGATATCACATTTGTCTCTGCTGAGACGTGCGGCACCCTCTTAGCAGAAAATCGAGGACAGGAATATCAGAGGCTGCAAGGTTGGACTTCTGGGAAAGAATTGACGAACCCATCGATCCACCTGCAGATATCGAGCAGTACTCAAACAGACCGTCAAATACAGGGCAGTCGTCACCGACGTTATCTACGAAACACCATGCGTCCATAAGTCAGAAATACCAACGACCCTGATTTCGATTAAGCTTGAAACAAACATTTATGCTGCTCTTTTATGTAAGAGTTCATGTTGGTCGGAGTGATCCGACTTAGAAAATCGACATATTCGTCAGAGTGAAACTGGGTCATTTCACGTTTGGTGGCTGGTTTGGCACGCTATATGAATAAGAGGCGGTGTTCATATTGTTATATCACAGCTAGGTGGATGATGGTACGCACGAAAATTTCCATTTTCTTGTATAGTCCGTAATTCATAACCAGAGAGTGACACATTCGTATACGAGTAGGTTTCATGCTAATAGTGTGTCCCAGCTCGTCGTCAGCCAGTTTTTAGTACGTGATTGAGACATGAGCTCACGGATGACCTGGGCCATAGTGAAAACCTCCAATATCGGAGTCAAAAAAGTAGCACTGGAGGGAGGGGGAAGGGAGAGTCAGACAGATGGAGCAAGAGGTCGCTACACGAGCTCGAACACACCACTCGTTTACTGTTGGTCTCTCCAAGAGGCGCCATATTGTGTGACGACATTTTGATTGCAAAATTCGCGTTCTACTAATGCAGTAGCACAAAGACCAGAAGCTTCGAGGACTGTATGATCCAACGATATGCAGTCGATCGCAGGGGGTCGAATTGAAAGAAGGCGAACTTTCGCGAATGTGGCTGCTACTTATTGATCATTGAAGAAAAAAACTATATTCGATTTATAGCCTTCCGTCAACTGAACATTTCGCTTCGTATTTGCTCGCGATCATGACCAGTATACTATCTGCGCCTGTATCTATTTTTATTTCGCAAAATTCTGCCCAGATAATGTCGTGGTTGCCCGCGAAAACCACCACTTGAAAAAATGTCACGGTGTGTCACACTCTTCTAGGCTGCCTAAATCGTCACGCTTGGCGGCAAATGTCACGCTTTCAATGTCTTTCGCATCCAGGGCTGCTCACACAGCATTGGAATTTGGCATACAGAACAATATTTACATTTGTTAAGGCCTGGATTTTACCAGCACGAACGGATGCTAAATTCCTTCAACCGAGCCCATTTGATACTCAACTTGAAATTCCATCCACCACAAATCATCATAAATTCACCATCGTGTTCTCCTCGTCCTACCTGTGTTTGCCACAAGAAGAATCGAGGCAATCGCGTCAGAATTGAGCTCGCAATATCACAATTTCAAAAGGTGGTACTAAGATTTCAAAAATGATTATTGCAATCGTGGCATTATTAATGAATAAACACACTGCGTCATGAAACATGATCTATAGACGCTAGCTAGGTGTATATAATGCGAGGCAGAATCAATAAGCATCATATTTTGGCCTTGGTTGCTGGTGTGCCCGTTCCATGGTGCAAAAGTGTCGATGGTGCAAAACCAAAATCATCTTGCAATTTGATATTCTGCGATGCGGAAATCAAAAGCTGAGGGAGAAAACAAAGCAAAATCACAAACCAGTTCTCCAGCAATTACGCGCACCTCGAGAGACTTCAGGCCAGATACGAGACAATAGAAGGATGGACATACCATTGACCAGTGGTGTACGGCATGAAGGCTTGCAAACCACAGCTGTTACCG
>Ga0137418_10002550_pt1 | contig 16664 bp, 12 predicted proteins | sample CZODoug3_1_2_16f_FD_122242 | JGI IMG/M metagenome (GOLD analysis project Ga0137418, IMG submission 122242) | Vadose zone soil fungal communities from Angelo Coast Range Reserve, California, USA - CZODoug3_1_2_16fungal (Hybrid Assembly) | ecosystem: Environmental > Terrestrial > Soil > Vadose... | reverse complement strand
AGCCCGAACGCCCCCAAATTCGCCCAAGTGTTGCAAGTCCTCCCCGGGCGGGAAGGCCAAGCGGGGATCAGGATCGATTTCTAGGAGACTGTCGAGAACTCAGTGGGGATGTGGCGTTCCGCACTGTCGCGGCAGTCATGCTAAACTTGGTGGACTTTAGGCCCGTAGCTCAGTTGGTTAGAGCGCTACCTTGACACGGTAGAGGTCTGGGGTTCGAGTCCCCACGGGCCTACCATGCCTTAGACCGCGCCAATTCTCGAACGCCCCCGTCACATCCTTCAAGAAGAGAGCTTACGGCGGAAGACTTGCGGTACGAATTCCAAAGCGCTGGCTTCGTTTGCGGCGATTTGGATTTGGAATTCCATCACTTCGGGCGCAATCGGATTTTGATATTCCGTAAGGCAATCCAGCAGCACGTCATCAAGCGGGGACGAACTGGTGCGGACCTGGCGGTAAATCTTCATGACCAGGGCTTCGGCAGCGCCGGGAGTCAAGAGGAGAGGGGATGCGCGATTCGAGTGACGGGAAAGAACTTTCTGGAACAGCAAGACCGCGCTTCCCGCAGAGCATGCGCAGCAGGTCGAACCCTTCTCGCGGGGTAGTCGTGGGGAACAGCGGAATCTTGAGGTCCACGCGGCCCGGGCGCTTTAGATCGACCTCGATGAGATCGGGACGGCTGGAAGCTAAGACCCAGATCACGCGGCCGCGGTTGGTACTGCTTCCCATTTCTTCCGCGAGCATGGAATAGATGCGCCCGCCGACACCGGAGTCACCGCTCGAGGCATCGCGCCTGCCGAGGGCCTGATCCGCCTCGTCGATGAAGACGTAGCAGCGGCCGAGCGCATGGATGAGGCGAAAGATCGTTCAAGTTTTCCGTTAGTAGAAACGTGGCGAGCGCAGGCGGTCGAGTCACGAATTACTCGAAGTAATCCACATGCCTGATTAACGCGGCAGTCTCAATGGGTCGACGCAACGCTAAGCTCGAAGTCTACTTGCAGGCGTCTCAAGAGGTAAAACCGTTCGCGAGCGTTGAATCAAACAGAACACTACCCTGGCCAGGTTCTGATTGAGTACAGCCCGACAGATCGGTTCTCTAGGGGAAGTATTGTCGGATCATCCGATTAGATGGTGTTGCAACGACCTGTTGAGCTGCAGCGGTTATGGTAACCCGGATTCCGTGAAAGCGTGCAGGAACAGAGAACAGTTAGTGCTCTGCGGCCAATATGTCCCAATGAAATCATTTTACCAAGGATCGGCCTGCTTGAAAAAGAACGGCTCCAAGTAGAGCCGCACCGGGAATCGTCAGCACCCAGGCGAACACAATGCGGCGAGTGACGCCCCAGCGGACGGCGGAGAGGCGGCGGGAAGCACCGACGCCGACGATGGCGCCGGTGATTGTGTGGGTGGTGCTGACAGGGATGCCGAAATGGGCTGTACCCATCAAGGTGAGCGCACCGGCGGCTTCGGCGGAGAAGCCGCCAAAGGGAGTGAGCTTGGTGATGCGCTGACCCATGGTCTTGATGATGCGCCAGCCACCCGCCATGGTGCCGCCGCCCATGGCGAGGTGACAGCAGATGATGACCCAGTAGGGGACGTCGTAGGACTTCAGCATGCCGCCGGCGACGAGAGCAGCGGTGATGATGCCCATGCCCTTCTGGGCGTCGTTAGTGCCATGACCGAGGCTGTATGCGGCGGCGGAGACGAGTTGCAGGCGGCGAAACCAGCGATCAACTTTGAGCGGGCGATAGCCGCGGACAATCCAACTGGTGAGAATGGTGACAAGCATGGCGACGAGGAAGCCGATGATCGGCGAAAGGAAAATAAAAAGAACAGGTTTTATCCAGCCGCCAAGGACGAGGGCTTTGAAACCTGCGTGAGCGACTGCGGCGCCGCCATATCCGCCCATGAGTGCGTGAGAGGAACTCGTCGGCAGGCCTAGGATCAATGTGATCGTGTTCCAGGAGATGGCGCCGAGGAGGCCGGCGAGGAGAACCTTTTCATTCACAATTTCGATGTGGACCATGCCCTTGCCAATCGTCTTGGCAACGGCGGTGCCGAAAACGAAGGCGGCGATGAAGTTCCAGAAGGCGGCCCAGAGGACGGCCCGGAAGGGCGTGAGCACCCGCGTGGAGACAACCGTGGCGATGGAATTGGCAGCGTCATGCCAGCCGTTCGAGAATTCGAAGGTAAGGGTGAGAAAGACGACGACGAGGAGGAGAGTGAAGCTGTTCACAGGTCAGGCGCTCTTGAGGATGACGCCTTCGATTACGTTGGCGACGTCTTCACACTTGTCAACCGCAGTTTCGATGACTTCGAAGATTTCTTTCCACTTGATGATTTGGACGGGGTCTTTTTCCTCGTCGAAAAGCTGGGCGATCAGCGTACGGCACAGGCGGTCGCTATCATTTTCGTAGCGGTTGATTTCGATGCAATGTTTCAGGGCTTCTTGTGGCCTTTCCAGAGCGCCAACTGCCAATTCGACTTCGGCGGTGGCCGAAACGAGGACCTTGACGAGATCGATTGTTCCGATGCGAACGCTATCGACACGATAGAGCACGAAACGGCTGGCGGCCGCGTCGATAAGGTCGATCACGTCGTCGAGGCGGCTGCATAGTTCGTAAATGTCTTCACGGTCAAAGGGCGTGATGAAGGTCTGATTCAGCTTGGTGAAGAGGGCGTGGGTAATCTCGTCGCCTTCGTGCTCGATGGCTTTGACGATCTGTACTTGCTCCGGCACCCCGGTGTAGTGCGACAGCATCTTACACAGGGCGTTGGCCCCCACATGGATATTCGCTGCTTGTTTGGCGAAAAGGTCGAAGAAACCCACTTCGTGCGGCAAGAACCGCTGCAAAAGTCCTGGCATGGTGCGTGACCCTCCCCTGAAGAGTCGCCTTAAGGCGTGGTTACGATAGCAGAGGCACGAAAGACGAGGCAACAACACGAATGGATGATGGAGTTCGAGCCGTAAGGGAAAACCAACTCCAATGCGCCGCGCGGAACCGCGGCGGCCGTTTCTTTCGAGGATGGCGGCTGATTCTTGCAGCCGGCGGCGAGGGATACCAAGGAGAGAAGAAAAAGCGGCCCCGCAAGCGCCAAGGAGCGAGATAGCGCCCGGCGATAGAGAGATGCGCTCGAGTTTGCGCGAAGATTTCTGGGAATCTCGAAAATAAGGCCTCTCGGCCCCTGCCACACTTTGGGCTAACTCATTTTACCGATTTCCGAGGAAATGCAAAGGACTGCATCGCCGCGAGTTGCCAGTAATTGTAAATGTTGTGTTAGAGGCGCCAAGGGGAAGGCGAGCCGTCGCCACAGACGGAGGCTCTTTGCCATCGCTCAAGATGGCGATGCGTCCAGGCCAAACTCGCGGTGCGTTGCGTTTAAGGCCGTTTTCACGGCTTTCTCGTCAATGACGAAAGAAATGTTGGATTCCGAAGATCCCTGGGCGATGGCAATCAGATTCACGTTCTCACGCCCGAGGGCATTGAAGGTCCTGCCGGCGATTCCTGGCGTTCCGCGCATGTTCTCTCCGACGACGGCCACGATGGCGATATTCGAATCCACGGTGATGTGTTCCACCTTGTGATGTGCCAGGTCTTGCGCAAACTCTTTGCGCAGCGCTTCGACAGTTCGTTGAGCATCCACAGTGGAAACGATGAAGCAGATATCGTTTTGCGAGGACGACTGCGAAATGAGCAGGACGTTGGCGCGCACTTCAGCGGTCGTCGAAAACGTGCGTCCAACGACATCGGGCAAGCCCACAATTCCCGGCCCGCCCACACTAATTAAGGTTACGTCGCGGATCGCCGTCAAGGCCTTTACGCCGCCTCCGATACTGCGGCCTTCGGGCGTGATTTTTGTGCCGGGCTTTTCGGGCGCAAAACTGTTTCGAATCCATACGGGAATCGCCGCTTGCACGACGGGACTCAATGTTTTGGGATGCAAGACCTTCGCTCCAAAGTAAGCCAGCTCTGCGGCTTCGCGATACGAGATCACCGGAATCGTGCGCGCTTCCGCGACCAGCCGCGGGTCGGCGGTGAGGACGCCGTCGACGTCGGTCCAGATGATGACTTCATCCGCATCCATCGCCGCGCCCAGAATGGTGGCGGAATAATCGGAGCCGCCTCGCCCCAGCGTGGTCAGTTGGCCTTCCATGGTTGCGCCGATGAAGCCCGTCACCACTGGCACGATGCCTTTTTCCAATAGCGGCCGCAACCGCGCTTGCGATTTCGCACGCGTCAGTTCCATTTGCGGTTCCGCCCCGCCATGAAACGCGTCGGTCACGATCAGCTCCGTCGCTTCGATCGCTTCGCTCTGCAGTCTCAGCCCTCTAATTGCCGCCGCGACCAGCGGTGCGGAGAGCCGTTCTCCCAGGCTCGAAATCGCGTCGAGAGTGCGCGGCGTGAGTTCCCGCAGCAGCGCCGTTCCTTCGCAGAGCCGCTGCCCCTCCGCAAGCACATATTCCATCCGTTGCCGGAGTCGGGCCCGTTCCTCCTCCTGCTGGATCAAGCTAGTCAGAGCAATTTCGTGTTGCTGTCGCAGCGCATCAAGTACCGCCGCAGCTTCATCGGCGTTCCCCGCCTGAGCCTTTTTTGCAGCCTCGATCAATCGGTTGGTCGCGCCGCTCATCGCGGAAACGACGGCGACGCAGCGGTTCTCTTTTGCTGCCTTCGCGATAATCTGCGCGGTCCTGGAGATGCATGACGCATCGCCGACGGACGTGCCTCCGAATTTCATCACCTGCAGCCGTGGTTTCATCGCACTCCCCTAGATGAAGCGGCAATTGTCTCATCTTAATGCCCGCTACTCTGCGGCCCTAGCAAAACCCGGGCATGCGTTGACTTTCTTTCCGCGGCGTACCTATACCAGGCGGAGAAACCCGCTAGCTCGCATTTGCGCTAGCAAAACAATCGGGAAATTTCGTGAAGCTTACGGCCCCTGCTGATGTTGCGGCATCCCTGCTGAGATTAGGCTACTCGGAAAAAGATAAGCTTTAAGGCTATAATCTGCGCCAATCGTGAGTCTAACTTCCGGGAACAGACTCGGTCCTTATGAGATTGTCGCTCCGCTGGGCGCAGGCGGCATGGGCGAAGTGTTTCGCGCGGTGGATACGCGGCTGGAACGCACCGTGGCGATCAAGATTCTGCCGCCACAGCTTTCGAATGACCTGGCTCGAAAGCAGCGCTTTGAGCGCGAAGCCAAAACGATTTCCAGCCTGAATCATCCGCACATCTGCGTGCTGTATGACGTCGGCCATCAGGACGGGACGGACTACCTCGTCATGGAGTGCCTCGAAGGCGAGACGCTGGCAAAGCGCCTCGAAAAGGGTCCGATCCCTCTGGAGCAAGTTCTCAAATTCGGCGCCCAGATCGCCGACGCGCTCGACAAAGCGCATCGCAGCGGCGTCGTGCATCGCGACCTGAAGCCCGGCAACATCATGCTGACTCCGACCGGAGCGAAACTCCTCGACTTCGGCTTGGCCAAGCCTGTCGTGGCGCTCACGACCGGCGCCACCCTCACCGCAGCCGCGACGCCAACAACTCCCGTGACGCAGGAAGGCACCATTCTCGGCACGTTTCAGTACATGTCGCCGGAGCAGATTGAAGGCAAAGAGCTCGATGGCCGCAGCGACATTTTTTCGCTGGGCGCGGTGCTGTACGAAATGCTCACCGGCCAGCGCGCATTTCAAGGCAAGAGCCAGCTGAGTGTGGCTTCGGCGATTCTGGAGAAGGAGCCCCCGCCGATCAGCACCGTGAAACCGTTAACTACGCCATCGCTCGATCACGCCCTCCGCCGCTGTCTCGCGAAGGACCCCGAAGAGCGCTGGCAAACTGCCCGCGACATCGCCATCGAGCTGAAATGGATCGCCGATTCCGGCCCATCGTCTGGTTCAGCGGGTCCTTTGGTAAGTCGCGCCAGCTCCCGCGAACGCATCCTGGCGATTGCGTTCGTGTTGGCCGCAGGAGCAGCCATCGCTCTCGGAGTTCTATACGCCAAACGACCGGCCACTAATACCCGCGTCACGCGCACCTACGTTAAGTCAGAAGAAGGTTCTGGTTTCATTTTTTCTGGGGACCAGAAAGGTTTCGCCATCTCTCCCGATGGCCTGAATCTGGCTTACGTGGCCTCGACCCCAACTCCCGATGCAAAATCCGCATTATGGATTCGTCCTATGGATTCGCTTCACGCTCGATTGCTGCCGGGAACAGAAGCCGCCGGATTTCCTTTCTGGTCGCCCGACGGCAGGTACATTGGCTTTTTTGCCGGGGGCAAGCTGAAGAAAATTGATTCCCAAGGTGGTCCGCCTTTGATTATCTGCGACGCCCCGGATGGGCGCGGTGGCTCTTGGAACCAGCAGGGCGATATTGTTTTTACCCCAACGGTCAATTCTCCCATCTACCGGGTCTCCGCCTCTGGCGGCCCCATCACTCGGCTTACGATGCAGGACTCTTCCAAGAATGAAACCACTCACCGCTGGCCCTGGTTCCTGCCCGACGGGCGTCATTTCATCTTCTTGGCCGGAAGCACGTTCACTCCCCGCGAAAGCGCCACCAACTCGATCCTCATGGGTTCTCTCGATTCCAAGGAGACCAAGCCTCTTTTTCACACTCATTACCAGGCCGTGTATGCATCCGGACATATGCTTTTCTTGCGCCAGTCCTCCCTGATGGCCCAGCCCTTCGACGCAAAACGTTTCGAGTTCACGGGGGAGGCCGTTCCGATCGCCGAACAAGTGCGCGAGGATTCCAGCATTGCCCACGCGTGGTTCTCCCCTTCCGCAAACGGCCTGCTTCTCTACGCCGAGGGCGCGGCCAAGAATCGCCAGCTGGTTTGGTTTGACCGCAACGGAAAGCAAATCGAAGCGGTGCCGGGAGAAGACGCGTACGCGGGCATCAGCCTGTCGCCGGATGGGAAAAAGCTCGCCTACTATCTTGATGGAACCGGCTTTGACGTTTGGGGTTTCGATATCGCGCGTGGCGTGAAGATCCCTCTGACCTTTGGTGCATCTTCCGGACAGGGGAACCTCTATCCGGTGTGGTCCCCGGACGGAAAGTACGTTGCTTATACCTCCTATCGCAACGGTACGTACGCCCTTTACCAGAAGCCAGCCGACGGCTCCGGCGGCGAAACGCTTCTTCTGGAGGGGATCGACCATTTTCGAGTCCCAACCTCCTGGTCCATGGACGGAAAGCTTCTCGTCTATCACGAGGGTGTTTCTGGAGGAACGTATGCGAATGGAGTTCCGGGAGGCTGGTCTATATGGGTCCTGCCCCTCTTTGGCGGCCACAAGGCCTATCCGTTCATCCAATCCACCTTCAGCGCCCGCGAAGCCAGCTTCTCTCCCGACGGAAAGTGGTTGGCCTACTGCTCGAATGAGTCGGGCGAGTATCGCGTTTACGTCGTCCCCTTTCCCGGGCCGGGCGGAAAATGGCAGGTCTCCCTTGGCGACGGGCGCGGCCCGCTCTGGCGCCGCGACGGCAAAGAAATCTTCTATCTTTCCGCGGACAACAAACTGATGGCCGTAAATGTGGAAGCTTCAGGCGGCAGCTTCGCGGCCGCAGGAGCGCGTGTGCTCTTTGACTCCCACTCTTACGGCGTTTTCGGCCGTTACGACGCCAGCGCAGATGGCCAGCGCTTCGTCGTTGTCTACGAAGGAAACCGGCCCTCCAGTACGCTCACCTCCGTTGCGAACTGGACCGCTGATCTCAAGGAGCGCTGATGCATGCATAGCTCCTCCACAAATCAGCCCAACACAAGTCGCCTCGCGAGTATTCTCACCGACATCCATTTTTGGGTGCCCGTTGCCGTCCTAATCGGTGGACTGCTTCTTCTTCGATTTATTCGTTGATTTTGGATCGGAGCAAAATGCCGCCTGTCTCGTCTTCCCAATCTCACCCAGCAATCCCGGACGCGTCGCGTGCGAAAAAGCTCCAACTGCTCGGCATCGTTTCCGGCTTTGCCGCGGGAGCCTGGCTCGGCGCGGCGGAAGCGCCCACAAAACTTGTCTCCATCGGCGTCTCGCCGATGGTCATTTCGCTCATCATGGTCATCGGAGTTTTTCTCGCGCGCTGGAGCCTCCCCGCGCTGATCCTGGGAACTTCGTCCGTCCGCGCCGATGTTCGCCGCGCGCCTCACCTCGTCATTTGGGCGCTTCTTGCCGGATGCCTTTGGGCGGTGGCCAACACGCTGACGATTTTCGCCATCCGCGACATCGGCTTGAGCATCGCCTTTCCTCTTTGGAATTCGAACAGCCTTCTCGGCATTCTGTGGGGTTTTCTTTTCTTCAACGAACTGCGCCAAGCAGGCTGGCGCCGTCGCGCCGGTGTTCTGGGCGGCGCGCTGGTCATGTGCGTAGGGGCGACGCTCTTGGCCATCGCGTCCTCCTCAGGCCACGGTCCCGCCGCACACTCTCTGCATGGCGTCTGGGCCGCGCTCGGCGCCGGAATTCTTTGGGGCACCATGTACATTCCCTATCGCAAAGCCTACCTGACCGGAATGAATCCACTTTCCTTCATAACTTTCTTTTCGTTCGGCGAATTGGGCATGATGACGGTCCTCTCCGTCGGCTCCCTGGGACTGGCTCCGCTGTGGCGGGAATTGCTCGGCGCGCGCAGCGTTATTTTCTGGCTGATGCTCGGCGGCTTCGTCTGGGTCATCGGCGATATCTTCCAGCAATACGCCGCAAAGTATGTGGGCATCAGCCGCGGCATTCCTCTTTCCAATTCGAATCAGCTCTGGGGCTTGTTGTGGGGCATTCTTGTTTTCGGAGAGTTGCACAGCCGCAGTTCTTCCATCTACGTCGAAGTCATCGGCGGCTCCCTCCTGATGATGCTGGGGGTCGGCGCCATCGCGTTTTCTTCCGCATCCGGTCAGGAGCAAACGCGCTGGAAAGACGCTGCCATTCGCGAAAGCGACCGCTACGGCGTCGCCGCGGACTTCGTCGAAGCCCGCATGGACGGCCGCCAACTCCTCGGTGAATTAAAGCCTTCTCGCAGCGCGCTGGATTGGCTGCTGGTCCTTCTCGCTACCAGCGTGTTCGTGATCTTTGCGGCGATGGCTCGCGTCCCGCAGATGTCCTTGCACTGGACGCCAGCCGCTCTTTTGACCGCGGTCCTGTTTTTACTCCTCGTTATTTGCGGCCTCGCCCTCTGGCGCACCACGCGCTTCAACTGACGCACTCGCTTCGCCTTTGAAAACGTCCACGCATCCGGTAAAGTTGCCGGGTCGCTCATGACGAATCCGTCCAAAGTGGATGTGGTCGGCGTCGGCCTCAACGCCACGGACACGCTGATTCCCGTCGCGCACTATCCCTCGCGCGGCTCCAAGGTCGAATTTCGTTCCGCGAAAGTTCTGCCCGGCGGCCAGGTCGCCACCGCCATGATTGCCTGCCGGCAGTGGGGTTTGCGCGCGCGTTACGTTGGCAAAGTCGGCGACGACATTGCCGCCGAGCTGCACCGCTCGGAATTTGCGCGCCTCGGCGTCGAAGCCCATCTCTTCACCGCGTCCGGCTGTCCCAGCCAGCAGGCTTTTATTCTCGTCGATGACGGCGGCGAACGCACCGTCCTCTGGAAACGCGACGACCGCTTGACGCTCCGTCCGGAAGAACTTCAGCGCGATTGGATCGTCCATTCCCGCGCGCTTCACGTCGATGGACACGATACTGCCGCGGCGTCTACGGCTGCGGGCTGGGCTCGCGCCGCCGGCGTTCCAGTCATCGCTGACTTGGATGAACTCTATCCCGGCGTCGAGAAACTCTTGCAAAGCGTCGACTACCTCATCACCAGCCGGGACATTCCCGGCCGACTGATGGAAGAACCGGACTTGCGAAAGTCCCTGCCCGCGCTGCACCAACGATTTGGCTGCCGCCTCACGGCCGCCACGCTGGGCGAAGAAGGCGTTTTGGCCTGGGACGGGCAGCAATTCCATTACGCCGCCGCTTTTTGCGTCCAGACAATGGACACCACGGGCGCCGGAGACATTTTTCACGCCGGCTTCATCTACGGACTTCTGCAAGGCTTGCCCTTGCAGCGCCAGCTTGATTTCGCCTGCGCCGCCGCCGCCCTCAACTGCACCGCCATCGGCGCCCGCGGTGGCATCCAGTCCGTCGACTCCATCGAGCGCCTCATCGCCACCGGCGCCCGCCACTCTCTGGCCTACGACATCAAATAAGTCAAGACTACCCAACAAGACGAAGGAGACCTGATGGCGAGATTTGGGAAACAAGAGTTCTGGCAGGCCGGCAGTTGCCTGCTTTGTCTTGCCATTGCCTGGATCCGTTTGGATGATATTGGCGCGTCGGAGTTCATCGGAGGCCGAGTTACGGGATCCTTGTTTACAATGGCCGACATCGGAAGCTTTCTTTTCATACCAGCGCTGATTCTGACGTTTTTCTACCGGCAAATTCCTGCTGGAATCGCCCTGATGGCCGCTCTTCTTTGCCTACCACTGTATCTGTATTTCATAGCTCCAGGTCCATTCCGTTGGGCTTTTAAGGGAGAATATTCGGTTCCACTACGAGCCAATTTCGTTTGGAACAACTGGGCAATCGCAGGAATCATTAGCCTTATCGTTGTTACATTTATTTGCTTGCGAAGTTTCTCCGCCTTCAACACAAAGATGGAGCCAACGCCCGAAAATAGAGACAGCCATTAGTCGCTCCCGCAAATGTTGGCACCCCTGCGGTTGAGCCTCCGCCAACCCGGGTGTTATCCTGCCTTCTATGGCGGATCCCGTCATCTCTCCGCCGGAAGTGGCGTTCACCTCCCCGCTCGAACACTCCCGGCGTCAGCTCGAAGCCTTGCTCGAAGTCAGCGAGGCCATCGCCCAGCAGCGCGATCTCCCCGCGCTGTTCCACGACCTTGCTGGCCGCCTCCATTCGGTCATCGAATTCGACTTCCTTAGTCTTGTTCTCCACGATCCCGTCCGGAACGTCATGCGCCTCCACATTCTCGAAACAAATATTCCTACAGAAAAGGCGGCTGGCACGGAATCGCCCATCGAGGGCCATCCCTCCGGCTGGGTTTGGCAAACGCAGCAGCCTCTCGTCATCCTCGATGTCGACGAAGAAACGCGATTCCCGGATTTTATGTCGCGCCTTCGCGAACACAATGTTCGTTCCCTGGCGATTCTTCCCCTCACCACGGCCCAGCGCCGGATCGGCTCGATGGGCTTCGGCCGTATGGTGCGGCAGCAAATCACGGACACCGAGATTCAATTCATGCAGCGCGTCGCCAGCCAGGTAGCCGTCGCCGTCGACAACGCCCTCAATCTTGAGACTTCCCAGGCCTACCAATCGCAACTCGCGCGCCAGCGCGACCGCCTCCAGGTTCTTCTCGAAATCAACAATCTCCTGATCACCAGCCGCGAACTCCCCGAACTTTTCCGCGGCATCGTCAACACTCTCGAGCGCGTCATTCACCATGACTACACCAGCCTCGCGCTACTCGATTCTCAAACCGGCTTGCTCAGGATTCACTCTCTCGATTTTCCCGGCAAGCAGAATATCTTCAAGCCGGAGACGGTGGTTCCGCGCGACGATTCTCCCGCTGGCCGTGCCATCGCCGCCGGCCAGCCTGTGATCGCGCGGGGCTCCGAACTCGACCGTTTCGACACGGAAGTCATTCGCATCCTTCGCGCCGAGGGCCTTCAAGCCGTCTGCTGCATCCCGTTGATCCATCACGCCCATACCTTCGGCACGCTCAATCTCGCGAGCCGGCGGCTTGATTCCTTCACTCCGGAAGACGTTGAGCTGCTTCAGCCCGTCGCCGCGCAGGTCGCTATCGCCGTGGAAAACGCTCTGGCCTTCAAGGAAATCGAGTCTCTCAAGAACAAGCTCGCCGAAGAAAAGCTCTACCTCGAGGAAGAAATCCGCAGCGAATTTAATTTTGAGGAAATCATCGGCGAGAGTCCCGCGCTCAAGCGCGCCCTCGCCCAGGTGGAGCTCGCCGCTCCCGCCGGCACCACGGTCTTGCTCCTCGGCGAAACCGGCACCGGCAAGGAGCTCTTCGCCCGCGCCATCCACAATCTCAGCCCGCGCCGCGATCGCACCTTCGTCAAAGTCAATTGCGCCGCCATTCCCAGCGGTCTTCTCGAATCCGAACTCTTCGGGCACGAGCGCGGCGCCTTCACCGGCGCCATCAGCCAGAAAATCGGCCGCTTCGAGCTCGCCGACCGCGGCACGCTCTTCCTCGACGAAGTCGGCGACCTTCCCCTCGAACTTCAGCCAAAGCTTCTTCGCGTCCTTCAAGAGCAGGAATTCGAACGCCTCGGCGGCAATCGCACGCAGCGCGTCGACGTTCGCGTTGTCGCCGCCACCAACTCCGACCTCTCGAGCCGCGTCGCCGAACGCGCCTTCCGCAGCGACCTCTTTTACCGCCTGAATGTTTTTCCGATTCAGATTCCCGCTCTCCGCGAACGCGCCGAAGATCTCCCTCTCCTTGTCCGCTACTTCGTGCAGAGATTCAGCCGCCAGCTCAACAAAGACGTCGAGTACATTCCCGCCGACGCCATGGACGCTCTTGCGCAATACTCCTGGCCCGGCAACGTGCGCGAACTCGAGAACCTCATCGAGCGCGCCGTTCTGCTTTCTCCCGGCCGGGAGCTTCGTGTTCCCCTCACGGAATTGAAATCCGCCTCCGGCTCGGGCGCAGCCGCAGGCGCCGATTCCTCTTCATCCTTTACGTCATTTACTTCCTTGGCCTCCTCTACCTCTTCGATCTCCACGCTCGAAGAAGCCGAACGCCAGCACATCCTCCGCGCGCTAAAGCAGACGCAATGGCGCATCGCCGGTCCCAAGGGCGCAGCCATGCTTCTGGGCATGAAGCGCACCACGCTGCAGGCTCGCATGCGTAAGCTCGGCATCCGCCGCCCGGTTTAGTTCAGCTATACTCCGTCTCACAAAGTTCCGCACCAGGCAGGAGAAGCGGTGAAAAAATTCACAGTGAATCCCATCCTCGTTTCTCTTCTTGTCGTCCTTTTCGTGGGCTTTCTGCAAGCTTCGCAGCAAACGCTTTCCACTCCGGCAATGTCCCGGCAACCCAGTGGCGCCTCCGCAACTCAATCATCCGCTTCACCGATCGCACAACCTCAGCCCAAAAACAAAATCACTGCCTACACCCTCCCGCCCGATCTCTACCACAAAGCTCGCAACCGCAGTCGTATTGGTTTCACCTCGCGCATTATCGGTTTCTTCTACGGGCTATTTGTCCTCTGGTTCATCCTGCACCGCAAATTCTCCGCAAGGTTTCGCGACTGGGCTGAAAGAGTCTCGCGTAACCGCTTCGTCCAGGCGCTCATTTTCACCTCGCTCCTAGTCATTACCATCGGCGTTCTTGAAATCCCTCTCGATCTCTTTGACGAATGGGTCTTGAAGCTCTACCGAATCTCCGTCCAGACCTGGCCTTCCTGGTTCGCAGACTGGGCCAAGGCGCAATTCCTTGCCATAATCATTGGCAGCTTCCTTGCCTGGATTCTTTACGCCGTCATTCGCAAAAGTCCGCGCCGCTGGTGGCTCTATTTCTGGATCCTCTCCTTGCCCATTATCTTGTTTATCGTCTTTATCTCCCCCTACGTGATCGAGCCCATGTTCAATAAGTTTGAGCCCCTAACCGTAAAAGCTCCGCAGCTCATCGCTCCTCTCCAGCGCGTCACCCGCCGCGCCGGCCAGGAAGTTTCTCCCGAGCGCATGTTCTGGATGAAGGCCAGCGACAAGACCATAGCTACCAACGCCTACGTCAGCGGCTTCGGCGCTTCCAAGCGCATCGTCATATGGGATACCGCCATCGCGCAAGAATCTGCCGACGAAGTCGTCGCCGATTTTGGCCATGAAATGGGCCACTACGCGCTCGGTCACATCTGGAAGGGATTTGCGTTCCTGGCAGCGCTGCTTTTCGTACTTCTCTATCTCGGCTACCGGACCATCGGCTGGGTGCTCGCACGGTCCGGTGCTCGATGGGAGGTCCGCGGCCTCGAGGATTGGGCTTCGCTTCCGGCGCTTCTCCTTCTTCTCTCCGTATTCAGTTTCGCTTCCAATGCCTTCGGCAGCTCCTTCAGCCGCTATCAGGAGAATCAAGCCGACGTCTACGGCTTGGAAGTGACCCGCGGCATCATTTCCGATCCCGGCCAGGCCTGCGCGCAATCCTTCCAGAACTTCGGCGAAACCGCCCTTGTTGACCCCGACCCCAATCCAGTACAAGTTTTTCTTTTCTACGACCATCCGACCGTCGCCAGCCGCATCCACCTCTGTGTTACGTATGACCCGTGGTCCAAGGGCGAATCGCCCCAATTCGTCCATTAACGTGTTGTAACGAAATTGAGTATTCCTCTGCTTTTTCCGCTTGGCTTTTGCTCACGCTGAGCGTAAATTCTCTTGACCAGCCGCCGAGGTGCCTATGAAATTTCTCGTCGGAGTTTCTCTCCTGGCTGTCTCCGTTTTTTTCTTTGCTCCACCGTTTTCTGAGGCGCCCACCGGCTTCGACAACAAGACCAACGGTCTCGTCGACGACGCCACACATACGGCGGATCAAGCAAAGTTCGATGAAATCGAACAAATCTCCGACGGCCTCGGCCCTCTCTACAACGCGCAATCCTGCCGCGAGTGCCACCAGAATCCCACTTCCGGCGGCTCCAGCCAGGTTTCTGAATTGCGCGTCGGCCACCGTGGTCCCGACGGCAAGTTCGTCAATCCGGACATACCCATTGCTCGCGGAACGGAAATCATCAAGGGCCGCACGCTCGTGAACGACCGCGCCATTTGCCCGAACGGCGCCTTCCCCAGCACGGAAATCCAGGAGCGCGTTCCAGATTCGGAGAAGATTCGTACCTTCCGCGTTTCTCTGAACCTTCTCGGCGATGGATTCGTGGAAGCTGTTCCTGATCAGACTTTCATCGACCTCGCCAAGGACCAATGCAGGAAAAACCACAACAAGATTTGCGGCCAGGTACTCTACGTACCCATCCTTGAGGCGCTCGGTCAGACCGGCGTCGGCCGCTTCGGCTGGAAAGACCAGCACGCCAGCCTCCTGTCGTTCTCTGCCGATGCCTATCTCAACGAAATGGGCATTACCAGCCGCCTTCAGCCCGATGAAGTCACCAATCTTTGCAACACCGCCTCCGAGCCCAACGACACACCTGGTCCCGACGGTCTCTCCGACATCGACCATTTCGCGCGCTTCATGCGCGCCACCGAAGCTCCCGCGCGTGACGCCCAACTCGCGCAAACACAGCAAGTGCGTTTGGGCGCTGAATTATTTGATAAAGTCGGCTGCGATATTTGCCACGTACAAACACTTACGACTGCTCCCGAGGGAACGAAAATCAACGGTGGCACTTTGACCATCCCTCCCGCGCTCAGCCAAAAGCAATTTCACCCCTATGGCGACTTCCTCCTCCACAATGTTGGCACCGGCGACGGCATCGTCGTGGCTATGCTGGAGCATTACGGCAAGAGGATGTACCAGACCAGCTGGAGAAATCTTTCCATCCCCGAATTCAACAAGACCGCCGATAAAGTCCGCACCGCTCCGCTTTGGGGTGTCCGCCTGCACTCCCGGCTGATGCACGATGGCGCTTCCGTCACGCTTCTCGACGCCATCCTCCGCCATCGCGGCGAAGCCGCTCACGTCACCGAAAAATTCAGAAAGCTGAAACCCGCGGACAGGGAAGCGCTCCTCGAATTCCTGCGCTCCCTCTAAACGGCTTGGGCTCAACACTCTACGTCCATTCTTCACGCGCCCCAAGCCCCTGTCCCGCCAGGCAGGTAATTGTTTACGCAAAGCACGTTTCCGAACCGCTTTGCTCCCCCTCTTTCTTTGCTAGCCTGTAGATACGAAACGACATACCCCGCCTCGAGACCTTCAGACACTCAAGGCGGCGGGGCGCGTCGACCTTTTCCTGGATGAATTGTTTTTCGGCCATCGTAATTTTCTCGCCCTCTATGGCGATGGAGGCTATGACGTGAAATCCGTATCGGCATATCTTATGACCCTCGGAATTATGGGGATTCTGGCCGCGCCCGCGCTCGGTCAGGCGCCTTCCACCGCGCCCGCCAAGAGCGTCTCCCGCACCACCAAAGCCGTCAATTACCGCCGCGCCGGCGGTGCCGCCAAGATCGATTTTCAAGGCACCGAATTGATGCAGGTGGCCAGCGGCGAAGCCAAAGTGCAGAACAAAGGCAGCCGCACCGAGATCGACGCAAAGTTCCTCGGCCTCGATGAAGCCACAAAATTCGGCCTCGAGTATCTCACTTACGTTCTCTGGGCCGTCTCCCCCGGAGGCCGCGCCGTAAATCTCGGCGAAGTCGTCCTGAAGAGTGGCGCCGGCGAAGTGAAAGCCATCTCCGACATGCAAACTTTCGGCATGATTGTCACCGCAGAGCCCTATTTCGCCGTCACCCAGCCCGGCAACACCGTGGTCCTCGAAAACGTTTTCGGGCCCGCCACGCTCGGCAAAGTCGAAAACATCGACGCCAGCTACGAGCTTCTTGGCCGCGGCATCTACTCCTCTTCCAACACCAGGATCGAAAACGCCATCTTTGGCATCGACCGCAAGACTCCGCTCGAGCTTTTTGAAGCCCGCAACTCCGTTCGAATTGCGCACATCGCGCTCGCCGACAAATATGCCGCTCCCACTCTCGCCAAGGCCGAGCAGCAGCTCCGCAACGCCGAAGA
>Ga0137418_10002549_pt1 | contig 16666 bp, 16 predicted proteins | sample CZODoug3_1_2_16f_FD_122242 | JGI IMG/M metagenome (GOLD analysis project Ga0137418, IMG submission 122242) | Vadose zone soil fungal communities from Angelo Coast Range Reserve, California, USA - CZODoug3_1_2_16fungal (Hybrid Assembly) | ecosystem: Environmental > Terrestrial > Soil > Vadose... | reverse complement strand
TGCGCGGCATTTGCTCGACGCGCCGCCACGCCTTGCGGGATCGCCTGCTGCTCGCTCATGCATCCCCCCGCAGTGCGAACACTGGATCGAACTGCACCGCCCTCCGGATTGCCGCCGCACTCCCCGCAAACGACACCATGACGGCAATCGCCAGGATCACCGGAAAGAGCACAGGCTGGATCGTGATCTGCGAGTCGAAAATCGACCGTCCGATGCGATGCGCCAGTAACGAGCCCGCGAAAAATCCCGCCACACCGCCGAAGATTGCCAGCAGCGTACTCTCCGCGAAGAACAACGCCGCCACCGCGACCTTTCCCGCGCCCAGCGCCTTCATCAGCCCGACTTCCTGTCGCCGCTCGAATATCGCAGTCGCCATCGCCGCTGACACCGCGAGCGCCGACGCAAACAACGCCGCCAGGGTCACCAGCAGCATGAGCCCCTTGATACGAGACAACACCGTCCCTTCGTTCTGCGCCACCTGCCGGATCTGCTCCGCGTGCGAGTGCGGAATCGCCTCCTGCAACTGGAACGCGATCGACTGCACGTAGGGCGAGCAATACCAGCGGTCGAACAACTCCGGGTTCATAGTCTTCGGATCGCGCCGCGCCAATGCATCTTCCGGCTTCGTCATCGCGCTGACGTAAATTCGCCGCACAGCACCCGGCTTGCCGAGCACCTGCTGTGCGACAGCAAGCGGAGCCACAATCTGGTCGTCTTCCACGCCGCCAGTTGAAAGAATTCCAGAAATGTGATGCGACTGCCCGCCCATCTCGACAGCGTCCCCGGTCCGCTTCCCAAGTTTCCCGGCCAGATGCTCACCCACCAGCACATCCCGGGAATCGTCCCCAGGCCAAGCCCCTTGCACCTTCCACCACGGGTGGGTGGTGCGCACACCGGTCGTGGTCTCTTCTTTACCGAACCTAATTTTCTTAGAAAAATATGTGCCCAGCAGAGTTACAGGTTTTGCATCGACAGAAGTATTCACCGGCACCATCGGCGAGAATCCGACAATATTGTGCCGCCAGAACGTTCCCCGGATTTTGGGCAGGTCCGCTTCGCTGAGAAAGTTGCCGTCGCTGGGCGGCTTCAGGTTGACGCCGCCAATCTCGACGTCGATGGTGTCTTCCTGTGGGGTAACCAGCAGATTGGCGCCGTAGGTGCGCAACTCACGGCTGATCTTGTCGCCGACGTCGGTGGCCACCGCGATCATGGCGGTCGCAACCGCCACGCCCAGCGTGATGGCGACCCCAGCCAGCAGTTTGCGCCGCTTCTGCCGCCGGAAAGATTCGTAGAGGAGGCGCGCGAACATAACCTAAGGCTGGAACATGCGGCTTCCCGCCGCCACATCTGTTTCCTTGATGACGATCGCCTCACTGGTGGCTTCGGCCTGCAGGGGAATCGGATTGCAGCCGCCCGCCATGCCTACCGACTGAGGATTGATGGGTGCCGCGCAGTTCTTGCAGACTACTCCGGTCGTACCCTTGTAGAAGCCTACCGATCCGCAAATCTCACAAGCATCGAGAACCGTCGCAATCTTGCCATCAGGCTTCTGGTACAGCCAGAAACGCACCTCAACGCCATTTTCCGTCGCCTGGTAGAAGTGCAGATCTCCATCCTGCACCTGGCTCAGCGGAATCGATAGCTGACCGTTGACGAACGTCACCTCGGCCGCCCTCTGGGGTGCGCTCAGGCTCTTGGCGTAGATGAACTCAGCCGTAACCAGCATTATGAAGATGAATGAACTGACATACACCGAAGCCATCCACAGCCGCTCGCGGCGCGCATTCCAAATCGCCTTTCGGCGTTCGGCCGGAGAGGCGACTTCTGGCGCCGGCTGCCGTGATTTCACTTCAAATAGAACCATCAGCGCCGCCAAAGCAAGGATGGTCACATAGAAGAACACCTGGTTGCTCACGATCGGTCCAATCAATGCCATTTCCCGCTTGGAAGAGGGAAGCACACCGTTCTCAGAAAGCTCGTGCAGCCCGGAAATCAGCAGTTGAGCCGCTACAAACCAAAGAATCACCGTTGTCACGCGGAAGAACTTCTGCAGGTTGATGCGCACACTGCCCTTAACGAACATCACTCCGAAGACAATCGCAGCTGTCACGCCCAGCAGCGTGCCAAGAAACTCCATCAGTGCGGTAGAGTTCAGCGTCGCGCCAGCCAGGGTTAGAACCGTCTCCACGCCCTCGCGCATAATCATCAGAAAAACGAAAAGAAAAATGCCGGCTTGGGATCCCCGCGCTGCCAGTTGCCCGAGCTTCCCTTCAATCTCCCCCTTCATCTTCTTGCCGGTACGCATCATGAAGATGATCATCGTAATGACGAAGAAAGCAGCCGCCAGCATGACCCAGCCTTCGATAATGTCCTGGTTCAGGTGGAAACGGGAAACCAGCACGGCGACGCCGATACTGCCCGCGAAAGCCGCTCCCAGCCCGGCATACACGGACTTGCATAGGTCGGTGCGCCCGATTTTGGTCAGGTAGGCGAGCGTGATGCCCACGATCAGGGCCGCCTCGACTCCCTCCCGCAAAGTGACAATAAAGGCCTGCAGCATTTAAAAAGAAGCCCTTCTGATTTTGAAAATGAATTTCAATTTCAACTTTACTAGGATAGCGTCCCGCGCTCCGTCCGTCAACGCGTGAAGTCACGAGGAACCGTGATTTCGATCACGCGAAAGGGCAATTCCGGCCACTACAAGCGGCGTAGAAACCGCTGCGCTGCACCCAGTTGTGGAAAGAGCTTTTCCTCGGCCCGGAACTGGGCCGAGTGCACGCAACGCCGGCTGCCGATCAACTTCACGGGGTGCCGCAGATGCAACATCTCATGGTAGACGATGTACTCCACAGCGTAGCGGGGAACCTGTGGATGATCGAAGATCCGGCTGACCACGATAGCGTTGTGCGCTGGATCATAATGTCCTAGCAGATTGCGTGCCCGCCCTTGGCTCCAGCTCATGCGCGGCCTGGCTTGCATTCCGCCGAAGAATTGCATGTTCATCTCTTCGAAAATCGCATCCAGGTCGTAGTACCGGCCCTTGGCTGAAACCATGCGCTTGCGACCCCGCAGCTGGCGGACAAGATGGGCCTTGTTGCGAATCTCGTGACTGTGGACATACTTCCGGTAGCGCGCCGCGTGCGCCCGCGCAATTGGCTTGCGATACATCTTGGCGAGCAGGATATGAGCGATCGCGCGCAGCACAGTCTCTGGCGCCCCTTCCAGCAGGTCCGACAGTCGAACCAACAACGCTCCTTCGCGCAAACGGATCGTGTTGTTCACGTTGGCGAATTCGAAGAATTCAACCTGGATCGGCGGCAGGGGCACACGATCGCGCAACTCGCGATAACTTTCCTGGAAGATTGTGAGGACTTCGTCTCGCACCCTGCACTTAGCCTAGCACGAGGTTGTGGAGCGAGGATTGCCTTGAAAGGCTACAGCTGAACCGATGTGCCGCCCCATTCTTCAGGAGCAACATCCGCGATCGATTGTGAGAATGTCCACGAGCGGCCTGCGAAATCCTCCGCCGTATATTGACGCTCGCCGTACGGGTAGTCCGTCGGAGGCCGCACAATGCGCGCTCCCCGCTGCTTGGCGCGATCGTGGTGCCCATCGACATTCGCCACCCGCACCATGACAGAATGTGTAAGGGAAGCCGGAGACGATCCCCCGCCAGCGCCTTCCTTTACAACCAGGGCTCCATCGCCCACATTCAGCTGCGCGCGATGATTGGCAATATGCAGGCGCACTGTGAATCCGAATGCATCGCAAAGCCACGCACTCGCCTGGTCCACGTCGGGATACGCAATTTCTGGAATGACGGTGCATCGCGGTATGGATCGATTGGTCTGCAAGGTCATGATTTGCCTTTCTTCTTGTGCTTCCACAGTTCTTCCTGTTCCGCCAGCAGCCTGCGATGATCCTCGGTATTGCTGTCCACAGACTCAATCGCATTGGACAGAATGAACCGGTACTCGTCTGATTCCTGCCGGGAACTCCGTGCGTCATCCTGCAGCGCCCGCAGCTTGGCCTGAAATTCCGTGTCACCTTCGATGACTGCCTTCAGAGCCTTGCGCAGGTCAGACTTGCGCCCTTCGAAATTGTCCAGATTGTCATTGAGTTCATCGTACACCGCCAGAAAGTCTTCGAGCATCTGGTGGGTACGCAGCGGCCTGTCCGTGACCTTGGGGTCTGCGCGCATCTGTTCCAGCGCGACCAGGCGAGAGCGCGCGAATTGCACATAGAACTTCATGCGCAGCTCAGGCTCGACCGCGGTGTCCCGTAGTTGATCGATTTCTGCTTGGGTAAGAGGGTCACTCCGCCGCTGCGCCGGGCTCACAGTTGCCACGAACGCCAGAAAGAAAATGCCAAAAATAAGACGCGTTGCGATCATTTTGCTTTCTTGCCGAACATGTGGTTGAGCAAATCGGTACGAACCTTTTCGAGGGTATCGATCGCAGCCTGCACCGGCGCCTGATCCTGGGATGCGAGAGTGTGTTTGATGTCGGTCAGCCGGCGCGCCATCTTGCGCAGGGTGATCTCGCTGCTCTTGAGATGCTTTCCCGACTGTCTGACCGCGTCTCCGGCTTGCGTGGAGTAGGACACAACATCCTGCACCGCCGCCTGGCCCTCTTCAATTTTTCCATCGGTATAAAGCTTGTCGGCAACTGCGACTTGCCGCTCCGCGATTTGCAGGCACAGGTTGCCGCGATCGTCCGGCCGTGCATTCGCGAGCCGCGTCTTGAGTTCATCCACCGACGCCTGGTTCGGAACCGCCCAGCTTGCTGCTACCGCCAGAATAAGAACGAGAATGGGGCCCCGCGTCCGCATGCGTTTATTTTTTCGGCTCAATCGTGATCAGGCGATGCCGCGCCTGCCACTCCTGATCAGGATACTTCCCATTCGCCACTTGCAGGAAGAGATGATAGTTCGCAGCGGCTTCATGATATTCCCGCAGATGATCGTAGGCAGTCGCGCGCAGAAAGTATCCCACAGGAATCTCTGGCAAGAACTTGGCGCGCATGTCCAGAGCTTTTATGGCCAGCGGATAGTTCCGATTCTCATTCGCCGCCACCGCCAGTTCTCCATACGCCATGCCCCAGTCGGGCTTGAGCTTTACGGCAGCCAGAAACTCCTGCTGAGACTCGCCAAATTTCTTTTGTTTCAAAAGGCTCTGACCCAGGCCATAGTGGAGGTCGGCATCGTTCGCGTTGTTCACAAGCAAAGCTCGATAGAGTGGCTCCGCTTCAGAGTGTTTGCCGGCCGCTGCGTAGATGTCAGCCAGATCGCGTTGGGCGGTCGGATCATTGGGTGCAAGCTTCAGCCCGGCCTGCAGTTCCACCGCCGCCTCGTCGAACTTTTGATCAGCCGCCAGCACTCTTCCCAACTGGATATGCGCTACTGGATCATTCGGGCGCTGCGCGACCACCTTGCGCAGATATTCCTCCGCCTCCGGGAAGCGTTGGCCGCGCAGGTAAACATTGGCCAGCCCTACCAAAGCATCGGAAGACCCCGGCTCCAGCGCGAGGGCCTGCTTGTATTGCTGCTCCGCATCGGCGAACTTGTTTTGCTTTTCAAGCAGCAATCCTGTGGAAAGGTGCGGCTCCGGATCCTTCGGTTGCAGGGTCGCGGCCTGCCGATAGGCCTCGATCGCGCGATCGGGATCTTGCTCCTCCACCACGTGTGCCAGTGCAATCCATGCGCTGGCACGCCCCAGCTCAACCTGACTGGTCGGCTTTAGCTTGGTAGCCACGGCCAGGAACTCCTCAGATCCGGGCTGCTTGTTCTTCACCAGCATCAACCCGAGATTCAGATTCGATTCGAACACGTCGGGCTTGGCGGTGACCGATTGCCGGTAGGCGGCAATGGACTCGTCTGCCTTGCCAAGTGCGTTGTACAGGAAGCCCAAGTCGAACCACGCCTGATAGTTGGTTGGCTGGGCAGCGACCACTTTCTTGAGCAACGACTCCGCCGTCGCGTAATCTTTCTTTTCGATCGCCACCTCTGCCTGGGTCAACGCAGCAGGTTGAGACGAATCTTCCACCGCAACCTTGTGGTGACGCACCGTCTTGCTGCTGGAAGTCTGCGCCCACAGTGCTCCAGATACCGTAAGCACTCCCCACAGTACGCAGCCCCGAAGTCGCTTATTTGTGGCCATTGGAACCCGACGCTCCATTGCCGTTCAGCACTGCCGCCAGATACTTTCCCGTGTACGAGTTGGGGAGTTGCGCAATCGTCTCCGGAGTGCCGACGCCCACGACGTAGCCTCCGCGCTCGCCGCCCTCTGGTCCCAGATCGATCACCCAATCCGCTGTCTTGATGACTTCGAGATTGTGCTCGATCACCACAATCGAGCCCCCTGCATCAATTAGACGGCGAAATGCCGAGAGTAGTTTGCTGACGTCGTCGAAATGCAACCCAGTCGTGGGCTCATCGAAGATGTACAGCATCTGGCGTTTCCGCCGAGGTCCATCTGCGGAGTTCGACGGGCGGCCGATCTCCCGCGCCGCTGGTTGCAGGTGCGCCGCCAGTTTCATGCGCTGCGCTTCACCACCCGAGAGCGTTGTTGCGGACTGCCCCAGCCGCAGATAGCCCAGCCCAACTTCTTCGAGGACGCGTAGTTTCTCCGTGATCTTTGGGACTTCAGCGAAGAATTTCAACGCCTCTTTCACTGTGAGGTTGAGCGCCTCGTGAATGTTTTTGCCGCGATAGCGGACGTCCAGCACCTGCGGCTTGTAACGCGTTCCTTTACATTCTTCGCAAATCAGCTCCACATCGGCCAGGAACTGCATTTCCACTGTGACCGTGCCGTCCCCCTGGCAGGTCTCACAGCGCCCGCCGGGAATGTTGAACGAAAAATGCCCCGCGGCGAACCCTCGCTTTTGCGCCTCGGGGAGCGAAGCGAACAAGTCGCGGATTCCGTCGAACGCCTTGATATAGGTCACTGGATTCGAGCGCGGAGTGCGCCCGATGGGCGACTGATCGACCAGAACCACCTCGTCAAGATACTCAGCCCCCTCCACGCTGTCCCAGTAAGGAGTGACAGGCTGGGTACCGTTCGGCTGTTTCTTTGCCGCGGACAGCGCCTGGTACAGCACATCATGCAGCAGCGTAGATTTCCCCGACCCCGAAACCCCTGTAATCGCCACAATCATGCCCAAGGGGATGTTTAGATCGATGCGCTTGAGATTGTGCGCGCGCGCGCCCTTGATCTCGATCTGCCGCGACCCGGGCTTTCGTCGTGAGGCTGGTAACTGGATACGCAGTTCCTCCGCCAGATAACGGCCCGTGAGCGACGCCGGCGTCTTCTTGATCTCCGCATACGTGCCAGTAGCGATCACTTTCCCGCCGTTCTCGCCCGCGCCAGGGCCCAGGTCGAGAATCCGATCCGACGCCTTCATGATGTCGGGATCGTGCTCCACCACCAGAATCGTATTTCCCAAGTCACGTAAATCATGCAGGATCTTGATCAGCCGATGCGTATCGCGGGTGTGCAATCCGATGGAAGGCTCGTCGAGAACGTACAACGTTCCCACCAGTCGCGAACCCAGGGAGGTGGCCAGCTGAATCCGCTGCGCCTCTCCGCCGGACAGCGTCGATGCCAATCGATCCAGCGTCAGGTACTCCAGGCCCACATCGTTCAGGAAGCGCAGCCGTTCGCGGATCTCCACCAGCAACTTGTCCGCAATCCCAGACTCCTGTGGAGTCAGTTCAAGTGTGCGGAAAAATTCCGCCGCCTGTTCCACTGTCATGGAGCAGACCTCGCAGATATTCTTTCCGTTGACCTTCACCTGTTGCGCTTCGATGCGAAGCCGAGCCCCGCCGCAGGTCGTGCACATCGAGTACCCACGATACCGGCTCAGGAACACGCGCACGTGCAGCTTGTACTTCTTGCGTTCCAGGTGATTGAAGAATCCGCGAACGCCCGGAAACTTGCCCTCTCCATCGATGATCACTTTCTGTTGTTCCGGATCCAGGTCGCACCATGGTACATCGAGCGGAATCTTTGCCTGCTTGGCGAAACGCTTCAATTCCGTGAACAGCGGACGATACTTGGGCTTCGTCCAGGGCTCGATCGCGCCTTCGTTCAAGGTCTTCGATTTGTCAGGAATCACCAGGTCCAGATCGAAGTCGATGGTGTTCCCAAATCCCTGGCAGCGTGGACACGCTCCATAGGGGTTGTTAAACGAGAACAGACTCGGTTCCGGCTCTTCATAACGTATGCCGTCTCGTTTGCATTCGAAGCGCTGGCTATAGCGGAACCGTGGTTGCGCCTCTCCCTCCTGCGGCGCGGTCTCAAAGATCACTTCGCTCGATTCGCGATACGCGATCTCAATGGCATCCACAATCCGAGGCCGTCCGTCGGCTGTCACCACCAGCCGATCGACCAGCACAAACACCGGCGCGCTGAAGTCAATATCCAGCAGCGACTCGGGAGTCGAGAACTCGAAAATCTGTCCGTTCTGATACAGCCGGTTGAAGCCGCGCGTGCGCAGGTCGAGCAGTCTGGTCTTCAGCAGGTCGGAAGGTAGGCGTGCCTCTTCGGATTCGACTTTCTTACGTCTCCGGCCCTTTTTCTTCTCGGTGTCCGCCGGCCGGGCGGCGCTGGACTGCAGGGGAAACAGCACCTGCAGACGCGTCTCCTCCGGCATTGCCAGGATCTTGTCCGCGACCTCGTCCACCGAGTCCTTTCGGACTTCCTGTCCACATTTCAGGCAAAACGTTCGCCCGACGCGTGCAAACAGCAGACGCAGGTAGTCGTAAATCTCGGTTGCGGTGGCGACCGTCGAGCGGGGATTGCGAGTAGTGTTTTTCTGCCGGATCGCAACGGCAGGAGCGATGCCATCGATCACGTCGGCATCGGGCTTCTCAATCCGTTCCAGAAACTGCCGCGCATAGGCGGATAGCGACTCCACATACCGTCTCTGACCCTCGGCATAGACGGTATCGAAGGCCAACGAAGATTTGCCGGAGCCCGACACACCCGTGACCACGGTCAAGGAATTGTGGTCGATCGAAACATCAATGTTCTTCAGGTTGTGGACGCGAGCGCCGCGAACAACAATGCTCTCTGTGGACATCTGTAAAGGGACCGCCGTATCCCGCTTTCTGCCCCGAAAACGCACAGCAGGGCCGCCAGATGGCGTCGGAGGGCTTACGGAATCTCTCTATTATACGGCACCGAGGAATTGTGATTTTGCAAGGAAGGGAGTATGTGAGTATTTGTCGTATGCAATGCCAGCACCCACCCGGGGACGGGCGCTCCCGCCCGTCCAGGCCGAGCGCTAGCTCGGCTGCTTTCTTCGGCACCTTTCTGCGCGTGTCTGCGCGTGGATCCATCCGGTCAGATCATTCTCCGCGAATGCACCCGTCTACCCTTCGGTCCCCAGCATCCGGGCAAGGTCGAACGCCAGCAATACCAGCGCAAGTAAAGCGCCCAGGCCGAACCCAGCCAGAAACGTGAGCGCCATCCGAGCATCGTACCGCAACCGCATCCGGCCTCCTCCGCGTCTCCCACAAATGGCGAAGCGGCGCATCCGCAAAACTGTGTCGGACACGTCGCATCCGGAACGAATCCGGCTAATCAAGAGAATCAAGCCGAACTACGAAACGATCTCGATGCTCTCTATCTGAATGACGTTGCGAGACGCGTCCAGCGTGCCGGTGATTTTCACCATCTTGCCGACGTAGTCCTTTACCTTTTTCTCGTCGTCCACCTTGTACGCTGTATTCGACGACATGTCCTTGAGCACCAACTTGCTGCCATCCTTCACGATCATTCCCGTGAAGGCCTTGGTATCGTGTTGCTTGTTGCTCTTTTGCGACGAATCCTGCTGCATGGGCTGATCAGTTTGCGGGGCAGCGTTCTGCGGAGGTGCGTTCTGCGCGAACAGTGAACCTGCGCTGCTTACACTAAGCACCAACCCGAGTATCGACATAGGAATCAGGTATTTCTTCATCATGAGGCTCCTGGAAAATCAGTTTGCACTTCTCACGCAAGAACCGTGCAAACTCGGTGCCAAAGCGCTTGCACTGCGTGGAATTTCTAAGTGGTTGGTTTCGCGGTCGCCGTAGTGTTCTGGGTGTGCAATTTTCGCCATCGTCGGGGAATTTCTTCTCGGCGTGATATCACGCAGGGAACATCTCGCCGCGAACAGGCAAGAACTACCGCGTGCACTCGCGCATACAGGATTTGACCGAGACGAACGGCAGACGAGCAGAGAAAATGCAGATGTCCAAGAACCAATCAAACAGCTTTGGTGGGGAATCTATCCGAGAGGTGATCTGTTGAGGTCAACCAATGCTGCAACCTGCAACTATCCGCGTTCCTCATCGCGCTTCCGCCCGTAGTGGAACGCAAGCCCAACCCCGACACTCATGAAACCCAGGGGTGGAATCAGAAGCACAAGGACGCCTCTGCTGATGGCGCGCTGACCGTCCTTGCTGGCGCCGGCCGCATTCGAGTAGCACATGGCGCAGCCTTGGGCTAGCGCTGGCGCACTCCACAGGCCGGTAGCAGCCACCAGGATCAGAATTCGAATCATCATTTCACTCCCAAATGGATAATCCGGTTTGCGTCCGGGAAAAAGAAAATCCACATCAGCGCAAAGCATCCCATGACCGAAATCGTCAACAGCCAGCGCATGGCGCGAATCTCCGATTTCAGGTGCATGAAGTACAACGTGATCAAAGCCGCCTTGATCACAGAGAGCACCAGCAGAACTTCCAGCATCTGCACCGGCTGCAGAACTTGTTTGTAAGCCAGAGCGACTTCCACTGCCGTGAGGAAAAGCAAGCCGCCCCACACCCAAAAATACACGGCCTTGCCTTCGTCGTGAGCTGTGCTGACGTCATGCATCGTGGAATCTCTCCTGTCTTACACCTTGGTCGACATTAGGTAGACCAGCGGGAAAATGAACATCCACACCAAGTCGACGAAGTGCCAGTACAGCCCCGACACCTCGACATCATGCGAATCGTAGTCTTTCGCTTTCAGAAACAGAATGATCGCCGAAACAATCGCCCCGATCAGCAGCGCATGGATCCCATAGTGAAACACGCTGTTCGCCGGCGTGATCAACCAGCCGACCAGCCACAGGCCCAATAGAATCGGCAGGAACTTCTTCCGCAGCGCGATCACGCCCAGGTAAATCACCCCAATGGTCACGTGCAGCATGTGCATGCCGGTCAGCGTGAAGAACGTTCCCCCAAACTGCGGCACCGTGGCTGCCCATGGATTGCTCGACGGCATCATGCCTTCGCCCATCAGCTTGGTCCACTCCATGGCGTGCAGCACGGTGAACGCGGCGCCGAAGAACATGGTGGCCAGCAGCCAGTTGCGCGTCCAGGCCTTGTCGTGCCGGTTCGCCGCCAGCACCGCCAACACCATGGTCAGCGAACTGGAGAGCAGGCAAGCCGTCATCACCGTCGCATTGGCGATGCTTTCCTTGTGGAACGGCGTCGGCCACGCGGGATTCGCGATGCGGTTGTAACTGTAGGCGAACAGCAGCGCGCCAAAGGTGAGGGAATCGGAGGCCAGGAATAACCACATCCCGATCTTCTTCGAATAGGTGCCAAACAGGGACGGCTCGTAAACGTCCTGCACCGCGTGCTGCACCGTAGCCATCGTGAGGCCTCTCCTAGGTGATCTATCGAGCGATCAACAAAAGTACGAAAATATAAACCCACAAAACGGCCATGAAGTGCCAGTACCAGGCTGCCACATCAATCACGATTCTGCGCGCCTCCACCGGACGATGGAGCAGGGAAGTAATCGCCGCATAGACCAGCGCAATCACTCCGCCCGCAAGATGCAGCGCATGGGTTCCAAACAATACGTACGCGATCGAGCTGCTGGGACCGCTGTAAACAAAAAAGTGATGCTCGCGCAGCACGCGCCAAACTAGAAATTGCCCAGCCAGGAACCCCAGTCCGAGGAGGACCGTGCTACCCAGCCAGGGGAAACCGGTTTCGTCTCCCAAAGAAACGCCCGGAATCGACTTCACAGGCGCCAGAGCCACCTGCCGCGCAATGTCGCGCCGCGCAAATTCCATCGTGATACTGCTGACCAGCAGCACCACCGTGTTCACCACCAGTAAAGACCAAGGCAGAGCAACTGGCACCCAATCGCGTGAGTATGTATTCGTCTGCGGATCGAACGACGGCGAGCCCTTGCGCACAAGCAGGACACTGGTGAATCCCACAAAAATCATGACTACTGCGACTAAACCAACCACCAAGCCGAGGCGTGCACGGCGCAAGCGGTCGCCGTAGCTGAAAGCCCCGTTCGTTCCTCCGGGATCTCCGTTGCCCCCGCCACCATAGGACGGCGGACTTCCTCCGCCGCTGTCGCGGGTTCTGGGGTCCTTGACTGCAAGATTCGGGGTCACGGTTGCCATACCTGATTGGGCCTAGTGTGCCGGGCTTGCAGTAATGGCCGGATCGGTCTGCAAGATGAAGTCGCGCGCCGCTCCCGGAACTCCATACTCATACGGACCGTTGTGCACGACCGGAGTGTGTCCCCCGAAATTGTCGTGTGGAGGGGGAGTCGCAGTGGTCCACTCCAGCGTAGTCGCTTCCCATGGATTGTCGGACGCCTTCGGCCCCTTCAGCATGCTCCAGAACAGGTTAATGACGAAGATCAGTTGCGCGCTAATCGTGATAATCGCAGCGTACGTGATGAACCGGTTCAACGGAATCAGGTGTTGCAGGTAGGCCAACTCGGTGAACTGCGAGTAGCGCCGCGGCTGCCCGGCCATACCCAGGTAGTGCATCGGCATAAAGATCGAGTAGGTCCCGATGAAGCTGAACCAGAAGTGGATCTTCCCCAGCCTCTCATTCATCATGCGCCCGAACATCTTGGGGAACCAGTAATAAGTTGCGCCGAAAATTCCAAAGATCGCCGCGACGCCCATGATCAGGTGGAAGTGTCCAACCACGAACGCCGTGTCATGCAGCGGAATGTCGAGCGTCGGTTGCGCCAGGAATGGACCGCTCAACCCACCCGAAACGAACAGCGACACAAAGCCGACGGCAAACAACATGGGCGTATAGAACCGCACTCGTCCACGCCAGATCGTGCCCAGCCAGTTGAAGGTCTTGATGGCCGAAGGCACGCCGATCGACATCGTCAGAATTGAGAACGCAAACGCGGAATACGGACTCATTCCGCTCATAAACATATGGTGTCCCCAAACCATGAAGCCCAGGAACCCGATGCCCAGCATCGCATACACCATCGCCTTATAGCCGAAGATCGGCTTGCGCGAGAAAGTCGACAGTAACTGCGAAGCTACGCCCATGCCCGGCAGAATCGCGATGTAGACCTCAGGGTGCCCGAAGAACCAGAACAGGTGCTGCCAGAGCAGCGGCGAGCCTCCCCGGTGGGCCATCACTTGTCCGTTCACAACCACTAGCGGGACATAAAAACTTGTTCCCAGGTTGCGATCCATCAGCAGCAGAATTCCCGCCGAGAGCAGCACACCGAAGGCCAGCAATCCCAGGATCGCCGTGATGAACCACGACCACACCGTCAGTGGCATGCGCATCATCGACATGCCCTTGGCGCGGAGATCGAGCGTGGTGGTGATAAAGTTCAGCGCGCCCATCAACGATGCCGCGCAGAAAATCGCAATGCTGGTGATCCACAGGTCGGCGCCCAGCCCTTCTCCCGGTCCCGCCGACTGAACCGCGCTCAGCGGAGGATAGCCCGTCCATCCGTGTAGAGGAGCGCCGCCCGTTACGAAAAATGCCGCTAGCATGACGATGAAGGCGATAAATGTCGTCCAGAACGACAACATGTTCAGGACGGGAAACGCCATATCAGGCGCGCCGATCTGAATCGGAAGGAAGTAGTTGCCGAATCCGCCCTGCGGGGCCGTGGTCAGCACGAAGAACACCATGATGGTGCCGTGCATCGTGACCAGGCTGAGATACGCTTCCGGCTGAATGTGTCCGATCAGGGGCAAATTCGCATTCGGCCACACCATGTGAATGCGCATGAACAGCGACAGGATCATGCCCACCCACACCGCCGTCAGCGCGAGAAAGAAGTACTGCAGGCCGATGACTTTATGATCGAGGCTGAAAATGTATTGCCGAATGAATCCCTGAGGGGCCGCGTGCGCATGCACGACTTCCGACGTTGCCATTACTGTTTCTCCGCCTCCCGCGCGGCCAGCCACTTGTCGAAATCCTCCGCGCTGACCACCTTCAACATTCCGTGCATCTTGTAGTGTCCCAGTCCGCACAGTTCCGCGCAGGCAATCTCGTAGTCACCAACTTGCGTGGGCGTGAAGTGCATGTGGATCGCAAGGCCGGGCACGGCATCCTGCTTGAAGCGCATGTTGGGAACAAAAAAGCTGTGGATCACGTCCACCGCGCGCAACGTGAGATCGACTTGCCGGTTCACCGGCAGCACCATGGTGCCCGTCACTACATCATCCTTGGCCATCGGGTCGGATGTATCGAGACCGATCGCCGCTTCGCTACCTGCCGAAGGATCCATCAACTTGGGGCTGGTGAGCCCGAATTTTCCGTCCGGCCCGGCGTAGCGGAAGTACCAGGCAAACTGCATGCCCGTAACCTCGACCGGAAGCGCGCTCGCTTGGGCGGGTTGGAAGCGTTCGGAAGCCCAAATCGGACTGCCCATCAGGTTCAAGCCAACGAAGAGAATGGCAGTCAGCACGGTCCACGCAACTTCCATTTTCGCGTTGCCGTGCGAGTACTCCGCCTTGGTTGCGGATCCTCGGTCGCGGTACTGCCAGACAAACAGTCCCAGCGCACCCTGGGCCAGCACGAACACGATTCCCATGAGGATGTAAGTAACGTTGAACTGTCGGTCGATGCCGGCCGCCGCGGCCGAAGCCCCGACCGGCAACCACCAGGTATGTTTGATGAAGAAGTAGGTGCTGGCGAAGGTGATCAGCCAGATAACCGCAAGCAGAGCGAGGCCCATCTACCACGCCTCCTGGGGGGTCCGATTTCTCTCACACCGCAGCCTGCGTTCGAACGAGAAAACTGCGGATGGCCGGGAAGTCTATCACAGCCGAGTGTGACAAGCGCAAGTCCTCCCGACGTGCGCGTGAGAGGTCGGGTCTTCGCCGTAGTGGACTGCAAGTTATGATCTCTGCATGACGAGAAAATCCCGCGGACACGGCCACGACACACGCTACGTCCGCATGCAGAAGAATTATTGCTTCGCGTGCGGCCAGAACAATCCCGAAGGCATGCGCCTGAAATTCACCTTCGACGAAGAGCGCGACTGCTTTGTCTGCCGTTTTCGTCTAGGCGAACGCTTCACCGGCCCGCCCGGCCATTGCCACGGCGGAATCATCGCGACCCTTCTTGACGAAGCCATGGGCAAGGTGAACAAACTCCGTCACGTAGTCGCGCTCACGTCGCAGATCACGGTGGACTATCTGAAGCCAGTGCCGCTGAACAGACCGCTGCGAGTGGAATCGCGCGAGTTGCGCGTGCGTGGCCGCAAGCACATCAACACGGCAGAAATTCTGAATCAGAAAGGAGAAACACTGGCACGGGGCAAGGGCCTGTTCATCGCGATCGACCCGCATCGGATGTTCGCCAAGTACGTGGACAAGTAGTTCGTACGACGCAACAACCCAGCATGTGGAGCGACGGGCGTCCCCCGCCCGTCGAGCGGCGCGCCGGCGACGCTACGGATCCAAGCTTACGCGTGAAGAAAGCACCCGCGCCAACTCCTCCACCCCACGCCGCAACTCCCGAGGATCCACCGCTGCAAAACCCAAAATCACCCCCTCGCGCCGCGACCTTCCCGACGCATACCGGCTCAACGGCACCACTTCGACATCCCGCAGCGCAGCCAGCGCCGCGACCCGCTCAGCTGGAATCCCGCGCTTCAGCCAGCCCACAGTCTGCAACCCAGCCTCGACCGTAGAAATCTCCACCGACCCCGCGAGCTTCTCGCGTGCGCACTCGAGCAACACTGCTAACCGCTCCGCATACAACTCGCGCATCCGCCGGATATGCCGCGCAAAATGTCCCTCAGTAATGAAGTCACAAAGAATCGCCTGCTCCAGCAGCGGCGGATGGTGCGTACTCACCGACTCCGCGGCCGCAAACACATCCACCATCTCGGCAGGCACCACGAGATATCCCAGCCGCAGAGCAGGGAAGAGCACGGCGCTGAAGCTCCCCGCGAAGATCACCACACCCGATCGATCCAGCCCCTGCATCGCAGGAATTGGACGCCCCGAGTAGCGATATTCGCTGTCGTAGTCGTCCTCAAAAATGAGCGTTCCCGACCGCCGCGCCCACTCGAGCAACGCCAGCCGTCGCCGCAAGCTCATAGTCACGCCCAGAGGAAACTGGTGCGCGGGAGTTACGTAAGCCAGTCGCGCCGACTTCCACCTCTTGCGACCGCGCTCGAGATCCAAGCCCTCCGCATCCACCGGCACCGCGCAGATCCGCGCTCCAAGCGCGCGAAATACCACCGCCGCTCCCGGATAACCCGGCTCCTCCATCCACACCGGTTCCCCGGGATTCAGCAGAATGCGTGCCGTGCGATCCAAGGCCTCTTGCGCGCCCGAGAGAATCAACACTTGCTCCGCGGTGCACTTCACGCCGCGCGAGCTGTTTAAGTACGCCGCCACCGCCTCGCGCAACGGTCGGTACCCGAGCGCTTCTC
>Ga0137418_10002548_pt1 | contig 16674 bp, 16 predicted proteins | sample CZODoug3_1_2_16f_FD_122242 | JGI IMG/M metagenome (GOLD analysis project Ga0137418, IMG submission 122242) | Vadose zone soil fungal communities from Angelo Coast Range Reserve, California, USA - CZODoug3_1_2_16fungal (Hybrid Assembly) | ecosystem: Environmental > Terrestrial > Soil > Vadose... | reverse complement strand
AAGCAGCACCTTGGCCGAAACGCTCGCGGGGAGTTCGATCAGACGTTCGCCACGCCTTGCCTTGGAGGCTGCCGGAATTTCGCGGTGGTCATCAAAATAGAAATCGAGCGCCGTCTGGAGCGCGTCGCGGGCTTGGATCATCGCATCTTCGATCGACTCGCCCTGGGTGATGGCCTCCGGAATATCACGGAAGGTCACGACGAATCCGCCTTCTTTGGCCGGTTTTAATTTCGCGGGATAACGGAGCATCGCTGTCGTCCCTTGCTTCGAATGTCGCCCCTTGTTTGGCAAGCCAGCGCCTCAGTTCCTTGCTGGTCGTCATCGAGATGAATAAACAAATATGCCTACAATGTCGTCGACCACTCCAATGTGGCCGTGACTCTTGCTAAGGGGCGCGATCAGATAGGCGTGACGGGCGTCGGCAATCAATGCCCCGCGTGCTGGCGGTACTTGGCGGCGGCCCTGCGCAGCCGTGCGTTGGGCGGCGGCGGATTGAGCAACGCGCTGACGAAGGCGATCTGCTCCTCGCGCGTCAGCCGGATCGTCTCATGCGCTTGGATAACCTTCGCAGCCGCTTCCCGGGCGCTCGCCACCACGAACTCGCTCAGCGTGCGACCTGAGAGAGCGGCCGCATGCTGCAACATTCTCTTCTGATCAGTTGTCACGCGAGCTTCCAGGCGCGCTACGCGGCCCTCGTCACGGATCTTGGTCGTTGGTTTCATTACTCGGCCCGGTGATGTTCGACGGAAAGCGATTTCGGACCACCATGCCGCGGTCCGCTCGATGCTATCCTATCGCAATGATCGACTGGTCCACGTGCTCTGCCGTCGAGCGCGATCCGGCGCGCGTCAGCGGAGCTTGGGTGTTTCGCGGCACGCGGGTACCCGTGGCGGCGCTGTTCGAGAACCTCGAAGGCGGCGCGCTCGTATCCGAATTCGTACAGTGGTTCCCGGGCGTCACCGTCGATCAGGCTCGCGCGGTTCTAGACCATGCTGCGCGCAGCGCCTTGGCCGACGCATAGGTGCGCATACTCTTCGATCAGGGCGTGCCGGTACCCCTCCGCGCCTCGCTCACACGGCACGAAGTTGCCACGGCCTACGAAAAAGGGTGGTCGAAGTTGAAGAACGGCGAGCTCCTCGACGCTGCCGAGCAAGATGGCTTCGACCAGCTCGTTACCACTGACGCCCATCTCAAGCACCAGCAGAACCTCCGCCGGCGCAAAGTTGCGATCGTAGTGCTGACATCGACCAGTTGGCCGCGCATTCGCCAGGCATTGTTGCCGGTGATCGATGCCATCGACGGCGCCGAAGCTGGCTCCTATACCGAGATCAAAATCCCGTGAAGGCGGGCGCTCTCCAGCCGCTGGAGTTGGGGTGAGAGATCCATCGCGTCTAATCCGCGTGCCCGGGGTTCTCCCGGTGACCGGCCGGTGATCTGACCAGCGCCGTCTGGCAGCGCCGCCATCGGCGCGGGTCTTGACGGAGCCCTTGGCCACCAATAACCTCCATTCGGTAATGCACGTTCTCGCCAACCCCGCTTTAGGCTTCGCAAGCGATGTCCGCCGCCACGATCGCATCCCTGGTTTTCTTCGCCTTTTCGTTGGTCGCGGCGACCACCGTCGAATTCCTTCTGGGAGCCTTTGCCGAGCGAGTCGGCGTGAACCGCTGGGCTTTCTCGATGGTGCCCGCTTTACTGGCGATGCTGTATTCGCTGATCGTCTACCAGAGTGCCGAACGCAAGATCAGGCGCCTGGGCGAGTCGATGTCCCGGGGCATCCTGGTGATGCTGCTCACCTGGGCGTCGTTTGCCGCGATGATCGGCTGGGCCCTGTGCCAAACGCAAAAGCTTGGCTTCGCCTATAGCCTGAAGACAGCGCTGGAAGTATCGGGCTTGATCGGTGGAGGACCGATGCTGCTGTGCGCGCTGGGCGCCGGCATGCTCACGGGGGTCCTCATCATTCGCAAGCCCAGACCCCGGATCGAGTAAGCGCGCATTGCGCTCGCGCCGTCACGGGCTTGGCGCAGGGATCAAGTCCTCGGTTCGGTCTTCGGCCCCTCCCTCATCTCCCGGAGGACTCTTTGCAGATCCGCGCCATCGATCTGTAGGTCCGTGAAGACGGTATGGTTTCGAAAGCCAAGCATCGACCCGGCATCGGAAAAGGTACCCTTCTTCGACTGCATCGGCCCGATCCGTTCGATCTGGGTCGAGGACTGCTGCTTGCCCCAGATATTCGAGTGCTCGGCGATGTACGTAGCGATGTAGTCGAGAACTGCGTCGGGTGACTTCTCCGGGCCGAGCCGCTCCGCGGCGTCGGCCAAGATCGATCGGCAAAGACGTGCCTCTTCGAGTGTGATGCTGGCCGCGTCGGACAGGGCAATCCGCCGTCTGACCCACAGCAACTGCGGGATCCGCCGCCCGAGGACCGATGCAATCGCGCTCGCGGTCCACCGGAGCACTGTTGGCAGCCGAGCCACGCCGGAAAACAGGGCCCTGAGCAAGGCTGAAATGAAGTTCATGGCTGGCCGCCACGCGATCGCGATAAGTCCTCGGAAACCAGCATACTCGCACCGGTGCGGACCGCCAAAGTCTTGACGCGGGTGCTGCGACGGCCCGACCAGCTCCACTGCTCAGGCACGATCGAGTGTGCGATCTGCAGAGCTGCGCAACAAATATTGAGTTCCTGCTCTCGCCCCGCTTCCAGATTGTGCGCGGCTGACCTGGACAACAGGAACGTCCGAACGGTTGAGTTTTCCTCTTAAGAAATTCTCGCGTTGATGCATTTTCCCTCTTGAGAAAGACCGCGGCGCGGCGGGAAGCGAATCACATTCATCCTAACCGCCGAATTGAATTCCAGCGCCGTCGCGGCAATATTCATTCCGCCGACGAGCTATCGAACGCGCAGGGGGAAGACGATGCGATCCGAAGTTGCCTCAAGCTTCCGCTCAACCGGAGCGCTGCTCCTGGCCTGCGTCGCGGCGGCACTGCTGGGCGCCTGCGGTGGCGGATCGAGCACATTGGCAACCGGCGCCTCGAACACGCCGACCAGCCCTGCAGCACCGGGCGCCACCGCGGCGGCCGCATGCACCGCGCCCCCGCAGTTCACCAGCACGGTCTGGCCCGAAATGGCTTCGAGCTGTGTGACCTGCCACGCCGCGGGCCGCGTTGCCGGCGGCACCCGGCTCCTCTTCGAGGCCGGCGCCGACGCCCAGCAGAACTACATGATCCTGCGGGATTTCGTGGCGGCGACCGGTGGCCTCGTGCTGTCGAAGTCGATCGGCCAGCCGAGCCACGGCGGCGGAGCACCGTTCGTCGACGCGAACTCGCAGCCCTATACGAACCTCGCGGCGTTGATGCCCGTACTGCAGCAGAGCTGCGCGGCCTCGACGATGGGGCAGGCCTCCGGATTCTGGTCCGGGGTCCAGTTCACCAGCGACGCGGCGGCGCTTGCGCGCGCGGCCGTGCTGTTCGCCGGCCGCAACCCGACGGGTGCGGAATCGGCCGCAGCCGCGGGCGGCCCCGACGCGCTGCGCCAGACGATCCGCGGATTCATGCAGGGCGCCGCGTTCGACCGCTTCCTCGACGAAGCCGGAATGACGCAGTTCCTCACGCTGCGCGTCGTCACGCGCGGCAACGGCGGACTGATCGCCGCCGACTTCCCGGCCCTCACGAGCCTTACGCAGGCCGACACGGCGCGCTTCGACGCGGCGGTGCAGGCGGAGCCGATCGAACTGATGAAGTTCATCGTCCACGCAGACCGCCCATGGACCGATATCGTCCAGGGCAACTATACGGTCGTCAACGGCGTGCTGGCGCATTACCTCGGCGCAACGGTGCAGGGCGCATTCACGAATCCCGCCGACGACAGCGAATGGCGGCAGGCGACGCTCCCTGCTCAGATCGGCGGAGTGCGCGAGCACGCCGGCGTGCTGTCGACGCACGCCTGGCTGGACAGCTTCCCGACGACAGCGACCAACCGCAATCGCCATCGCATCTTCACCCTCGCCAACCAGTTTCTCGCGACCGACGTCGCCACGCTGGCGCAGCGCCCGATTGGCGGACCGGGCAACTTCATCGTTCCCACGGTCGAGAACCCGGGTTGCGCGGCATGCCACGACACGATCGACCCGATGGCCGCCGGATTCCAGAACTGGGCCGAGAACAACCGCTTCCTGCCCTTCAAGTCGGCGGCCGGCAAGGACATCGCGCTGCCGGCGAGCTACCGCTCGTCCAGCTATCCGAAGAACGCCGCCGGCCAGCCGTTCTACATGGAAGGCGATAACTGGTTCCGCGACGAGAAGGCGCCCGGATACACCAATACGCCGATGCCCGGCGGCGTGACCGGCGACAACACCGCGCTGCAATGGCTCGGCCAGCAGGTTGCGGCGGATCCGCGGTTCGCGCTTGGCGCAGTCCAGTTCTGGTACGAGGCCGTGTTCGGCCGCGCGCCGCTGAGGGCGCCGCTGGATTCAAGCGGCGCCAGCGGTGCGTCGCAGCTCGCGGCCTACAACGCGCAGCAGCAGGAATTCGCCGCGATCGCGACTCACTTCCAGGCCGGCAGCTACAAGGTCAAGGACCTGCTGACCGACCTCGTGCTCAGTCAGTGGTTCCGCGCCACCGCGGCCGCCGGGATGACCGCGAGCCGCGCGATGGACCTGGCCGACGTCGGCAGCTACAACCTGCTGATTCCGACGCAGTTGAACTTGAAGCTGGCAGGCCTTGTCGGCCAGACCTGGACCGAGTTCACGAACCCGTACGCGGGTCTCGCGCTGACCTACGGCAACTTCGACGGCAAGACGCGCGCGACGCGCGCGAAGGACTACACGATGATGCAGGCCATAACGATCGACCGGCTCGTTGCGACCCGCAGCTGCGCGATCGCGAAGGCCGACTTCGACAAGTCGGCCTCCAGCCGGCTGCTGTTTCCGTCGGTCATGCTGACCGACACGCCCGCCACTGCGCCAGATGCGATCGCCGCGAACGTGCGCTACCTGCACAAGTGGCTGTGGAAGCAGGACGTACCCGTGACCGATCCGGAAGTGCAGCGTACGGTGAAGCTGCTCACGGACGTCTGGAACGACCGCGCCAGCGCCCCGGCGAAGCCCGTCGCCTGCGTCTACAACGACGGCAACGATCCGAACTACACGGGCCGCGCCTGGGCCGCGGTGCTCGCGTACATGCTGGGCGACCCGCAGTTCCTCTACGAATGATCGGCCCCAGGAAATCGAGGACGGACCCCATGAACCGCAGAGACTTCGTGTTGGCCGGTGCCGGCGGCCTGGTGATTCCGTGGTGGAGCGTCATTCCGGAAGCGCGCGCGCAGAGCACGGGCCTTTATAGCGGGCGCATCCTGGTCAACATCCACGCTGGAGGTGGCATCGACCAGAGCTCCTGGACCGATCCGCGCGAAAAGGACAAGACGCTGAACCACTACGCCGGGGTCACGCCGGCGAACCTGTCGGGCAACATCCGTTCGGCGCCGATGGGCAGCAACAAGGCCTTCTTCGACGCCCACTTCAAGCAGACGCTCGTGCTGAACGGCGTCGACAGCGAGACGAACAACCACGAGGACGGCACACGCGTGCATGCGACCGGCCGGCTCGATCTGGGCTATCCGAACCTGTCGGAGCTGTTCGCGAGCGTCGAGGGCAAGGCCCTCCCGATGCCATGGCTCAACGCCGGGGGCTTCTCGACGAGCGCCGGCCTGGTTGCGCCGACGCCGATGCCGTCCGTCGACGCGCTGCGCGCGCTGGTGGCGCCGAACGCGCAGTCGGCGAGCGCCGACTACATGAAACAGTCGGATCTCGACAAGGTCCTAGCGGCGCGAGCCGACCGGATGAATGCGCTGCAGGCGCGCGCCGACACGCTGCCGCGGGCGCAGACGGTCGCGCAGGAGTTTCTGGGGGCGTCCGACTCGCGCGCGCTGCTGCAGCGTGTCGCTCAGTTCCTGCCGACCCAACTCGACAGCTTCGCCGACGCGCAGGTCGGGCTGATCGCCGCGCAGGCCGGCATCACCTCGACGATCCAGCTGGAGCGCGGCGGCTTCGACGCGCACAGCAACATCGACAGCGATTACGCCACCGCGCTGCCGCAGTTGACCAACCTGGTCGACTACATCTGGCAGAAGTCCGCCGCGCTGGGCATCAGCAACCGGATCCTGGTCCGGATCTATTCGGAGTTCGGGCGCACGCCGCTGAATGCCGGCAACGGCAAGGACCACTGGTCGATCGGCTCCCAGGTGCTGATGGAGGCCAACCCGGCCTGGGGCAACCGCGTCTTTGGCGCCAGCGGCCCACGACACCAGCAGCTGAAGATCAGCACCGCCACCGGCGCCGTAGACCCTGTCAACGGCGTCGTGATCACGCCGCGCCACATCCACGCCGTGCTGCGCAACTACCTCGGTATCCAGACGTCCGACCCGCGTTTCAACCTGATGGTGCCCGCCAGCGAGATGTTCGACTTCCTGAATCCGAACGCAGGCACCGGGTACCCGAACACCTGACGCAGTACGTTGCCGCGAGCGCCGCCTGGACGGCGGCGCCCGTTATTCAGCCTGTTCCCTGGTCGCTTACCTTCGAACAGCGTACGGATCAACAACCGTAGCCCGTGCAGGGCGGCGGTGAACTGCTGGTGACAACTTTGATGCTGCCGAACACCCCGTCGGTCTGGTTGGTGGGCCCAGCCGTGTAGAAGAGGTCTGTGGCGGGCTGGTTGGTCGCGCCGTTGCCGAAAGCCAGGGCCCACAGTCCTGGAATGATCAGCTGCTTGCCGCTGGCGAGGCTGATGGCGCCCAAGCGCTGGCCGGTCGCAGGATCGAAGTAGTTGATGGCTCCGTCCCCGAAATTGCCGATCAGCAGATCGCCGGCCGCCGCACCGAATCCGGCCGGCGCCATGGCGATGCCCCATGGGGCGTTGAGCGAGCCCGTCGATGCGAAGCGCTTCACGAAGGTTCCGTTGGCGTCGAAGATGTTGACGTAGCCCAGGCCCGCGCCCAGCACCTCGTCGTGCGCGGTGGCATCCTGCTTGGCGTACGACACGTACAGCTGATTGCCAAGCGCCACGATGTTGAACGGCGCGAAGCCGGCCGGGATCGTCGAGTCCGCGAAGGTCCCCGCGCGCGTCACCTTGTTGAAACCGGCGTCGAAGACGTCGATCTTGGCGTTGTGCAGATCGGTCGCATACAGGTGATTGGCGGTGCCGTCGTTGAGCAACGCCAGTCCCTTGTACACGGCGCCGCCCGCGCCGTCATCGTACGCGACGGGGGCGTTCGTACCACTTACGGTTTGCGCCCAGCCGTTAATCGTTCCCCCCTCGCCGGCAAACAGGTATTGCGCGGGCTGCGAACCGGTAGCCGTGGTGATGACAAAGTCGTTGGTCCTGTTGAAGACCACGCCGGTCGGATTGGCGGGGCCGTTGACGCCCGCCGCAATGCTGACGACCGGCGCCCGCGGGGCTCCTGTGCCGTCGTACGCGGTCGACTCGTTGCTGTTGTTGTCGGCGATCCAGAAGACGCCGTTCGGTGCGGCGGCAATGCCCCAGGCGTTTTGCAGATTCACATCGGTATGGGCGGCGGCGATCACGCCGTTCGACGCCAGCGCCGTATCGGTCAATCCGGTGGTCGCCGGTTGAGCCCCCGAACTGCCGCCGCCACCTCCGCAGGCGGCCACTGACATCACACAAACTAAGGCGCAGGCTTTCCCTGCGACCGCGGGACGCAATCTCATGATTAATCTCCAAGAGTGAAGGACTTGTCTGCCGTTAACGCCACGCAAGGCGCAATTGGTTCATTGCAGCGATTGCGGCGTTACTTGTAAGTGGCCACTAAGGAACACTGATCGTGTCAGTAGGACTCCAACGCGGACGGAAGGCGATCCAACGTGTAAAAGTAGTAATCGGCCGTGTACGGAACGCGAGCCTCGCTATTGGCGGCCTCGCTCGTGCAGCCGGTGGCCGGTGCCGCACCACCATTGGTGTGCAGGCGTTGCACGAAGGCGACTTTCTCGAACGTCCCTCCATGCCGTACAACGGCCGCACTCAGCAGAAGCGATGGAATCGAGGCTGCGTCGGGCCCGGCTGCCTTCGCCACGAGCGTACCTACCGCCTTGCTGCCGTCGTTCGCTTCCCAGGTTGGCCCGGCGTAGTGGTGCCCAGCCACCGTTCCATCCCGGTTAAAGAGCGTTGCTTCCGGCGCCACGAATGCCCAACCATAATCGGTCGCAGCCTGCGCCGTTGGCTGGCACCGATAGATCTGAACCCCGGATGCGCGCAACATCACCTCGATCTTGTGGCCTGCCGGCACGGCGATCGCCGACGGCACGGACGGCGAGCTTTCGTCGCTGCGGGCGAGCGCACTTTGCGAGCACGCCATCGCGACAAAAAGCGGACAGATGATTCCCGTTACCGACTTCATTCGTATCTCCTGGAACGTTGACCAACCGAACATGGAGCGCAGTTCACCAGAGCTGCGCCGGGAACGCTACGGATGCTACAGAGCGAGCAACCCGGCTCAAAAACACGCCATGGCCAACCGCCGCGGCCATGCATTCGCTCAATAGCCCGTGCTACATGGGACAGCGGCCACACCAGAGGATCCCAGGGGCCGTTGCCCGCGCCGCCTCTATCGGTCCGAGTAGAAGATATAGTCGGCCGTGTAAGGCGCGAACGCCTGATTACCGACGTCTGAGAACGAGGCACAGCCCGTCGACGGTGCGACCCCTTTAGAGGTGTTCACTCGTTGGATGAAGGTGGTCTTCGTCAGCGTGTCGCCACCGGTCGGTCCGTCTTGAGCTCCAACCACTGTAACTTTGAGCCAGGCAATGGCACCCTTCGCGACGAAAGCGGGGTCGGAGGAGGAATCACCAAGATCACCGGGAATAGATGGATCACGTGGCCGCACCCTGCCCCAGACGGTACTCGTGTCCCGCGAGTGCCGCCACGTGACGCGAATCGTGCCATCGGCCACCACCGCTGGATTAGTGTTAACCTCAAACGGGTTCGGACTGAAGAAGTGGGTGATGACCTGCTCGTCATCCTCGTTGAACAGAGTTGCCTCCGGTGTGAAGAGCACATAGGCGAAGCCCGAGCTTGAGGAGGCTGAGGGTGCGCAGACATAGTTCTGGGTGCCGACGCCGTGACCCTCGAGAAACGCCGTGTTGCCCGCGGGCACTTGGATGTTGGACGGCACGCGTGGCGGTTTGAATTGGTCGGCGTGGGCGGGTTGCGGCAGCGAGACCGTGAAAGCCACGGCAAGAGCGGTGGCGCACGCGATGGGCAGGATGCGACGCGTGGTCCGATTCGACAATGCATTGCAGTTCTTCATGCGGTTTTCCTTTCGCGCCTTGTGCACGAGTTGTGAGGCTGACATTTGAATCTCCGTGAGGTCGGGCTCGAAATTCTGTGATTCCCCTTATCGACTTCATTCGTGTCTACTGGAAGGTTGGCCGCCCGAACATGGAGCGCAGTTCACCAGAGCTGCGTAGGGAGCGCTACTGGTGCTACAAAACGAGCAGTCTGGCTCGAAAGCGCGCCACGACCACCACCGCAGTCGGGCGTCTTTCGGGCTTCATCTGGAGGGGTGCCCGATAGCGCGCTTCGTCGCGCCAACCGGAGTAGGGTAGAGGAATCTGATCCAAGGCAAGCTCGTTTCAGCGTGCCTACAAGCACGGCACCGCCCGTTCGCTCAATAGCCCGCGCGGCGCGTTAATTATTGCTGTCAAAAAAGCGATGCTCGACTGGAAGGACGTCCACATGCGGGGATTACGACTGCTGCGCACCGTTCAGATCTGGTGCGGCGGGGCCACGGCGGCCGCGTTCCGATCGCTTGCGCTCGCCGCGCTCAGCCAGGGAGCAATATCCCAAGCGCGCGAACCGATCGAGCCGCTTCCGCTTGCGGTACCCGTGGATGCGGCCCGAGCCGAACTGGGAGAACAGCTATTCCGAGACGTTCGACTCTCTCATGGCAAGGATCGATCCTGCGAGACCTGCCACCCACTCAACAACAATGGCATGGACGGGAAGCCGCGTGCCAGCGCGTACAACAATGGTCGAATCCTGCGCAACACGCCGACCATCTTCAACGTGGGATTCGATCTTTTTTTCACTTGGGACGGTAAATTCGAGACACTGTCTGACCTTAACGACAAGGTCCTGCAGGATGCGGCGCTGATGGCAATGACCTGGCCGGAACTTCTGTCTGAGCTCAACGCCGATCCGAAGTACGTGGTCCGCTTCAAGGCAATCTATCCCGGAGGCGTTTCAAAGGAATCGGTGCTCGATGCGTTGGACAGCTTCGAAACGTCCCTGATTACACCGAACGCCCGTTTCGACAAATTTTTGCGCGGACAACTCAATGCTCTGAGTAGCGACGAATTAGACGGGTATCAACTCTTCAAATCGTACGGTTGCGTTGCCTGTCACCAGGGAATCAATGTCGGGGGCAATCTATTTCAGACCTTCGGCGTGTTCTCGGATATGGTGCCGAAACCATCATCGCCCACTTACCCAGATCTGGGTCGCTTCGTGCTGACAAACGACGACCGGGATAAGGGGGTGTTCCGGGTTCCAAGCCTTCGCAACGTCGCGGTGACCTCACCCTACTTCCACGACGGGAGAGCGGCAAGCCTGGAGACTGCGGTTGACACGATGTCCCGCGCGCAGCTCGGCAGAGTCCTTAACTCGAAAGAGAATCACCTGATCGTCCAGTTTCTCGGAAGCCTGACTGGCGAGTTCCGGGGGCAGCCTCTGCAAATCAAGGTTCAAGGCGCAAGATGAGGAGCCACTGGTGGAGGCCGCTGACCATCGTTCTGGCCCTGCTGGCGCTGGTCACCGCCATGCTGACTCACACCCGCAACCCGGACCTGGTTCTGCGGGAGCGGCTCCTCGACGCCATTCGAAACTACGAGCTTTCTGACGCCGAAATGGCGCGGGACGTCCTGGCGGCGCGTGCTGGCTTGCAGGCGAACTACGATCCGCTCGCGACGGACCGCCGCAATCTGGTCCGCGCGCTGGGAGTTGTAGAAAAGGAAAGTGCGGCGGGGTCCTGGAAAGCTCAGTCCTTCCTGGCGCCGCACATCGGCCGCTTGAAAGACTCCCAAGTCGAAAGGCTGATGTCGGTCGAACGCTTCAAGTCCAGGAATGCCCTGTTGCAGAACTCGCTCAGGTACGTGACATCGGCCGGACCCGTTTTGCGCATGCCAAGGGAACGGAAATCCCTGAGTGCTGACATCAGTCGTTTGCCGAATTCCGTGCTGCGCTTCATGCAAATGCGTGATTCTGACGATGAGCTGGAGATTCAGGCCGTACTGGACCGGCTTGCGGTAGAGAGCAAGCTTCACTCCGAGTTGAGGACACTGGTGGCACATGGTCGCTTGATGGTCACGCTGATTCCGGAGACCAACGAGCTGTTGCGGCGAATCACTCTGGCTTCGACCAGCGTTGCTCCGCTCGCCGACCTGCAAAGGGCCGTGATGGACTACGACCGAGGGGTCGAGAGAGTGGCCCAGGTCTACCGCGTCCTGCTCTACGGGGTGTCGGTTCTATTGCTGGGCTATATCGTGTTTCAGTTTGTGCGACTGCGGCGCGCCGTCGTCGACCGCTTGCGTTCGGCCGCGGCATTGCGTGCCGGCGAAGCGCGGTTCAGGGCTATCTCGGACTCGGCCAATGAAGCGATCGTCTCGGTCGGCACCGAAGGAAACATCGTTTCGTGGAACGCCGGGGCCGCCACCATGTTCGGCTACCCCGCGCAGGAGGTCCTGGGGCAGACTTTCAAGTACCTGTGGCCTGCGGCGCGCCGCGACGACCATGAACGCGCAGTTGCAGAATTTTTCAGATCCGGAGACGCCCACTCAGGTACGACAACACCTGAATTCTCCGGTCTGCGCAAGGACGGCAGCGAGTTTCCCCTCGAGGTCTCGCTGTCGACCTGGGCGACTGATGAGGGGCGCTTTCTGACGGCGATCATGCGCGACGTCAGCGAGCGCAGGCGCCTCAAGGAGGATCTGCGCCAGAAGGAACTTCAGCTTATCCAGAAGAACCGGATGGCGGTTCTGGGTTTGCTGGTTTCAGGTGTTGCGCACGACATCAGCAACCAGAACGACGTGATCTTGAAGAGTTCTGGCGCAGTGGCGAAGGCCTGCGCGGACCTGCTGCTGCTCGTCGATTCGCACAGGGAGCCGGACCTTGAAACGACGCTCGCTGGTTTGCCTTACGACGAAATGCGGGAGCATCTGCCCATAGTGTCTCGAGACATTCATGAGGCGGCAATGAGGATCCTTCACATCGTCGAAGATTTGCGCGATTTCTATCGATCAAGGCCCCAAAGCTCACGGGAGCCATTTGAGGTCAACGACGTGGTTGAACGAACGGTGCGCTTGCTGCGGCATAAGATCAACGACAGCACCGGATACTTTCGCACAGACCTCGCGCCGAACTTGCCGCCGGCACTCGGTGATGCACCTCAGTTCGGCCAGGTCGTGAGTAATCTGCTGATCAATGCCCTCGAGGCCCTGCCGGACCGGAACCGCGGTGTAACCGTATCGACATCCTGCGAAGTCACGAAAAGGCGCGTGATGCTGGTGGTGGAAGACCAGGGGACCGGGATCTCCGAGGCCGATCTTCGGCGCATCAGCGAGCCTTTTTTCACGACGAAACAGGCGAGCGGAGGAACGGGGCTCGGAGTGGCCATCACAACGGCGCTGCTTGGAAGCATGGGAGGCCATCTACATTTCGAATCCGAACCCGGCAGAGGCACTCGTGTCATCGTCGATCTGGGCTGCGCGAGCTGATTGATGGCGATGGACGCATTTGGCTTCATGGACTGACCCGACACCGACCATGTCAGAAGAGTTCGGCATCGCGAAGCTTCCCATCCTGCTGGTCGACGATGAACCGGCATTGCTGCGGGCCGTCGGGATCGAGCTGCGCGGCGCAGGCTTCGAAAGAGTCGTCGCGCTCGACGACGGCCGCAGCGTATTGCCGCTGCTCGAGGAACGCGCGATCGGCGTCGTTGTGCTCGATCTGACGATGCCGCACCTGGCCGGGCAGGAGCTACTCAGGCAAATCAGGCAGGCTCACCCCGAGATCCCCGTGATCGTGATGACCGGAAGGAGCGAGCTGCACACGGCGGTGCAGTGCATGAGGGACGGCGCGATCGACTACCTGGTGAAGCCGGTCGACCCGGAGCGCTTGGTGGCATCGGTATCGCATGCCCTTCAGATCCGCCGGTACCAGGCCGAGATGCACTCGCTAAGAGAATTGGCACTGAGCGAGTCGGCGACGCGGCACGACGCTTTTTCCGGGTTCATCACCCAGAGCAAGGAGATGCTGCGGATTTTTCGATATCTCGAGCAGGTCGCGACCCTGGAGCATCCCGTGCTCGTGTGCGGAGAAATGGGAACCGGCAAAGAGCTGATCGCCCGCGCCGTACATCGGATATCGGAGCGCACGGGCCCGTTTGTGCCGGTCGACCTCGCAGGCAGCGACGCCGACAGGTTTTCGCAGGCCCTGTTCGGTCATGCCCGTAGCGCGCCGATCGAGGCGGCGCCGGATCACAAGGGTTTGATCGCAAAGGCCAGGGACGGGACCGTCTTCCTGGATGAGGTTGGCGATCTTGGCGACGGGTCGCAGGTCAGGCTGCTGCGACTGCTGCAAGATGGAACCTTCCTGCCGTCTGGGAGCGATCGGCCACTCAGAAGCCGGGCCCGCTTTTTAGTTGCGACCAGCCGCGATCTCGATCGTGATGTTCGGGCCGGGAGATTCCGCAGGGACCTTTACCACAAGCTGGACGCGTACCGCGTTCACCTGCCCCCGCTGCGTGCAAGACAAGCGGATCTTCCGTTGCTCGTTACGTGGCTCGTGGAGAAGGCCGCCGTCGAATCCGGCAAGACGGCACCCAGGATCCCGCGTGAGCTTTTCACGTTGCTGAGCACATACAGCTTCCCCGGCAATGTGCGCGAGCTCGAATCAATGTGCCGGGACGCGGTGACCCGGCACAGGGGCGGCATCCTCGCTTTGCGCAGTTTCAAGGACAAAATCGCCCAAAACCCATCTGCCACCCAGCCGGCCGCCGAATCGTCGGTCAATGCTTCGATTGCTCGCACTCTTGAGCAGCTGCAGCAGCTTCCCACCCACAAAGAGGCCGAGCGGGCGCTGGAAGACGAGGCGATGCGGCGCGCCAACCACAATCAAGGCATTGCCGCGGACCTCATCGGCATGACCCGCGCTGCGCTGAATCGGCGTCTGATCAAGAGACGAAGCTCCGACCGGCGCCACAACCCTGACTCCCCCGGCCGCTCGGCCGTTCAGCGATCGGCGTCCGGCCGCAAGGCGGGCGACCGGCGTCGCGCGTGAAGGTGCCGTTGGTGCAGCACTGCCGGCGTCCCTGCAAAATCGATGCGAGGCGACTCCGCCCTCGACCGCCACGGAGTGGTGCTAGTTAGCCGCCGCGCTCTGCGCGCCCTGCTGAGCGTCAGCGGTCTTTCCGAAGATTGACCACGGAAAGAAATACACCGCGTACACCACGACAAAGACGGGGAAAGAGTCGATCTTGAGCGCATGGCAGATCGCGAAGAAGAAAATCAGCAGATGCATGCGCACGACGTTCAGGTACGGGCGACTGAACAGGCCGTGGGCCGACGCCCCTGCAGCGCTCAACAGCTGCCCGATGTATTGATCCGACGCGGGCTGCCGCCTGGCCTGCATCAGCGCGCTGAGCGAACCGAACAGCACTCGCCGCTCGGCGACGACCACCGGAATCAGGAAGAAGCCGTACTTCGGCATCAGGTACGCGAAGGCATTTCCGAACAGCCGGACTGGATTGAAAGACACGCTGCCAAAAGCCTGTTTGGGCACTCCGTCCGGCGGAAAGAACGAGGAAAGGAAACCGGCGTGCACCGCATGGAACCCGCAGAAATGCACTGAGAAGAACGCCAGCACGAAAAGGGCCAAGGAAGATCCAATCAGGATGGCCTTCGCGCGATATTGCGCCGGAAATTGCTCGCTGAAGACGACCGCAGAGCCTATGAAGAAGCCCTTGCCGATCACCGACAGGATCGAAACATATCCGAGCACGAGACTGCTGAGCCACAAGCTCCAGACCAGGTCGGTCGTGTTCCACCCGAGCATCCGGGCAGTGGCAAGACCGAGCGCGAACGCCGCGACGTCCGGAAGAATCATCTCGAAGCTCGGCCGTGTGAATCGCGACGCGATCATTCTGTTTCCTCGACGTTGACGATCGGGCGTTAGCGCCATGCGAAGGGAAATCTGCCAGAGCCGCGGCCAGTCGATCCTGAGAGAAGTGGCCAAAAGCGCCCTCACCCCCGTCCCCCGCTGCCGCGCGAGAGGGGAGCCTTCGGACCGCTCGCGCTGGCGCCGGACAGGGGAGCCATGTGCGCGGCTGTTCCGCCGGCGCGGGAGCGGCAGAACGATCAGCAGCCGGTTGCGATCTTCGCCGGCGTGGCGGTGATCCGCTGGTGGAACGTCATGTTCTTGCCGCCCAGGCGCACGCGCAGCGTGCCGGTCATCCGATCGGCATCGAACTGCCAATGAGCGTCGCCCGTCGTGCCATGCCCGCCATCGCACTGCAGCCGGTAGCTTGCCGAACCGGCGTCCTGACCCGTCTTCACCAGCCTGCAGTCCTGCAGCGAGGCATGCCCCAGCATCCAGAACGCGGCGGACAGGTCGTGCCGGTCGATGCAGCGTCGCTCCCGTCGTGTGGCATACCTCAGGTTCTCCTCCAGGTGCGGCATGTCGGTCTCGGTGACGACCTCGTACGGGCGTGGGCGCGAGTCCTGGGCGAACGCCGCGCCGGATAAGCCGCACCAGGCCAGGCTGACCCCGCCCAGAACGCAGGCCAGCCACCCCGATGGCGGTCGAATCGGCTTCACCCGGCCCGCCGAAACGAGAGATTGAAACGGCATCTGCCGGTCAGCGGATGCAGCCCATCGGCCAGCGTCAGCACACCGTGGTAGCTCAGCCGCGCAGGTCCGCCCCAGACAACGACGTCGCCGTGCGTCACCGGGACGCGCACCGCTCTGACCGCGCGCTTCAAGCCCCCGAACAGAAACACCGCCGGCAATCCCAGCGACACGGACACGATCGGCTGGTCTAGATCCTGTTCGTCGCGATCCTGGTGCAGCGTAAGCCGAGCGCCCGGCTCGTAGCGGCCGATCAGGCAGGCGTCGGGCGCGAAACCGCGATAACCCGCCTCATCGGCCGCGCGCTGCGCGAGCTCGCGGAACGACACGGGCATCGCCGGCCAGCGGCGACCGCTGTCCGGGTCGACGGCGTCGTAGCGATACCCGCTGGCGTCGCTGACCCAGCCCGCGGTGCCGCAGTTGCTCATCGCGACCGACATCCGGAAGCCGCCGGGCGTGACCAGGTGCCTGGGCGGAGCCGCATCGAGCACGCGATCCAGGTCGGCCAGCAGCCGGGCCGCGTGCGGCTCGGCCAGCCCGCGGATCACGACCGCCCCCGCGGCGAGCGATATCGGCTCCCCCGCGTACGGGTCGGCCGCCCCGGCGGACGTGAACAGGTCCGGCAGCGCTGGCGCTACCGCGGCGTGCGGGATCGGCCGCTCCGGCGCATTCACGCGGGTACCTCGCGGTCGAGCAGGGCCCGCTTGCGCTCGACGCCCCAGCGATAGCCCGACAGGCTGCCGTCGCTGCGCACGACCCGGTGACA